>FTCZ01004183.1_pt1 | contig 27706 bp, 29 predicted proteins | sample 1658871 | NCBI WGS metagenome assembly FTCZ01 (sample SAMEA3914864, study PRJEB12502) | metagenome | biome: forest; material: soil | place: USA | collected 2012-03-12 | depth 0.3 m | reverse complement strand
GCGCATCGTGGATGATGGCGTCGATCACCACTTCCGCTGCAATGGTCGCGCTGGTGCAGGCTTCCAACACCTTGCCTGTCGTGCTGCTCGCGCTGGTCGGCGGCGCGATCTCCGACAATTTTTCCAATCGCGGCGTGATGCTGATCTCGCAAGGCTTCATGCTGGTGGTTTCCATCCTCCTGGCGATCGCGACGCTCTTGGGGTGGATGACGCCCTGGCTGTTATTGACCTTCACCTTCCTGATCGGCTGCGGCTCGGCGGTGAACGGGCCTGCCTGGCAATCCTCGGTCGGTGAAATGGTGCCGCGCGAGGATTTGCCGGGCGCTGTCGCGCTGAACAGCATGAATTTCAACATCGCGCGCAGCGTCGGCCCGGCCATCGGCGGCATTATCGTCGCGGCGGCGGGGGCTGCGGCTGCCTTTGCCGTCAATGCGGTGAGTTATGTCGGCCTGATCTGGGTGCTGGCGCGCTGGAAGGCGCCGGTGCGACCGCAACTCCTGCCGCGCGAGTCGCTCTGGACGGCAATGCATGCCGGCATCCGCTACGTCACCATGTCGCCGAATATCGTCAGCGTGTTGCTGCGCTCGTCTGCGTTCGGCTTTGCCGCTACCGCAACGCTGGCGCTGATGCCGCTGGTGGCGCGCGATCTGCTGCATGGCGGACCGCTCACCTATGGCTTGCTGCTCGGGGCTTTCGGCATCGGGGCCGTCGCTGGCGCGCTCAGCACGGCGCGGCTGAGGGCCATGCTGTCCGTCGAGAAGCTGGTGCAGCTTTCCTGCGGAGGTTTCGCAATCTGCGGTGGGCTTTCGGCCGTCTCCGATATCATGATTGTCACCATGCTAGGCCTCGTGATCGGCGGGGCCTGCTGGGTGATGGCGCTTTCCACCTTCAACGTCACCGTGCAGCTTTCCGCGCCGCGCTGGGTGGTTGGCCGGGCGCTGGCGCTGTACCAGATGTTCGTTTTCGGCGGCATGGCGCTCGGGAGCTGGGTTTTTGGCGCGATCGCCACGCATCACGGGTCGGCGGTAGCGCTGCAAGTCGCTGCGCTCGCGTCGCTTGCCTGTGGCGCGATTGGCATGCGCTGGCCTTTGCCGCAATTGGCAAAACTCAATCTCGATCCGCTGGCGCGCTGGCAGGAACCGAAGATCGCCGTCGATATCGAGCCGCGTAGCGGCCCTGTCGTGATCACGATCGAATATATCATCCGGGATGAGGATATCGTCGCTTTCCTGCACGCCATGGCGGATCGCCGCCGCATGCGGTTGCGGGATGGCGCGAGGCACTGGACGCTGATGCGCGACCTCGCAGATCCCGAACTCTGGATGGAGCGCTACCACAGCCCGACCTGGGTCGAGTACGTGCGGCAGGCGCAGCGGATGACCCATGCCGATGCGGTGATCAGCGACAGGGTTCGCGCTCTGCATAGCGGCGAGAAGCCGCCGCGGGTACATCGCATGATCGAGCGGCAAACGAATGCGATGCCGCGCCATTCGCTGCACCCGCATGGCGTGGGGGATCAGCATCACCCGACGGTGCCGCACCATTGAGTTGCGCCACGTTCGTGCCCCGGACTTGATCCGGGGCCCAGGCCAGCAACAACCCCCCGGACCTCATCCTGAGCTTGTCGAAGGATGCTGAGTCTGGCTCGCGAACTGGAACATCCTTCGACAAGCTCAGGATGAGGTCGCGTTTATGGGCCCCGGATCAAGTCCGGGGCACGAGCGTAGAGCCTATGCCTCCGCTGGCACCGCCGCTGGCCCACGCTTCTCGCCGGCGCGATAGATATACAGCGTCGCGGCGAGGCTGCAGACGGCTGCTGCGGAAAGCCAGATGCCGGGCGCGGCCTTGTCGCCGGTGATCTCGATCAGCCAGGTCGAAATGGCGAGCGAGGAGCCGCCGATCGTGGTCGCCAGCGAATAGGCCAGCGAGAAGCCGGCGGCGCGCACCTTCGTCGGCACGACCTCGGTCAACGCCACGACCATCGCGCCGTTATACGCGCCATAGAGGAAGGAGAGCCATAGCTCGACTTCCAGCATGCGGGCGAAGCTCGGGGCGGCGATCAGCCAGCGTAGCGCCGGGTAGGCGGTCAGGATCGCCAGCACCGTGAAGCCGATCAGGATTGGCTTGCGGCCGATGCGATCCGAAATCGCGCCCCAGACCGGTAGCCAGAAGAAGTTGGAAAGGCCGATGCAGATCGTGATGATCAGCACGTCGTCCTTCTTCAGCCCCATCTCGCGCACACCGAAGGTCGGCGTGTAGGCGGTGATGAGGTAGAACGACACCGTCGTCATCAGCACCATCAGCATGCCGGCCAGAACGATCGGGAAATTGGCGATCAGGGTCTGATAGATTTCGGCGCTGGTCGGGTGTGATTTGCGCGCGGCGAATTCCGCCGTTTCCTGCAGCGAACGCCGGATGACGAAGATGAAGGGGATGATCAGGCAGCCGATGATGAAGGGAATGCGCCAGCCCCAGACGCTCATCTGCTCGGGCAGCAGCATGTTGCCGAGGATATAGCCGAGCAGGGCGGCGGCGACGGTCGCGACCTGCTGGCTGCCGGACTGCCAGGAAACGTAGAAACCTTTGTTGCCGGGCGTCGACATCTCCGCGAGATAAACCGAGACGCCGCCAAGCTCGACGCCGGCCGAAAAGCCCTGGATCAGGCGGCCGACCACGACAAGGATCGGCGCGAGGATGCCGATCTGCGCATAGCCCGGCACGAAGGCGATCAGGAAGGTGCCCATGGCCATGATCGAGAGCGTCACGATCAGGCCCTTGCGGCGGCCGACGCGGTCGACATAGGCGCCGAGGAAGATCGCGCCGATCGGCCGCATCAGGAAGCCGGCGGCGAAGGTCATCAGCGTCAGCATCAGCGAGGCATATTCGCTGTCACCGGGGAAGAAAGTCTTGGAGATATAGGAGGCGTAGAAGGCGAAGAGGAAGAAATCGAACATCTCGAGGAAGTTGCCGCTGGTGACGCGCAGCACCGTTCCGAGCTTGCTCTGCTGTGTATCTGCCGACATGGCGTCCCACTCCCTCACGATCGTTCATCCGCGCTTCGCGTTGCCCGCGCGAGCGCCGTTCCGGAGCAATATTGGCAAGCCGGCTGCGTGAAAACAAGGCGTTTCACGGCGCAGGCCCCGGAACCTTCGATCCTTTTAGCGCTTGATTCCACATCCACGATCGAGGGCCACGCCAAATGAAAGCTTTTACAGCGGCTATCGTCGCCATGTTTCTGATGGCCGGCATGGCCTTCGCCGATAACAATCGGAAATCCTCGCAGCACAACAGTTCGCAGCAGGACCGTTCCGGCCAGCAGAACTCGACGCCCGGCGATTCCCAGCCGCCGCAATAGCGCTGACCGCCGCCTGACTGCCGATGAGCATGCCTAGCGTGCCGTCATCGATGCGATGCAAGGCGCTGGAAATTACCTGGCTCAAGAAAGTGAGAGTTGACGCCGCGCGCCGGGAGCGGCATGCGGGGATCATTCATTTAAGGAGAATGAGATGGGACACTGGGTAAAGCTGAAGCGCCAGGGCGATAACGAGTCCATGTGCTTGAATCTCGATCACGCCACGCGCATCGTTGCCGCCCCGACCGGCTCAAGGATTATCTTCGACGAGAAGCTCACGATCGCCGTCGATGAGACGGTCGAAGAGATTTTCAAGATGGTGACCGAAAAAAGCCCAAACTAGTCAGCGCCCTCCGGGCAGCCAACGCGGATGGAGAGTTGAAGCGGTTCTTCGACATGATGAACACCAACCTCCAGGAAATCCGCCGCAAGTTGGGCGCTAAGCCATAATTGGACATTGTTGGTTGAAGGCGCTCTCATCGGCTTGATGCTGGTGGGGGCGTTTTTTTTGTTTTTGGGGTGATACTGGCGGAATTTTGCGATGGTCGTGGTCTTGCCGCTGAAGCTCCAGAAGGCCCGTAGCGCAAAAACTTCGGTTGTTCGCTTCTCAGGGGCTGCGGCCAGCAAACAGACATCCCGAGGTGAAGCCGGAACGCTATAGCGGTCTCCAGACGGCGATCGAAGCCGGCAAGACGATGATAGATGGGCCGGCAGAATATAATTATCTTCGCGCCGATCGCCGGGAACTCTGGCATGCGGCCATCAGGGTGACGGCAGATAGATGGAACTCTTCCTGACCACGCTGCACCGCTCGAACGAGGCACAGGCCGCGCGAGCGGCGAAACATTATAAACCAATCGAGGAAGAGTGAAATGCGATCGGAGGGGCGGCGCTCCCTCACGGCTCAAGGCCGGCTATCCTGACTCGATCGCTCATTGTTGATAATATAATTTGAACGGCAAGCCAACGACCAGCGAGCATCATTCAATGCCGGCCTTCGATGAGGATCAGTTTAAGGAACTGCTCGAAAGAGGAGGCATTGGGGCTATCTCGCTAGATACCTCAATATTCGGTCAGTATCGCTATGACCTATCCTCGCGAACACTGATGGGCCTGCGGCAATTTCGGCACTCGCCAACCAACTTCGTTCTTTCCCAAGTCGTTCTAGAAGAGGTGCGAAAGAATCGCACCGAGGAGGCCAATGCTTCAAGGTCCAAGCTTGATACGGCGCTGAAGCAGGCGTCCAAACATTGGGGATTGCAATTGCAGCCAGGGTTGACCGATGGATGGCCTGATGCCGCCATTGAGACGGAACGACTGGTCGCGGAGTTTGCAGGCAACACGCAATTCGATCTCGTTGATCCTGACAACTTCGTTGATCAAGGCACGCTGCTACATCGCTATTTTAATTCAATGCCTCCTTTTTCCGTGTCTGGAACGAAGAAAAGTGAGTTTCCTGACGCGATCGCGCTTATGTCACTCGAAGCTTGGGCTCGACAAAACCAGACCTCAATGCTCGTTGTTAGTAAGGATGACGATTGGGCATCATTCGCCGAGCACTCGGATCAGTTGTTCTGCGTACCCGACCTGGCGGTTGCGCTCGCTTATTTCAACGAAGACGGAAAATTCATTGCCGAACGTGTGGCCCGTATGTTGGCTTCTCCGGGAAACCTAGATCTGAAAGCCAGAGTTCGCGAAGCACTAATACGCTATCTAGGCACCATCCAGCCCCAAGTTCGTGTCGAAACACGGTGGAGATACGAGATCGAATCGACAGAAGTCTCATTGATCGATTGGAACATGCTGGAAGATATACCCCCGCAAGTGCTCGACGTTGACGAAGTCGGAGTGCTTTTTTCATTCTCGGTTATGGCGAGCATACAATGCACCGTGACTTTGAATTTCACGATGCGCGATAGCCTTGATGGAGATGAAGTCGACCTCGGTTCGACCGAGGAATCGGTCGTTGAGGAACACATTTTAGATATCGAGGCTTGGGTGGAGAAGGGAGAGCAACCGAACATCGATATTACGGACATTCCAGGCACGCGCATTTCCTTCGATTTTGGCGACGCATCCCCAATCTAGCACAATGCCGTCGAATAGCCTGCGACGGCGGCGGCGGAGTTTTGCGGGCCTGCGCTGCGAAAATTTATTCAAGTCGAAATTGAAGCATTTGTGGGCCTTGGCGGGGCATCCTGACCTGCCGCCATCAAGGTTCCGACCCATGCCAGATTTGTACGCTGGCGGCCGATAGGATCGAAGAGGAGCCACAGGTTCGCGACGGTCTGATCGTGGTCGAGCTCAGTGGACAATTAAAGCCGTTAACGCGTTCGGTGGGCCGCATAGTCCACAGGCCGAATCTCGACTTCAAAGCCCCTCTGCTCTCAATCGGAGGCATCCATGCGTGGAAATTTCCATCTCCCCTCCCGCCGCCATCTTGACCACGCCGTAATCCGCCCATATGTGTATGTAAATCACATTTACATTGGAGTGTGTGATGCATCGGAACATGGGTTACGCATACGCGGAAGGTGACGCTCGCGGCGAGGAGGGGCCATGGGGCTCGCGTCCGCGCTTTGTCGGCATGTTCCGGCATCCCGGCGAATTGGCGATCATGATCCTCGGCTTCGTGCTGTTCTGGCCGGTCGGGCTCGCGGTCCTGTTCTACTATCTCTGGAGGAAGAAGATGGGTTGCAACTGGAGTGGCCGGTCAGGGTGGTCTGGTTCCTGGCGTCCCGATTTCGCCTTTCGCGATCATCCGTTCTCGAACGTCTTGCAGCAGGGCAGTGGCAACGCGGCCTTCGACGATTACCGTCAGGAAGTGCTGAAGCGCCTGGACGAGGAGCGCCGCAAGCTTAACGAGGAGCAGATGGCCTTCCGCGCCTTCATGGAGCGCCTGCGCCGCGCCAAGGACCAGGAAGAGTTCGACCGCTTCATGGCCGAGCGCAATGGCGGCGGCGAGCCGCATAACGGCAACGGCGCACCGAACGCGTGATTGATCCTTCCCCTTGATGGGGAAGGTGGTCCGGAGGACCGGATGGGGTGGCAACACCGAAGCTTGCCGATGGCGGGCTTCCACCCCCTCCGTCGGCTGCGCCGACACCTCCCCCATCAAGGGGGAGGATTAAAGAAGCGGTTGAGGACGATCGCTTGAGCTTCGAACCAATCCTCACCGCTTCGCCGATCATTCAAATCCATCTGGCGGCGGCGCTGGTCAGCGCCGCCGTCGGCGTTTCGCAATTCGCGCTGCCGAAAGGCGGCATGCGCCACAGGATCATCGGCTGGATCGGCGTTGTGGCGTTGATTGTGGTTGCAGTCAGCTCCTTCTGGATCACGGGACTGATGGGCGCGCATTGGAGCCCGATCCATATTCTGTCCATCCTGACGCTCGCCAGTCTTGTGCTGGCGATTATCGCGATCCGAGCGGGCAATGTGCGCGCGCATCGCTCGGCGATGATTGGCGTTTTCATCGGCCTGACCCTCGCCGGCCTGTTCACACTGGCGCCCGGTCGCGTGCTTAACGCCGCCTTGTTCGGGCCATGAGCATTTTAGCGCTTCGTTAACCGCGTAACCCGAATCCCCTTCGCCGTTGCCTGTTTGCACGGCCTCCGGCGGGTGAGATTAAGGAGTTGTTTCCCGGACGATTCAAATCGTCTTGTATGAGACACCTCGTCCGCCCCATCGCTCTGCTCGGTTTCGCGACGCTGCTGCTTGCCGGCTGCGGTCGCGTGCAGCATCAGGAACGCGAACCCTGGCGCGCTCAGGCCGAACTGGCCTGCCTGCGCTCGAACAAGATCAACCCCAGCGATTACATCCGGAAGATCCCGGCGATCGGCAATAGCTGGAGTTGCGGCGCGGATTATCCGCTGAAGGTTTCGGCTTTCGCGGAGGAGACCACCGCCAGCATTCCCGGCCAGCAGGGCCAGCAGATGATGACCTCCATCACGCCCGAGGCGACGCTGGTCTGCCCGATGGTCGTGGCGATGGATCAATGGGTGGCGGAAGTCATCCAGCCCGCCGCCATGCAGCGCTTCGGCCAGCCTGTCGTGCAGATCAAGACGATGGGCTCCTATAATTGCCGCCCGCGCAACAACCAGAGTGGCGCGAAGCTCTCCGAGCATGGCTTCGCCAATGCCGTCGATATCGCCGGCTTCCTGCTGGCGGATGGCACGACAGTGACCGTGGTGCGCGACTGGACCAAGGGCACGCCGGAACAGCAGGCCTTCCTACGCGAAGTGCATCGCGGGGCCTGCCGCATGTTCACCACCGTGCTTGGGCCGGGCGCGAACATCTTCCACTACAACCATATCCATGTGGATCTTGCTCGCCACGGCGTGAAAGGCGACCGGCATTACTGCAAGCCGGAGATCGGCGACATCCCGGTGACGCCGCTGCCGACCGATATGATGGATCGCAATATAGAAAGCCGGACTTCGATGCTGCGGCCGGGCCAACAGCCGAACGCGACGGCCTATCTCGGCCGGCCGGGTGCGAATACCGCTGCGCCGGTCTACAACCAGTCCGGCCAGTTGCAGCCGCAGACACAGTTCCGCGGTGGGGCCGGGCAGTTGCCGCCGTCAGGGCCGACGTCTGGCTACAACCCGAACTACCGTCCGCCGCAGGTCGCGAACAAGCCGATGGCTGTCGGCGTGCAGCCGCCTTCGCCGCCGGATGACACGTTTGAGGGCAATGATGACGAGAACGTCAACGTGCATGACCTCGACATGCCGGATGAGGGGCCAGCTTCGACAGGGACGACGTATAAGCGGTAGCGCCAGAATCGTGCCCCGGACTTGATCCGGGCCCATAAACGCTGACGATTGCGGATAAACTGACGCTATTTCAGTAGCTTATTCTGAAGCCCCGGAGGCTATGGGTCCCGCATCAAGTGCGGGACACGAGCGCTTCACCCGAACATGATGCTGTCCAGCCCGCGTGTCAGCCCAACCAGCGCGCCAACCTTCCTTGCCGCCAGCAACGTCCCGCCGACATAGGGCTCGGCGGAGGTGCCGGCATCGTGCCGGATGACGAGCCGCTCATCCGCCATGCCGAACACCGCCTCGCAGGAAAGCACATAGCCCGGCATGCGCACGCTGTGGACCTGCACCTTGCGCTCTTCGCCAATAGAGGCGCCACGGGTGGCGGGCGCGCCGGTTAGTTCGTCGATCGGCTTGGCGGAGGAGGGCAGGCGAACCGCGGCGAGATGTTCCGCCAACTCGCGGCCGGTGCCCGAGGGAACATCCGGTTTTTGCGCGGCGGCATAATCGATCACCTCAACATCAGGGATAACCTTCGCCGCTTCCAGTGCGAAGCGCCGTAATAGCGTAGCGGTGACGGAGAAATTGCCGGCGGCGACCACGCCGCGCCCGACCTGCTTCGCAAAAAGATCGATCTCGGCGTAATCCTCCGCCGTGAGGCCGGAGGTGCCGACGACGACATGCAGACCGGCTTCGAGCGCCGCCAGCGTATTGGCCTTCACCGCGCCGGGTTTGGTGTAATCGATCAGCACATCCGCCTTCACGGCTAGCGCTTCCTTCACCGAGGCATAGACCGGCGCGCCGTCGATCGTTTGCCCGGCGACACTCCGGGCGACGCTTGCTGCCAGCGTCAGGTCATCGGCTTTGGCAATGCCGCCGGCCAGCGCCTTGCCGGTCCAGCCGGTGATGCCGGCGAGGATGATGCGGGTGGTCATGGAGGTGGTTCCTCTTTGTATCAGGCCGCACGCGGCTGGATGGTCGTCAATTCGCTTTCAATCTGGCGCCGGCGCTCCATCAGATCGTATTCGGTCTGGAGACCGAGAAAAAAGCCCTCGGACATGCCGAAATAGCGCGCGAGGCGAAGGTCAGTATCAGCCGTCACGTCACGCTTGCCGAGGACAATCTCGTTGATGCGACGCGGCGGCACGTGAACGGCACGCGCCAGCCCATTCTGGCTCAGAGACAGCGGCTTGAGGAATTCCTCGAGTAGGATTTCGCCGGGGTGCGGATTGGGCAACAGCTCCGTTTCAGTCATGATAGTCGACGATTTCGACATTGCTCGACCCTCCTTCCTGCCAGTTGAAACAGATGCGCCACTGATCGTTGATCCGGATGCTGTGCTGGCCCGAACGGTTGCCCCTCAATAATTCCAACCGATTGCCGGGTGGGACGCGTAAATCGTTCAGGTTTTTCGCCTGACTGATCAGACGAAGCTTTCGCAAGGCGACGGCCTGAATGTCAGGCGGCAGCTTTCGGCTTCGCCGGCCTGACCAGATCAGTTCTGTTTCAGCATCGGCGAAGCTGCGGATCATGACGGCATGTCTATAACGTATCTCGTCATGCAACGCAATGCGTTATGAGATAGTTTACCTGCGTCGGGGTTATGGGTCCCGGATCAAGTCCGGGACACGAACGGGGGCGCTCACGCCTTTCCATACCCGCCACCTGTTGGCGTAATCACCGTCACCGCTTCGCCAATCTCCAGAAAGGTCTGGTCCGAAGGCTCCAGCACATCCACCTTACCGTTCAGCCGCCGCACCTCCGTCCGTCCCTTCTCGCCCGGCTCGCCGCCATCCACGCCGAACGGCGCGACCTTGCGCTGGGCGGAGAGGATGGCGCAGTCCATGGCCTTGCGGAAGCGGATGGTGCGGCTGGTGCCGTCGCCGGCCTTCCACCTGCCCTTGCCGCCGGAGCCGCGCCGCACATGGAAATCCTCCAACACGACGGGGAAGCGGAATTCGAGGATTTCCGGGTCGGTCAGGCGGGAATTGGTCATGTGGACATGCACGCCCGGCGTGCCGTCGAAGCCGGGGCCGGCGGGCGAGCCGGAGCAGATCGTCTCGTAATACTGGTACTCGTCATTGCCGAAGGTCAGGTTGTTCATCGTGCCCTGTGAGGAGGCCATCGCCTTCAGCGCGCCGAACAGCGCATTGGTGACGCATTGGCTGACCTCGACATTGCCGGCGACGACGGCAGCCGGATATTTCGGCGAGAGCATTGAGCCATCCGGGACGATGATGTTGATCGGGCGCAGGCACCCGGCATTCATCGGGATCTCGTCCTCCACCATCACGCGGAAGACATAGAGTACGGCGGCGCGCGTCACCGGCTCCGGCGCGTTGAAATTGCTCGGCTGCTGGTCCGAGGTGCCGGTGAAATCGACGGTCGCCTCGCGCTTCTGCTTGTCGATCTTGATCGCCACCTTGATCTGGCAGCCCTGATCCATCCGCAGCGTGAATTCGGAATTATGCAGCCGATCGAGCACGCGGCGCACGCTCTCGGCGGCGTTGTCCTGCACGTGGTTCATATAAGCTTGCGCCACGTCGAGGCCGAAATGCTCGACCATCTTGCGCAATTCCGCCACGCCCTTCTCGTTGGCGGCGATCTGCGCCTTCAGGTCGTTGACGTTCTGCACGACGTTGCGCACGGGGTAGCGCGCGCCCTTCAGCAGCGCGACCAGCGCCTCTTCCTGGAACTCGCCCTGATCGACGATCCTGAAATTGTCGATATAGACGCCTTCCTCGTCGATATGCGTGGCGCGAGGGCTCATCGAGCCCGGCGAGACGCCGCCAACATCGGCATGGTGGCCGCGGGAGGCGACCCAGAACAGAATTTCCTTCTGCGCATCGTCGAAGACCGGCGTGCAGACGGTCAGGTCCGGCAAGTGCGTGCCGCCATTATAGGGCGCGTTCAGGCAGTATACGTCGCCCGGCTTGATGACCGGATTGTTGCGGATCGCGCTCTCGACCGATCGGTCCATGGAGCCAAGATGCACCGGCATATGCGGCGCGTTGGCGACCAGCGTGCCGTCCTTGTCGAACACCGCGCAGGAGAAATCGAGCCGTTCCTTGATGTTCACGGAATAGGCGGTGTTCTGCAGCGTCAGGCCCATCTGCTCGGCGATCGACATGAAGAGATTGTTGAATATCTCCAGCATGACCGGATCGGCCTTGGTGCCGACGGCTTCGAGACGCTGCATCGGCACGGTGCGGCGGATGACGATATGGTCATAATCCGTCACCTTGGCCTGCCAGCCATCCTCGACGACGATGGTCTGGTTCGGCTCGATCAGCAAAGCAGGGCCAGAGATCGTCGAGCCGACGGAAAGCTGATCGCGCGTGAAAACCTTCGCCTCATGCCACTGGCCATGGCTGAAGAATTTTGTTTTCGCCTTGGGATTTGACAGCGCGCTTGAACCTGCTGCCAGCGTCTTCTCGCTGAATTTCGCGCCGCCGCCAACAGCCTCGACCGAGACCGCCTCGACGACCAGTGCCTTGGAGCGATCGATGAAGCCGAACCGGGCGCGGTGGGCCGCTTCGAAAGTCGAGCGCAGCTTGGCGAGTGGCTGGTCCTTCGCATCCACCTCGATTGCCGTATCCGTCCCGGCGTAGCGGATATGCGCGCTGATGTTCAGCGTGATATCGGCTTTCGGCACGCCCTGGCCGGCAACTTCGTCAATCGCCACTGGTCCGATTTCGGCCGCGGCGGTTGCGATCGCAGCCGGAGCGCTGTCATCGAACGGCGCTTCCAGTGCCTTCTGGCGGCCGGCGCGGATATCGGCGAGGCCCATGCCATAGGCCGAGAGTAGGCCGGAGAACGGGTGGATGAGAATGGTTTCCATGCCGAGCGCATCGGCGACGAGGCAGGCATGCTGGCCACCGGCGCCGCCGAAGCAGTTCAGCGCATAGCGCGTCACGTCATAGCCGCGCTGCACGGAAATCTTCTTGATGGCATTGGCCATGTTTTCGACGGCGATTTTGATGAAGCCGTCCGCGATTTCTTCCGGCTTCTTGCCGGCCTCCTTCGCCAATCCATCAAATTTGGTGCGGACGCTCGCAACATCCAGCGTTTCGTCGCGCTTCGGTCCGAAGATTGCCGGGAAGAAATCGGGGTGCAGCTTGCCGACCATAACATTGGCATCGGTGACGGCGAGCGGGCCGCCGTTGCGGTAGCAGGCGGGACCGGGATTGGCGCCGGCCGAATCCGGGCCGACGCGAAAACGCGCGCCGTCATAATGCAGGATCGAGCCGCCACCGGCCGCCACCGTGTGGATCAGCATCATCGGCGCGCGCATGCGGACGCCCGCGACCTCCGTCTCGAAGGCGCGCTCGTAAGAGCCGTCGAAATGCGCGACATCGGTCGAGGTGCCGCCCATGTCGAAACCGATCACCTTGTCGAAGCCGGCGACGCGGCCGGTTTCCGCCATGCCGACCACGCCGCCGGCCGGGCCGGAAAGGATCGCGTCCTTGCCCTGGAAGAGTTCGGCGGCGGTGAGACCGCCGGACGACATCATGAACATCAGCCTGGCGCCGGTGCGCTCGATATCGAGTTCTTCCGCCACCTGTTCGACATAGCCGCGCAGGATTGGCGAGAGATAGGCGTCGACCACTGTTGTGTCACCGCGACCCACGAGCTTGATCAGCGGTGAGACTTCATGGCTGACGGAGACCTGCGGGAAGCCCATTTCGCGGGCGATGGCCGCGGCCTTCTTTTCGTGTTCGGCGTGCCGCCAGGCATGCATGAAGACGATCGCGACGGCCTTAAACCCGTCTGCCTGCAACTGCTTCAGCGAGTCACGCAGCTTGGCTTCGTCCAGCGGCATTTCGACGATGCCATCGACCAGCACGCGCTCATTGACCTCGACTACGCGCGAATACAGCAGTTCCGGCTTGATGATGCGCTTGGCGAAAATATTCGGGCGGGCCTGGTAGCCGATTTCCAGCGCATCGCGAAAGCCGCGCGTCGTCACCAGCGCAGTCGGGGCACCCTTGCGCTCCAGCAGGGCGTTGGTTGCGACTGTGGTGCCCATGCGGACTTCGCCGATGGTCTTTTCAGGAATCGCCGCGCCGGCTTCAAGCCCAAGATGTTCGCGGATGCCCTGCACAGCGGCATCGCGATAGGCGCGCGGGTTTTCGGAGAGCAGCTTGCGGGCGTGGAAGACGCCTTGCGGATCCCGGGCGATGACATCGGTGAAGGTGCCGCCACGATCGATCCAGAAATCCCAAAGCGCGCTCGTCATATCCAGCTCCCGAAATCAACGTTGACTTTATATCGATAAATTGTCGATAAAACGCAAGTGAGATTTTTTGCCTCGTCATTGCGAGGCGTAGCCGAAGCAATCCAAGGGTCGCTTGCGCCTTGTGACTCCTGGATTGCTTCGTCGCTCCGCTCCTCGCAATGACGGAACGGGTTTCGCGAAGTCGGGAGGAAGCAAAGCATGTCCGATACCAAAGCGACCCCCAACCGCCCGCTTGGTCCGATCGTGTCCGCCTCGCATCTCGCGACGGGCGGAAGCCCGGCGCTTTCCGAGTTCGAGTTCGGCCTGATGATGATGATGAACGCCTTCCAGCGCTGGATGGTGCGGGCGATGATTGCCGCCGGCGTCCAGGATGTTTCGCCGCTCGATGTCATGGTGCTCAACGCCGTCCAGCATCGCGCGCGGCCGAAGCGCCTGGCGGATATCTGCCTCGTGCTGAATGTCGAGGATACGCATACCGTCTCCTACGCCATCAAGAAGCTTGAACGGGCAAAACTCGTGAAGAGCGGCAAGGCGGGCAAGGAGAAGGTCGTGACGATTACACCGGCGGGGGAAGCCGCCTGCGCGCGCTATCGTGACATCCGCGAGACCTTGCTGGTCAAGGCGGTGAAGTCTCTCGGTGTGCCCGAGGAGCGCCTTTCGGAGATTGCATCGACGATGCGGGTGCTTTCCGGCCATTACGATCAGGCGGCGCGGTCAGCGGCCAGCCTGTGAGCTTATGCACGAGTGTGGCCTGGCTGCGCTTGACGCTGAAACGCCGCTTGCGCATGGTGCCGCTGATTGATCCTCATGGAGACCGGCATGCGTCTGGTGGCAGCAGCAACACTTGGTTTCGCGCTTCTTGCGGGCGCGGCCGTCGCCAGGGAACAGATTCCGGTCGAAACGCGGATCGAGCCCTATAACGCCAACCTGCCGGCCTGCGAGGATCAAAGCGTTCTCGATACGGTTTCTTCGCGCTTTTCCAGCCGTGAAGGCAATTTCTGGAACTCACCGCTGACCATTGTGCGCTTTGAGCGGGCCCGCCAGACTTCGTTCCGGCCGGAGGGCATCGACCTGATTCCGCGCCGCTTCTGCACGGCGGCGGTGGTGACTTCCGATAATGTGCGCCGGCAGCTCGATTATAACATTGTCGAGGGCGGCGGTTTCATCGGCATCACCTGGGGCATCGAGTGGTGCATGGGCGGCCTTGATCGCAGCTATGCCTATGCGCCTTATTGCCAGATGGCGCGTCCGTGAGATTAGCGGCCCGGCTCGCTCTTCTTTTCGGGCTCTGGTTCGCCTCCTTTATTCCCGCCAATGCGCAATATGGCGGGCAGGGCGGCACGCCGGGCAGTTTTGATTTCTACGTTCTGTCGCTTTCCTGGTCGCCAGGCTGGTGTACGGTTCAGGGCGATAACAAGGGGTCGGAACAGTGCCGGCCGGGCACCGGCTACGGTTTCGTGCTGCACGGGCTCTGGCCGCAATATGATCGGGACTTCCCGAGCAATTGTTCGGCGGTCGACCGCAGCCCGACGCGCGCCGCGATGGATATTGCCACGAAAATCTACCCGGAACAGGGCCTCGCCCGTTACGAATGGCGCAAACATGGCACCTGTTCGGGCCTTGATCCGCGCGCCTATTTCCAGGCTGCCGAGACCGCGAAAGAGAAGGTTGTCGTGCCTGAAGCCTTCAAGGCGCCGACGGCCGACCAGACAACCTCTTCAATCGATGTCATGCGCGCCTTCAACGCGGCCAACCCCGGCCTGCGCCCCGGCATGATCGCGGTTACCTGCAGCCGTGGACTGCTGGAAGAGGTGCGTGTGTGTCTGTCGAAGGACCTGCGCGATTTCGTGCCCTGTCCGGAAGTGTCTCGAAAAGCCTGCCGCTCGCGCAGCCTGACGGTGCCGGCGGTTCGGTAAGGTTTCTAATCTGCCTTGTGTTGTCATTCCCGACGACCCATAGGGTCGAGCGGGAATCCAGGAATCGCTCGTACCTTCTACTCCTGGATTCCAGCTCCGCCTTTGGCGGTCGGGAATGACAACAGAAATGTAACGCCATGAATTATCGCCACGCCTATCACGCGGGAAATTTCGCCGATGTCTTCAAGCATGCGCTGCTTGCCGGTATCGTCACCTATCTGAAGCGTAAGGATGCTGGCTTTCGCTATATCGATACCCATGCAGGTATCGGGCTCTACGATCTTGCCGCCGAACAGGCGGAGAAAACGGGCGAATGGCGCAACGGGATTGGACGGCTTTACGAAGCGAAGCTGCCCCAGGCCGCCGCCGATCTGCTGGAGCCCTATCTCACCGCGGTGCGGGCGCTCCAGCCGGAGGATGCGACTGATCTGCGATTCTATCCAGGCTCGCCCTATCTGGTGCGCGAGCTGGTGCGGTCCCAGGACCGGCTGACGCTGGTTGAAAAACATCCCGCCGATGCGGCGGTGCTGAAACGGCGCTTCATCCGCGACGATCGCGCTTCCGTCGTGCATCTCGATGGCTGGATGGCGCTCAACGCTTATGTGCCGCCTGCTGAAAAGCGCGGTCTGGTCCTGGTCGATCCACCGTTCGAAGAAGGGGATGACTTCGCCCGTTTCGTTTCGGGCCTTACCAAAGCGCATGCCAAATGGCCGGGCGGCATCTACGCACTCTGGTATCCGATCAAGGATATCGAGCGGATCGATGCATTCGCCAGCGAGCTTGTCGCCACAGGCATCAAACGCATTATCCGGCTCGAACTGCTGGTCCACGACCTCGGCGACCAGACGCGCCTGAACGGCTGCGGGCTGATCATCGTCAATCCACCCTTCACACTGATGGAGGATGCGAAAATGCTTCTGCCGGCGCTGGCCCCGCTGCTTGCGCAAAGCGGCAAGGGCGAATGGCGGGCAGTGGTGCTCGCGGGCGAATAAGCCGTCTGGCAATTGCCCTGCGGCACGCGGGCAGGATACTGATGGTCCTTGTCAGGCGGGATCAATCCGCCCACGAGGATTTTAGAGATATGATGATACTGCGCAGTTCGCCCGCCTCTCCGTTCGGGCGCAAGGTGAAGATTGTCGCCGGCCTGCTTGGCCTTCTCGACCGGATAGACGTCGTTACCGCGGATACCGGCAATTCTGAAGATCCCGTCCGCAAGGATAATCCGCTCGGCAAGATCCCGACGCTGGTGACGGATGAGGGGCAGGCGATCTACGATTCGCGCGTCATCGTCGAATATCTCGACATGCTGGCCGGCGGTGGCAAGGTGATTCCCGCTGATCCGAAGCAGCGTATCGAGGTTCTCACCCTGCTCGCGCTCTGCGACGGCATCAACGACGCCTCGCTGTTGATCGTCTACGAGGGCCGCTATCGCCCGGTGGAAAAACATGTCGCGAGCTGGACCGAGCACCAGGCCGGCAAGGTCAAGCGCGGGCTCGATTATCTGGAAAAGACTTTGAAGCCAGTTTCGGTCCTGCCAAATGTCGGCGAGGTTGCGGCGGCTTGCGTGCTTGGTTACCTCGACCTGCGCTTCGGCGGCCAGTGGCGTGGCGATTACCCGAAGCTTGTCGCCTGGCTCGACGATTTCGAAGCCAAGGTGCCTATGTACGCCCAGACGCGCGTCACGCCGACCTGAGCTTCCCAAAAACGCGTGAGACAAACAAAAAGCCCGGCGAAACCGCCGGGCTTCCTGTATTCCGCAACCGATTGGGGTCGATCAGAACTTGTAGTTGATACCAGCGCGGACGATCGAGCCCTGGTTCTCAGCCTTGTAGGTGGCGGCGCGGACGCCGTCATTGACCGAGAGCTTGGTGTCGCCCAGATCGTAGTACAGGTACTCAACCTTGGCCGTCACGTTCTGGGTGAAGGCGTATTCCACGCCGCCACCGAGGGTCCAGCCGGCAGCCGTGTCACGCTTCGAGCCCGTCAGGCCCGGGAAGCCGGTCGTGCTGGCCGAGAGCTTGGTATCGCCGTAAGCGAGACCGCCCGTCACGTAGAGCAGGGTGCGATCCATCGGCACGAAGCCGATACGGCCGCGAACGGTGCCGAGATAGTTGGTCTCAACGCGAGCGCGGTCGCCGAACACGTCAACGCCGGTCTTCTTCAGATCCGTGTACTGGATGTCGGTTTCGAGACCGACCACGAACTGCGGGTTGATCTGGTAGTTGTAACCAGCCTGCGCACCACCGATGAAGCCATCACGGCTGGCGCTGAAGCTCGGAACGCCGAGGGCGTTATAAGCTGCGTTGCCCGAATTCGTGATCTTGTCCGAGTTCGAGAAAGCGTAGCCAGCGTTCACACCGACGTAGAAGCCGGTCCAGGTGAAGGCCGGAGCAACCGGAATATAGGGGGCAGGCTTCACAACGCGTGAAGGCAGGTCAGCAGCGGACGCCGCCGAAGCGAAAGCGACCAAAGCGACGCTAGCGAGAAGGATCTTTTTCATCTGGTACTCCATTGGGTATTCTTTAACGGTTGCGGTGCCGACGAGTGGTGAACCTCGCCATAAACCCCGATGCTTCATATAAGTTCCGGAGTTCGTTTTGTCTGTTGCTTCGCCGCACTCTTACCGCATCGCAATAAGGCGAAAAGGTGGGCAAACCTTGACGTCGCTGCCCTATTAGTCAGCAAATGGTTTAGAAGTGATAACTCGCACCGGCGCGGATGACGTTGGTGGTCGAGTCGATGTTGATCGGCCCCTTAAGCGATTGATAATTATCGCTTCCGAGCCCGTAATGCAGATATTCGGCGCGGACAGAGACGTTCTGGGTGAACTTCATTTCAGCGCCGACGCCCAGCGCATAGCCCGTGCGGGTGTTGCTGGATTTCGTGCCTGCATCCTTGAATTGCGTGCTGCCCATCGCGAGGCCGCCGGTGCCATAGACCATGAACCGGTCGAAGGCATAACCCAGACGAGCGCGGGCGCTGCCCAGCCAACGCTGGTTGAACTTGTCGCCGAAGCCGCTGTGGTTGATGCCCGAGGCATCGACATCAGCCTCGACGCCAGCGACGACCTGGTTGAACTGCTGGTTGTAGCCGGCATGAGCGCCGACCACGAAGCCGGACGTGTTTGCCGCGCTCGCATGGCCCCAGCCGGTGCCGACATGGCCGCCGGCATAGACGCCGGTCCAGGTCACCTGCTGAGCCGGCGCATAGCCGCTGTTCTGGTTACCCCAGTTCTGGCCGGTGCCGAGATCGGCGGCCTGAGCCACGTGCGCCGCGGTGATCGCGGCGACGCCGGCGATGATTGCCGGAATACGCATTGACTCTACTCCTCACGAAGACGGCGCGACGGGCGTGCCGTACTTGATGGAGAGCGTTATGCCTTAACCTTAAGCGATCGTCGATTTAAGCCTGAAAATGCGGTTTAAATTGAATGAACGTCGTTTTCTCGCCATTAATCTTGCAAAAACCTTAACGGGCGCCGTACGGGAGGCTGACGGCATGTGGAGCCTGTTTTACGGTCTTTACTGGACCATTTGCGCCGATCATGCTCATAGCATCCGCGCCATGTCCCAATTGCCGATCTCGATTTTCATCATCGCCTATAACGAAGCCGACCGCTTGCCGCGTGTACTGGAGGCAGTCGCAGGCCTTTCCGACGATGTGCTCGTCGTCGATTCCGGATCGACCGATGGGACGCAGAAGGTTGCGGCCGATCTCGGCGCTCGCGTCGTCCACAACGACTGGAACGGCTACGGGCCGCAGAAGCGTTTCGCTGAAGATCTATGCCGGCATAACTGGCTGCTCAATCTCGATGCTGACGAGGTGATGCCGCCGGAACTGGTCGCGGAGGTCCGGACGCTGTTCGACCATGGCGAGCCAAGTAGGGATGCCTACAAGCTGCGCATCGCGGAGGTGTTTCCCGGCGAGGGCCGCTCGCATTCGCTGGCCTATACGCTCGCGCCGGTCAGGCTCTACCGCAAGGATCGCGGCCGCTACAATGCGTCGCCCGTGCATGATCGTGTCGATCTTGAAGCAGGCGCAACGGTCGGAAGGCTGAAGGGTACGATCCAGCATTTCTCAGTGCGATCGCTCGGCGATCAGCTGATGAAGCTGAACAATTACACCAACCAGCAGGCGGACGATCTGGTGGCGCGCGCCGTGAAGGTGCCGGTGTGGCGGCTGTTCCTGGAATTTCCAGGAGCCTTCATCAAGGCCTACATCCTGCGTCGGCATTTCGTGCGTGGGATCTACGGATTCATGACCGCGATGAATTTCGCTTTCTACCGCTGGTTGCGCGTCGCCAAGGCGATCGAGCGGCAGCGTCTCGGCCGGGAAAGCGCCAATGGCCGCTGAGGTCGCGCTCGTCACCGGCGGCGCGAAGCGGATCGGGCGGGCGATCTGCCTGACGCTGGCGCAGGCAGGTTATGGGGTTGCGATCCACTGCAATCAATCCCGGACGGAAGCTGAAGCTCTGGCTGGCGAGATCGTCTCCAATGGAGGCAAGGCTGCTGTCGTAAGCGCCGATCTCGCCGATTTCTCTGCTCCGACCTTGATTGTCGATTCCGAGGCTGCGTTAGGAGCTGTAACGCTGCTCGTGAACAATGCCTCGCTGTTCGGCGAAGACACCTTCGCGACGCTCGATGCGGGAAGCCTCGATCAGCATCTCGACATCAACCTCAAAGCGCCGATCCTACTGGCGCAGGCCTTCGCCCGCGCCTTGCCCGCTGATCGCGAGGGGGCGATCGTCAACCTTCTCGACCAGCGCGTTGTCCACCCCGGTCCCGATTATTTCAGCTATACGGTCGCGAAGACGGCGCTTCGCGATGCGACGCTGACCATGGCGCTCGCGCTAGCCCCGCGTATCCGCGTCAACGGGGTAGGCCCAGGGCCTGTGCTGCCGAATATCCACGATGGCGAGAAGGGAATCGCCCTGGAGGTCGAGCGGTTGCCGCTTGGCCGCCGCGTCACCCCGGAGGAAATCGCCGCAGCGGTGCTTTATTTGGCTTCGGCGCGCAGCGTGACCGGCGAGATGATTGCCGTCGATGGCGGACAGCACCTGCTTTAGGCGCCCTAGTACTTGGTTTCAGCAACACAGCATGAGTCTTTCGGCGCATTTCCAAATCCGCCGACCGGGCTAATCTTCCCTGCGACAAAATGACCGCCAAAAAGGCGGCGAGGGGGGGATGATGTGGAACCAGGTCTATAACCCGTTCAACAATGCCGTGCTGTCGACCATTGCAGCGGCGATACCGGTCGTCACGCTGCTCGTGCTGATCGCATCCGGCAAGGTGAAGGCGCATATTGCGGCGATCATCGCGCTGATCGCCGCCAATCTTGTCGCCATCTTCCTCTTCACCATGCCGGCCGGCCTGTCGATCAGATCGAGCGTGCTCGGCGCGGTCAGCGGCTTCTTCCCGATCGGCTGGATCGTCCTCAACGTCATCTTCATGTACCGGCTCACCGTCGCGACCGGCCGTTTCGAGGTGTTGCAGCGGGCGATCGGCAGCGTGACGCCGGATCGCCGCCTGCAATTGCTGCTGATCGCCTTCGCCTTCGGCGCTTTCTTCGAGGGCGCATCCGGCTTCGGAACGCCTGTCGCCGTCACCGGCGCTATCCTGATCGGGCTTGGCTTCTCGCCGCTCGCGGCTTCCGGCCTGTCACTCATCGCGAATACCGCGCCTGTTGCCTATGGCGCGCTCGGCACGCCGATAGCGGGTCTCGCCAGTGTGACAGGGCTCGACCCTTACGTGCTTGGAGCGATGGTCGGGCGGCAACTACCGTTCTTCTCGCTGATCGTGCCGTTCTGGCTGATCTGGGCCTTTGCCGGCCGCAAGGGCATGATGGAAATCTGGCCGGCGATCCTCGTCACCGGCGTTTCCTTCGCCGTGCCGCAATTCCTGATCTCGAATTACATCAACCCATGGATCGTCGATATCGGCGCTTCGCTGATCTCGATGGCCTGTCTAATCGGATTCCTCAAGGTCTGGCAGCCAAAGCAACTCTGGCTCTCACCGGCGTTGCGCACGCGGGATGATTCCGCCAGCCATATGCCGCCGCCGAAACCGGCCGACACCACGCCGCTGACGCAGGCTCAGGTGCTTTCGGCTGTCGTTCCGTGGGTCATCGTCTGCGCCGTGCTTCTGATCTGGGGCACGGGCTGGTTCAAGGCGGCGGTCAATCCGATCTTCACCTGGAATTATGCGGTCCCTGAACTGCATAACATGATCAGCAAAGTCGCTCCTGTGGCGGCCAAGCCGACGCCGGAGGGAGCGGTCTTCTCCTTCACCTACCTGTCCTTTACCGGCTCGGGGATGCTGATCGCCGCGATCATCTCGGGCTTCATCATGGGCTTCTCACCAGTGCAGATGATTGCCGAATATGGCCGGACGCTGAAAGTCTGCGCCTATTCGCTGATCACCATCTCGGCCATGCTGGCGATCGGCACGCTGACGCGGATGTCCGGCATCGATGCAACGCTCGGATTGGCCTTCGCGGCGACCGGCGTGCTCTATCCATTCTTCGGCACCTTGCTCGGCTGGCTCGGCGTGGCGTTGACCGGATCGGATACTGCCTCGAACGTGCTGTTCGGCAACCTGCAGAAGATCACCTCCGAACAACTCGGCCTATCTCCCATCCTGATGGGCGCGGCGAACTCCTCCGGCGGCGTGATGGGCAAGATGATCGACGCGCAGTCGATCGTCGTCGCCTCGACCGCCACCAATTGGTTCGGGCATGAAGGCACGATCCTGCGCTTCGTCTTCTTGCACTCGATCGCACTTGCCTGTCTCGTCGGTGTGCTGGTGATGCTGCAGGCCTATGTCGCGCCGTTTACGGCGATGGTGCTGAAGTAACGGCCTAATTTATGATCCCGATCTGGTGACCGCACCTGTCCAAGAAGGCTTCGTTGCAGGAGGTACCAAATATTGGTATCTCAGTCGCGGAGGCACTCATGAGCAAGAACACGTCGGTCAGCCTTGGTGAACATTTCTCAGGCTTTATCGCCGACCAGGTCGATACTGGCCGCTACGGATCGGCCAGCGATGTCGTTCGAGCCGGTCTGCGGTTGCTGGAGGAGCGGGAGGCGCACCTGTCAAGGCTTCGCGCGGCGCTTATAGAAGGGGAGCAGAGCGGCCCCTCCACCTCTTTTGATTTCGATGAATTCATCGCCCGCAAACGGGGTAATGTCGCTCCATCCTCGTGATGCGCTATATCCTATCGCCGCAGGCACAGCGCGATCTCGAGGAGATTTGGGATTACACCTCAACTCAATGGGGGTTGGCGCAAGCCGAAACCTATATTCGAGGCTTCCAGACTGCCATTGAGACCGTAGCGGAAAACCCGAAACGCGGGCGGCCTTGCGATGAGATAAGACCGGGCTATTTCAAGTTCTCCGTTGGATCGCACATCCTCTTTTATCGCCTGACGGTGGATGCGCTTGATGTTGTCCGCATTCTTCATGCCCGGATGGACTTCGACAATCACCTCTAACGGCAGATTCCTCAAACCAGTGCGATCGCCGCGATGAGCCTGCCGTAATCCGGTTCGTTACGGTGCGTGGTGCGGCGGTAGCTGAAGAAGCGCTCTTCGTCGGAATAGGTGCAGAGACCGAGGTTCTCGATTTTTCCGATGCCAGCGCGCTCCAGTCGTGACTGGTTGAAGCCGTGCAGGTCGAACATCGAGTGGCCATCGCGTTTCGAGGGCACGAAATATCGGGCGTTGTCTCTGTCGGCATCGATGAAGCGGGCGACGAATTCCGGGCCGACCTCATAAGCCTTCTGACTGATCATCGGCCCGAGCGCGGCAACAATATTCGCCCGTTTCGCGCCGAGTTCTTCCATCCGGTCAACGGTCGATTCGAGCACGCCGGTGAAAGCGCCCTTCCAGCCGGCATGCGCCGCACCGATCACACCGGCGGCTTCATCGGCGAAGAGGATCGGGCCGCAATCGGCGGTGCCGATCGCTAATGCAATGCCGGGCGTCCTGCTCGCCATCGCATCGGCCTTGGGCCTGGCGTCCGCCCCCCACGGTTTATCGACGGCCACGCAATCTGGCGAATGCACCTGCCAGACCGAGACGATATTCGCCTGGGCCACGCCGATCTGCTCGGCCATGCGGCGGCGGTTCTCCACCACATGCTCGCGCTCGTCATGAGAGCCTTGGCCGCCGTTCAGGCTGGCATAGATGCCGGTCGAAACGCCGCCCTGGCGCGTGAAAAAAGCGTGCCGGATGCCGAGCAGCCCGGCAAGGGCGGGGGATTGGATGGCGACGGCCTTTTCGCTCAACGGAAAATCCTCAGATCAAGGGATCGAGTGTTTCGAACCCAGCCGGAATGGTCATTTGCGGCGCGCTCAAGGCAAGCGCCTTGAAAAGCTTGCCCATCTCTTCCGGGCCGGCGCCCATCAGCCGGCGCATGGCGACATCGATCGCGACACGCTCGGCATCGGTTGCCGCGACGGCTTTGAGCTTGGCAGCGCGTTCCGGCGCGCCGAGCCGCTCCAGCAACGCTCCTTGCGTGATCGGGCCGTGTGTACTGGCCCCCATGGTGCGCGCTTGACGTTGCAGCGCGCCGAAATCGACATGGGCGGTGAGATCGGCTTCGCCCGCCGAACTCAATATATCCGCGAATTTATGGCCCTTCACCGCTTGCAAAGTATCGCCGAAGGCCGTTGCCGGATGACCATAATCGATGATCAGCGCGCCGCCACCTTCGCTCGCGATCCGGGCGGCGATCTTTTCCATGATCGACAGGCTGATGAAGCCGATCTCCAGCACATCCTCGTCGCGCGCCGTCACGTTCATGCCGCGCACCGGCTCGGTCTCGAAGCCGAAGATGAGATTGCCCGCGTCGTTGCGCCCGATCATGCGCTCGAACCAGCTTCCGCTCTGCGAGACGAATTGACGGACGGGTAAGGCGTCGAAGAATTCATTGGCGAGGACGATCACTGGCCCGGCGGGAATCGTATCGAAACGCTGGTGCCAGGTCGGCGTCAGCCCGCAACTTGCGAGCGTCTTCTGCTGCGCGGCCCTCAACGCCGGGCTGGTCTCGACCAGATGGACCTGCACGGCTGCCATGAAGCGCGGCACGATACGCGCAGCGCGCAGGGCATCGGCCATCAGCGTGCCGCGTCCCGGACCCATCTCGACGAGATGGATCACTGGTGGGGTGTTCATATCGGCCCAGAACTGCACGGCCCAAAGGCCGATCAGCTCGCCGAAAATCTGGCTGATCTCCGGAGAAGTCGTGAAATCGCCGCCGAGGCCGAGCGGATCGCGGGTCATGTAATAGCCATGCGCCGGATCGGAGAGGCAAAGCGACATGAAGCGCTCGACCGTCATCGGGCCTTCCTGCGCGATCAGCTCCTGCAAGCGGGCATAAAGCGGGGTGGTCATGCGGGCTTGACCGCTCCGATTGCCGCACGCCTCGATTGCAGCGCCAACCAGAGCCCGGCGAAGAACAGTGGCAGCGACAGGATCATGCCCATGGTCAGCCAATTGCCGAACAGGAAGCCAAGCTGGATATCTGGCTCGCGGAAGAACTCAGCCGTGATACGGCCCATAGCATAGCCCATGCCGAAAATACCGGCGACGAGGCCCGGCCGCTTCAATGCGCCGAGGCGGGTGGCGATGATCAGCACGATGAAGAGAATCACACCTTCGAGCGCCGCTTCATAGAGTTGGCTCGGATGGCGGGGCAGGGGGCCGGCATCCGGAAACATTACGGCCCAGGGCACGTCCGCTGGGCGGCCCCAAAGCTCGGGCTTGATGAAATTTGCGATGCGGCCAAGGAAAAGCCCGATCGGTGCGACCGCACTCGCCATATCGAAAGCTGAGAGCGCCGAAACCTGTTTGCGCCTCGCATAAAGCCAGATCGCCAGCGCCGCGCCGATGAGGCCGCCGTGGAAAGACATGCCGCCGAGCCAGATCATCGGAATTTCGATCGGATGCGCCAGGAACTGAAGCGGGTTGTAGAAGAGCACGTAAGCCAGCCGGCCGCCGAGCACGACACCGAGCGCGATGAAGACGATGAGATCGTCGAGATCGGTCGGCTTCAGCCGCGGCGCCGGGCCCCAGAGCGCATCGTTCGACAGCAGCCGGCGCGCATAGAACCAGCCGATCAGCAGTCCGCCGATATAAGCCAGCGCATACCAGCGGATGTCGAGCGGCCCGAGGTGGATCGCGACAGGGTCGAATTTAGGGAAAGGGATATAGTTTGTCGGCATTTCGGCTTGTGTCAGCCCGTCTCGCGGGAGCGGTCAGGGGCGCTTGAGTCGGCGGGCTTGGTATAGCCCGATTTTCCCGTTATGCCCAAGCTACGACAGGCTCAAGACCTTGGGTAGCAATCATGACACAATCTTCCAGCCGCCTCTTCGATGAACTTGGCCGCCTGATGACAGACGCCGCCGGCGTGGCGCAGGGCGTGCGCCGCGAGATCGACACCGTGGTCAAGACCCAGATCGATCGCCTGTTGCGCGACGCCGATGTCGTCACCCGCGAGGAATTCGAGGTGGTGCGCGAAATGGCCGTCAAGGCGCGTGAGGAGAACGATGCGCTGAAGGCGCGCATTACTGCATTGGAAGCTCGGCTCGGCTCTGCCTCCTGAGTCAACTTGTCTCAGGATTAACTCGCAGAGGGCTGGGGATGGCGCTTGTCACCCCCATTGCGCGATTCAGTCGAATCCTCGACGGTGCCCCCGCTGCCGGATGTCGTGTGTGTGACATGAAAGCTGCGCGATAGTGTCGAAGAGCGAGCTGATTCGTAGGCTTGGCCAAGGACTTGCGGGATTTGTGACTTTCCGTAAATCCCTCGGCGTAATGCCAGGTGCTTGCCCTTGTGGCGTGTGTTGCGTGCGAGATGAAACGGGCCGTGCGGCCCGCACCTGAGCCCGAGGATTCCATGTCCATCACAGAAGCCGAAGTCGAGCGCGACGAACACCCCGTCGATCTTGTGGAGCGCATTGCATCGCTCAACGAGTGGGCGTTCGACCGGGCCGGCGAAGACGAAATTTCGATTTCCGTCGCCGGAGCCTGGACCGAGTATCACGTCGCCTTCACCTGGCTTGAGGATATGGAAGCGCTGCATATTGCCTGCGCCTTCGATCTTAAGGTGCCGGAGCGCCGCCGCACCGAAGTGCTGCAACTGATTTCGCTCGCCAACGAGCAGCTCTGGATCGGTCACTTCGATCTCTGGAATACCGAGCATGTCGTGATGTTTCGTCATAGCCTACTGCTTGCCGGCGGTGCGGAAGCAACCGGCCAGCAATGCGAGGTGCTGCTCAATCTCGCCATCCAGGCCTGCGAACGCTACTTCCAGGCGTTCCAGTTCGTGGTATGGGCTGGCAAGTCGGCGCGCGAGGCGCTGGACACCGCGATGTTCGAAACCGCAGGCGAGGCCTGATCAGCTAATGGTCGGCTCGCCCACTGATTGAATGGGCTTGGCCGATGTCGTCTTATCCGAGTTCTCTCGTCCTGGTTGGCGCCGGCAAGATGGGCGGCGCCATGCTCGAGGGTTGGCTGCGTGGCGGCATGCCGGGATCGTCGGTGTCGATAATCGACCCGCGCCCTTCGGATGCCATGCAGGCGCTCTGCGTGAAAGCCGGCGTTGCCGTTAACCCGGAACTTGACCGGCTGGCCGAGCCGGCCGTGCTGTTGTTGGCCGTGAAGCCGCAGATGCTTGACGATGCAGCCCCGGTTCTTTCGAAACTTGCGGGAGCCAATACGCTGGCGCTCTCGGTCATGGCCGGCAAGACAATCGCCAATATGCGCGATAGGCTGCCGCGCGCCGGCGCCTTCGTACGGACCATTCCCAATACGCCGGCGGCGGTCGGGCGTGGCATCACGGCTTGCTATCCCTCTGCCGAGGTCAGTGCTGTCCAGCGTGCCCAGGCCGACCAGCTTCTACGGGCGATTGGCCGCGTGGAGTGGGTGGAAAGCGAGGACCTGATCGACGCAGCGACCGCCGTTTCCGGCTCGGGGCCGGCTTACGTGTTCTACCTCGCCGAGGCTCTGGCCAAGGCTGGTGCGGAAGCCGGCTTGCCGCCCGAACTCTCGGCCCGCCTGGCCCGCGCCACGGTGGAGGGCGCTGGCGAACTGATGTACCAGGATGCCAGCACCGAGCCCGCAACTCTTCGTCAGAATGTCACCTCTCCCGCTGGCACCACCGCGGCGGCGCTCGAGGTATTGATGGCTGCCGATGGCCTGCAGCCGCTGATGACCAAGGCGATCGCTGCCGCCAAGCGCCGTGCTGGCGAGCTTTCTGGGTAAGCCCCATGCGGCAGGCCCTTCATCGCCTAACGATCGAGACGCGTGGACGCGGGCTTGTACCGTTCACCGATCAGGTAGCGCTTTGGGTGCGCGATCAGAAGATCGGCACGGGGCTGCTGACGCTGTTTTGTCGCCACACGTCTGCATCGCTCCTCATCCAGGAAAACGCCGATCCGGAT
>FTCZ01001011.1_pt1 | contig 27731 bp, 27 predicted proteins | sample 1658871 | NCBI WGS metagenome assembly FTCZ01 (sample SAMEA3914864, study PRJEB12502) | metagenome | biome: forest; material: soil | place: USA | collected 2012-03-12 | depth 0.3 m | reverse complement strand
CTGACCGGCGGCGTGGACGCCAACGCCTTGCAGCGGCCGAAGCGCTTCTTCGGTGCGGCGCGCAACATCGAGGAAGGCGGCTCGCTCACCATCATCGCGACGGCCCTGATCGATACCGGCAGCCGCATGGACGAAGTCATCTTCGAAGAGTTCAAGGGCACCGGTAACTCGGAAATCATCCTGGACCGCAAGGTCTCCGACAAGCGCACCTTCCCGGCGATCGACATCACCAAGTCGGGCACCCGCAAGGAAGAGCTGCTGGTCGACCGCGCGACCTTGCAGAAGATGTGGGTGCTGCGCCGCATCCTCATGCCGATGGGCGCCGTCGATGCGATCGAGTTCCTGTTGGACAAGCTCCGTACCGCGAAGACCAACCAGGACTTCTTCGGGTCGATGAATCAGTAAGCGCCAAGCGTAGCTTGGCGCTGGTGGGCGGCAGCGCTTGTAGTCAAGCGCGAGAGCCCACGCGGTTCAGAAAGAGCAAGAACTCAGAGAGCGCCCTTAGTTGGCGCTCTCTTTGTGTCGCGGCTGTCCGCCAAGAAGGTATCTAAGTTTGTGGGCGATTTTTTAGATACGGCGGTTTTGCCGGTGTTGCATTCCGCCAGTCCACTGAATGAAAAGATCCTGAGCAATAATTCGGAACGTCCACTTAGATTTTTTTTCGCCAACTATCAATTTCGCCATCTGTAGCTCCATCAAGATTGAGCCAGTGACTCGCTCACTCCACTCCTCCGCTGCTTTAAATTCGGCATCCATCTCGCTTCCCATTTAGTTAGTAGCCGCCAACAAACGTCGCCTCGACCGCGTCGAGAATACTCTCGCGAAAGTCCCGCAGGTCGCCAATAGGATCACGCAACGCAGTCACAGGAACGTTCGTGATCGACGGCATCAGCACGACGAACGATCGCTTGTTGAGGGTGACGACCGGCATCAACCGCCCAGCCACATTCCCAACCTGACCGTGCGGCGCGAGGAAAGCCACGATCCGCTCCCGGCCCAGCGCCGCGATATCCGCCTGCAGGACGACGACATACGGATAGGCGCCGCGCGCGCGGACGAGCGGATTGGCAAAGACCTCAAGCTGCATCGTCTTTATCGGCGAGATGGTCTCTCAACATTTCCGCCGGCGAGCCGTGCTTCTCGACATAGTCGTCGTAGGCGTGGAGATCGTGCTCGATCTCCATCTTCGTGGTGAAGGCGAGATGTGCTGCCAGGGCCTCGGCGAGTGCTGCCTCAGCGACCTGCGAGGCGTTGATGCCTTCGGCCTTTGCCTTGGCGTAGAGATCGCTGTTGAGGGTGAGGCTCACGGTCCGCTTTTTGGCCGCCGCGTCGAACAAGGGTTTGCTCATGTCCGGATTTTACACGTGTGTTTTACACGGGTAAATCACAAGGGAGGGGTGGTGGAGATTCTGAGACAACCGCCCAAAAGCCTTACACAATCGGTATCGGAGGTGTCTCAGGATGTTGGGACTCTGGCCTGGCCGGGACAGGCAGGATGGACGCTACGAGGCAGGCCTGTCGCCGGTTCTCGCAAACACGGCGGACGCATGCACGATGCGTTCGCCATTGGCGATCAGATAACAGTTGGCGAACGCCAGACGCCCGCCGACCTTCTGGACGTCGACATGGGCCTCGACCCAGTCGCCGATCCTGGCCGAGCCCGCAAAATTCGTGGTGATGCTGGCCGTCGTGATCATCGGCGGCGGCGTCTGGCTGCGCGTCGTGCGATAGCCCAGCGAGATGTCGCACATCGTCATCAGCAGGCCGCCGTGCGCGACGCCGCGCCCGTTGGCGTGCCAGGGCTGGATGCGCAGGCCGATCACGAAGGTGCCGTCGTCGTTCTCGCGATAGAAGAACGGCCCGTTGTGGTCGAGGAACGGGCTCGAGCGGAACAGTGGCTTGAAGCCGTCGGGTGGATCGCTGTCCACCTAGGCGCCGAGATCCGCAGCCACCGCTCGCCGCTGCTCGGCGCTGACGGTGACCTTCTGGCCGAACCAGGCCTCGAAGCCCAGGCGGCCCTGATGCAGCAGCATGCCGAGCCCATCGACGCAGCAGTTGCCGCGCGCGCGGGCGGCGGCCAGCAACGGCGTTTCTAGCGGCACATAGACGATATCGTCGACCGCGGCGTCCTTCGGCAGACGCGCGAGGTCGATATCGAGCGTCGGCTGGCCCTTCATGCCGAGCGACGTCGTGTTGACCAGCAAGGTGGCGTCGTCGAGCATCTGGCTACGATCGTCCCAGCGCTCGATAGCGATGCGGCGGCCGTCATCCGGTGTGAAGGCGGTACCCAACTCGACGGCCGACGACTGCGTGCGATTGAGCAGACGCAGTTCCGGTACGCCGGCGTCGACCAGGCTCGCGACCACGGCACGCGCGGCGCCGCCGGCGCCCAGCACGACCACTGGGCCCTTCGCGGCCGTCCAACGCGGCGCGCCGTCGATCAGGGCGGCAAGGAAGCCGAAGCCGTCACTGTTGCGGCCTTCCAGGCTGCCGTCGGCCAGCTTGATCACGGTATTCACCGCGCCGATTCTTTTTGCGACGGGATGGACGTGGTCGAGCAGCGGCAGGATGTCGATCTTGTGCGGCAGGGTGAGATTGCAGCCGCGTGCGTTGGGCGTCCTCTTCAGGAACGCGACGAGCGCCTCGAGGGAGGCCTGCGTCGGCTCGACCGGCAGCCGGCCATAGTGGCCGTCGATTCCGTGCTGCTTCAGCCAGAAGCCGTGCAGGGCCGGGGAGCGCGAATGATCGACCGGCCAGCCGACGATGGCCGCGAACGGCCGGCCGTCGGCTTCTTTCTCGAGCCGGTCGAAGGCGTCGCTCACGCCGCCTGTTCCAGTCCCACGCCGTGACCCGACAGGAACGACAGCAGGGGCAACAGCGGCAGGCCGAGGATGGTGAAATAGTCGCCATCGACCCGGCTGAAGAGATGCGCGCCTAGCCCCTCGAGCTGATAGGCGCCGACGCTGGTCAACACGGCCTCGCCGGTGCGGGCGAGATAGGCGTCGAGGAAGGCCTCGTTGAACGGCCGCATGGTGAGGCGGGCCCGCTCGTTCCAATGCCACAGCCGCGCGCCGTTCCGGGCGACCACGACCGAGGAGAACAGCTCATGCGTCTGGCCGCGCAGCGCCAGCAGCTGCTTGCGCGCCGTCGGCAGGTCGGGCGGCTTGTCGAACAGGCGGCCGTTGCTGGCGAGCGTCGAATCGCCGCCGACCACCAGGGCGCCGGGACGGCGCGAGGAGACGCGCAAGGCCTTCATCTCGGCCAGCGTCTCGGCGATTTCCTGCGGCGAGGAACGCTGCGCGAGCAGGCTGCGCGTGACCTCGTCTTCGTCGACGCCGGACGGGTCGATCTCGAAGCTGAGGCCGGCATTGGCCATGAGTTGGCGGCGGGAAGGGCTGGTCGAGGCAAGGACGAGGACTGAAGGAGATGCGGGGGCCATGACAAAACATTTACGCAGGTTCGAGGCGGTACAATCCACCATCGTCGGCTTGGGTGACAAGATACAAGAGCCCGTCGGGCCCCTGCCGTACGTCGCGGATAAAGGGAAGCCGGTCGACGAGCAACCGCTCTTCGCCGACATATTTTTCGCCGTCGACTTCGATGCGGAACAATGCCCGGTTCGACAGGGCACCGGTGAAAATAGATCCCCGCCAGCCCGGAAATCTGTCGCCGGTGTAGAAGGTGAGGCCGCAGGGCGAGATCGACGGTACCCACCAGCGCAGCGGATCTTCCATGCCGGGCAGGCTTGTGTGGTCGGTGATCTTGCTGCCGTCGTAGTTGACGCCGTGCGTGGCCAGCGGCCAGCCGTAGTTGGCACCGGCCTTCAGGATGTTGAGTTCGTCGCCGCCCTTCGGTCCATGCTCGACTTCCCAGATCTTGCCTGTGACGGGATGCATGGCGAGGCCCTGCGGATTGCGGTTGCCCCAGGTGAAGATCTCGGGCCGTGCACCTGCTCGGTTCACGAACGGATTGTCCGCCGGGATCGAACCGTCGTCCTTCAGCCGCACGATCTTGCCCGCGAGGTCGCCCAGGTCCTGTGCGCGTTTCATCTGGAAACGGTCGCCGGTGCTCACATACATCAAGCCATCGCGGTCGAAGACGATGCGCGAGCCGAGATTGAGCTGGCCCGATGCGCCGGGCTGCGCCTCGAAAATGGTCTTCACATGGGTGAGGCCGCTGTCGCCCAGTTCCGCCCGGGCGACGCTGGTCACCGATCCGCGCTCGCTGGCGGCGATGTAGGACAGATAGAGCACCTTGTTGCGGGCGAAGGCGGGATGCAGGCAGACGTCGAGCAGGCCTGCCTGGCCGCCGGCCTGGACCTTGGGCACGCCGGTCAGGGGTGCGGCCTCGAGCCTGCCATTGGCAAAAACCCGCAGCCGGCCCGGCCGTTCGGTGATCAGCATCCGCCCATCGGGCAGGAAGGCCATGCCCCAGGGCTGCTCCAGCTCCCGCGTCAAGGTGACCAGCCGATAGGCTGCCTTGGCGCTGTTCAGGGTCCCCTGGGCGCGCACGACGACCGGTGCGGCGACCCCGATACCCATTGCAGAAGCGAGGAAATGACGCCGGTTCATGGACCTTCCTTACAACTCTACAACTCTGCGGGCTGGCGCATGGGAGGCCGGTCACTATACTTGACGCCCGCGACCGGGGAGACGTTCCGCACCAGATCGAGGCGCGATGCCCGCGGCGCTGCAACGGGAGATTCATTCAAATGTCGAAGTCGATTCTGATCCATGAAAATGGCGGCCCGGAGAAGATGCAGCTCGCCGACGTCGACGTCGGCAAGCCCGGCCCCGGCCAGGTGAAGATCAAGCATACCGCGATCGGCCTCAACTTCATCGACGTCTATACCCGCTCGGGCCTCTATGCGACGCCGCTGCCCAACGCGGTGGGTCGCGAGGCGGCCGGTGTGATCCTGGAAGTCGGGCCGAAGGTAAAGGGCTTCAAGAAGGGCGATCGTGTCGCTTATTGCGGCGTGCTGGGCGCGTATTGCCAGGAGCGCCTGATGGGCGTCGACCAGCTCGTGCATGTCCCGAAGGGCGTGAGCGACGAGCAGGCCGCGGCGATCATGCTGAAGGGCATGACGACGGAGTATCTCGTCGACCGCACCGGCAAGGCCTGGCTGAAGAAGGGCGACATCATCCTGTTCCATGCCGCCGCCGGCGGCGTCGGCCTGCTATTCGGCCAATGGGCCAAGGCGCGCGGCTACAAGGTGATCGGCACGACGTCGTCGCCGGAGAAGGCCGCTCTCGCCAAGAAGAACGGCTACAAGTGGGTGATCGACTACACCAAGCAGGACATCGTGGCCGAGGTGAAGAAGATCACCAAGGGCAAGGGCGTGCCGGTCGTGTTCGACGGCGTCGGCAAGGACACCTGGGCGGCCTCCCTCGATTGCCTGCAGCCGCGCGGCCTGATGGTCTCGTTCGGTAACGCCTCGGGCCCCGTGCCGCCGCAGCAGGTCGGCATCCTCAATGCCAAGGGCTCGCTCTATCTCACGCGCCCGAGCCTCGGTGCCTACACGCCCGATCGCAAGGAACTCGAAGCCTCCGCCAAGGCGCTGTTCAAGCTGGTGAAGAGCGGCAAGGTGAAGATCTCGATCGACCAGCGCTATCCTTTGGGCGAGGCCGCGCAGGCGCATATCGATCTCGAAAGCCGCAAGACGACGGGACAGACGATTCTCGTCCCGTAAGGCCGCTTTCGTTCGATGGTGATCGTCGGGCTGACGGGCTCGATCGGCATGGGCAAGTCGACCGCGGCCAAGATGCTGCGGCAGATGGGCGTGCCGGTCTACGACGCGGACGCCGCCGTCCATGAACTTCAGGCGCCGGGCGGCATCGCCCTGCCGCCGATCGAGGCGGCGTTCCCGGGCGTCGTGCGGGGAGGCGTGCTCGACCGCCAGGCGCTCGGCGCGCGTGTCTTCGGCAACAAGGACGCACTGCGCAGGCTCGAGGCGATCGTGCATCCGCTCGTCGCGCGCAAGCAGCGCGCCTTCCTGAAGCGCGCCGCCCAGCGCGGCGTGCCGCTGGTCGTGCTCGACATCCCGCTGCTGTTCGAAGGCCGCGGCGAGCGCCGGGTCGACGGCACGATCGTGGTGACCGCGCCCGTCTTCCTGCAGCACCGGCGCGTGATGGCGCGGCCGGGCATGACGATGGACAAACTTGCCGGCATCCTGCGCCAACAGGTGCCCGACACGATCAAGCGCCGGAAGGCGACGTTCGTTATCCCCACCGGCATGGGGATGGCTCCGACCCGGGCGGCGCTCCAGGCGGCCGTCGACAGGCTGAAGCGCCTGCCGGCGCGCTCCTGGCCGCTCCATCCGTGGCGAGAGAAATTCACAGGCCATCTCGCGCGGGCGCGTCGCAAGTAGACCCTCAGGTAGGATAGACTCCCGCCATGCGGGAAATCGTTCTGGATACGGAAACCACCGGCCTCGATCCGGCGGCGGGTCATCGCGTGGTCGAGCTGGGCTGCATCGAGCTCATGAACCTGGTCGCCACCGGCAAGACCTTCCATGCCTACTTCAATCCGGAAATGATCATGCCGACCGGCGCACAGGACGTGCACGGTCTGTCCGACGAGTTTCTGGCCGACAAGCCTCTGTTCGCCGAGCAGGCCGAAGCCTTCCTCGAATTCATCGGCGACGCGCAGCTGGTGATCCATAACGCCCAGTTCGATCTGGGCTTCCTCAATGCCGAGCTCGAGCGGGTCGGCAAGGCACGCCTCACCAACGCCTACATCGACACGGTGTCGATGGCGCGGCGCAAGTTCCCGGGCCAGCGCGCCAGCCTCGATTCCCTGTGCGAGCGGTTCGGCATCGACAATTCGAGCCGCACCAAGCATGGCGCGCTGCTCGACTCCGAATTGCTGGCGGAGGTCTACCTCGAGCTGAGCGGCGGCCGGCAGCGCGATCTTGGCCTGGCGCCGGAGATCGCCGCGCGCGCCACGGCCGCGGGCATTGCCGCGAGCGCCGTGCGCCCGCCCCGGCCGCATGCCGCGAGCGCCGCCGAACTGGCCGCGCACGCCGAGTTCCTGAAGAAACTGAGCGATCCGCTCTGGCTGAAAGCCGAGGTCGCGCCCTAGGCGTGGCCGCCCTTAAGCGTGACCGACGGGCCCGCCGGGCACGGTGGGTGTCGGGCCGCCCGTGCCCTGGGCTTCGAGCTGCTGGCGGTAAAGCGCCACGAAATCGACCGGGGCGATGTTGAGCGGCGGGAAGCCAGCCTCGCGCGTGGCATTGGCCACGATCGCGCGCGCAAACGGGAACAGCAGGCGCGGCGTCTCGATGAACAGCAGCGGGCCGAAAGCGTCCTGCGGCACGTCGGCGCCGAGGGTCACGGTGCCGGCGTAGATCAATTCGAGCATGAACAGCGGCTCTTTTTCGGGCGTCAGCGCGCTCGCCTCGATGCTCAACGCGACCTCGAAGGTCTTCACGTCGAACTGGCGGGTGTTGACCGTGACGTTGAGGGTGAGCTGCGGCTGCTTCTGCTCGATCAGGCTCTGCGGCGCGCGCGGGTTCTCGAAGCTCAGGTCCTTGATGTATTGGCCATGAATCGTGAGCGGACCGCCGGTCTGCGGCTGGCCGGAGGCGGGGGGCGTGGGCGAGGGTGCGTCGGTCATGATCTGCCTTCGAAATACAGGGGGCGGGCGGTACCATGCAGGGCTGCACTGCACAAGATGCGGGCAGCGCGGCTGCTCGGGCAATTGCCAAGCGAATGCCTGGGCGCGATGATAAATGCCTTATTTCTGCAGGGTTCTCGAAGACAATGGATCGCACGTCGCTACGTCCGCTGATCGGCATTTCCGCCTGTCTCAAGTCGAATGGCCGCGGCGGCTGGATGCATACGGTGGGCGACAAATACGTCCAGGCCGCGATCCGCGCCGTGGGTGGTCTGCCGATCCTGATTCCCGCCTTCGGCCCGGAATTCGCCGATGATGCGATGACCGATGCGCTCGACCGCCTGATCGACACGCTCGACGGCGTGCTGCTGACCGGCAGCCCCTCGAACGTCGAACCGCATCACTACGAAGGCGAGCCGAGCCGCGAGGGCACGGCGCACGACAAGGCGCGCGACGCCACGACCCTGCCGCTGATCCGTCATTCGATCGACCATGGCGTGCCGCTGATCGCGATCTGCCGCGGCCTGCAGGAAGTGAACGTGGCGCTGGGCGGCACCTTGCATCAGCTCGTGCACGAGGTCGACGGCCGGCGCGATCATCGCTCGCCCAAGTCGCCCGACACCGACGTGAACTACGCGCCCGCTCACGACATCGAGATCGTCGAGAACGGCCTGCTGCACCGCCTGCTGGGCGAGCGCTGCGTGAAGGTGAACTCGCTGCACGCCCAGGGGGTCGATCGCCTGGCGTCGCGCGCGCGTCTCGAGGCCTTTGCCGAGGATGGCCAGGTCGAGGCGTTCAGCGTGCCCGACGCGCCGGCCTTCGCGCTGGCGCTGCAGTGGCATCCCGAGCATCGCGCGCTCGAGAATCCCGTGTCGATGAAGCTGTTCGGCGCCTTCGCCGATGCGTGCCGTGCCCGCTGCGCTGCGCGTCTTGGTGGGCGTCTCGGCCAGCCGCTGCGCGCCGCCGCCGAATAGGGATCCCATGGACGGCACGCCCACCCGCAACAATGCGCGCCGCGACTTCTACGAACGGATCGGCGGCCTGTCGATGGCGCCGCTGTGGGAGCAGCTGCACCAGCTCGTGCCGCCTTCTCCTGCGCCCAAATACGTTCCCGCTGCCTGGGACTACGACAAGGTCCGCCCGTTCCTGATGGAGTCGGGCACCCTGATCACGGCCAAGGAAGCCGTGCGCCGCGTGCTGATCCTGGAGAATCCGTCGATGCCGGGCAGCGCCTGCATCACGCCGACGCTCTATGCCGGCCTGCAGTTGATCCTGCCGGGCGAGGTGGCGCCCAGCCATCGCCACACGCAATCGGCATTGCGCTTCATCGTCGAGGGCGAGGGCGCCTACACCGCCGTCGATGGCGAGCGCACGATCATGCACGAGGGCGACTTCGTCATTACGCCGACCTGGACCTGGCACGATCACGGCAACGATTCATCGAAGCCGATGGTCTGGCTCGACGGCCTCGACATTCCGCTGGTGGCGATGTTCAACGCAGGCTTTGCCGAAAACGGCGAGTGCGACGAGCAGGTCGTGACCGCGCCCGAAGGCACGTCCGATGCGAAGTTCGCGAGCGGCCTGCTGCCGGTCGACTGGAAGCCCGCCCGGCAGACCTCGCCGATCTTCAACTATCCCTATGCGCGCACCCGCGAGGCGTTGGCGGGCTTGCAGAAGGCGGGTGGCCCCGATACCTGCCATGGCTACAAGCTGCGCTACGTCAATCCCGCGAGCGGCGGCGCGCCGATCGCCACCATGGGCACTTTCATGCAGTTGCTGCCCAAGGGCTTCGAGACGGCACCCTATCGCTCGACCGACGGCACGGTCTTCTCGGTGGTCGAAGGCGAGGGCGAGAGCGTCGTCGGCGACAAGACCTTCCGCTGGAAGAAGCGCGACCACTTCGTCGTGCCGAGCTGGGCCAAGGTCGTGCACAGACCGAAGACCGACGCGGTGCTGTTCTCCTTCTCCGATCGTCCGATCCAGGAGAAGCTCGACCTGTGGCGCGAGGATCGCGGCGGGAAGTAGCTTCTACTTGTCGAGCCAGCCCGCCTCTTTCACCTGATCGCGGAAGCTTTTGCTGACCGGCACCTTGAGGCTATTGCGCAGCACCAGGAGGGTGCGCGCGCCGTCGCGTTCCGTCGAGGCGACGGCGCTTTCGGCCACCCACCACGAGCGATGCACTTGCCGGCCACGCTGCGGCCCCAGCTCGGCCAGCGCATCGCGCAGCCGGAGCAGGATGAGGTCGCTGCCCAGCGCCGTGTGGATGCGCAGGTAATGGTCCTCCATCTCCAGCGCCAGCAGGTCGCGCCCGAGCGCCGGCGGCACGCGGCGGAAGAAGTCGAGGGTCGTCACGCTTTGCGGATTGGCCTCCGGCACCGACGCGACGCGGGCGCGCTCGGCGTCAGCCGCACCATGCAGGCGCAGTTCGAAGAAGAGGCCCATGGCAACCGAAATGACCACCGTGAGGAATGCTGTCTGGGGGAAAATGTGTGGTGCTGCGGCAAGCGGAAGCGGCCGCACCAGCCAGCTATGGACGGCGATAATCTCCAGGGTGCTCGGTACCGATGCCAGGACGCCGGCCAGCACCATGCGGCTGACGATAGACCAGCGTTCGAACGTCTCGAGGCTGGCAAGCAGGGCCGCAACGCCGATCACCTGCAGCCAGGTGAGCGTCCCGATGATCACGAAGTAGACGATTCGCGTGATCAGGCTGGTCGCCTCATAGAGGCCGAACGGTCCGATCACGCCCAGCACGATTCCCAACCCGATGACCCACGGGACCTGACGGGTAAACGTCTTGAGGTAGAGCATTTCGCGCATCGTGAACGATGATTGCCGTCCGTTCGCGAAAACACCAGCAATTACACGTAAGCAAGATGGATCGGTACCGGCGTGCGGCCGAACGTGATGGCTCGAAACCGTCACGCAGGGTGTCGTCATGCCGTCATTTTTCGAGATCGTTGCCCACACCCCTCTATGGGTCTGGCCGATCCTGTTGTTCGTCCTGGCGCTCGGCATCTATGGCCTGCGCCCAAGAGTCGTGCCGCCCTGGCGGCTGGCCATCCTGCCGCTAGTCGGCCTTGGCATGTCCCTCTCGGCCATCGTGCAATCGCCCCGTTCGGTGCTGACCTCGGGAGGCTGGTTGATCGGTCTGCTGCTCGCCCTTCCGGCGGGTCACCTTCTGGGGCGCCGCCGCGAGGCCAAATGGCTGGAAGGCGGCAGGCTCGAGATTGCCGGCGGCGCATTCATGCTGGCTTTCGGCCTGTCGATCTTCGCGGCGCGCTATGCCTTGGGCGTCCTTTTCGGCGTGCTGCCCGAACTCAAAGCGGAGTCCCTCTGGATCGTGCTCTCCGGAGGCGTGGGCGGCGCCATTGCCGGCATCGGTCTCGGCTGGCTGGCTGGCCTGTTGGTTCGGCGGCCGACGCCGTGGCTTCGTCGTGCGCGGTATGCGGTTGCGGCGGTGCCGCTTGTCGTCGCGGCCGGGCTGGGCGCCATGATCGCTTTCAATTCACCGGTTCCGGGACCGCGACTGGCCGCGGCCGACACGCTGCCCGGCAGCGAGCGCTGGAACTGGGCTGCCCTTCCCGAGGTCCGGCGCGTGACGGCGCGCGACGGTGCGCCGCTCACCTACCGCCTCTACGCCGGCCCCGCCGACCGCGCCATCGTGCTGGTGCACGGATCGTCGGCCGCCAGCACCTCCATGCACCGCATCGCCGAGGAATTGCAGAAGGCCGGCGCCACGGTCTACTCGATCAGCCTGCGCGGCCATGGCGGTAGCGGCGCGGCCAATGGCGACACGTCATACAAGGCTCAGCTCGACGACGATCTTGCGGATTTCGTGAGGGCCGTCAGTCTGACCGAGCCGAAGGTTCATCGCACGCTGATGGGCTTCTCCTCCGGTGGCGGCCTGGTGCTGCGCGAGGCGAGCGGACCCAATCGCACGTTGTTCGACGCCTATCTCGCGATCTCTCCTTACATCGGCCAGGACTCGCCGACCGAGCGCCCCGCCGCCGGTGGCTGGGCGAGCGTCGCGGTGGCGCGCGTGGTCGCGCTGTCGATCCTCGACGGCTTCGGCCTGCCGCTTTTTCAAGGCTTGCCCGTCGTGCATTTCGCGACACCGGCGGGTCCCAGCGACACGCGCACGCCGGTCTACTCCTTCCGTCTCATGGCCGGAATGCAGCTCGGACGCGACTGGCGCCATCGGATCGAGAGCATCGAACGTCCGACCGGCGTGATCATCGGCGCCAAGGACGAGCTGTTCCGGGCCGACCGCTTCCAGCCGCTGTTCGCCGAGCTCAACCCGCGCATCGCGGTGTCCGTCGTGCCGGATGCCAGGCACATGGACATGATCACGAACGATGCCGCCCTGGCAGCGGTGGTCGCGTCGTGGCACCGTCTCGCCGGCGCTCGGGGCGTCGGCCAGCGCTTCGACTTCAAGGTCCGCGAGGACATGTTCGCCGGCGTGGACGGCGACAGGGAGGCCTTCGACCGCGCCATGACGCTGATCGCCGACACGCTTGCGGCCGATCCCGATCATGCCGAAGCCCTGGTCTGGCGGGGCGACGGCCGATTGTTTCTTTCGGGCCAGGCGTTTCTGCGCGGCGCGATCGGCGAAGGCCAGGCTCTCGCGGTCCAGGGCCTCGCCGACATGGACCGCGCCGTGGCACTCGCGCCAAAATCGATCGCCGTGCGCATTCCCCGGGCGGCCGGACTGATGCCTTTTGCGCGCGGACTGCGCCCTTTCAATCGCGCCGAAGCCGATCGCCTGACGAAGATCGCCGTCGGCGATTTCGAGTTTACGGTCGCCGCCACCGCCGGGAACTGGAGCACGCTCGCCGAGCACAATCGCGGCGAACTACTGGGCGCGCTGGCCGACGGGTGGTTGGAACTGGGCGACGCCGCCAAGGCCAACGTCTACCTCGATCGCCTGTCTGCTGAATTACCCGGAACGCCCTATGCGAAGAACGCCGCATTGCGCCGCATCGATCCGGCCGCCAAGGCGCCGCTCACCTGCCTCGGCTGTCATTGATGTCTGGGGGCGGACGGAGAGTCCTAGACTGTGCGGCGTTGCGCGGCGACCGAGCCCGCGCAGGCATCGACATTGACCAGGGGACGCAATTGCGGGTCGTAGGCCTCGACATACTGCGCCCGCGGTCCGGACATATAGACGAACATGGTGCAGCCGTCGGACTGGTAGCGCAGCACCCGGCTGGCGGCGTCCTTGCGGTCGAGCCTGGCGGGGCCGAAGGTCGCCGTGAGCTGGCGCTCGTCCATCGCCTTGATCTCGCTCACCGCGATCGGCCGGCCGGCATTGGCGGTCCGGAAGACGCCGCTCTCGTTGCCGGTCAGGGAGTATTGCGGGGCCGAATTGCTGACACAGCCCGCAAGTCCAAACGAGGTTGCGGCTGCGACGAGGAAGGCCCGGTTCATGCCGGCAATCTACCGCTGACCGGTGGGAGGAAGAAAGGGCCGGCCGGGCGCTGCCGGGGGTTTTAGCGATTGTGCCACATGCACCATGGCGGCCGTGCCGAGGACGGGCACCAGCAGGTTCAGGACGGGAATGGTGCCCAGGAACACGATCGCAATGCCGGTCAGCCAGAGGATGCCCGGATTGGCCTTGCGCCAGGCTTTGACGTCGGCCGGGCTGCGCCGACGCAGCGCCACCAGCTCATAATACATGCGCGCCGTCAGCCATCCATTGACCGCGTAGAACACCACCGCGCCCAGGCCCGCCACGAAGATCGCCACGATATAGACCGGCAGCAGGACGAGGTTCAGGGCGACCAGCGCCACGAGGAAGGCGACGCCGGTCCAGATCCCCGTCCAGATCGGGATGCCGCGGGCCCGTCCGAGCGCGGGGTAATAACGGGCTTCGACGATGTCGGCGATCCGCTCCATGAAGATCGAGATCACGATACCGAAGCTCGCCGGAAACAGCATCAGCGCCAGCACGATCACCGCGCCGCCGCCCAGCCAGCGGATCAGGTCGTTGACCCACTGCCACTTGAAGGTGGCGTAGGAGGCAAGCCCCCACCACGCCAACGCGATGAGCGCGACCTGCAGCACAAGCGACAGCAGCAGCGACTGCCACAGCACGCCGCGCATCTTGGGGTCGGTAAGCTGGCCGAACGCGAGTTCGAACGCCCGAATCATGCGGCGTTCATTGCGCGCCGACGATTCCGGCGGCCTTCAGCTCACCGATCTCCTTGGTCGAGAAGCCGCTCTGTCCCAGCACTTCGTCGGTGTGCTGGCCGCGCTTGGCGGCAGGTCCCTGCACACCTTCCTTGGTGCGCGAGAAGCGCGGCGCGGCGGCGGGCTGGGCGAAGCCCTGCACGTCGACATAGGCGTTGCGCGCCTTGGCATGCGGATGCTGCGAGGCCTCCTTCATGGTGAGCACCGGCGCGAAGCAGATGTCGGTGCCTTCCATGATCGCGCACCACTCGTCGCGAGTCTTGCTCCTGAAGATGCCCTCGAGCCGGCTCTTGAACTGCGCCCACGCCTTGCGATCCATCTGCGCCGGCAGGGTCTCGCCCCTGAGGCCGGTCTTCTCGAGCAGCAGCTCGTAGAACTGCGGCTCGATCGAGCCGATCGAGACGAACTTTCCGTCCTTGGTCTCGTAGGTGCCGTAGAAATGCGCGCCGCCGTCCAGCATGTTGCCTTCGCGGGCCTCGTCGTTCCAAAGACCGGCGCCGGCCATGCCATAGATGCCGCCCAGCAGCAGCGCGGCACCATCGACCATCGCGGCATCGACGACTTGACCCTTGCCGGACTTTTGCGCCTCAAGAAGGCCGCACACCATGCCGAAGGCCAGCAGCATGCCGCCGCCGCCGAAGTCGCCCACGAGATTGAGCGGCGGCACCGGCCTGTCCTTGCCACCGATCGCGTGAAGCGCACCGGTCAGCGCGATGTAGTTGATGTCGTGGCCGGCCGCCTTGGCCAGCGGGCCTTCCTGGCCCCAGCCGGTCATGCGGCCGTAGACCAGCTTCGGATTGCGCTTGAGGCAGACGTCGGGCCCGACACCGAGGCGCTCGGCGACACCGGGACGGAACGGCTCGGTCATGCCGTCGGCCTTCTCGATGAGGCGCAGTACGACCTCGACGCCCTCGGGCTTCTGAAGATCGACCGAGACCGAGCGGCGGCTGCGGTTGTGCACGGCGAACTTCGGATCGGCGAGGCGGTCCATGACGTGGCTTTTGGTGCGATCGACGCGGATCACATCGGCACCCATGTCGCCCAGCATCATCGAGCACATCGGGCCGGGGCCGATGCCGGCCAGCTCGACGATCGTCAGACCTGAAAGCGGACCCGCCATGACTTCCCTCCTGCGAAACTGAGAATCGCTTGGGGACGACTCTATAGCGAGAGTTGGCTGGCGAGGAAGGCCTGCACCCGCTTGATCGCATCGGCGTGGGCCGCCGGATCCTCGGCCGTGATCGGCACGACGCCCTTGCTTGTGGTGTAGGAGGTCAATTCCTTGCGCTTGAGATGGGGCCAGTCGAAGTCGTGATAGGCGCCGGGATAGGCGTGGAATTCGACCGGCCCGCCCAAGGCTGCGGCCTGGTCGGCCAGGGCCTTGCAGGGACCGGCCGGCGTCCAGACGTCATTCTCGCCTTGCAGGATCAGCAGCGGGACGGAGACGGTCCAGTCGGTGCCGAGCCTCTTCGGGTCGCATGAGCCGGGGTAGAAGGCGATGGCGGCGCGGAAATCCGGACCGGTGAAAGCGGCAGGCTTGCCGGGACGCTTGCCGAGCGCGAACAGCACGGCACCGCCGCCGTTCGACCAGCCGATCATGGCAACCTTGTCGCGCGCGACATAAGGTTGGGTCTGCAGGAAGGCCAACGCGCCGTAGGCGTCGGCGGGACGCTTCATGTAGACCCACAGCTTGAAACCGCTCTGCGAGCACATCTCGCCCGAGCCGCGCGACGTGAAGCTGTCGACCATCAGCACGACGAAGCCTTGGGCGGTGAGGTGTTTGGCCCAGTCCATCTCGCGCGACATGATCTGATGGCTGATGCCCGAGATCAGTCCGCCGCAGCCATGCAGGAACACCACGGCCGGCGCTGGACCGGGAAGTGCCCCAGTTGGGCGGAAGAGATAGCCGTCGAGCTGGGTAGGCGGCGCGCCGTCCTTGCCATCAAGCGAGGGGAAGTGCACGGCCTCCTGGGCGGCGGCCGAGGTTGCCAGCGAGGTTGCCAGGCCGAGCAGCAGAATGAAGGCGAGAAGCGGGCGCATCGGACCATCATGGTAGCCGATCTCCCGGGGGCGGTCTAAAGTCCGCGCCGCCAGATGAAGGGTCGGAGGAGACGGATGGGTTTGGGCCGGTTGTTTGCGTTTGCAGCACTTGTGCTTGCAACGGCCGGCAGTGCGCTGGCACAGCCCGCGGCGCAGAACGCCGCGCCGACGCCGTCCGTGCCTCGGGAATACAATCAGCAATTCCTGGTGGCCGGCTCCTGGTTCCACGGCATCCACGGCATCGCCTTCAACAAGGACGACCAGCTGTTCGCCGGTTCCGTGCTCGGCCAGACGATCTATCGCGTGCAGATCGACACGGGCGAAGTCGACACCGTCGTCGGCGCGCCGAACGGCATGGCCGACGACATCGCCTTCGCCGACGACGGCACCATGGCCTGGACGGCGTTCCTGCTGGGCAAGGTCTATATCCGCAAACCCAACGGCAAGACGATCGAAGTGGCCAACGGCCTGGCCGGCCCCAATTCCCTCGCCTTCACCAAAGACGGCCGGCTGTTCGTGTCGGAGGTCTTCATCGGCGATGCGCTCTACGAGGTCGATCTCAAGAACGTCGACAAGCCAGAGTTCAAGTCGATCGCGCGCACCGACCTGCGCCGCGTCGCCGAGAAACTGGGCGGCCTGAACGGCTTCGAGATCCATCGCAACGACGGCTTCCTCTATGGTCCGCTGTGGTTCAAGGGCGAAGCAGTCAAGATCAACATCGAGACCGGCGCGGTCGAAGTCATTGCCGCGGGCTTCAAGACGCCGTCGGCGGCCAACTTCGATCCGCAGAATCCCGACAATCTCTATGTCGTCGATACCGCCACCGGCGCGGTGTGGAGCGTCAGCCTTACCAGCAAGGCCAGGAAGCTGGTGGCGTCGCTGAAACCCGGCCTCGACAATCTCGCCTTCGATTCGCGCGGCCGCCTGTTCGTGACCTCGATGACCGACAACGGCATCTATCTCGTCGACAAGCAGACGGGCTCGGCCAAGACCGTGATCGAGGGCAAGCTCGCAATCCCGAGCGATATCGCCGTCGTGACGGACAACGCCAAGGAAACAGTGCACATCGCCGACGTGTTCAGCTATCGCACGGTCGACGGCCAGAGCGGCGCCGTGAGCGACGTGCTGCGCGTGCACGGCGACACCCACAACTACCCGATCGGCATCTCGATCGGGCCGAAGAACGTCCTGCTGTCGAGCTGGTTCTCCAACACCGTCGAGAAGGTCGATCGCAAGACCGGCAAGCTGGTGGTGACCTTGAGCGACTTCGGCGCCCCGGTCGATGCGATCGAAGCGGCCGACGGTACGATCTATGTTGCCGAGCTGGCGACCGGCAACCTCGTGAAGGTGAGCGCCGACGGCAAGCAGCGCAGCACCATCGCCAAGGATCTGCGCGGGCCTGTCGCGATGGCGCAGGGCCCGGGCAACGTGATCTATGTGACCGAGATCGCCGCCGGCGCGGTCAGCCAGTTCGACGTGGCTTCTGGCGCGCGCAAGGTCGTGGCCGACGGGCTCGCAGGTCCGGAGGGCATCGATGTCGGTCCTGACGGCAAGCTCTACGTGGCCGAAGTCGGCCAGAAGCGCGTCGTGTCGATCGATCCCGCAACGGGCGCCAAGACGGTGATCGCGTCGAACCTCGACATCGGCCTCGAGCCGTTTCCGGGCGGTCCGCCGGCGCTGGTGCCGACCGGCGTCGCCGTTGCCAAGTCGGGCGCCATCTATGTCAGCTCCGACCGGCGCAACGCGCTCTACAAATTGACGCCTCCCACGCCGTAGAGGGTCTCATGCCCGGCATTCCGTTCATCAAGGACTTCAAGTTCGACTACGGCACGGCGATGGAGGTGACGCCCCATATCCGTCGCGTCGTCGCGCACAATCCCAGCCCTTTCACCTTCAAGGGCACCGGCACGTACATCATCGGCCACGGCAAGGTGGCGATCGTCGATCCGGGGCCGGACCAGCAGGACCATATCGATGCCGTGCTGAAGGCGGTGCGCGGCGAGACCGTCACGCACATCCTGGTGACGCACACCCATATCGATCACGTGCCAGCCACGCCTGCGCTGGCCAAGGCGACGGGCGCAAAGGTCTATAGCTACGGCCCGCATCCCAAGCCGCCGGAAGGCGTGACGACGGAGCAGGAAGGCGATCTCGATTTCGCCCCCGACATCAAGCTCGCCGACGGCGACGTGATCGCGGGCGACGGCTGGAACGTCGAGGCGGTCTATACGCCGGGCCATATCTCGAACCATCTCTGCTTCGCCGTAAAGGAGGACAATGCGCTGTTGTCCGGCGATCACGTCATGGGTTGGTCGACGGCGGTGATCTCGCCGCCCGACGGCAACATGGCCGACTATTTCGCGAGCCTGCGCAAGCTGCTGCCGCGCAAGGAGGCGCTCTACATCCCCACGCACGGCGCGGAGATCCGCGATCCGGTGCCATTCGTGAACGCCTATATCGAGCATCGCCTGGGCCGCGAGGACCAGATCATCGCCCGCCTCAAGGAAGGGCCGCAGACCATCCCGCAGATGGTGACCAAGAATTACGCCGACACGCCGATCCACCTGCATGCCGCCGCCGGCCGCTCGATGCTGGCCCATCTCGTCCAGATGGTGAAGGACGGCCGGGTCAGGACCGAGGACGGCCGCGCCACCATCGCCTCGACCTATCGTCTCTAGGAGCTCGTCACATGGACATGAAACTCACCGGCAAGACCGTGCTGATCACCGGCGGCAGCAGGGGCATCGGCTTTGCCTGCGCCATGGGCTTCGCCGCCGAAGGCTGCGCCGTGCACATCGCCTCCCGGTCGAAGGAGTCGCTCGAGACGGCGCGCGACAAAATCCGCGCCCGGCATAACGTGCCGGTCGCGATCCATCCCGCCGACTTCTCCAAGGGCGACACGGTGCGCTCTGTCGTCGAGGCTGTGGGCCATGCCGACATCCTGGTGAACAATGCGGGCGCCATCCCGCGCGGCGACATCTTCGGCATGACCGAGCCCAAGTGGCGCGAGGCGTGGGAGCTGAAGGTGTTCGGCTACATCAACGCCACGCGCGCCATCCTCGAGAAGATGTACGCCCGCAAGAAGGGCGTCGTGGTGAATGTGATCGGTCTGGCAGGCGAGAGCTTCAACTACGACTACGTGGCCGGCACCATGGGCAACGCCAGCCTGATGGCCTTCACCCGTGCCGTCGGCTCGCGCAGCGTCGAGCACGGTGTGCGGGTCGTGGCGATCAACCCGCCGGCCACGCGTACCGACCGCATGGAGACCCTGCTGCGCAGCACCGCGCAGCAGAAGTGGGGCGACGCCGAGCGCTGGAAGGAGCTTACCCAGCACATGCCGTTCGGCCGTGCCGCCGAGCCCGACGAAGTGGCCGACCTCGCGGTGTTCCTGGCGTCCGATCGCGCGAGCTACATCAGCGGCGTGGTCATGACCCTCGATGGCGGCCAGGCGGCCAAGCACTAGTCGGAAGATTTCTGGGGGGCTGCCGTCGAGTCGGCGAACGTCGAATGCGGCGCGGTGGTCGGCCCTCGGGTCGTGGGGGCGTCGGATTTGTGACCGATGGTCAACAGGGCAATGAGGACCAGCAGGATGCCCGCCGAGGCGCTGGGGCCGTAACCCAGTTTCCGGCTGTATCGCCAGCACGGAAAGGTGGCGATTCCCGCTATCGTCAATAGCAGGGCAATTCCGAAGATCGGCACCGTATACTCCCCCAAAGTCGTCGCCCTAAAGCAACGACCCGGGGAAGCACACGGTTCCGCCACAATTTAAAAGTGCCCAGCCTAAAAGTGATAGTTCAGGCCGACGCGGACGACGTTGCCGATCGAGCGCTCGTCGGCGCTGACCGAGGCCGGCGACGACAACGCCGTGTTGGGCGTGCCGATCCAGAGATATTCGAGCTTGGCCGTCCACGCCTCGGCGATATGGCCTTCGACGCCGGCGCCGAAGGTGTAGGTCCAGAAGTTGTTGGACGCGCTGAAGTTGCCGGCCGAGGAGTCGAAGCCCGACAGCGTCTGGTGGCCCCACACCGCGCCGCCGGTGACATAGGGCATCACCGAGCCGACGGGATAGCCGACCCTGGCGCGGAAGGTGCTGAACCACGGGATCGCCGAGGTGGCGTTGATGAAGCCGGGGCCCGCGCCGCCGGTCACGCCGGTGGTCTCGGTCGAGCCCTGGAAGTCGACTTCACCGCCCAGCAGGACGGGGCCGAGCAGGTAGTTGTAGCCCGCCTGCGCGCCGCCCATGAAGCCGCTGCCGCTGCCGTTGTAGCCGCCGACGGCGTTGTTCTCGCCGATGGTGGCCGCCGTGCTGCTCCAGATGCCGCCGGCGTTGAGACCGGCGTAGAAGCCTTCCCAGCGGTTGTTGCTCTGCGCATGGGCCGCAAGAGGCACGGCGAGCAGCGCTGCCGCCAAGGATGCGATACCGATCGTTTTCATGTCCAGGCTCCACAAGAGTTTTGAGGGGGTGTCGGTGGGTGCCCGGAGTTATGCGTTGAAAAGCGGCCACGAAACGGCATCAGTTTGGAAGACGCATGGCGGCGATTCGCTGTGACAACGCGGCATCAGTTACACGTCTGGTACTTCGTCTCATCCACAGTGCCCGCGTGGTACGGTCGTGATGAAATAATGTCCCGGTCCGACGTCCTCGCTTCCGCACGCGCCCTGCTGCATTCCGTTTTCGGCTTCAATGCATTTCGCCCGGGGCAGGAAGAAATCGTGCGCGCCGTGCTCGAAGGCGAGAACGTACTGACGGTGATGCCGACCGGCAGCGGCAAATCGCTCTGCTATCAATTGCCGGCGATCGTGCGTCCGGGCCTCACCCTCGTGATCTCGCCGCTGATTGCGCTGATGCGCGACCAGGTGCGCGCGCTCACCGCGGCGGGCGTCTCCGCGGGCAGCCTCAATTCGAGCAACGAGCCCGCCGAGAATGCGCGCGTCATGTCGTTGCTGCGCTCGCGCGAACTGCGTCTTCTGTACGTGGCGCCGGAGCGATTGGCGCGTCCCGACACGATCGAGATGCTGGCCGAGTGCAACGTCACGATGATGGCGATCGACGAGGCGCATTGCGTCTCGCAATGGGGCCATGATTTCCGCCCCGAGTACCTGACGCTCGGCAACGCGGCGCGCCAGATTGGTGGCCGCCTGCAGACCATGGCGCTCACCGCGACGGCCGATGCGCCGACGCGCGGCGACATCGTCGACAAGCTGTTTGCGTCGGAGCCGCGCACCTTCGTGCGGAGCTTCGACCGGCCCAACCTCAGGCTCGCCTTCAAGCCCAAGGACCGCTCGTCCAAGCAGGTGCTGGATTTCGTGGCTGAGCACGAGGGCGAGAGCGGCATCGTCTACTGCTCCTCGCGCCGCAAGGTCGAGGAGCTTGCCCAGACGCTGAAGAAGGAGGGCGTCAACGCGCTGCCCTATCACGCGGGCCTCGACAAGGCGCTGCGCGATGCCAACCAGGACCGCTTCCAGCAGGAGGACGGCGTCGTGATGACCGCGACCGTGGCCTTCGGCATGGGCATCGACAAGCCCGACGTGCGCTTCGTCTGCCATGCCGACCTGCCCGGCAACGTCGAGGCCTATTACCAGGAAATCGGCCGTGCCGGCCGCGACGGCCTGCCCGCCGATACGCTGACGCTCTACGGCATGGGCGACATGCAGCTGCGCCGCATGCAGATCGAGCAGGGCGATTCGTCGGACGAGCGCAAGCGCATCGAGCGCCAGCGCCTCAATGCGCTTCTGGCGCTGGCCGAGGCGCCGCGCTGCCGCCGCCAGACCCTGCTCGCCTATTTCGGCGAGGCCTCGGAGCCGTGCGGCAACTGCGATCTCTGCGTCGAGGGCGTCGAGCGCTTCGACGCCACGGTCGAGGCGCAGAAGGCCATGTCGGCGATCGTGCGCACCGGCGAACGCTTCGGCCTCGAACACCTGGTCGCGATCCTGACCGGCGACGGCACCGAGAACGTGCTGAAGTTCAACCACGACAAGCTGCCGACCTTCGGCGTCGGCAAGGACCGCAAGTCCGCGGAATGGCGCTCGATCTTCCGCCAGATCTCCGCGATCGGCCTGATCGCGCAGGACATGATGGAGCATGGCCGCTGGTGGGTGACGGACGAGGGCTGGCGCGTGCTGAAGGGCGAGACGCGCATCGAGTTGCGCAAGGACCTGGCCGCCAAGGCCGGCAAGGGCTCGCGCCGCGACCGCCGGGCCGCGGCAGCATCCGCGATCGCCAGTGACGCCGACGGCGCGTTGCTCGACGCGCTGAAGGCGCTGCGCTCCAGGCTCGCCAAGTCGCAGAACGTGCCGGCCTACGTCGTCTTCTCCGACCGCACCCTGGTCGAGCTCGCGACCCACCGTCCGGCAAGCGAGGCGGCGATGCGCGAGATCCACGGCATCGGCGACACCAAGCTCGCGCGCTATGGAACGGCCTTCCTCGAAGTGGTCCGCAGCCACAAGGGCTGAGGGAACCTTTCGGGTTCCCGGACGTTAGGCCGCCCTTTTGCGCTGCGGTTTCTTTCCCCTCCTTTTGCTGCCGAAACAGGGAGCTTTTTAGAACTTAAGGCGTTGGGAAATGGGCTTGTGGACAGGCACTCAACGCAGGCGAGCGGCGGGCACTATATATGGATATCCCCTACAAGGAGCTCCCCAAGGCGCGGACAGGCATTCCCGGACTCGACGACATTCTGCTGGGGGGCTTGGCGCATGGACGCGTTTTCCTCCTGGAAGGATCGCCGGGCACCGGCAAGACCACCATGGCGCTGCGCTTCCTGATGGAAGGGGCGCACAACGGCGAGCGCGGGCTTTATGTCACGCTGTCGGAGACCGAAGCCGAGCTTCGAGCCACCGTTGAGTCGCATGGCTGGGATCTCAAGAACATCGACATCTTCGAGGTTGTGCCGCCGGAAAGCCTGCTCGACGCGGAGCATCAGCAAAGCCTGCTCTATGCCTCCGACCTCGAGCTTGGCGAGACCATCAAGCCGATCATCGCGCGGGTCGAGCAGAGCAAGGCGAGCCGCATCGTGCTCGATTCGCTCTCGGAGATTCGCCTGCTGGCGCAGAGTTCGCTGCGCTATCGCCGCCAGATCCTGGCGCTGAAGCATTATTTCGCGCGCCACGGTGCCACCGTGCTGCTGCTCGACGATCTCACCACCGAGGCGCTCGACAAGACGGTTCACAGCGTGGCGCACGGCGTCATCCGGCTGGAGGAGATGTCGCCGGACTACGGCGCCGAGCGCCGGCGCCTGCGGGTGATCAAGTATCGCGCGCAAGGCTTCCGCGGCGGCTACCACGACTTCACCCTCCGTGCCGGCGGCGCGCACGTCTTCCCGCGCCTGGTCGCGGCCGAGCATCGCAAGCACTTCGCGCGTACGCGCATGGGCAGCGGCATTGCTGGCCTCGACAATCTCCTGGGCGGCGGCATCGAGCAGGGGTCGAGCACCGTGATCATGGGGCCGGCCGGCGGCGGCAAGAGCCTGCTGGCGCTGCAGTTCGTGCGTGAATCGATCGCCCGGGGAAACAAGGCCGCGATGTTCGTGTTCGACGAAGAGCTTGGCCTGCTGTTCGATCGCGCCAAGCCGCTCGGCTTCGACCTGCCGGCGATGCAGGCGAGCGGCAAGCTTCTGATCACGCAGCTCGACGCGGCGGAACTGTCGCCGGGCGAATTCGCCCATGCCGTGCGGGCGGCGGGTCTCGATCCTGCCGTCAAGACGGTCGTGATCGACAGTCTCAACGGCTACCACGCCGCCATGCCACAGGAGAACTCCCTGATCCTGCACATGCATGAGCTGCTTCAGTTTCTGAACCGGCAGGGGGCGTCGACGTTCCTGACGATCGCCCAGCACGGCATGCTGGGCGAGATGAAGAACCAGGTCGACGTCACGTACCTCGCCGACGCGGTCATCCTGCTGCGCTTCTTCGAGGTCCACGGCTCGGTCCGCCGCGCCATCTCGGTCATCAAGAAGCGCACGGGCAAGCACGAGGACACCATCCGGGAATTCTGGATCAGGGACGGCTTGGTGATCGGCGAGCCGCTTGTCGATTTCCACGGCGTCCTCAGGGGCGTTCCGATGTTGGCGATGGAGCGCGTGACGAAATCGCGGCCGGCGGCGGGCGGGTGAGCCTGTCGTCCCCCGAATCGAGCCTGCGGGCGCTCATTCTGGCGCCGAGCGGCCGCGATTCTGCCGTGGCGAGCGGCCTGATCGGCCGGGCGAACCTGGAAACCGCGGTATGCCGGGACCTGCCGCAGCTCGTGTCGCTGCTCAACGACACCACGGCGTTCGTGCTGCTCACCGAAGAGGCGATGCGCAGCAGCGACCTCAAGACGCTGATGGCCTGGGTCAACGCGCAGCCCACCTGGTCCGACCTGCCGTTCATCCTGATGACGCATCACGGCGGCGGGCCGGAGCGCAACCCGGCGGCGGCGCGTTTTCTCGAGACGCTGGGCAATGTCTCGTTCATCGAGCGCCCGTTCCATGCCACGACCCTGCTGAGCGTCGTGCGCGCCACGGTCAAGAGCCGGCAGCGCCAGATCGAGGCGCGCGAGCTGTTCGACAATCTGCAGGTCAGCCAGGCGCGCCTGCAGCAGCTGAACGACGAGCTTGAACGGCGGGTCAACGAGCGCACGCGCCAGCTGCAGAGCGCGCACGACGAGCTGATGGCGCAGATCGCCGAGCGCACACGCACCGAGGACCAGCTGCGCCACGTCCAGAAGATCGAATCGATCGGCGAGCTGACCGGCGGCGTGGCGCACGACTTTAATAATCTCCTGACCGCGGTCCTGGGCAATCTCGAGCTGCTGCGCAAGCGCCTGCCCAGCAATCCCGCGACCGACCGGCTGATCGACGGTGCCATGCAGGGCGCCCAGCGCGGCGCGGCGCTGACCCAGCGGCTGCTGGCCTTCGCGCGCCGCCAGGCGCTGGAGCCCAGGCCGGTCGATCTCGCCGGCCTGGTGCGGGGCATGAGCGATCTGTTGCGCCGCTCGATCGGTCCCACGGTCGAGATCGAGGTCGACCTGCCGCCCGGATTGCCGCCGGCGCTGGCCGACGCGAACCAGATCGAACTTGCGCTGCTCAATCTCGCGGTCAATGCGCGCGATGCCATGCCCGGCGGCGGCACGGTCACGATCGCGCTCGGGATCGCCGAAAGCGGCACCGCGCCGGACCTCGATGCCGGCCGCTATCTTCGCCTCTCGGTCGCCGACACGGGCGTCGGCATGAACGCCGCCACCTTGTTGCGGGCGATCGAGCCGTTCTTCTCGACCAAGGAAGTCGGCAAGGGCACGGGCCTCGGCCTGTCGATGATCCACGGCCTGGCGCAGCAGCTGAAGGGTGCGTTGCGTCTCTCCAGCGAACCCGGCAAGGGCACGCGCGCGGAGCTCTGGCTACCGGTCGCGGCGAGCAAGGTCGTCGCGGTCGAGCCCGAGCGCGCGCCCGACGAAAAGGCCGGCAAGCATCGGGCGACGGTGCTGTTCGTCGACGACGATTTCCTGATCCGCCTCAGCACGGCGTCTCTGTTGGAGGATCTCGGCCACACCGTGATCAAGGCCGCCTCGGGCGCCGAAGCGCTCGAGATCCTGGGCAGAGGCCAGAAGATCGACATGCTGATCACCGATTACGCGATGCCCGGGATGACGGGGCTCCAACTCGCCGAAGCGGTGCGGGGATTGCTGCCGCGCCTGCCGATCCTGCTGGCGACGGGTTATGCCGATCTGCCCGCCCACACCGCCTTCGACCTGCCGCGCCTGTCCAAGCCCTATCACCAGCACGACCTGGCGCAGCAGATCGGCACCTTGCTGGGGTAGGCGCTCGGTTCGCCGGAATTCAATCCGCCGCTTTGGGCTGCTGTTCGAACAGCGGCGGGCGGCGCTGCAAGTCATCCTTGATGGCGCGATTGAGGTCGAAATGGACCTGCAGGGCGTCGTGTCGCGCGACCCAGAGCCGGGCGACGACGATGAAATCGCCGGCGTTCACCGTGTCGATGCCGATCTGCGCAATGCGCGCGATGCGCTTGTCCCGCGCGACCACGGCGCCGATGCGATCGATGACGATGCCGGCATCTTCCGCGATCGGCCTGGTGAACTTGAGCTCGACCCTCTCGGTGTTGTTGCGCGACGGCACCCTGACGACCTGGCCCCACAACAGCCCGTTGGGGAACACGATGCGCACGTTGTCGTCGGTGTCGAGCTCGCTGTAGAAAAGATTGATCTCGCGGATCGTGCCGGCCGTGCCGCCCGCCTCGATGCGGTCGCCGATGCCGAACGGCCGGAACACCACCATCATGATGCCGGCGGCGAGATTGCTGAGCGTGCCCTGCAACGCCAGGCCGATCGCCAGGCCCATCGCGCCGAGGACCGCCACGAAGCTGGTGGTCTCGATCCCGAAGGTCGTGAGGACGGCGGTGAAGGTGAAGACGAGGACGGCGTAGCGCGCGCCGTTGGCCAGGAAGAGTCCGACCGTGCGGTCGATGCGCGCCGAGCGCGCGCACATGCGCACGATTCCCGCATGGAGCAGGCGCGAGACCATCCACCCGGCGATCAGGATCAGGATCGCGCCGATGATCCGAAAACCGTAGGTCGCCACCAGCGTCACGACGATGCCGGTGGCGCCGCTCACCTGTTGTTCGATGTCCATCCCTCAGTAACGCTCCGGGCCGGACAAAGGGCTGCAATCAGCACCAGTACTCAGCACCAGTACTCAGCGCCAGTATCCGTCGACGTATACCCAGCCGCCCGGACGGCGGTCGTAGTGCGCCGGCACCCATTCCGCTCCGCGGCGGGGACGGGCGACATACCGGCCCTCGACCCAAACATGCTCATGGCCGTCCCAGCGCCAATGGCCGGGTTGCCAGACTTCGATCTCCGCGCGCTCGCGCGGGATGACGGGGATCACCTCGGTGCGCAGCGGCGGCGGCTCCCGCAGGATGATGACTTCCTGCGCGAACGAGGGCGTCGCCAGGACACCGGCGCCCGCGATCATCGCCAGGCTACCGAAAAGGGCACGACGGCCGAAATTCTGCATGTTGGCTCTCCTCCGTTTGCTCCGAACCACAACGGTTGCACTGGAGAGGTGTTCCCTGCCTTATTTCCGCACCCTATTTCCGCTCTATCCCGGCTTTCAGGATCCGATAGCGGCCGTCGCGGATTTCCGCGGCCACGACGATGCCGGTCAGCGCGCTGCCGCCGTCCAGCCCCAGGCGGTCGTGCAGGAAAAGGTGAGGGTCCGCCATCTGCGCCAGCGGCCAATGCTTGTTGGGGGGCGTGTGCCCATGCACGACCAGGGTGCCGCCGAAGCCGCCCTGCCAGTCGAGGAAGCCCTTGGTGATCCAGTCCCAGCGCGCCTGCATGCCCGCGGTCCAGGGCGTCGACAGGAAGGCGTCGTTGTCGGTCCCACCCTCCAGCCCGCCATGCACGAACACCGCATTGCCGATGCGGACGTGCGAGCGTTGCGTCAGCAGAAGCCGGGACGTGTTCTCGCCGAGCGCCGCCGCCGCAAGACCGTAGCTCGGCAGGGCGTTGGGATCGCGCACCGCCGCGCGCATCTCGGCCAGCACCTTGGCGCCGCCGGTGCGCTCGCCCAGCCACATCGTCGTGGCCTTCGCGGCCAACGCCTCGCCGCGCATCGCCAGCAGCATCAGGATCTCGTGATTGCCGATCACCCGGTCGATGCGATCGACGCCGCGCGCGCTCGCGGGCTCCGCCCATTTCTTCAGCACGCCGATCGTGCTCGGCCCGCGGTCGATCATGTCGCCGAGATAGACCAGCCGGCGCGGGCCGCCGCCCTCGGCCGCCAACTTGCCGATCGTGTCGAGCAGCGCCGTCATCTCGTCGAGGCAGCCGTGGACGTCACCCACGGCGAACACCGTCTCGCCGTTCACGGCAAACGGCGCGGGCTTCCAGG
>FTCZ01005254.1_pt1 | contig 27732 bp, 22 predicted proteins | sample 1658871 | NCBI WGS metagenome assembly FTCZ01 (sample SAMEA3914864, study PRJEB12502) | metagenome | biome: forest; material: soil | place: USA | collected 2012-03-12 | depth 0.3 m | reverse complement strand
TGGGATCTCGAACTGATGCGATGCAAGGGCGGAGAAGCCGCCCGTTTTACCGTGGAGGCCTGCGATGAGAAGGGTCGTCTCGCTCTACCTGCCGCGCTGGTCCACCGACCGGTTGCGGCGCCGGCCGGATTGCGCGCTGCCTCCTGAGGCGCCCCTGGTGCTGAAGGGCACGGACGGGCGCAAACGCGTCGTCACCGCGGTCGACAGGGCCGCCGCCGAGCAGGGGCTTTATATCGGCATGCCGTTGGCCAAGGCGCAGGCCCTGGTGGAAGGCCTGGCCGTCCACGACGCCGAGCCCGAGGCCGATGCCGAGGCACTGGAGGCCCTGGCGCGCTGGGCCTTGCGGCGGTTTTCGCCCATCGTGGCCGCCGATGCGCCGAACGGCCTGGTCATCGACATTACGGGGGCGGCGCACCTCAACGGCGGCGAAGACGGTGTGCTGACCCTGTTGGTCGAAGCGCTGAAGGCCGAGGGCATTACGGCGCGGGCCGCCGTCGCCGACACGTGGGGCGCGGCCTATGCTGCCGCGCGCTTCCTGCCCAGGCGCACAGCCGTCATGGGGACGGCGCGCGACTGGTTGCCCGCCCTGCCTCTCACGGCGCTACGCCTGACGCGTGACGTAGTGTCGGGTTTGAGCCTGCTGGGGTTCGAGACGATTGCCGACCTTCTGGCCCAGCCGCGCGCGCCCCTGGTCCGCCGTTTCGGCCTCGACCTGGCGCGCCGCCTCGACCAGGCCTTCGGTCACGCTCATGAACCGATCGATCCCGTCCGCCTGCCCGATGTCACCCAAATCGAACGTGTTTTCGCCGAGCCGATCGGCGCGCCCGAAACCATCGCCCGCTATACCGGCAAGCTGACGGAAGCCCTGTGCGACGCGCTGGAAGGCAAGGGTATGGGTGCGCGCCAGCTCGACCTCGTCTTCTATCGCACCGACAACCGCATCGAGGCGGTGCGCGTCGCGATGGCGCGGCCGGTGCGCGACGTGCACCGCCTGACCCGGCTCCTGTGCGACCAGATCGAAACCGTCGATCCGGGCTTCGGCATCGAGCGCATGCGGCTTGTCGCCACCGAGGCGGAACCGCTTGTTTTGACGCAGACAGGCACGGACGACGCGACCCATGAGCCTGATCTCTCCGCGTTGATCGATACCTTGCGCAACCGCATCGGCGCGGCCCGCATCTTCGGCCTGCAACCGGTCGAAAGCGATGTGCCCGAACGCAGCGTGGCGCGCGCCGATGCGCTTGAAGACGGCGCCGGGCGAGGCTGGCCGGCGCACTGGCCGCGTCCCGTGCGGCTGTTCCGCACGCCCGAAACCGTGACCACCCTCAGCCTGCTGCCCGACTATCCGCCCAAGGCCTTTATCTGGCGCGGCGTCCGTCACACCGTCACGCGCGCCGACGGGCCCGAACGCATCTTCGGCGAATGGTGGAAGCGCGAGGCCGAGACCGAAGCTTTGCGCGACTATTTCCACGTCGAAGTCGAGGACGGCCGCCGCTTCTGGCTGTTCCGCACCGGCGACGGCGAAACACGCGACCCCGAAAAGCAGAAATGGTTCGTGCACGGAGTATTTTCTTGAAGCCGTACATAGAGCTCCAGGTCACGACGCAGTTTTCCTTCCTGCGCGGCGCCAGTTCGTGCGACGAGCTGTTCGCGCAGGCTCGCGAGCTGGGGCTGGAAGCACTGGGTGTCGCCGACCGCAATTCGGTCGCCGGCATGGTCCAGGCCTTTCAGGCCGCCCGGGTACATGGGGTGCGGCTAGTCGCCGGCTGTCGTCTCGACCTCGCCTGCGGCACATCCTTGCTCGTCTATCCCATGGACAAGGCCGGCTGGTCGCATTTGTGCCGCCTCCTGTCGCTCGGCAAGCGCCGCGCCGGCAAGGGCAAGTGCCACCTCGGCTGGGATGACGTCGCAACCTGGAGCGAAGGCCTGATCGCCGTCCTGGTCCCCGACGACGCCGACGATGCCTGCGCACTGAATCTGCGACGGTTGAAGGACACGTTCGGCGACCGCGCCTATCTGGCGCTGACCTTGCGCCGCCGTCCGAACGACGCCCTGCGCCTGCACGACCTGTCTCTGTTGGCCGAACAGGCCGATGTGCCGACCCTCGCGACCAACGACGTTCTGTTCCACGCGCCGGAACGCCGTATCCTGCAAGACGTCGTTACCTGCATCCGTCATAACTGCACGATCGACCAGCTGGGCTTCCGCCGCGAGCGCCACGCCGACCGCCATCTCAAAAAGCCCGATGAGATGAAACGCCTATTTGCGTCATACCCCGAGGCGGTCGCCCGCACGCGCGAGATCATGGAGCGCTGCACCTTCTGTCTTTCGCAGATCGAATATCAGTACCCGGACGAACGCATGCATCCGGACGAGCCGCCGCAGGAGGTGCTGGAACGGTTTGTCCGGGAAGGCGCCGAGAAGCGTTACCCCGCAGGTGTGCCGGCAAAGGTCGAAAAGCAGCTAGCCCACGAACTGGCCCTGATCGGAAGGCTCGGCTACGCCTCGTACTTTCTAACCGTCCACGACATCGTCTATTACGCCCGCTCGCAGGGCATATTATGCCAGGGACGCGGTTCGGCGGCCAACAGCGCCGTCTGCTACGTACTCGACATCACCGCGGTCAATCCCATGGACCACGACCTTCTGTTCGAGCGCTTCATCTCCGAAAACCGCAACGAGCCGCCCGATATCGACGTCGATTTCGAGCACGAACGGCGCGAGATCGTCATGCAGTGGGTGTTCGAAACCTATGGCCGCGACCACGCGGCGCTGGTATCGGTCGTCAGCCGTTATCGCACGCGCGGCGCCATCCGCGACGTCGGCAAGGCCATGGGCCTGACCGAGGACATGATCAAGACCGTGTCGCAGCAGTACCGGCACTGGGCCGACGATATCGACGAACAGCATCTCGACGGACTGCCCCTCAATTTCAAGGACCGGCGCTTACGCCTCGTCATCGAAATCGCACGGCAGCTGGTCGGCTTTCCGCGCCATCTGTCGCAGCATCCCGGCGGCTTCGTGCTGACGCGCGACCGGCTCGACGACCTGGTGCCCATCGAGCCCGCCGCCATGAAGGATCGCCAGGTCATCGAATGGGACAAGGACGATATCGATATCCTGAAGTTCATGAAGGTCGATTGCCTGGCGCTGGGCATGCTGTCGTGCATGAAGCGCAGCTTCGACATGCTGCAGGAACACAGGTCCATTCATATGGACCTGGCGACCATTCCGCCGGACGACAAGCCGACCTACGACATGATCTGCAAGGCCGACACGATCGGCGTCTTCCAGATCGAAAGCCGGGCGCAGATGTCGATGCTGCCGCGCCTGAAGCCGCGCAAATTCTACGATCTGGCCATCGAGGTGGCGATCGTCCGCCCGGGCCCGATCCAGGGCGATATGGTGCATCCCTATCTGCGGCGGCGGCACGGACTTGAGCCGGTCGATTTTCCGAAAGAAGAACTAAAGGAGATTCTCGGGCGCACCTATGGCGTCCCCCTGTTCCAGGAACACGCCATGAAGGTTGCAGTGACCTGCGCCGGCTTCAGTCCCGACGAAGCCGATCGCGTGCGCCGCAGCCTCGCGACCTTCAAGCATACGGGCGGGGTCAAAAATTTCCGCGACCAGATGCTGACCGGCATGCTGAAGAATGGTTACGAAGAGTCCTTCGCCCAGCGCCTGATCAAACAGCTCGAAGGCTTCGGTTCGTACGGCTTCCCGGAGAGTCACGCCATCTCCTTCGCCATGATCGCCTATGCCTCTTCGTGGATGAAGTGCCACCACCCGGAGATCTTCTGCGCGGCGCTGCTCAATTCCCAGCCCATGGGCTTCTACGCCCCCGCGCAGCTGGTGCGCGACGCGCGCGAGCACGGCGTCGAAATCCGGCCCGTGTGCGTCAATGCCTCGGATTGGGATTGCACCCTTGAAAAGACCGGCAACAGGTTTGCCGTGCGGCTAGGCCTGCGCATGGTAAAAGGGCCGTCCAAGGACCATGCTCTCAAACTGCTGGCTCTGCGTTATGCCCCGTTCCGGTCGATCGACGAGATGTGGCGCCGCACCGGCCTGCCCGTCTCGGTCCTGGTGCAGCTGGCCGAGGCCGACGCCTACCTGCCCTCATTGAATGTATCCCGGCGCGACGCCCTGTGGACGCTGAAGGCGTTTCGCGATACGCCCCTGCCGCTGTTCGACGCCATGAACGCGACAGACGCCAACGAACCCGCCGTAACCTTGCGTCCCATGACGGCCGGTCACGAGGTCGTCGAGGATTACGGCCACGTCGGCCTGTCCCTGCGCCGCCATCCCTTGAGCTTCCTGCGCGGTGACCTCGAACGGCACAAGATCCTGAGCTGCAAAGCGGCCACCGGGCGCCACGATCGCGCCAGGGTCACCGTCGCCGGCATGGTGCTGGTGCGCCAGCGCCCGGGCACGGCCAAGAACGTCACCTTCATGACGATCGAGGACGAAACCGGAATCGCCAACATCGTCGTGTGGCCGCGTATCTATGAAGAACAGCGCCGCCTGTTGTTGACGACGCGCATGGTCGCGGTCGAGGGCAAGGTCCAGCGCGCCGGCGAGGTCGTGCATATCGTCGCCGACCGTCTGATCGATCTTTCGGCCGATCTCGACAGCATCAGCGAACGCGACGACGCCTTTCCGCTGCCTCACGGGCGCGGCGACGAATTCCATCGCGGCGAACTGGGGCCCGATCCGCGCACCTTGAAGCGTACCGGCAGCCGCGCCGCGCAGTCGCCGGTCATCCTGGTGCCGTCGCGCGATTTCAAATAGCTTTATGGCAGGGCTTTTGCGTCCGTCATGTCCGGACGCGTGACCGACAGCAGGAGCTGACCGTCGAGCATATTGACCTGGCGCATGGCCTGGTCGGCCTGGGCCTGCGAGTGGGTGACCATGACCACGGTCGAGCCCGAGGCATTGAGCGCCTTGAGGATGGCCATGATCTGCGCGCCATTGTCGCTGTCGAGATTGCCGGTCGGTTCGTCGGCCAGGATCAGGTCGGGGGCGCCGACGATGGCGCGGGCGATCGCCGCGCGCTGCTGCTGGCCGCCGGACAACTGGTGTGGAAAATGCCGGCCGCGATGGGCGATGCCGACGCGGTCCATCGCCGCTTCGATCAGGTCGCGCTTACGACCCGGGATATTGTCGCGGTAAAGAAGTCCCAGCTCGACATTTTCATAGACCGTCAGGTCGTCCACCAGGTTGAAGCTTTGGAACACGAAGCCCAGGTGCCGGGCGCGGAACCTGGCCAGCCTGGGCTCGGACAGGCGCGTCAGGTCCTCGCCGTCGAAGCGGTAGGTGCCCGAGGTCGGCCGGTCGATGGCGCCGAGTATGTTCAAAAGGGTCGATTTGCCGCAGCCCGACGGCCCCATCACCGCCAGGAATTCACCGCGTTCGATACGAAGGTCGACGTGGCGCAGGGCGACCGTCTCCACATCGGCGGACTGGTAATGGCGTGCAATGGAATGAAGGTCTATCACTTTCGGGGCCCCCGGCTTCGCAAACGCTACTCTGCCTTCCCCGTGCCTGGCAAGCGCGGACGTGATCGGGTGGCGACACGAAATATAGCAGCGTGTCCCAGCCCGATCAGTCCCCTCGTAGTCCCCCCAAAAAATCCGGACCGCTTGCCACAGCTCTGGTCAAGAACCGGATTTCGAACATAAATCTACCACGGACGACACAAGAGAGATAGTTCCAAAACAAACCATAAGTGCCAGAAAACATTTGACTTTCCAAAAAATTTGAACCATTCTGATACCGGCTGTTCTGCTACCTGTCCGAATTCGAACAATGTCTGCTCCTCTGCGCACCGTCCTCTTTCTCGACGACGATCCCGATATACTGACCTCGGCCGACCTGGCGCTGCGCCGGCACGGCTATACCGTCACAGGCATGCAGTCGCCGGAAGCGGCGCGCGAGCGGCTGGACGCCGAAAAGTTCGACCTGATCCTGCTCGATCTCAACTACCGCCGCGGCGATACCACGGGCGAAGCCGGCCTGGCCTTCCTCGAGGAACAGATGCGCCGCGACCAGCGCACGCCGGTCGTCGTGGTGACGGGCCACAGCGGTCTCAACATCGCCGTCCAGGCCATGCGGCTGGGCGCCGAGGACTTCGTGGTCAAGCCGTGGAACAATGACCGGCTGGTGGCGACCGTCGAAAAGGCGATCGAAGCGCCGCGGCAACGCGTCGGCGCCCCGCCGCAGGACTTGAATCTGGAGCGGTCGGAGCGCGAAATGATCAAGGAGGCGTTGAGCCGCCACGGCTTCAACATTTCGGCCGCGGCCAAGGACCTGGGCCTGACGCGCGCCGCGCTTTATCGCCGCATGGAAAAACATGGTCTCTAAACGGTTCCTGTTGGCCGTCGCCGGGCATTGCGGAGTTTTCCTCTGCGGGCTGCTGGTATGGGCGATGGCGCAGCAGGGACATTTCGCCACGGCCCTGGTGCTGAGCCTGGCGGCGCTGTTCCTGGTCAGTCTCCTGATGCGCGCCTATCCGCTGAGACCCAGGCGGCGCCCGTCGGTGCCGGAATCGACCTTCGTGTCCGAACAGAGCCGGCTCAGGCTCGAAGCCCTGATCGACCAGACCCCCTCCCCGCTGCTGCTGCAGGAGGATCATGGCCGCTTGATCGCCGTCAACCGCGCCGCGCGAAAGCTGTTCGACGCCTCGTCCGAAGTGCCGCGTATCACGCGCGAAACCTTGCTCGGCCCCGCAGGCCGCATCACCGAACTGAAAGGACAGATCGACTGGGCCGGCACGCGCTATGCCGTGCAATCGGCGTGGCTCGACCAGGCGGCTCTGGCCATCTTGGTCGACATTACGCCGGAGGTTCGCGCGGCCGAAGCCCATGCCCTGCGCGACCTGCTGCGGGTCCTGAACCACGAACTGATGAATGCGTTGACGCCCGTGGCCTCGATGAGCCGCAGCGCACTCGACCTGATCGAGGACAACACGCCCGACAGTATCGAGGCGGCGCGCGGCGCCCTGGAACGCGTGGTGGCGCGCACCGAAGGCCTGGTGGATTTCGTCGAATCCTACCGGGTCCTGACGCGCCTGCCGCCGCCCGACCTTGCGCCCGTGCGCTTTGCCCCGTTCATCGAGGAGATCGCCCAGGAATTCCGCGCGCGCTGGCAGCCGCGCGGCGTGGCGTTGGAGGTCGAGGCGCTGGGCGATGGCGACATCGCCATGGATCGCGTGCAGATTCGCCTGTGCCTGACCAATCTGCTCAACAACGCGGCCGAGGCCGCCCTTGAGCGTATCCCGGAGGAAGGCTTCGATACGCCGAGCGTGCGCTTAAGCACGGCCGCAACGCCCGGAGCCGTTGCGGTTTCGGTCGAGGACACCGGCGGCGGCGTCTCGCCGGACCTGGCTGAAACCGTGTTTCTGCCCTTTTATACCACCAAGACCACCGGCACCGGCGTGGGCCTGAGCCTGGCGCGGCAGATCCTGCAGGGACACGGCTGCACCTTGTCGGTTTCGGCTTCGCGTGCCCTCGGCGGGGCGCATTTTTCGTTTTCTCTGCCTTGCGCCCCTTAGAACCGGTGTAAATCGGTTACACAAATCGGTGCAAAGGCGGTGGTTAACCTTGAAACCGTGATCAATCACGATTAGGGTGAAGGGGTCGCCGCAATCACTTCCCCCCTCGAACGCGGCGACACGGCGGACGGCTTGCCCCCCAAGACGTCCGCCTCCCTCCCCTCCCCCCATCGCGAACCGTCACGATCGACCAGAAAACTTCACTTCTGGCGTGGATCGATCAGGCCCTCGATTTCGTACGGGGTCTCCCCCGTCAGCTCGTACAGTTTCAGCCACGCCTTCACGGCCGCGGCCACGGGGCCGGGGACCGGAAGGCCGGCGAACCACCGCGAAACCGAGGAGCGATCCACCTCCAATGCTTCCGACAAACGCGACATCCAGCCGCGTTCGCCGAAAAGGAGGATGGCCGCCTGCCTCAGTTCCTCGGCACTCATCGATCAGGCCTCGTTCGCTACCAGAGACCCGAAGGTCTCGTTTTCGCGAATATAGCGCAGCACATTTTCGGAAAAACCGTCGATGTGCGTCCAGGCCCCGTAGCCGACGCCGTTTCGGGCAGAGGCGACGTTGATCATATAGGCCTTGCCCGCCACGGGGTCGGGCACCGGGTCGCGCGACTGTTCGTCGGTTATGACGATCAAACGGTCGTGGGCGATGCCGTTGACCTTGGCCACGGCCTTGCCCAGTTCCGTCCCGCCGTGCGGCTGCGACCGCTGGATCGCATCTACCCCTGCCATGCCCCGGCGCGCAGGCACCTCCACCACCGCGTTCGAGAAGGTGAAGATGCGCACGTCGCCCGGCACGACGGCGGCGAGGGTCGCCGCCGCGTCGAGCCGCTTCAGGTCCGACTTGGCCGACAACGGCCAGTCCATCGAGCCCGACACGTCGACCAGAACAATCGTCCGGCCCGACATGATCGGCTGTTCGAGGATGGTCTCATTGAGCGCCTGGTCGAGCCAGGGCTCGAACCGCGGCGCCGCCCGGGCCGCCGCCACGTGGCGGAACGGCAGGACGCGTTCGGCCCCGCGCCGCGCGATGATGGCTTCGGTTACCAGCACCTCGTCGACGCCCGACTGGTCCATGTTGCGCAGGTTACGCAACAGGGCCAGGTAGCCGAGCTTGCGTTCGGTCAACAGGCGCGCAAAGGTTTCGGCCTTGTCCGCCCCGCCCGACAGCGCCACTTCCCAGGTATCCGGAGAGGTGAGCGTACGGTCGACCAGCTGCTTCCAGACCTCGGCTTGCGCTTCATCCTTCGGCTTGGCGTGGCAGAGGAACAGGACGTCGCGGAGTTTCACCGGACCGTCGCGGTCGTACTTGGCCAACTGGTAGGCGTCGAACTTGACGAAAGCCTGGGCCAGGCCCCGCTTCATCTGCTTCGACAGCGGACGCTTGCCGTCACGCCAATAGAGCGCGACCAATTCGGTCAGCTCGTCGGCGCGCTGGATCACGCGTTCAATCGTCGGCGCGACCAGCGGACCGCCGGCCTTGATCAGGGCGCACAGCAGCATCAGCGGCGCGTGGCGCAGCTTCATCTGTTCGCGCGCCTCGATGGCCAGCGCTGCCACCGTTTCCGGGGCGACGCTGGTCGCCAGCGCAAAGATCCGGTCGGCGATGGTCTGGCCGTCCTCGTAAAATTCGTTTTCCCACAGCAGGCAGGACAGGACCGAACGCCGCAGCTTTTGTTCGGCATTGAGTTCCCGCGCCGGGGCGCCCTCATGCGTTATGCCGGGGCGCTTTTGGAAAATGTTCAACCGCATGGTTGCACCTCTTCTGGCATAGATGCGCTCTCCCTCAACGGCCCCATGCCGGCAGGGTTCAAACGCGTGAATCGAGGGTTGGGGCAGACGGCCGGCGAAACGCTCCAGCGGCTGCAGTGGATCTGAAATGGCGCCGGGCCGGACCAGGAACGCGTCCGGCTGCGACCGATGATTATCCAGGGGTACCGGCGGGAACGTCAGCCCTTCACCGGCCATGCCGGATCAGGAGGGGATTTGAACCCCGGGAGCCGTAACGGCACCCCAACCCAGAACGATGAAGACGTACCCTTACGCCACCTGGAAGTTCGTCCGGATGGTTCCCTGTTCGGGCCTGTCCGGGCGATGAAGCGGTTACTAAAGCAACATGTTGCGTAATGCAACAAGAATTTCGAAAAATGTTCAGCGTCCCGGGAACATGTGGTCTCGGTGGGAGGCACTTCCGCCGGATGTTGCGCATCCGGGCCACGTTGGCTTGACGGGAAATCCCGTCATCCAGGGCTGCCTTTTCCCGGGTGGTGCGAAGAAGCCGAAGCCTTCACCACGGGACGCTGAAAACAAAAATCAGTCCGGAGAAAAAGCGGCAATGGAACGGGTTTCAAGCGAAGTATCCATTGTCTGCGCCACCGGAATGGCACCGTCGGGAACAGGCGAAGACAGTTGGCGCTCTACCGGACTGAGCTACAGACTTGCGCCTGGCGGGATTCGAACCCGCGTCCACCCGAGTGACAATCGATGAAACTGTCTTCTGCGCCACGACGGCAAATGCCACAGGGAACAGGCGAAAGCGCCTAGCCTGATGCTCTATCCAGTTGAGCTACGGGATTTGCATCCCGGCCGGCTTCGAACCGGCAACCCTCAGGTCCAACGAAGGAATCGCTTTCTACGCCACTGCGGCTATCGTTGCCTAAGCAACGACATTGCTCATATACCCCCGCATGTTGCGTGACGCAACAAAAATCTTGATGTAAAAATGATACCGGTGTCAATTTTCGAATATCGGCGGCATATGCGACTGGCTTTTGGGAAACATCCGTATAAAGTACAGCCCATTGCCACATCACCGTTACGGGGGACTACCTTGCTTTCCAACCGTCTGCTTCTCGTTTTCAGCGCCGTCGCCGTCGTGACCGCCGTTTCGCTGCCCGCCATCGCCGACACGGCGTCGGTCGTTCAGGCACGCTCCGACTTCTTCCATGGCCTCGGCAAGTCCTTCAAGGGCCTGCGCGACGAACTGAAGGCGCCGTCGCCGGACCTGGCGCTGGTGCGCAAATATACCGGCGACCTGGCCGCCGCCGCGCCCAACCTGCCTGCGCAATTCCCGGCGGGCAGCGGTCCCGCCCCCGGCATCAAAACCGAGGCGAAGGCCGAGATCTGGACCAACGCCGCCGAATTCAAGCAAGACGCCGCGGCGCTGGCCACGGCCGCCAGCGCGCTGAACACGACCGCGCAAGGGTCCGACGTCGCCGCCATTCGCACGGCGACCGACACGCTCGGCAAGGCGTGCAAGACCTGCCACATGACCTTCCGTCAGGAAAATCACTAATACCAACGGCCATCAAAGAATGACTGCTGGTATTAGTCGTTTTTTCATCTCAAACGCCGCCGCACGGGCGGCCCCGATGGCTCCTCGCAACAGCTCGGGCGCGCAGTCGCGCTTGCCAACGGCGATCGAGTTAAGGGCAACCGCCGTTGGTGTAATTCCATGAATGAACGCATCGCCGTCTGGGACGTGGCCACCAGGCTCTTTCACTGGAGCCTGGCGGGTTTGATCGTCTTTGCCTGGTGGAGCGCCGAAACGCACCATCTCGACTGGCACAAGATCGCTGGTTCGCTGATCGCGGGCCTTTTGGTCTTCCGGCTGTGGTGGGGACTGTTCGGCGGCTCTACGGCGCGCTTTTCCGACTTCGTGCGCGGGCCGGGCGCCCTTGTCGACTATTTGCGCGGCAAGGCCAAACGCTTAAGCGCCGGGCATAATCCGCTGGGCGCGCTCAGCGTCCTGGCCTTGTTGCTCACCGCGCTGACCGTCATCGTCAGCGGACTGTTCACCGTCGATACCGACGGCATCGAATCGGGTCCTTTGGCGGCCCTGGTCGACTTCGACCAGGGCCGCATCGCCGCCGAAATCCACGGCTACGCCTTCAATGTCCTCGAAGTCCTCGTGGTCCTGCATCTGGCGGCCATCGCCTGGTACGCCTTTGTCAAGCGCGACGGCCTGATCGGGGCCATGCTGCACGGCAAGAGAACGCCCAGGGGCGACATGACGGCCATGAAGCCGGCGGGCGTCTGGGCGTTGATCGTCGGCCTTATCCTCGGCGGTGGCGTCGCCGCCTGGCTCATTCACCTCAGCGCCACGTCCTGAACATTTGCGTAACTATTGTTTGCTAAAAACGGACCGGTGGCAGAAGCCGCAGGAAGTTGTTCAGTGTCCCATTCGATCCGTCTTTCCGATTCGTCCGCGCCGCGCGCCGCGCGCGCCCGCCAGCGCATCTCGCTCGCCGGCCTCAAGATTCTTGTCGCCGAGGATGTCGAGATGGTCCGCGACCTCATCACCATCCTCCTGACGCGCGAACAGGTGTCGGTCACCTCGGTCGACAACGGCCAGGCCGCGCTCGACATCGCGGCGACTCAGGGCTTCGACGTCATCCTGATGGATATGACCATGCCGATCATGGGCGGGTTCGAAGCGACGCGGCGTCTGCGCCAGTCGGGCGGTCCCAATGCCCATACGCCCGTCATCGCGCTGACCGCCAACGTTTCCAAGGCGGAAGTCGCTCAATGTCAGCGCGCCGGCATGGACGGCCACGTGTCGAAGCCGTTCACGCTCGACGCCCTGTCCGACGCCATCGCCGGCCTGCTGCACGGCGAATGACCAGCCCTGCGGCCAAACGCCTCAATCGCTGAAAGCCCCCTGGAAAACGTCGTTAACAGACTGTTTCATGGTGGTGCGTAGATTCGGCGCAATCCTGTTAGGTGCCGCATGACCCAAGCTCTGAAATCCGCTCCGCAAGACAATGCCGTCGACGCCTTTATCGCCGACGGCTTCTACCGCTTCGGCGAAGTCCTTCCGACCGTGCCGTGCGAAGCGCTGATGGCCGCCGTACGGGCGTCGCGCGACTTCGGTTCCGACATCTTCCTTAGCCAGGCCGCCTTCGAGGCCGATCCGCAGTTCAAGGGCGTCAATCCCCAGCCCGGCCGCAACCTGCTGCACGCCCTGTCGTCCCTGTCCGACTTCATCCTGGCCGACGACGCCATTCGCGGTCCGGTCGCCGACGTCCTTGGCGCCGATTTCGAAGTGCTCGATTCGAAGTTCGTCTGCGGCGTGCCGGAACGCTGGCTGCCCGACTGGCTGGCGCCGCGCATCCGCGGCAATCCGGTCAATAATCTCGGCGCCTACATCAAGCCCGAATATCGCGACATCACCTATTTCTACGGCATCGACTTCCACCAGGACATCATCGACTGGAAGAGTCGTACCGCCGACTTCCTGACGCTCTACGTCTATATCCATCCCGTGACCGCCGGCGACGCACCGCTCTACGTCATCCCGGGCACGCATGCGCTGGGCGCGACGCTCTTCCCGCACGACCTCGTTCCCGACAGCCGGCACAAGGGTCATTGGCGTTATTCGGACGGCTTGGGCCGCAGCGTCGATGTCCAGGACATGATGCTGGTCGGAGGCACGGGCTATGCCGCCATGTGGCACAGCTTCACGCTCCACGGCACCCAACCGGTCTCCTCGGACTCGGAACGCTTCTCGGCACGCTATATCCTGTCACGCGGCAAGGCCGAAAAGACCGGCATGGACGCGGTCAACGCCACGATCGACGGACCGCTCAGCCTGGACGAGACGCGCCGCGACCTCGATGCGCGCGGCGCCGCCCAGATGAAGGCCAACGCCATCATCACGCGTCCGGAATGACCCTGGTCGCCTTACGGCCCGTAACGACCGAAGACAGCGACCGGTTGTTCGACTGGCGTAACCGCGACGACGTGCGCGCCTATATGTATTCCGACGGGCTGATCGCCCGCGAAACGCACGATCGCTGGTTTGCCGGCGCACTTGCCGCCCAGGACCGCCGCTACTGGATCATCGAATGGGACGGCCTGGCCGTAGGCCTGGCCAACCTCGCCGATATTTCCAAAATTCACGAAAAAGCGACCTGGGCCTACTACCTCGCCGATCCGTCGACGCGCGGAAAGGGGATCGGCGCCTGCGTCGAATACCTGATGATCGAAAAAGTCTTCGGCGAATTCGCGCTCGAAAAATTGTGGTGCGAGGTTCTGGTTTCAAACGAAGCCGTGTGGAAGCTGCACGAATCGTTCGGCTTCGTCCGCGAAGCCGAATTCCGCCGCCACGTCGTCAAATCCGACGGCCCGCACGACGTCTACGGCTTGGGCCTCCTCAAAACCGACTGGCTGCACAGGCGTGACGCCGCAAGGGAAAGGCTGGCTGCCCGCGGGTTTCAGATCTGATATCAAAGCCTTTATTAACGATCTTGGCGTTACGCTTTTGACATAGTTCCCCCAAGGGTCTTGCCATGTCCCGCCTGTCTCAGCGTATCGCCCCAATCCCCGCCGCCCCGCAAGCCGCGCCCGCCCGCGTCGCCATCGCGCGACCCCATATGCCGGCAACTTCGGCCATTACCCCCTATCTCGAAAGCATCGAGCGGTCGGGCTGGTATTCCAACTTCGGACCGGTCAACCAGGCGCTGGAAGCGCGGCTGGCCACGCGGTTTGCCGACGGCACGCGCGTCGCCACCCTCGCCAACGCCACTCAGGGGTTGACCGCCTGCCTCATGGCGCTCGACCTACCGCCAGGCAGTATCTGCGCCCTGCCGGCATGGACCTTCGTCGCCACCGCCCACGCCGTGACCGCCGCCGGGCTGACGCCGTGGTTCGTCGATGTCCGCGAAGACACCTGGATGCTCGATCCCGAGACCTTCGCCGCGCAGTTGAAGCTGGCCCCCGGTCCGGTCAGGGCCGTCATCCCCGTCTGCGCCTTCGGCCAGCGCCTGGATCTCGACGCCTGGACGACCTACGACCGCAACAGCCCGATCCGCGTCGTTATCGACGCCGCCGCCGCCTACGACACCGTGAAGACCGCCGACATTCCGGTCGTCGTCAGCCTGCACGCCACCAAGGCGCTGGGCGCCGGCGAAGGTGGCTTCGTGGCCGGTCAGCGCGATTTCGTCGAGCGCGTCCGGTCGATCACCGCCTTCGGCTTCCACGGCACGCGCGAATCGCTTTGCCTGGGGACGAACGCCAAGATCAGCGAATACACCGCCGCCGTCGCCATGGCGGCGATGGACGGCTGGACGACGACGCGCCAGACCTATCAGCGCGTCGCCCAGCGCCTGCGCATCCTGGCCATGAACGCCCCCGTGACCTTCCAGGAGGGCTGGGGTCTCGACTGGATTACCTCCGTCTGCGTCGCCCATGTCGGCGAGGGCCGCAGCGCCGAGGTCGCCGACGCCTTGGCCGCGCACGGCATCGATACGCGCATGTGGTGGGGCCTCGGCTGCCATACGTCGCGCGCCTTCGCCGGCTTTCCACGCACGCCATTGCCCGTCACCGAACGCCTTGCCGCGTCGACGCTGGGCCTGCCCTACTTCGCAGCGATGAGCGATGAGGATATTATCCGCCTCGCCACCGCGCTCGGCCATTGTCTGAGATAGTCATAGCAAGATCATTATGGAAACCGTTCTCGTCTTCCCCTGCGGCCTGCCCGAATCGGTCGACTATGCCGAAAAGGCCAGATTGGCCGGCAAGCGCGTCGTCGGCGCCTCTTCGCTGCGCTTCGACCCGGCGGCGGTGCATTACGACGACTGGCACTTCCTGCCCTACGTCCACGAAGAGGATTTCCGCGAACAGCTGATGCGGACGCTGGAAACAACCGGCGCGCGGGCGGTGTTCACGCCGCACGACGTGGTGTCGACCGTGCTCAGCGAAACCCTGCCCGACGTCCCCGGCGTACGCCTGCTCAACACGTCGCCCGTCGCGGCGAAGATGCGCGAATACGCGGCGCTGAACCGCCGGGCCGGCGCGATCGAAGGTGCCGACGACTGGTTCATCGAACCCATGCTGCCGCGCCTGTCCGGTGCGAAGCTGTCGGGAACCCTGCGCCTGGTCGAAACGATCGGCGGCATGACCGACCACGACAAGATCGCCGCGCTTATCGAAGTCTTCCGCTGCGCGCCCAAGGGCGACATCGTCGAGATCGGATCGTGGTGGGGCCGCTCCGCCGCCCTGCTGCTGCTCCTGTCGAAGCACTACGGCATCGGCAATGTCCTGTGCGTCGATCCGTGGATCAACGACCGCGCCGTTACCGACCAGGGCGTCGAAGTGCTCGACCAGTCGAGCGCACGCGTCGACTGGGACGATGCCTGCGCCATCTTCCAATGCAACCTGGCGCCCCTGGCCGACGGCCGCCTCAATGTCTTCCGCGGCGTGTCGGCCGAAGCCGCGAAGCACTATCGTCCGGGCGCCGTCGTCGAGTCCGACACCTTCGGCCAGACCGAATATTCGGGCCGGATCAGCGTCCTGCACATCGACGGCAACCACGCGTTCGAGTCCGCCGATACCGATGCGAAAGCTTGGACGCCTCACATGACTCCGGGCGGCATCGTGATCTTCGACGACTATGTCTGGGCCTTCGGCGACGGCCCGAAGCGCGTCGGCGACGCCTATGTCGCGGCCCATGCCGACCGCATCGCCTTCAGCTTCGTCATGGGCACGGCGTTGTTCGTGAAGCTGGCGGCATGAGCGGGCTGGACGACGCCCTCTATCTGATCCGCACGCGCGGCTGGGCGCACTTCTCCGGGGCGCTGGCTTCCGACCGGATCACGGGGCTTATCGCCGACTCGGAAGCGGTCTATGCGGAACGGCGCAAGATCCAAATCAAAAACGGCGTTTCCGGAAATATGGAAGGCGCGGCGCATCACGTCCTGGGCCACGGCGACGCACTCGACGACTTTATCGATCCGCCGCCACTCTACGACGTCATCGAGGCGCATTTCGCGGGCAAGGTCATCCTGCTGAATTTCGGCGCGACCTTGAATCCGCCGGGCGGCAAGACCTATACGCACAAGGCGCACCGCGATGTGCGCGCCTTTACCCCCGGCTATCCGATTTCGCTCAACATGCTGGTCATGCTCGACGACTTCACGGCCGAAAACGGCGCGACCCTGGTGCTGGCGGGCTCGCAGCACGTCCAGTCCATGCCGTCGCCCGAGCTGTTTGCGCGCGAAGCCCAGCAGATCACCGGCAAGGCCGGCGACGTCGTGCTGTTCGACAGCCTTCTGGTGCATTCGGCCGCGCCGAACCTGAGCGATGCCCCGCGCCGGGCGCTGACCCTGTGTTTCGGCCGCCCCTTCGTCAAGCCGCAGATGGATTGGCGCCGCTTCATTTCGCCGGGCCGCCTCGACGCTTTCGGGGACGCGGGACGGCAGCTGTTGGGGCTTAATGCCCGCGTCGCCGAAACGCTCGACGAATATTACCAGCCCCAGCCCAACTGGACCTTCAAGGCCGACCAGATATGACCGAGACCGCCACGCTCGACACGCCCGCCGAACGCGATCGCCTCAAGGCCGCCGTCGCCAGCTACGGCGATGGCGCGGCGCCCTTCGACATGGCCATGCGCCGCTTCATGATGCGCACCTTCGCGCCCTTTATGACCGGGACGAAATGCCTGCAGGTCGGCTGCGCGCACGGCGACCAGACGACCCTGCTGCTCGAACGCTACGACGACATTTGCGTCCTCGAGCCCGAGGCCGGATTTATCGCGCATACGCGCGCGCGGCTGGGCGAACGCGTGCGCTTCGTCGAGGGCTTCGTCGAAACCTACCGTCCCGCCGAGCGCTACGACTGCATCCTGTTCTCGCACGTGCTCGAACACGTCACCGACGCCGTGGTGGCGCTCAGGGCGCTGGGCGATCTCCTGGCGCCGGGCGGCAAACTGCTGATCGCCGTGCCCAATGCCGAAGCGCCGTCGCGCCGCATCGCCGTCAAGATGGGCGTGCTCGACCACCTCGAAGCGCTCAGCCAGGCCGACATCGGCGCCGGGCACCGCCGCGTCTACCGCATGGATACGCTGGAACGCGACACGCGCCACGCCGGCCTTAAGATCGAAAAGACCGGCGGCATCTTCTACAAGCCCCTGGCCAACTTCCAGCTCGACGCCCTCATCGGCGGCCCCCTGATCGGCGACGCCTTCCTGGAAGGCTGCTACCAGCTTGGCCTTGAGCGCCCGGCCGAGTGCGCCAGCCTCTATATCGTCGCCACGCGCGGAGACGCCGCATGAACATCCACGGTCAGCGCGTCGTCCTCCGCGCCATCGAGGAAGGCGACCTGCCGCAACTGCACGCCTGGGCCAACGACCCGGAGCTGTGGCAGCATCTCGGCGGCTGGCGCTTCGCCTCCAACCTCGAATCGACGAAAACCTGGTTCAAGGGCCTGGGCCACGACCCGAACAATCACCGCTACGCCATCGTCAGCAAAGACGAGGGCACGCTGATCGGCACGGCCAACATCGTCAATATCGACATGAAGAACGGCAATGCCTTCCACGGCATGATGCTGGGCGCCGAGGCCACGCGCGGCAAGGGCTATGCCCGAGACGCGGTGATGGCGACCATGCGCTACGCCTTCGACGAACTGCGGCTGAACCGCCTCGACGGCGACATCATCGAATACAATATCGCCTCCTATAAGCTCTATGTCGGCAAGTGCGGCTGGAAGGAAGAAGGCCGCCAGCGCAAGTGGCACTTCCGCCAGGGCCGCCACTGGGACCGCATCATCGTCGGCGTGACCGAGGAGGACTATCGCGAACTGCTGGCAGAAACCGACTACTGGGCGGCGCCATGACGCGGCACGCCTATGCCCGCGACGACTATGTGGCGGCATTGGGAACGGCGGTCGCCGTGCCGTCCTGGTCGACCGCCGTCGTCGACCGTGAAATTGCCGACGGCGGGCACGACGCCATCGGATCCTATCCCATGGCCGTTATTTCCGGCGATATTTCGCAAGGTCTGGAAGAGTTGCGCGCCCACGGCCTGGTGTCGCTGGTCGTCGTCCCCGATCCCCTGGCGCACGACGTCGAGGCCTTCCGTCCGCATTTCGACCAGGTGACGGCCTTCAAGACGCACCTGCTGATCGACGGGCCTTTCGAGCCTTCGGCGCACCATCGCGAACGCATCCGCCGCGGCCATCGCCGCTGCCGCATCGAGCGGGGCGTCCTGGCGCGGTGGTTGCCGGATTGGACGACGCTGTATGCCGGTCTGGTCGAGAGCCGTGGCGTCGGCGGCATGGCGGCGTTCAAGCCCGGATATTTCGACGTTCTGGCGAAGTACGACGACATCACGGCCTTTGCCGCCTTCGTCGGCGACGAGATGGCGGGGATGACCCTATGGTTCGCCAGTGACGGCATCGTCTATAACCACCTGACGGCGTGCAACGAACTCGGCTACAAGAACGGCGCGGCCTTCGCGCTGTATGACGCCGCCATCGCGCACTTCGGCGACCAGGGCGTGATCAATCTCGGCGGCGGCCCAGGCGTTTTCGGGGCGGAAGACAGCGGGCTGTTCCAGTTCAAGCAGGGCTTCGCCAACAGCCGCACGGCCGCCCATGTCTGCGGGGCCGTGCTCGACCGCGACGCCTACGACCGGCTGACGGCGGACAAGCCGTCGGCCTTCTTTCCGGCCTATCGCGGGTAAAAACGCCGGATCGCCGCGACGATCCTTTCCATATCGCTGGAATCGTATCGGCCGTCGAGCGGCAACGACAGGCCTTTGCGGCTGAGGTCGTGTTCGGCCGCAAAGCTTTGCGGCGAAGGCAATTCCGCCCAGTGACGCGCGCACCAGATGCGGCTTTCCGCCATATGTGCCGACAGCGCGGCCGCATCGTTCACGACGACGGGAAAGGCCAGGGGCGCGAAGGCGACGTCTTTCATCGGCCAAAGGGCGATATCCGAAAGGGCTTGAGCCAACACCGTCCAATTGGCCTTGCGTGCGGCGATCTCCGCCGACGGATCGACGGCTTTCAACGCCGCCAGCGTGCGCGGCGATATCGGCAAGGGGGCTGCGTCGAAGCCCGCCTCCCGCGCCCGAAAGGCGTCGAACCATGGTTTGGGATCTTGCCCGTCGGGGTCGGCGGCGCGCAGGTCGTTGGGCACGAACATATCTGTGTCGTCGCAACCCGTCGCATCGGGCAGGCCGTCTCCGATCAGGATACCGCCGTCGCCGACGCCGAACAGCTTGCGCGGACTGTGCAAAACCACCTCGCCGAACGCCTCGGCGTCGGGCGCCATGGCCTGGGCGCGGTCCTCGATCCACAGCATGTCGCGGTTTTGCGCCAGATTCCGCACGGCTTCAGACGGACTGCGCCCGAAATAGTCGATCACGACGACGGCGTCGCCCGGCTGGACTGCGTCGAACGCCTCGGGCGCAACCTCCAGCCGCTCACCGGTTCCGTACCACAGGATTTCGCTGTCGCCGGCGCCATCCGCCAGATTGGTGCAGACATAGGCCGGCAGCCATAGCCGCCGAATGCCGCGGTGACGCAGCAGGGCAGCCAGGGCGGCGCGGCCGGTCCGGAAACCGCGCCAGTTCCGGCCCGAAATCATTTCGGAAAATGCGGAATAGACAAGCGACGCCGGTGGCGGCGCCGGCAGGACGCTGCCTATTCCTTTCACGCGACCTTCGCGGCGGCGGCGCGGCCGGCCAGGTCGCGCAGGGTCGCTTCGAAATGGCGCGTAAAGCCCAGTTCGTCGCGGATCGGCGAGGCCTCGAAGGCGGGCCGGATACCCGCGCGAATATCATTGAGGCGCGCGATATCATTACCCAGGGCCACCGCCTTGTCGATATAGTCGTCCCACGACGACGCCACCAGGTCCGGAACCCCCAGGAAGCTCATGGCCTGCAGGCCGATACGGGCATAGAAGTTGTCGCCGGCCAGCGTCAGCACCGGCACGCCGTTGGCCAGGGCGTCGCACGTCGTGGTCCCGCCCGGGCACGGCGACGGATCGAGCGCCAGGTCGATACGCGTGAAGGACTGGGCATATTCCGCGCCCAGCGAAAAGCCTTCGAAGACGATGCGCTCGGGATCGACGCCATGCGCCTCGAAGCGGGCGCGGAAGGTGCGCTGCACGACCGGATCGGTAAAATATGAATATTTGAGCAGAAGGACGCTGTTGTCACAGCCCTTGAGGATGCGCGCCCACGCCTTGACCGTCTCGGCGCTGAACTTGGCTGGATGGTTGAACGAGGCAAAGGTGACGACGCCGCTGTCGAGCGCCGGCGTGGCCACCGGGTCGGACGGCGCCAGCGACGGGCGGTAGGGAATGGTGACCGGGCCCATCGAAAAGACGGTCTCGGTGAACAGGGCGTCTGTGCCGGGCGCCGCCATCGAGTCGGAGTGCAGGACGTAGTCCATGGTGCTGAGGCCGGTCGTCTGGACGAAGTTGATCCAGGCGATCTGCACGGGCGCGGCGCGGCGGGCGAACACGCCCAGGCGGCTACCCGCCGTGTGGCCCCAGGTGTCGATCAGGATATCGACCTGGTCGTTGCGGATGATTTCGGTCAGTTGCTCGTCGCTGAGGCCGCCCGTCGCCACCATGCGGTCGCACGTCGCGCCGTCTTCGTCGGCGGGATTGTGGACGTAGAGGATCACCTCGACATTTTCGGAATCATGGGCATCGAGGACAGGCGTCAGGAACTGGCGTAACTGCGTCTTCATGATGCCCGGGGCCACGTAGCCGAGACGCAACCGGCGGCCGTCGAGGGGCTTACGCGGCATGGGCGGCGCCGCGAAGCGGCCGAAACGCGCGGCCCAACCCTTGGCTTCGCGGGCATAGAGCCCGAAACCGTTCGGCATGAAGAAGCAGGCGTAGAGGTAGAACTGCATCACACCCATGTGGCCATGGACGGAAGCCGCGTCACGGAACACGGTGAAGGCTTTGTCCATGCGGCCCTGGTGCTGGAACGACAGGCCGTGATGCACCAGGAACTGCGGATCGAGCACGCCCTGGCCGATAGCCTGCATGCCGAAGATCGAGGCGACGGCGGGCAGCTTGTTGCCATAGGCGACCTGGCTGAGCTGGACGTTATAGGCCGGGTCTTTCAAAAACCGCTGGACGTCGATCTGCAGGGCGTCGAACAGATCGTAGACCTGCGCCCGGGTGGCGACGTCGAAGGCGGCGGCAGCGCCCATGTCGTCGTCCGCGGCGATATGGGCGCTGGCCTTCCAGTACCAGGTCTCGGACGACTGCGGCAGGTCGGCGACCAGCAGATCGGCGGCGGTCAGCGCATCGGCCGCCCGGCCCTCCTTCAAAGCGGCCCGGAAGACAGCGAGATTAGAGGATACGCGTTCGAGCAGGGCAGGATCGGCGGTCATGGCCAGTGTCCGTTATAAATTGCAGATTCGAAACATAGTTTCAGAGCGTTAACGAACCGTGTTTTGCAAGGTTGCGCGGGCTGTACAAGGCCTTTTCCGTGGACTAGCGTGACGCGCGAAAAAACGAGGAAAATCCATGGCCGACGACAGCGCACCGACAGGCATTTCGATCCGGGATCGTCTGTTGAAAGAGCGGCATGCCCTGCTCGACCTGTCGACGCGCAACCGGCTGCTCAATGTGCCGCTCCGAACCCACGGCAACCGCGTCATCGAAATCGTCGATGAGAAGGCGGCCGAGGTCTTCCGGCTTCTCGGCGACGGCAAGGCCCTGACCTTTTTGGCCGGCGTCGACCTGACGGCGGAAGAAAAGGCCGCTCTCGATCCTGAAGACAAGGAAACCGGCGGCATTCCGCAGCCCGGCGACGAAAAGACCGACGACAAGGGCCGAGCGGCGCGTCACACCGACTCGAAGCTGCAAACGCGCCTGACCTCGGAAGGGCTGCAAAAACGCTTGTTCGACATCTGGTACGACGCCCGCACCTTCGAGGAGGAGCAGGGTGTCAACATCCTCTATCTCGCGCTCGGACTACTGCGCTGGTACGACGACGAGGCCTCGGACGTGGCCCGCCACGCGCCGCTTGTCCTGCTGCCGGTCAGGCTGGAACGGTCCAGCGCCGCCGACCGCTTTCACCTCAAGGGCCGCGACGAGCCGCCCTCCCCCAATTTGACGTTGCAGGCCAGGATGAAGCAGGATTTCGGCCTGGTCATCGAGGACTTCGTCGAGGAGGACGAAGTCGATCTTGCCGCCTATGCTTCCAGGATCGCCGAAACGGTGAAGGGCAAAAAGCGCTGGGAGGTTCTGCCGGAGTCCATGGTGCTGGGCTTCTTTTCGTTTGCCAAGTTCCTGATGTACCGCGACCTCGATCCCGAGACATGGCCTGCCACGGCCGATGGAACGGCCATCGAACAGCACCCGATGATCATGGGAATCCTGCGCGACGGCTTCCCGGACAGCGAACCGCTGATCGGCGACAATGAACCCATAGACGACGCACTGCCGCCGGCCGGGCAGCGTCACGTCGTCGACGCCGATTCGTCGCAGGCTGTCGCCATCGCCGAAGTCGTCGGCGGGCGCTCGCTGGTCATCAAGGGGCCGCCGGGCACGGGCAAGTCGCAGACCATCACCAATATCATCGCGGGCGCCGCCGCGGAGGGCAAGAAGGTCCTGTTCGTCGCCGAGAAGATGGCCGCGCTCGATGTCGTGCACCGCCGGCTGAAGGCCGTCGGCCTGGGCCCCCTGACCCTGGAACTGCACTCCAACAAGGTCAATAAGCGCGCCGTCCTCGAAGAGCTGAAGCGCACCAAGGAGGCGGCAACGCCCGCCGTCCGCGTCGACGCCATGGTACCCGACCAGCTCGACACGGTGACCGGCGACCTTAACGGCTTTGCCGCGCGGCTGCACGCGCCGCTCGAACCGTCGGGACTGTCGCCGCAACAGATTCTGGTGCGGCTGGCCGGCTGGCACGCAGACGGTGAACCCGGCGGCGAGTTCGCGCTCGACGGCGCGCGCGGCTGGACCGGCCGCGACGTCGCGGAGCGCCGCGCGGTCGCGGAGGATTTCGCCGAACGCCGCACCATCATCGGCCTGCCGACGCAGCATCCGTGGCGCGGGGTAGGCTGCGAGGCGCTCGACCCATCGGAGCGCGACGCGATTGCGCGCGACATCGGCAAGCTGCAGATCGCACTGCAAGCCGCGCTGACGGAATCCCAGGTGCCGACGCGTCTGTTGGGCGCACCGCCACCGGTGACGCTGCACGACCTGAAGCGCTCGCTGGCCTATCTGCAATTGACGCCACTGCCGCGCGACGCCGACCGGCTGGCCTTTCCGCACCCGGCGTGGACCAATTTGAAAGCGCTCGACAAGCTGATCGAGACCGGCGAATCCTTGACACGCCAGCGCATCGACGTCCTGCCGCTGATCAACGAGACCGGCCGCGACGCCGATTACAGCGCGATCCGCACGGCCATCGCGACCAAGAGCGGGGACCTCTTCCGCTTCCTCGACGGCGACTACAAGCGCCAGATCGCGCTTCTGCGCTCTTACCTACGCGGCATGCTGCCGAAGGACCCCGAGGCGCGGCTGAAGCTGGTCGACCGCATCATCTCGCTGCAAAAGACGGAAGCGGCGCTGAACGACATGGGCGGGCAGGGCCAGGCCTTCGGCCGCCTCTGGCAGGGCGCCGACAGCGCGTGGGAGTCCCTTGCCAATGTCTTGGGATGGCGCAGGTCGCACGTCGACCTGCCGTCCGAGGTCTGGCCGAAGCTGGCGGCACTGGATGATGCGGCGCTCGGCGAAGCCGACCGCGCGCGCAAGGCGCTCTATACGGCGATGAGCGAGGTTTCGAACCTGTTCGACGGCATGATCGCCAAACTCGGTCTCGATCTTGCCCGCGCCTTCGGTGTCGAGGACACGCGCCATGTCGCAATAGACGATCTCGATATGCGTTGCCGTCAGTGGAGGGGCGACCTCGAAGGCCTTGGCCGCTACATCGCGTTTGCGGCGCGCGGGCGCAGGCTGGCAAGCCTGGGCGCGGCGCCGATCGTCGAGGCCGTGCACGGCGGCGGGCTCGACGGCGAAGATATCGTCGCGGCCTTCGACGGCGCCTACGCCAAGGTCCTTCGCGACGTGCTGTTCGAAAGCTGGCCGGAGCTCAAGGGCTTCGACGGCGAAGGCCAGGCGCGAAAAGTGGCCGACTTCCGCCGGCTGGATTCCCAGCGCATCGAACTGGCCAAGCAGGAGATCGCGGTCCGGCACGCAGAGGAACGACCCAAGGGCTCGGCGGGAATCGGACCGCTCGGCGTCCTCAATGCCGAGCTGGCGAAAAAGCGCGGGCACAAGCCGATCCGAGTGCTTCTGGAACAGGCCGGCGCCGCTATACAGGACCTCAAGCCCGTCTTCATGATGTCGCCCCTTTCGGTGGCGCAGTTCCTGAAACCTGGCGCGCTGCATTTCGACCTGCTGGTGATGGACGAGGCGTCGCAGATCGAGCCCGTCGATGCGTTGGGCGCCATTGCCCGCGTCGATCAGATCGCCGTGGTCGGCGACGAGCGCCAGTTGCCGCCGACCGCCTTCTTCCGCACCCTGACCGGCGACGATACGCCTGAAGACGACGATGGCGTAACTATCGCCGCGCGCGACGCCGAAAGCATCCTCGACCTGTGCCTGGCCAAGGGCGCGCCGCACCGCATGCTGAGCTGGCACTATCGCAGCAAACACCAGTCATTGATCGCCGTGTCGAACCGCGAATTCTACGACAACCGCCTGTTTATCGTGCCCTCGCCGTTCGACGCGGTCGCCGGCATGGGGCTGAAATTCCACTGGCTGAAGGACGCGCCCTACGACCGCGGCAATACGCGGACCAATCCGAAGGAGGCAAAGATTGTTGCGCAGGCCGTCATTGCCCACGCGCAGCAAAATCCGCAGCAAAGTCTGGGCGTCGCCACCTTCTCGGTGTCGCAGCGCCAGGCGGTGCTGAAGGAACTCGAACTGCTGCGCCGTGCCACCCCCGACTGCGAAGGCTTCTTCGACGAGGGCCGGGCCGAACCGTTCTTCGTCAAGAACCTCGAAAATATCCAGGGCGACGAGCGCGACGTCATCTTCATCTCGGTCGGCTACGGCAAGACCGAACAGGGCCAGCTGGCGCACAATTTCGGACCTTTGTCGGGCGAAGGCGGCGAACGCCGGCTGAACGTGCTGATCTCGCGCGCCAAGCTGCGCTGCGAGGTCTTCGCCAACTTCACCGGCGCCGATATCGACCTGGAGCGCACGCCGTCGCGCGGCGTGGCGGCGCTGAAGCTGTTCATGACCTTTGCCGAAACCGGGCGGTTCGAGACGGGCGTTGATACCGCCGACGAAACCGACAGCCTGTTCGAGGAACAGGTGGCCCGTCGCCTGCGCGCCCTTGGCTATGACGTGCGCACGCAGATCGGCGCGTCGGGATTCCGCGTCGATCTGGCCGTCGCCGATCCCGAACGCCCGGGACGTTTCGTACTGGGCATCGAATGCGACGGTGCGCAATACCACCGCTCACGCTCGGCGCGCGATCGCGACCGCCTGCGTCAACAGGTCTTGGAATCGCACGGCTGGATCATCCACCGCGTGTGGAGCGCAGACTGGTACCTGAGGCCCAGGGAAGAGCTGAAAAAGCTCGAGGCCGCCATCGACGCCGCGAAAGCCGAATGGCGTGAGCGCGACGGCAATATGCCGGCCTTGGCCGCGGAACCGGTGACGCCGGTGGCGGTCGCCGAGGCGTTGGCGCCGCCGGCCGAAGCCGAGGATGCGCCCGAACGCCTCTATTATGCCGAGGCGGCGTTTGCCGTGAATCGCCGGCGCGACCCCGCCGACCTGTCGATCACCGAAATGGCCGATATCGTCCTGCCGATCGTCGAGCAGGAAGACCCGGTCCACGGCGACGAGGTCGTGGCGCGCGTCCGCTCCCTGTGGGAATTGCCGCGTACGACGCCCCGGCTGAAAAGCATCGTCGCCGCGGCCCTGGCGCATAATCAGGCGCAGGGTATTATCGACGAAGACGACGGCTTCTGGCGCGCGCCGGACAGCCAGATCCATATCCGCGACCGTTCGCGCGTGACGTCCGCCGGCCTGCGCAAGCCCGAAATGCTGCCGCCGGCCGAGATCGACGCAGGCGTGCTGAAGATCGTCAGCGACAATTACGGAGCTTCGCGCGGCGACCTGATCCCGGCGGTGGCGCGGCTGTTCGGCTTCGGCTCGACCTCGGCGGCCTTGCGGACGCGGATCGACGCGCGGGTAAGCGCGCTGACAGCGGACGGGCGCCTGACGCAGAAGGGGGATCTGCTGGTGGCGGGGTAGGAAGACCAGGAAGGTCTTTTGTCTTTAGCGTCCCCGACACCTCCCCATGCGCCGCATTGGGGACTTTCGCAAATTTTCTACAAATTTCCCGGAGGCCCGCCTCTTGACTCCGGCATGGGCCAAGACTACCTCCCGGGTGTCGTTAGCACTCCCTCAGGGGGACTGCTAACAAACCCACTCAAATGGAGGACATATCATGAGCTTTCGCCCGTTAGGCGACCGCGTCCTGGTCAAGCGCATCGAAGAAGAAGCCAAGACCAAGGGCGGGATCATCATCCCCGACACCGCCAAGGAAAAGCCGCAGGAAGGCGAAGTCGTCGCCGTCGGCCCCGGCAACCGTAACGACAAGGGCGAACAAGTCGCTCTCGACGTGAAGGCCGGCGATCGCGTGCTGTTCGGCAAGTGGGGCGGCACCGAGGTCAAGCTGAACGGCGAAGACCTGCTGATCCTCAAGGAATCCGACATCCTGGGCGTCGTCACCGCGTAATCGCGCGCGACCGTCCTATTTTCCAATTTCAGTTTTAAGGAACGAAACAATGGCTGCCAAAGACGTATTGTTTGCTTCCGACGCGCGCGACAAGATCCTGCGCGGCGTCAACATCCTCGCCAATGCGGTGAAGGTCACGCTTGGTCCCAAGGGCCGCAACGTCATCCTCGAAAAGTCCTTCGGCGCCCCGCGCTCGACCAAGGACGGCGTCTCGGTCGCCAAGGAAATCGAACTTGCCGACAAGTTCGAAAACCTGGGCGCCCAGCTGATCCGCGAAGTCGCTTCGAAGACCAACGACAAGGCCGGTGACGGCACCACGACCGCCACGGTCCTGGCGCAGGCCATCGCCGTCGAAGGCCTGAAGTCGGTCGCCTCCGGCCGCAACCCGATGGACCTGAAGCGCGGCATCGACAAGGCCGTCCTGGTCGTCGTCGAGCAGATCAAGGCGTCGTCGAAGAAGGTCACGACCAATTCGGAAATCGCCCAGGTCGGCACCATCTCGGCCAACGGCGACACCGAAGTCGGTGAAATGATCGCCAAGGCCATGGAAAAGGTCGGCAACGAGGGTGTCATCACCGTCGAAGAAGCCAAGACCGCCGAAACCGAGCTGGACGTTGTCGAAGGCATGCAGTTCGACCGCGGCTACCTGTCGCCGTACTTCATCACC
>FTCZ01006027.1_pt1 | contig 27809 bp, 32 predicted proteins | sample 1658871 | NCBI WGS metagenome assembly FTCZ01 (sample SAMEA3914864, study PRJEB12502) | metagenome | biome: forest; material: soil | place: USA | collected 2012-03-12 | depth 0.3 m | reverse complement strand
GTTCCAGGCGATCCGCGAAACGCTGGCGCAATGCGGCGGCAGCCGGATCGAGACCGCACGCCGTCTCGGCATTTCGGAACGAACCTTGCGTTACCGCCTGGCAAAGGCGCGCGAGCAGGGTGAAGACATCACGAGGATGTGGGCATGAGCGGGGTCAACGGGGTGGGCGGCGCGATGGGCGTCGACCGGGTGATGGCGCTGCGCTCGCAGATCCTGCAGCGCAACGAGGCCTTGCAGCGCGCCAATGCCGGTAACCTGGCCGGCGGGGTCGGCGGGGTGCAGCCGGCGGGGCCGGCCAGCTTCGCGGACTCGCTCACCAACGCGCTCAACAGCGTCAACGAGAGCCAGAACAAGGCAAGCGACATTTCCGCCGCGTATGAACGTGGCGAGACGATCGACATCGCGAAAGTGATGCTGGCGCGCCAGGAAGCGTCCGTCAGCTTCGAAGCGACCCTCCAGGTCCGGAACAAATTGCTGTCCGCTTACAAGGACATCATGAGCATGCCGGTGTGAGATAGGCCATGAACGAACTCACTCAGACCTCGCCGCTCGCCACCGAGCGCTTCGCCAACCCGCTGAAGCAGATCCAGGGGATGCTCGGCCAGCCCGCGGTTCGCCGCAGCCTGCCGATGATCCTGATGGTCGGGCTGATCGCGTCCGCCGCGCTAGCCTGGTTCATGCTGGCGACGCCGACGCAGAAGACCCTGTTCACGGCACTGCCCGACAGCGACAAGGCGGCTGTGATCGCCGCGCTGAAGCAGGGCGGTATTACCGGCCGGATCGATTCGTCGACCGACGCGCTGACCGTCAACGAGGACGATTTCTCCAAGGCGCGCATGCTGCTCGCCGGGCAAGGCCTGCCCAAGGCGGCGCCGGGCGGCTACGCGATCCTCGACAATCTGCCGATGGGAGTCAGCCGCGCGGTCGAAGGCGAACGCCTGCGTCAGGCGCGCGAGACCGAGCTTGCCCGGTCGATCGAGGATATCGACGCGATCGCCGAAGCGCGGGTCCACCTCGCTGTCCCGGAAAACACCGTGTTCGTCCGCGACAATGCCTCGCCGTCGGCGAGCGTGATCGTCAAGCTCCAGGCCGGTCGCGCGCTCAGCGATGCGCAGGTCGCCTCGATCGTCAATCTCGTCGCCTCCTCGGTGCCGGGGATGAAGCCCGACGACGTCACCATCGTCGACCAGATGGGCGCGCTCTTGTCGAAGCCCGGTGCGGGCGGCGACAGCAACGACGCCGCGATCCGCTTCCAGCGCCAGGTCGAATCCAAATATCGCGAGCAGCTCAACCAGCTGCTGACGCCGTTGGTCGGTGCCGGCAATTTCACTGCCGAGGTGACCGCCGACGTCAATCTCGACGACACCAGCTCGACGCGTGAAAGCTATGACAAGGCCGGCGCGCTGCGCGCCGAGCAGGGCAATTGGACCAACAAGGACGCGGCGCCCAACGCGCAGGCGCCGGGCGGCATCCCCGGTGCGCTGTCGAACACCCCGCCGCCGCCGACCACGGTCGCCACGCCCACGCCGCAGCCGACGCCAGGCGCGACGCCTGCTGCCGGTGCGCCGGCCGCGGCGAGTGCTGGGGCCGCGACCACGCCGCCGGTCATGCCGGACGCCGCCAAGGCCTCGGACAGCTATGCCCGTGCCTATGACCTCGGCCGCGAAGTCTCGGTCACCCGCAACGCCCCGGGCGGCCTGCGCCGCCTGTCGGTGGCGGTGGTGATCCGCGACGTCGAGGGATCGAAGCCGCGCTCGCCGGTCGAGATGCAGCAGATCACCCAGCTCGTCAGCTCGGCGGTCGGCGCCAATGCCGGCCGCGGCGACCAGGTCACCGTGATCAACCGCCGCTTCGCCGCGCCGGCCGAGCTCGGCGGTGGCCAGCCCTGGTATGAAAGCGGCTGGCTGGCGATGGTCCTGCGCAACGTAACCGCCGTCGTCATCGCCTTGCTGGTGCTGTTCCTCGGCGTCCGCCCGCTGTCGAAGGCGTTGATGAAGAAGCGCGACGACGCGCCGCGCGCCGCGCTCGGCCGCGATCTCGCCGCGACCTTCGGGATCGCGCCGACCAATGGCGTGCCGATGCAGGGCAGCGGCCCCAACGGCCAGCCGATCAGCATCGACGCGCTCGAGAGCGCGCAGAATTTCGATGAACGGATCGGGATGGTGCGCGGCTTCACGCGCGACAACCCGACGCGTGCCGCGCTCGCGGTGCGTGACATGATCAAATCGGACGCCCGCTGATGAACGCTCCCGCATCCTTTCGCGTCTATTCGGGCGTCGAACGTGCCGCCGTGCTGATGATGCTCGTCGGCGAGGAGGAGGCCGCGGCCATCCTCCAGAAGCTCGACCCCGAAGAGGTCCGCCAGCTCGGCAAGGCGATGTTCAACGTCGCCGATGTCGGCGAGGCCGATGTCGACCTCGTGCTCGACGATTTCGTCGGCAAGGCGCGCGAGCGTACCGATATCGGGTTCGATCCCAAGCCGATCATCGAAAGCGTGATGAACCGCGCGCTCGGCCCCGAAAAGGCCGACAGCGTGCTGGCCCGGATCACCCCGCCCGAGGCGCAATGCCAGATCGACCTGCTCGACTGGATGGACGCCGGGGAGATCGCGTCGATGATCGAGAAGGAACATCCGCAGATCGCCGCGGTGGTGATCGCCAATCTCGACCAGGACGTGGCCGGCCAGGTACTCGAATTGCTGCCCGATGCGTCGCAGCCCGAGATCCTGCACCGCGTCGCGCGGCTCGGGCCGATCACGCCCGAGGCGGTCGAGACGCTGCGCACCATGCTTGCCAACCGCACCAGCTCGGGCGGCAAGGGCGCCGGCGTCATGCTCGGCGGTACCAAGGAAGCCGCCAAGATCCTGTCGGGCGCGCGCAAGACCACCGAGCAGCGCGTCATGCCGAAACTGTTCAAGATCGACCGCGAGGTCGCCAAGGCGATCGAGGAAGCCCTGTTCGTGTTCGAGAATCTGCTCGACATGGACGACAAGAATCTCGGCACGCTCATCCGCAACATCGACAGCGACCTGCTCACGCGCGCACTCAAGGGCGTCGACGAGGAAACGCGCAACCGCTTCCTCGGCTGCATGTCGGCGCGCGCCGCCGACGGCATCCGCGACGAGATGGAAGCACGCGGCCCGATGAAGCTGTCCGAAGTGCTCGACGCGCAGAAGGGCATCATCCAGCTCGCGCGCGCGCTTGCCAAGGACGGCACGATCATGATGGGCGGCGACGACGATTATGTCTGACGGCGCCAAATCCGGCCCGGCGCCGGACTTCATCGCCGGGTTCGCCAGCCGCCACGACCAGGCCGGCGCTGCGTTGCGCCGCGCGTTCGATGCGCGCGGAGAGGCGTTCGCGCCGCGCGACATGACGCCCGAGCCGCCGCGCTCGCCCGACGCGAAACCGAGGCATTTCACGCCTGCCGACCGCGAGGCCGACCCGACCGAGGGCTGGGATCCGTTCGACACGAGCCAGGCGACGTCCGGCTTCGTCGATCCGGTCGCGACCGCCAAGGCCGCGGGCTATGACGAAGGCGTCGCCGCCGCGCTGGCACAAGTTGCCGCCCGGAACGACAGCGACCGCGCCCTGCTCGAAGGACTGGTCGCCGCGATCAACGACGACCGCCGGATCGACCGCGACCGGCTGGCCGGACATTTGCGCCAGGCGGTGCTCCATCTCGTGCGGACGATGGTCGGCGAGGCGGAGATCGACGGCGACCTGCTCAACCGCCGGGTCGGCATGGCGGCGGCATTGCTGGCCGACGATGCCGAATCGGCGATCCTCCGGCTCAATCCCGAGGACATGAAACTGGTCGAGGGGCGGCTGCCCGGCAATATCTTCGCCGCGGGCGACCTGGCGGTCGAACGCGGCCATTTCGTGCTCGAATCGTCCGCGACGATCGTCGAGGACGGCCCCGATCTGTGGCTCGATCAGCTCGCCCAGGCAATCGACCGCGCGGCATTGCCCGACTGATGCTCAACCGTTTCGCCCAGGATTATCTCGAAAGCCTCGGCACTGCCGACTTCGCGCCGCAGCCCAAGATTTCGGGCCGGCTGGCGTCGTTCGACGGGCTGCTGATGGAGGCGGTCGGACTCAATCTGCCGGTCGGCACCGTCTGCCAGGTCGGTGCCGCGGGTGGCGCGCGCGTCGAGGCCGAAGTGATCGGCTTCCGCAACGGTCGTACCTTGCTGATGAATCTCGGCGGTCCCGCCGCCTTGCTGCCACAAGCCCCGGTGCGCCCGGTCGGTGCGCCCGGCGCGGCCGAAGTCGGCGCGGCGTTGCTCGGTCGCGTGGTCGACGGCGCGGGCAAGCCGATCGACGGCCTTGGTCCGATCCGTGGCGCGAAGCATTGGCCGCTCGCCGGTAAATTGCAGGGTCCGCTCGACCGCGGCCGCGTGCTCGAGCCGATGGACGTCGGCGTTCGCGCGATCAACGGGCTGCTGACAATCGGCCAGGGCCAGCGTGTCGGCATCATGGCCGGATCGGGCGTCGGCAAGTCGGTATTGCTCGGCATGATGGTCCGCGCGGCGCAAGCTGACGTCGTCGTGATCGGCCTGATCGGCGAGCGCAGCCGCGAAGTCGCCGACTTCCTGGAGACCAAGGTTGCCGGCGAAGCGCGCGCGCGCTCGGTCGTCGTCGCCGTGCCGGCCAATCATTCACCCGTGCTGCGCATCCGCGGCGCGCTCCGTGCGACTGCGATCGCCGAGGGCTTCCGTGCCGAGGGCAAGAAAGTCCTGCTGATCATGGATTCGCTGACGCGTGTCGCGCATGCCGGGCGAGAAATCGGCCTCGCGCTCGGCGAGCCCGCATCGGCGCGCGGCTATCCGCCGTCGGCGATCGCGATGCTGCCCAATCTCATCGAACGTGCCGGCACCGATGTGCAGTCCGGCGGCTCAATCACCGCCATCTATACCGTGCTCGCCGATGGCGACGACGGCAATGATCCCGTCGTCGACAGCGCGCGCTCGATCCTCGACGGCCATATCGTGCTGAGCCGCGCGCTCGCCGAGCGCGGCGTCTATCCGGCGATCGACCTTGGGCCGTCGGTCAGCCGCGTGATGACCGATATCGTCCCGCCCGACCATGTCGCCGCGGCGCGCGTGCTGCGGCGTCACCTCGCCACCTATGAAGAGAATCGCGATCTCGTGCTGATGGGCGCGTATCGCGGCGGCGCGGATCCCGAGATCGACGCGGCGATCGCCTATCATCCCGCGGTGATGGAATATATTCGCCAGGACGCCGACACCAAGGTGTCGCTCGACGATGCCGTCGCCGAACTGATCGGCGTGTTCGGCGCCAATCAGGGCTAGGCCGCGATGGCGCGCGACAAGAAAGCGCAGCTCGATCGCATCCTGCGCGTTCGCACGCTGCAATTGGGCATGTCGCGGGCCGACGAGGCGCGCGCGCAGGCGCGAAGGGCGAGCGAGGCCGACCTTGCGGCGCGTATTTCGCGGTTGGCCGACAGCGTTGCGCCTGCCCCGAGCGAAGCGGGAAGCGGCTTCTCGCTGGTCGCCGCGGCGCATTTCCGCTCACGCCTCCATCATTCCGCCGAAGTCGCCGAAGCGCGGCTGCGCGAGGCCGAAATCGCCGCCGAACTGGCCGCCGAAGCGACTCGCGAGGCCAAGCGCGACCAGTCGGCCGTCGAGAAATTGATGGCGCGCGCCGACCGCGAGGCGGCGCTCAAGGCAATCCGCGCGCTCGAGGCCGCACCGGCGGTCAGGAAAATTCGGCACGATCCTTGCTGAACCCTCTGCGGGGGCAGTGCACGCCCCCGTGCACGAGGGATTATGACCGGTTCAACCTTGTCAGTTTCAATTGCCGCCGCGCTGCCCGGAAAGGTCGCCGCGCCGTCGTTGCTCGCTCCGAATGTGGTGGGTGAGGGCGGTCCGGGCGTGCCCGGGCTCGCCGCTTTCCTTGACCTGATGATCGGCCAGCAGGCGGTCGCCGCCAGGGATGACGAACCGGCCGAGGAACGGCAGGACGATGCCGCCCCCGGCAATTCCTTGCCGGACAAGGATGATGATCAGGGTGATCCCGCGCTCGCCTGGCTCCTCGCCGCGATGCCGATCGCCTTGCCGCCAACCGCCGACACGCCGCCGACCGTGGTACCGACGGGCAATGCCCCGGCTGCCACGTCCGCGACGTTGCCGATGACCGGCCCGCAGATGGCGATCGCGCCTCCCGTCGTTGCCGGTGCGCCAGCCCAGCCCATACCGGTACCGGCCGATCCGGCCGCTGCCCCGCCGCAGACCATCGCGTCGCAAACCACCGCACCCCAGGTCCCGGCGCCGCAGGAGGCTGTGCCGCAGGCGATCGCAGCTGTTGCGCGGCCGCCGCAGGCCGTGTCGACGATCGATCCCGGTGCCGACATCAAGTCGAACGTTCAGTCGACCGCGAAAGTGGAAATACCGTCTCGCGCGGACAGCCAGGCGGCACCCACGGCACAACCGATCCGCATTGCCGTGCCACAGGCTTTGCCCGCGACGCTCGCCGCTGCGATGACGGGCAATGCGCCGATGCCCGCCTTGTTCGCGCTCGCGGGCACGCCCGCGCGCGACGACAGGAGCGATCGCTATGCCACGCCGCTGTCCGCGATTACCGGCGCCAGCCTGCTCACCCCGACCGACGCCGCGGCGCTGATCGCCAAGCCCGGCGAAGCGCAGCGCCAGGCGCTCGACATGGGGCGGCAGGACTGGCCGCAGAAGATGATCGACCGGATCGAGGCGCTGCGCGACGACGCCAATGCCAACGACACCTCGATCCGCCTCAAGCCCGAGGCATTGGGCCGCGTCGACGTGTCGCTGCGCACGCATGCCGACGGCGCGATCAGCGTCCATTTCACTGCCGAGCAGTCGACCACGCGCAGCCTGATCGCCGATGCGCAGCCGCAGCTCCAGGCCGCGGCCGAGGCGCGCGGCATCCGCTTGTCGGGGACCAGCGTCGACCTCGGCGGGTCGGGCATGGCCAATGGCGAGCGCCCGCGCCCGTCATTCGACCTTCAGCAGAACACCAGCAACCACCTCGCCGCGAGCAGCGACGAGGAGGCCGTCAGCGATGACGGCCGCATCGCATAATCGGGGGAATGGGAATGAGTGACGACGCAAAGGCCGAAACGCCCAAGAAGAAGGGCAAGGGCAAGTTGATCATCCTGCTGCTCGTGGGCGTTGCCGTGATCGGCGGCGGCGCGGTCGGCGGGCTGTGGGCAATGGGCATGCTGGGCGGCGGCGGCAAGGCCGCGGTCGCCGAAGGGCCCAAGCTGGTCCCCAAGAACGAGCAGAAGCGCGTCGGCGCGGGCGGCGAGGGCAAGGAAGGCGAGAGCGCCGCGTCGGGCGGCTCCAAGCCCCCGTCGGGCTCGGGCGGCGACAAATACGCGTCCAATTATTACGCCATCGAGAAGGACTTCACCTCGAACCTGCGCGACAGCCCGCATTACGTGCAGATCGGCATCGCGGTGTCGACCCCCTATGACGATTCGGTCATCGAGAACCTCAAGACCAACGAGATCGCAGTGCGGTCGGCGGTGCTGATGGCGCTCGGCGACGCGACCGAGGAAGAGGTCACGACCGGCGACGGCAAGCAGCATCTCGCCCAGCGACTGGTCCAGGCGATCAACACGACGCTCAAACAAAAAGAGGGCTTTGGCGGGATTAGTAACGTCTACTTTACCAATTTTGTTGTTCAGTGAACGGGCATGGTTAACGGCTCGTCATCCCATTCCGACACGGACCGGCGCGGTCGCCCGCGCGTGGCGGCGAAACACGCCTCCGCGCTGGGCGGCGCGAACCTCAATCCGTTCGGTGACCTGCACACGCTGCAGCATCTCTCGGCGCGGCTTGCGCGGAGCCTGCGCGGCGTGTTCGAGCCGTTGTTGCGTCACGAGGTTCGCCTGTGGGCCGAGCCGCTGGTGGTCCAGCGCTTCACCGACTACCGCGCCGAGCGCCCCGAAGGGCTGACCGGCTGGGTGCCGCTGACGATGACCCCGGGTCACGGCCAGGCCTTGCTGGTGGTCGATGGCCGCTTCGCGCTCGAATTGCTCGACCAGTTTTTCGGCGGCACCGGTGCCGCCCCGCACGACATGCCGACCGAATTCTCGCCCGCCGCCGAAGCGATGCTGATGCGACTGGGCGGCATCGTCGCCGAGCCGATGACCTCGGCCTGGGAGCCGCTCGCCAAGGTGAGCTTCGCGCCCGGCCGCGTCGAGGCCAATCCGTCGATGGTCCCCGGGCTGGACGGCGACGATCCGATGGTCGTCACCCGCTTCGGCATCGCCAAGACGCAGGGCAAGCCGGTCTTCATCGACATCGTCTACCCGGTCCAGTCGCTCAAGCCCTACACGCCGTCGCTGACCGGCAAGGTGCTCGGCGCCGCGCCCGACCCGGCATGGCAGAACGGGCTGGCCAAGGCCGTGATGACCGTGACTTTCCCGGTCCGCTCGGTGCTCGCCGAGCCGGTGATCAGCCTCGCCAGGCTGATGGAACTCAAGGAAGGCGACGTGATTCCGATCGCGGTCGCCGCCGATGTGCCCGTGATGGTCGCCAATGGCCGGCTCGGCACCGGCACCGTCGGCACGTCGAACGGACGCGCCGCGATCAAGCTCAATTCCATTTCTCTCAACGCTGAGGAACTCGCATGACCGATATGTCCGGGACCTTCCCGGTCGACGCCAACATGGCAGCCAATTACCGGCTGCTGCAGGATGTCGACGTCAAGCTGACGGTAGAGATCGGCCAGACCCGGCTGACCCTGCGCGAGCTGCTGGCGCTGGGCGAAAGCTCGGTGATCGAGCTCGACCGTCAGGCCAACGAGTTGCTCGACGTGTTCGTCAACGGCACGCTGATCGGGCGGGGCGAGGTCGTCACCGTCGGCGAGCGCTTCGGCGTCCGCCTGACCGAACTGGTCAGCCCGGAAAAGCGCGGCTGATGCTCTGGTCCTATATCCTCAAGCTGTTCGTGCTGTTGCCGCTCGTCTGCGGCCTGATGGTCGGCTGCCTTTGGCTGTGGCGCCGGTTCGAGGCGCGGATGCCCGGCCAGCCCGCCAATCGCACGATCAAGGTCCAGGAAACGATGATGCTGTCGCCGGGCCTGCGCCTCGCGGTGATCGAGTTCGAGGGGCAGAAGCTGCTCGTCTCGGTCAGCCGTAGCGGTGTCCAGCTGGTCGACAAGGCCGGGAGCTTGCCCAAGTGACGACGATCCGCCGCCTGTCCGATGACGGCCCTTCGCTGTTCCGCGGCCCGCTGCCGGCCGCCAAGCCGCGCCCGAAAAAGGTGCAGCTGATGCAGCTCGCGCTGATCCTGTTCGGGTTCGTCGCCCTGGTGATGATCGCCTTGCCGGCGACGGCGCAGACCGCGCCGGCGGCGCCGACCACGACGACTGCCGCTCCGGCTCCGGCCGCCAAGGCGCCCGGCGTCGGCGACGCGGTCGACCGCGCGCTCGGCCAGCTCGGCGGCGCGGGCGCGACCGCGGCCAGCAATGGTGCGGGCAAGGCGCCGTTGTCGCTGTCGCTGCAGGTCCTCATCATCATGGGCCTGCTCACGATCCTTCCGGGGATCCTCCTGATGATGACCAGCTTCACGCGGATCATCATCGTGCTGTCGATCTTGCGCCAGGCGCTCGGACTGCAGCAGACCCCGCCCAACCAGGTGCTGATCGGCCTGTCGCTGTTCCTGTCGCTGTTCGTGATGGCCCCGACCATCAACCAGATGAACGTCCAGGCGATCCAGCCTTACGCCGCCGGCCAGATCAGCGGCACCGAGCTGATCCAGAAAGCGGGCGAACCCTTGCATGCCTTCATGGTCAAGCAGACCCGTATGAAGGACCTCAAGATGTTCGCCGACATGGCGAAATCGGGCCCGTACAAATCCTCGGTCGACATCCCTTATTCGGTCCTGCTCCCGGCGTTCATCACCAGCGAGCTCAAGACCGCATTCCAGATCGGTTTCCTGATCTTCCTGCCGTTCATCGTCATCGATCTCGTCGTCGCGACGGTGCTGATGTCGCTGGGCATGATGATGATGTCGCCGACGATCATCTCGATGCCGTTCAAATTGCTGCTGTTCGTGCTGGTCGATGGCTGGGCGATGATGATGGGCAGCCTCGCGGGGAGTTTCGCGACATGATGCCTGCCTCGCCCCCGCCCGCGCCGAATCCGTTCCGCGCGCCCCGCCCGACACCAAGCCTCGTGCCGGTGCTGTGGCTTGGCACTCGCCACGCCAATGCCTTCCAGCCGTCGCTGGGCAAGAACTGGATCAACTGACCGATGGACGCCGATTACTTCCTGGGCGTGGCCGACCAGACGATGTGGGTGCTGGCGCTCGCCTGCGCCCCCGTGCTGATCCCGGCGCTGCTCGCGGGCCTGATCCTCGGCATGATCCAGGCAGCGACCTCGATCAACGAGCAGACGTTGACCTTCGTGCCCAAGCTGGCGGTGGTCGGCGTGTCGCTGCTGGTGTTCGGCAGCCTGATCATGGGGCTGCTGAGCGACTTCACGATCGAGATCTTCCAGCGCATTCCGGATCTGGTTCGCTAGGCGATGCTCGGCTTCGGCCTGAACATCGAAGCCCAGCTCTGGGCGCTCATCTTCGTGATGATCCGGATCGGCGCGGCGTTCATCGCGGCGCCGGTATTCGGTGCCGTCTCGGTGCCGCTACCCGTACGCATCTCGTTGTCGGGCGCGATCGGCGTGCTCGTGCTCGCGGTCCATCCGGTGGCGCCGCCCGCCGATATCTTCTCGGTCGCGACGATCCTGAGCGCGGTGGCCGAAGTGCTGGTCGGGCTCGCGATCGGTTTCGTGCTGCAAATCGCCTTTGCCGCGCCGGCCATTGCCAGCGAAGTGATCGGCACCTCGATGGGGATCGGCTTCGCTGCCGCGATCGACCCGCAGAACGGCCGCTCGACCCCGGCGCTCGGCAATTTCCTCTCGGTGCTGATGACCTTGCTGTTCCTGTCGGTGAACGGCCATCTCGTGCTCGTCGACCTGCTGGTGCGCAGCTATGGCGTGCTGCCCCCCGGCGGCGCGTGGTTGGCGGCCGATCGGCTCAAGGACATCGCCTTTTTCGGTGGCTACACGTTTGCCGCGGGCCTGCTGCTCGCCTTGCCGGTCGGCTTCCTGTTGCTGTGCCTCAACATGATCGTCGGCATGGTCAGTCGCGCCGCGCCGAGCCTCAATCTGTTCGCGGTGGGCCTGCCCGCCAGCCTGGCGGTCGGCGTGATCGCGCTGGCGCTCGCGATGCCCGCCATGGGTGATTACATGCTCGTCATCGTCCAGGAAGGACTCGATGCCGCGCAAAGCCTGGTGTTTGGCTGATGGCCGAGCAGGAAGGCGACAAGACAGAAGCCCCAACAGCCAAGCGTCGCAAGGACGCGGCTGAGAATGGCGACGTACTCAAATCCAAGGACTTCGCGACCGCGATGATCGTGCTGGCCGGCTGCGGCTGGCTGGCCATGCTCGGGCCCCAGATGATCAAGGCGTGCGAAGGGCTGATGACCGCCAGCTTCCGCTTCGGCCGCGCCGATATCGAGGACTGGTCGCCGATGCGTCCGTTGATCCAGGCGGGCCTCGGCTTCGCGCCGACCGTCGGGGGCCTGTTCCTGATCGCCATGCTCGCGGCGATCTTCAGCCAGGCGGGGCTTGGCTCGTTCAGGTTCAACAGCAAATTGATCCAGCCCAAATGGTCGCGGATCAACCCGGGCTCGGGCGTCAAGCGCATCTTCGGGCCGACCGGCTGGATCGAACTCGGCAAGTCGCTGCTCAAGGTCGCCCTGCTCGGCTCGATCGGCGCGTGGCTGTTGTGGAAGACCGCGCAGCCGACCCTGGGGCTGTCAACCTCGTCCGATGTCGCCGGCGTGGTCGGGCGACTCGGTGGCACGTTCGTCTGGATTTTGTTCGTGATGGCCGGCGGGCTGGTGATCATCGCCGGCGTCGACCTGCCGATCCAGATCGTCCGGTTGCTCAACAAGCTCAAGATGACCAAGCAGGAAATCAAGGACGAGAACAAGGAAACCGAGGGTTCGCCCGAGGCCAAGCAGCATCTGCGCCAGCGCCAGCGCGAGATGAGCCGGCGCTCGGTCCGGAAGGCGGTGGCCTCGGCACATGTCATCCTGACCAACCCGACCCACTTCTCGGTCGCCCTGCGCTACGACCAGACCAGGGACAATGCGCCGGTGGTCGTCGCCAGGGGCCGCGGCGTCACTGCGCTCGCGATCCGCGATGTCGCCGGTGAGGAGCAGGTCCCGATCCTCGAATATCCCGCGCTTGCCCGCGCGATCTATTATACCAGCCGCGAAGGGCAGGAAGTCCGCGACGATCTCTACGCCGCGATCGCCACCGTGCTCGCCTTCGTCTTCGGCCTCAATATGCGCGCCGGGGCGGTCCAGCCGGCGATCGACGTGCCCGCCACCGCGCGCTTCGACGAAAACGGCGTCAAACAGTGACGAAAATCCTAAAATTCCCCCGCAACCGGTCGTTCGATGCTCTGACGCGCGCGGAGTAGCTAACCATGGTGACGACCAGCTCGACCACGAGCACCCCGACCCCCACACCGACGCCATCGACGTCGAGCGCGATCGGTTCGGCCGCGCAGGCGCTGTTCACGTCGCTGTCGACCGGTTCGGGCGTCGATACCGCGTCGCTGGTTACCTCGCTGGTCGCCGCGCAATTCGCCACCAAGACCGATGCGCTCAACACCAAGTCGGATGCGCTGACCGCGCAGATTTCGGGCATCTCGACGCTCAAGAGCACGATCGAACAATTTGCCACCGCGCTCAAGACGCTGACCACCAACGGCACCTTGCAATCGCAGCCGCTGAGCTCCAACGCCAATGTCTTCACCGCCTCGGCGCAGACCGGCGCCAAACTCAGCGGGCTGACCGCGTCGATCACCGTCAGCCAGCTCGCCAGCGCGCAGGTCGCGACGACGCAGGTCGCGGTTGCCGATCGCACCGCGGTGATCGGATCGGGCCAGTTCACGCTGACGCTCGGCAACGCGACCTACAGCCCCGACGGCACCCAGATGACCGGCTTCACCGCCGGCGCCGGTACGCCGGTCACGATCGACCTGACCGATGCCAGCCTCGACGGCATCGCCGCGGCGATCAACGCGAAGAAGGCCGGAGTCACCGCTTCGGTCGTCACCGATGTCGACGGCAAGGCCTATCTCTCGCTCAAGGGGACGAGCGGGAAGGACCAGGCCTTCACGCTCAACGCGACCAGCGATCCGTCGGGCCAGCTCACGCAATTCAACGTCGGCACCGGCGCGACGGGCACGACGATGTCGTCGATCGCCCAGAACGCCAAGCTCAAGGTCGATGGCGTTTCGGTCGAGCGCGCATCGAACACGATCAGCGACCTGATCGACGGCGTGAAGCTGCAGCTGACCGGCACCAGCCCGGTCGCGGTATCGCTGACCACCTCGACCCCGACTGATGCGCTCAAGCAGGCGATCGGCGATTTCGTCGACAGCTATAATGAGGTCATCAAGACCATCAACACGCAGATCGATCCGCAGACCGGTCCGCTCAAGAACGACACCGCGGCGCGCGGGCTGGTCAATTCACTGCGCTCGCTGACGACGCGTGCGCTCATCAGCAACGCCGCGCCCAACACGCCGACCACCCTGGGTGAGATCGGGGTCAAGACCAATCGCGACGGTACCCTGTCGGTCGACGACGCGCTGGTGACGCGGATGCTCAACGACAATCCCGCCTCGGTCGAGGCGATGTTCTCCTATTCGAGCCTGAGTTCGGACGGCCTGACGGTGGCGATGAACGCAATCTCGCTGACCTCGACCAGCACGCTGTACGGCCTCGGCGCTTCGCTGACCCGCTACAACCAGATGCTGTCCGACGTGAGCGACGCCAAGACCGATCTGTCGACCCAGTCGGATGCGATGAACACGCGCCTGACCCAGCAATTCGCGAGCATGAACGCCAAGGTCGCGGCCTATAAGTCGACCCAGACGTTCCTCAAGAACCAGATCGACGCCTGGAACAATCAGGGCAATAACTGATGCCGTCCTACGCCACCGCGCTGCGCGGAGATCCCGAAGCGACCTATCGCCAGATCGACCTGGTCGGCCGCACCGGCGAGGCCGATGGACCGGCGCTGGTCCAGTTGCTCTACGAGGAACTGGTCCGCGCGCTGCGCGTCGCCGCGCACGCCACCCAGCATCGCAATTTTGCGCTCAAGAGCGAGAAGATCACGCGTGCCACCGCGATCCTGTTCGCGCTCGAGGCGGGGCTGGATTTCGACCAGGGCGGCGACGTGTCGCAGACGCTGGCGCGGCTCTATCGCGGCGCGCGCAACGCGATCATCGACGCCAGCATCGGCGAGGATCCGCAGCCGTTCATCGAGGTTGCCAACAATCTCGAGGAAATCGCCGAAGCATGGGCGCAGGCTCGCCGGGCCTGATTTGTCGCGGCACCGGCCCGGCACCGAAACCGTGCGTCAGCGCTAAAGGGCGCATAGTTGCCGCGGCATTTACCATTTCGTGAGGGTAACGGGTTTAGGCTCGGCCCAAAGGAAGGACCAATGGCCGATCTCTGCAAACCCGTGCGCACGATTCTGGTGGTCGACGACAGTCGCACCAATCTGAACGTCATCGGCAAGCGCCTGACGCATTTCGGCTATCTGACCGCGCTGGCCGACAATGGCGGCGAAGCACTCGATCTGATCGCTGCGCGGGGCTTCGACCTGGTGCTGCTCGATCTCGTCATGCCCGGGATGAACGGCCTCCAGGTGCTCGCCGAACTGCGCTCGCGGCCCGAGACCGCTGATCTGCCGATCATCGTCGTCACCGGGCGCAGCGATCCTGCCGCAGCGGTGCAGGCGCTCGCCGCCGGCGCTGACGACCATGTCGCCAAGCCGTTCGATTTCGACGTGCTCAACGCGCGGATCGAGCGGACGCTCGCACGCGCGCGCCGCATCGCCGACCTCAAGCGCTCGAACGCCGCGCTCGATGCCCGGATTGCGGCACGCGCGATGGAATTGGGCGAGACACGCAACGAGCTCGCCGACCTCCGCGCCGATCGCCAGCGGCTGATCGTCTCGCTCCAGGCGTTGCACGACGAGGTCGAGCGGCTCCGCGCCTAGCCGCGCAGCCAGTGGCGGCGGACGAAATAGGTGGTGACGCTCACTGCCGTCAGCACGCAGATTCCGACGATCGCGTCGAACGCCCAGGGCTGGTCGGCCAGCCATAGGCCGCGCACGTTCATCCCGTAAAGGCCGGTCAGGAACGTCAGCGGCAGGAAGATCATCGCGACGATCGAGATGATCAGCGCGCGCTGGTCGATCTGTTCGGCGCGCAGGTCGGTCAGCGCCTCGTGGGTCAGCGCCGAGCGTTCGCGGATGCTCTCCAGTTCCTCGGCCATGCGCGCGGCGCGGTCGGCCGCGGCGGAGAGATGGAGGCGGTCGTCATCGCCGAGCCAGCTGACGTCGAGCGTGCTGAGCTTTTCCAGCGCGGTGCGTTGCGGCGCGAGGAAGCGGCGATAGCCGATCGACTGGACGCGCACGCGGGTGACGGTGCGGCGCAGTTCGAAGATCTTCTCGCTGTCGAGCTCGGTCTCGCATTGGTCGAGATCGTCGCCCAGCTGCGCGACGTCCGGATCGAGATCGCTGGTGATGGCGGTCGCGAATTCGGTGATGAGATCGCCGGGGTCACGCACTTGTCCAGCTTCGACGCATTGCTCGACCAGCCCGACCGCGTTGATATGCTTGCGCGTGACCGAGATGACGCGCCCGGCAATCGCCCAGATGCGGACCGAGGCGAGCGGATCGGACGACGCCATCTCCTCGTCGGATCGTCCGCGCAAATTGATCAGCGCGCCATCGCCGAATTTCTCGCAGCGCGGTCGCGTCTCGGTCGCGGTCAGCGCATCGACCAGATAATCGTCGAGCTTGGCGACGTCGTTGAGCCAGGCCTGGGCATGTTCGTTGTTGGTCGCCAGATGGACCCAGACGAAGCCCTGCTCGATGTCGAGCGCCTGCTTGATCTCGCACTTGATCGCCTTGCCGGCAGTATCGACATGGTAAGCGAACCCGCTCATCGCGCCATCTCCACGAACACGGTCAGTCCTTCGCCCGCGTCAACCGGCGGTGCAAGCGAAACGATCCGCGGCGCGTCGGCGCGCGCGCGGTCGAGGATGGCTGTGGGAACATCGGGGGTGTGGAGCACGCGGTCGGCCTGGGCGAGGGCGCGGGCCTGGCGGAGCGTCAGGCCGTCGGGGTCGGGAGAGGAAAGAGAGATCGCTTCCACCCCGCCATTGGCCCTGAGCTTGTCGAAGGGCGGTTCAGTTGTAGGAGCGTGGCCTTTGATAGGCTCAGGCTGAACGGAGGGTCGGAGCCACATTTCGACATCCGACGGGGTTGCAACAACAGGGTCGAGCGCTCCGCCCGCCTGCAGCGCGTCGCCGAGTGCGCGACGGCGTTCATCGGCATTGGGGAAGCGCGTCCGCAGCCGTGCCCGTGCTGCATGGAGCGCGTCGGCCAATCCACCCAGTCCAGCGGGCAGAATCGTCTCCAACCGCTGCCGCAACGCCGCCGCCAGGCCGGCCGACGCGCCGCCCGTGCCGATCGCGACGATCACCGGCGAGCGGTCGATGATCGCGGGCAGGGTGAAATCGCACAGATCGGGCCGGTCGACCGCGTTGACCAGCACGCCGCGCGCCTTGAGCCGCGCCACCGTCGCGTCGGGATTCGCCATCGCGACGATCGCCAGAGCCGCTTGCGCGTCTTCGCCGACGATCACCGCGCCCGCGCGTTCCAGCAGGCGCCGTTTGGCATCCGCCGCATCCCCGTCGCCGATCAGCATCACCGGCCGCCCCGCCAGCCGGACGAATACCGGCAGGCTGTGCAGGCTCATGCGACCGGGGTCTCCAGCCAGTCCGGGACATGCTCCTCGTCCATGATCTGCTTGGCCGCGATGCGCTCGGCGACCACGGCGTAGCGGTCGCCATCGACCATCACCTCGGGCACCAGGGCGCGGCTGTTATAGGTCGAGGCCATGGTCGCGCCATAAGCGCCGGCGGTGCGGAAGATGGCGAGGTCGCCTTCCTTGACCAGGTCGATGTCGCGCGTCTTGGCAAAGGTGTCGCCGCTCTCGCACACCGGGCCGGCGATATTGGCGACGAAGCGCTCGCCGCTCGGCTTCACCGCGACGAAATCGTGCCACGCGTCGTACAGCGCAGGGCGGGCGAGGTCGTTCATCGCCGCGTCGACGATCACCCAGGGATTGGTCGGCGAGGGCTTCACCCAGATCACCTGGGTCAGCAGCACGCCGGCATTGCCCGCGATCACCCGGCCGGGCTCGAACATCAATTCGACGTCCCAGTCGCGGGTGACCCGGGCGACCATCTCGCCATAAGCGGCCGGGCTCTCGGGCTTGTCCTCGGCTCGATAAGCGACGCCCAAGCCGCCGCCGAGATCGACGCGGTCGACCTTGTGGCCGGCGGCGCGCAGATCGGCAACCAGCTGGCCGATGCGGCGATAGGTCGCTTCCATCGGCGCGACGCTGAGCAACTGGCTGCCGATATGCGAAGCGACGCCGCGCAGGTCGAGGCCCGGCAGCTTCGCCAGCCGGTTATAGATGGCGGGCGCGTCGGCGATCGCGACGCCGAACTTGTTGTCGGCCTTGCCGGTCGAAATCTTGGCGTGCGTCCCGGCGTCGACGTCGGGGTTCACGCGCAGCACGCATGGCGCCTTCGTCCCGCGTGCCGCCGCGATCTCGGACAAGGCAACGCCCTCGGCCTCGAGCTCGAGGTTGAACTGGCCGATCCCGCGATCGAGCCCCTGGCTCAATTCGGCGCGGGTCTTGCCGACGCCCGAAAAGACCACGTCCTTTGCCGCCATCCCTGCCGCCAGCGCGCGCTCGAGCTCGCCGCCCGACACGACATCGGCACCATAGCCGGCATTGGCCATGACGCGCAGCACCGCGAGGTTGGGGTTGGCCTTGATCGCATAGGCGAGGTGGATGCGCGGGCAGTCTTTCAGCCCGTTGCGAAAGGCGTGGGCGTGGCGCTCGAAGGTACGCCGCGAATAGATGTAAACCGGCGTCCCGACTTCGGCGGCAATGCGCGCCATGGGGACATCCTCGGCGTAAAGCTCGCCGTTCCTGAGATTGAAATCGTCCATGTCTCTACTGCGAAGGGGGGAGATCGAATTCGTTGCCTTGCCGCTCGTTCGAGGAGGTCAGCAACTCGCTGCTGCTGCCCGGGCGCGCCTGGCTCGACGCGGTCAGCAGCTGGTTGGGCGTCGGCGTCGCGGTCGCGCCATAAGGCGCCGGCGGAAGCGCCTTGCCGGCGAGCGGTTTGAGGTCGCGCGCGGCACCGCAGGCCGACAAGGCGAGGATCAGACCGATGACCGCCAGACGTTTCACGTTGCTTCTCCTTCGCGCGCAGCCCTCGCGGCCGCGATCGCCTCGCGCACCCGGACCGGCGACGTGCCGCCAAAACTGACGCGGCTCGCGACCGACGCATCGACGCTCAGCACCCCATAGACGCGTTCGTCGATCCTTGCATCGATTTGCTTGAGCGTCTCGATCGGCAATTGATCGAGCGCGATTCCGCCCTCCTCGGCCGCCTTGACCGCGCGCCCGGTGACGTGATGCGCCTCGCGGAACGGCAGCCCGGCCTCGCGCACCAGCCAGTCGGCGAGATCGGTAGCGGTCGCGAAACCCGATTCGGCCAGCCCGCGCATGCGATCGGTGCGGAAAGTGGCGCTCTCGATCATCCCGGTCATCGCCGCGATCGACAGCGCCAGCAGGTCGTGCGCCTCGAACACCGGCGGTTTGTCGTCCTGCATGTCCTTCGAATAGGCCAGCGGCAGGCCCTTCATCGTCACCGACAATGCGGTCATGCAGCCCATGATCCGCCCGGCATGGCCGCGGACCAGTTCGGCGGCATCGGGGTTGCGCTTCTGCGGCATGATCGAGCTGCCGGTCGACCATTGGTCGGAGAGCGATACGAAGCCGAACGGCTGCGACGCCCAGATCACGAATTCCTCGGCAAGCCGGCTCAAATGCAGCGCGCATTGCGTCGCCGCCATCAGGTAATCGAGCGCGAAGTCGCGGTCGCTGACCGAATCGAGGCTGTTGGTGGTCGGGCCGTCAAAGCCAAGGCTCTTCGCGGTCGCTGCGCGGTCGAGCGGGAAGCTGGTCCCGGCCAGGGCCGCGGCGCCGAGCGGGCAAAGGTTCATCCGCGCGCGACTGTCGGCGAAGCGGCTGCGATCGCGCGCGATCATGTCGTGATAGGCCATCAGATGATGGCCGAGCGTCACCGGCTGGGCCGACTGCAAATGGGTGAAGCCGGGCATCACCGTCTCGGCATGCTCGTCGGCGCGCGCGATCAGCGCGTCCTGCAATTGTCCCAGCGCCGCCGCTACCTGGTCGATCGCGTCGCGCACCCACAAGCGGAAATCGGTCGCGACCTGGTCGTTGCGCGAGCGCGCGGTGTGCAGCCGCCCGGCGACCGGCCCGACCTTCTCGGTCAGCCGCGCCTCGGTCAGCATGTGGATGTCCTCGAGCGTCAAGTCGTCGGGAACGCCGTCGCGCGCATAATCCGCCGCGACCGCGTCGAGCCCGTCCGATATCGTCGCGACGTCGTCCGCTTTCAGGATGCCCTGCGCGCCCAGCATCGAGACATGCGCCTTCGACCCGGCGATATCCTGCCGCCACATCCGCTTGTCGAACGGGATGGAGGCATTTATCTCGCGCATCACTGCTGCCGGGCCTTCCGCGAACCGGCCGCCCCACATCGCGTTCGAGGTCTCTTTGCGCTCTGTCATCATTCTCCTGGCCGCAACCGCGATAATCGCGGGGTGCGATAGGCCGTCCGTTCCCAAGGGGCAAGCGAACGAAACCGCGCTGCCGTCGCTCGACGAAGCCAGCAACATGACGCCGGTCGCGGCACCGACGCCCGACAACGGGGTGGACGTGATCGGCAAGCTCGACCGCAAGTTCAAGGGCGAGTCCGCGCCGACGATCGCGTTCACCGCGCCGGACGGCAAGCCGGCGACGCTCGCCGCTTATGCCGGCAAGCCGTTCGTGCTCAACCTCTGGGCGACCTGGTGCGCGCCGTGCAAGGCCGAGATGCCGACGCTCGAGAAGATCGCCGCCGAAGGCAAGATTCCGGTGGTGACGATCAGCCAGGATACCGAAGGCAGCATCGCCCAGGTCGTGCCTTTCTTCGCCACGCAGAAATTCACGGCGCTGAAAGCGAATACCGACCAGGATCTGCGCTTCGCCGTCGCGCTCCACAATCCGCAGATGCCGACGACGATCCTCTACGATTCGGCGGGCAAGGAAGTGTGGCGGATGGCCGGCGGCATGGACTGGACCAGCCCGACCGCGCGCGACCTGCTGGCGGAAGCGAAATAGGCTTCAGGCCGAGCGTACCGCTTTCGAATATTTGTCCTCGCGCCGCAGACCAACCATCATGCCGCGTTCGAGCCGCGCGCAAAGCGCGGCGTAGTAGTCGGACAGGAAGCCGTAATCGTCGCCATCGTCAGGCATGTCGGCCTTGCGCCGGATTGCCGCCGCGACCGTGACGATCGCTTCGGTCTGCCCGCCGCGCAGCACTTCCTCGAGCGTCTGCAGCTCGTAAATGCCGTAGAGTTCGAGCTGGGTGTCGGTGAACACGCGTTTGGGACGCGACGCCTCGGCCGCCGAGGCGACGAGATCGTGGCCCAGGGTCGCCTTGGCGCGATGCACCACCCAGGTCCCCGCCAGCATGTCGCCGATGCGCAGTCGGTCGCGATTGAACAGGGGGAAGAACAGGAAGATCATGCTCCAGGCGAGCGCCAGCAGCGGCAGCAGCACCTCGCCGCCGGTGAACATCGTACCCAGCGACCCGAAGAAGAAACTCAGCGGCAGGAAGAATTCGATCTCGCGCATCGCGTTGCGCGCGATCACCGCGCCGCCGGTCAGCCGCGCCCCGTCGCGCGCGACGACGCGCAGGCCGACGATCCGTTTGCCCGGCGTGGCGCCGCGCGACCCCATTTCGAACAAGGCGAACCAGCCGTTGCGCAGGAAGAAATAGCCGATCAGCCAGACCATCCCCATCAGCACCGACCGCGCCTGGATCGCGACGGTCAGGATCACGATCGACGCGACCACCAGGATGACCAGCATGAACAGCAGGTCGAGCATGAACGCCCCGGCCCGCGCCCCGGCCGAGGCCAGTTCGAGCCGGAGGTCGACGCCTTCCGGCGTGACGAACCGCCGGCGCATCGATGTCGTGCCGTAGCTAGGCGACGAAGCCATCATTCGCCTTTCGCGGCAGGTAGAAATAGACCAGCCAGCCGACCAGCATCGATCCGCCGATCGCGTAGCGCAGCTCGTCCGAGGTGATGATCTGGCGCCCGATCCCTTCGAGCAGGCCGGCAATTGCCAGCATCACCACGGTGCCGCCCATCGCCACCGCTGCCGATCGGCCGGCCGCGACCGCCGCATCGGCGCGCGAACGGCGGCCGGGGAAAGCGATTGCCAGCCCGATCCGGAAGCCAGCCGCGGCCGAGATCATGATCGCGAACAATTCGGTCGTGCCGTGGATCATCAGCCAGCCGACAAAGCCGTAAGCGAGGCCCTTCGACGCGAACACCTCGATCATCGCGCCGAGCATCAGTCCGTTATAGACGACCAGTCCCGCGGTCGGGACGCAGAACATGAAGCCGAGCGCGAACGAGAAGATCGCGATCTGCGCATTGTGCGTGAACAGGAACGAGGCGAACAGCGCGAGGACGCTCTGCTCCTCGGTGGTCGGCGGATTGTAGAGCGTTTCCCGCAGCACCGCCGCGCTCGCGGTGGGGTCGCGCCCGCCCGCCATTTCGGGCGGGATCATCGCATAATACCAGCTCGGATCGTGCGCGATCAGCAAATAGGCGACCACCGCGCCGGCGACGGTGAGCAGGAAGGCGACCAGGGTCTCCTTCCACAATTCCTGCACCGCCAGCGGCCAGCCGCGCGCGAAGAAATGGGCGAGCTGCTTCCAGGGCGAGGTCGGGACGCCGTAAATCTGGAAATAGGCGCGGGTGCAGAGCTGCTCGAGATACAGGACCAGGCTGCGGTCGAGCGAGGTCTCGCGCGCCACCGACAGTGAGGACAAGGCGGCGCGGTACAGCAAGGGCAGGATCAGCAGGGCGTCGTCGGGCACCGCCTTCACGCCGCGTTGCTCGATCATCGTGACGATGCTGTCGAGCCGGTCCCAATCGGCCTCATGCGTCTGGCGGAACCGCGTCGCGTTGACCATCGGCGTGCGGATATCGACGATGGCTGTCACAGCAGGTTCCTCCGCTTGAGGTCGATATAGCCTTCGACCAGCCGGTCGGCGACGCGGTCATATTCGCTCTCGATCACATGCGCGCCGAGGTGGCGCAGCCGGGTGAGGGCCAGCAGGCGGTCCTTGAGCAATCCCGCCGCGGTGACGGCCCGGGTAATGTCGTCGGCGGCGTGCGGCTCGCGGTCGACGATCGATTCAAGCTCCTCGTCGCGCAACACCACGATCAGCAGCAAATGCGTCTCGGCCAGCCGGGCGGCGGCGCGGATCATGAAGTCGGCGCTGGTCAGGTCGGTGAATTCGGTGAACATCACGATCATCGAGCGACGCGTGAGGCGGGCCGCGAGCGTGGTCAGGGCATAGGTGTAATTGGTCTCCTCGCCCGAATAGTCGATTGCCGCGGCGAGCCGCTGCAGCTCGGCAAACGCGCCGACGCCCGAGATCAGGCCGCTGGCGATGCGCGGGCGCGAGTCGAACGAATTGAGCGAGACCCGGTCGCCGAGCTTCAACGCGACCCAGCCGGTCAGCAGCATCGCCGACACCGCGCGGTCGACGCGCGGGATGCCGCCGACCGGTTCGGACATCTGACGTCCCGAATCGATCGCGAAGACGATCTGGTTGTTGCGCTCGGTGCGATATTCCTTGGCGTGGAGCTTGAGATGGCGGGCCGATTGTTTCCAGTCGATCGCGCGGCGATCCATGCCCGAGCGGAACTCGACCAGGGCATCGAAATCGGTGCCGTCGCCGCGGTCGAGCTGGACCATCAGCCCCTGCAACGCGTGCCGCTGGAAGATTCGCGCGCCGCGTTCGCGCACCGGGCGGATGTCGGGCAGGATCCTGACCACTGCCTCGGACGCTTCCTTCTTTTCGCGCCAGACGAGCCCGAGCGGGCCGCGCCAGCGCGCCCACAGCATCGGAAAGGCGGCGGTGCCGCGGCGATGCGTGTCGACCGGCAGGGCGACGCCGCCGGCGCCATTCTCCAGCCAGACCGGCGCGCGGCCGTCATCCTCGATCGTCACCAGCGGGTCGGCGGCGACCGCGATTTCGGCACGGCGGGGTGATCCCCGGCGCGGCATCTCGACGCTGACCACCGCCTCGATCGTTTCGCCGACGCTGGCGGTGCGCGGCACCTCGAATCCGATCTCGACCCGCGATGCGGACACCGCGAGCAACGCGTCGATCAAGGCGCCGAGAATGATCGCTGCCGGCCAGGCGAGCCCGGCATACCATATCGCGGGAACCTGCACGGCGATGATCAGCGCGACGGGAGCTCCCGCCGCGGCTGCCAGCACCGCCATGCGGGTCGGATAGATCACCGCGGCGCCTCGATCGTCTCGATGATCGAGCTGACGACTTCCTCGACCATCCGCCCGTCGATCTCAGCGGCGGGCGACAGGATCAGGCGGTGGCGGAGCAGGGCCGGAGCGAGCTGCTTGACATCGTCGGGAATGACGAAGTCGCGGCCGTCGAGCGCGGCCCTGGCGCGCGCCGCCCCGGCCAGCATCGCGCCGGCACGGGGGCTGGCACCGCTTTCCAGGTCGGCGACGTTGCGCGTGCCGCGAATCAGCGCCGCGATATAGTCGATGACCTCGTCGACCAGCCGGACCGATCCGACCGCGTCGATCGCTTCGCCGATCTTCGCAGCGTCGGTCCGGGCCTCGACTCCCCAGCCTGCCGGCTCCATCGCACCCTGTTTTGCACCGTGCGTGGCGATGATCTTGCGTTCCTCGGCCGCCGACGGATAGTCGACCGTCTGCTTGAACAGGAAACGGTCGAGCTGCGCTTCGGGCAGGGGATAGACGCCCTGCTGCTCGATCGGATTCTGCGTCGCCACCACCATGAAACGGTCGCCGAGCGACAGGCTCTCGCCGTCGATCGTGACCGTGCGCTCCTGCATCGCCTCGAGCAGGGCCGCCTGTGTCTTGGGTGGCGTGCGATTGATTTCGTCGGCGAGCAGCAGGTCGGTGAAGATCGGCCCGCGAGTCAGCGTGAAGGTCGAGGTCTGGAAGTTGAACAGGTTCGCGCCGATGATGTCGCCCGGCATCAGGTCGGGTGTGAACTGGATGCGGCCGAATTGCAGGCCGACGGCGCGCGCGAAGCTGTTCGCCAGCAGCGTCTTGGCGGTGCCGGGTGGACCTTCGAGCAGGATGTGGCCGCCGGCGAACAGCGCGACGAGCATCAGCTCGACGGTCGCTTCCTGGCCGACCACGGCCTTGCCGACTTCCTGCCGGATGGCCTGCGCCAGATTGCGGACTTCCTCGACCGTCACGTGATCTTCTCCTTCTGCCATTCGTGCAAGCGGCGCGCCGCGGCGACCAGGCTGGTCTTGTCGTTCGCGTCGTCGACCGCGGCGGCGAGGTCGCTGAAGCGATCGCGCCGCGATAATCTGTCCAGATAAGCGTCGATCGCCGGCCCGCGCAGCCGCGAGGGCACGCCGAACGCGATCACCGCGCGCTCGCGGATCGCCTCGACATAGCGTCCGCCGAGCCGTGCCTGCCGCCCCGCCTTGCGGAACAATCCGGCGGCATTGTCGACCAGCGCCGCCTTGCCGAACGCGATGGCGCGCTCGCGGCGGACCGCCGGGCCGAACCGCGCAAAGGCCTGCCAACCCGCCAGCAGGAACGCCGCGAACACCGCGAGCGTCATCGCCAGGAAGGGCGGATCGAACGCCAGCCTGAGCGGGCTCTTGGGGCGCCCGAGCCCGACCAGGGTCACGTCGAAGACGAAGCCATGCTCGCCATTCTCGTTGAGCGAGTCGAGGATGTTGAGCGCCGCCTGCGCCTGCGTTTCCTCGCGCATGCCGATGTTCGACAGGAGGTCGGGATCGGCGAGCACGTAGAACGCCTTGTCGCCGATCTGGCCGATCACGACGTTGCCCTGGCCATCGGTCAGCAGCGGGTGGAGGTCGGCCCCCCCGGTGATGGTTTGCAGCGGGCGTGGCGCCGCGACGCCCAGGTCATTGTCGAACCAGCCGGCCGACACCAATGGCTTCCCGCCGCTCGGCGTCCGTTTGGCGGTGAACTTGCTGCCCGGCGCCAGCACGCCCTCGGGCTCGCGCGTGTCGACCAGTCCGGTCCGGTCGACCCAGCCCTGGTGATCGCGGTCGCCGACCGTCTCCCATTTGGGCAGGACCACGAGCGTCGGCAGGTCGCCGCGGCGCGCGAGGATGTCGCCGAGCGGAGTCGATCCGCGCGGCGGTGTCAGCACCATCAGCTTGCGCGACGACCATTGCGACGGCTCGCGGGCGATATCGACCTCATAGCCGACTGCGCGGCCTAGCCGGACGATCCCGCTATAACCGGTCGCGCTGTTCGACAAAGCGTGCGCGGTACCGGTCATGAAATTGGCCCCCTGCGGCGCATAGGCGCTGCCGAGCATCAGGGCGATGAACCCGAGGATGCCCGCTGCCAGCAGGAAGATGACCATGCCAAGCCGGAACGGGCTTCGTTCGGCATTGCCGCGGCTGATGGCGATATCGCTCATGCCTTCCACATCCCGGGCAGTGCAAAATCGGCATAGGTGGCGCGCGCGGTCGCCCAATCGTCGGCGCTGACGTCGCGTCCGCCAAACAGGCTGCGCTCGACCAGCCGCGCGATCGCCGCGAACAGATCGCGGGCCCGTGCCGGGATTCCCGATGCCGCGGCGAGTTCGCGGCTGGTCAGGGCGGGGCGCACGACGTGCGGGCGGCGATGCTGGATATCCTCGATCGACCGGAACAGCAGATGGTGCACGGCTTCGGCGAACAGGCCCTTGGCGGCGAGCGCGTCGGCTTCCTGGAGCCAGGCGCGGCTTTCCGCGGCGTCGGGCACCCATTCCTCCTCGGCCACGTCACGGGCGATGGCGACCCGGCGCCGGCGGCGCCGTCCCGGCGTCCGCCATTCGCCTTCGCGAAGCCGCGTGACGATCAGCCAGATGACGGCGGCCGCGACCAGGCCGATCACCGACCATAACAGGATCTGGATGATCGGCGCCGCGGGCATGAAGCTGGTGATCCAGGCGAAGAACCGGCCGATCGGCTTGAGCAGCTCGCCAACCCATTCGAAGAAGCGGGTCAACGCTTTCAGCCATCCGGGCAGCGGCGGCGGTGGGCCGGGCGGTCCCATCACGAACTGGACTGACGGATCGTCGCGCAATGCGCGGTGCGCATCGGCAAAGCGCTGGGCGGCCGCCCCTGCCGCGTGTGTATTACCCCCGGCCAACGCAACCCCCGCGCCTCATACCGGTCCGTGCTTACCCCATGCACCCGGCCACGCAACCGCTAAGTTGCTCTGGACAGGGACGATCGCGCCAATCAGGGTATTACGGACAAGTTGATTCCCCGGGGGACGAAGTGGCGACGCAGCTCGAAATTGGACCACGCACCATGTCGATGGGGCGCGTGCTGAATTCCACGGTCGCGGCGATCGGTGGCAATCCGTGGCGTCTGCTCGCGATCGCTTTTCTGCTGGGCGGGCTGCCTTCGGCGCTGATCGCCTATGCTCAGCAGGTAGCGCAGGTTCAGGCGGTAGCGGGCCGAATCTCGTTGCTCACCTTGTACGGCGTCATCCTCTCCGGCCTCGTTGTGAACGTTGTCCTCAGCGTGCTCATGCAGGGTGCGCTGGTTCGTGCCGCGCTGACCGCGACCGAGGGGCGCAAGGCAAGCGTGGTCGAATCGCTCGCGACCGCGCTGGTGCGGCTGCTGCCGCTCATTGGACTCGCGATCGTGGTCGGGTTGTCGGTCTGGCTGGCGGCGCTGCTTCTGCTCGTGCCCGGCATCATCCTCTACCAGATCTGGGCAGTCTCGGCGCCCGTTGTCGTTGCCGAGCGCCGCGGCGTATTCGACGCGATGGGGCGCAGTGCCGAGTTGACCAAAGGCGCGCGTTGGCAGGTATTCGCGCTCAATCTGCTGGTGCTGATACTGGTGATGGCGCTCGGTTCGGTCGCAAGCGGTGCCTATGTCGCGATTTATGGCCTGCAAGCCATGGCGCAGACTGCGGAGAACGGCGTTCCGCTCGGCTTCCTCGTGATCAACGCCATTCCCCAGACGCTGGCGGCCGTTGTGATGGGCACGATGCCGAGCGCGCTCTATGCCGAATTGCGGCTGTGGAAGGATGGCTCGTCGAGCAGCGCGCTGGGCGACATCTTCGCCTGAGTCAGGTCCTGGACGGGAGTCTCAGGACCGGGGCTTCGATGGGAGTGCTGGATGCCCCGTGAGGATTCGAACCTCAATTAACGGAGTCAGAGTCCGTGGTCTTACCTTTAGACGACGGGGCACCAGAAGCTGCGCGTCAGGCGTCGCAGGCGGGCGCATCTAGGCGGGGCTGGCGGCGCGGTCAAGGCCCTGCGCGCGGCCTTCCGACACTGTCCGTTTCGGGCGTTCGCTTGCCGCTAGGGCCGCTTTGGTCTAGTCTTGCCGCCAAGCAGCGGTGGGCTCTGGGCCGGACCGCAAGAACATAAGAGTTTCGACGGCATGGGGGATCATCCCGCCAATATGCCGCACCGGCAGCGCGCCGCCCCGAAGGGCAAGCCCGCCGCCCGTCCGGCCCGCAGCGCGGCAAAGCGCTGG
>FTCZ01003447.1_pt1 | contig 27912 bp, 29 predicted proteins | sample 1658871 | NCBI WGS metagenome assembly FTCZ01 (sample SAMEA3914864, study PRJEB12502) | metagenome | biome: forest; material: soil | place: USA | collected 2012-03-12 | depth 0.3 m | reverse complement strand
CATCACACGTGCTCATCTGTCCCTTCCTCCTCTCAGAGGGGGTCAGTTTTCAGTGACGACGAGGGACCAAAATTGCATGTCGCCTGACACCCCGCGCCGTCGAGAGAGCGAGGGACGATCCCGCATGCCACAGCCAGATCTCGGCGGCATCAACCTTGTGCCAATGCGACCGCTGGCCTTGTTCGAGCAGAAAATAGATGCTCGTGGCCGACGCGCGATCGCCCTCTAGCGCAGGCGCTCGCCATGTCTCTCTATACCACCCGCCCTCGGGATGCGGCTGGAGTTCCAGCATCTGGATCAAGTCGGCAGCGGAATGATGTGAATGCGACGGAAAACCTCCAGGCGTCGATATCGTTGCGTTTTCAGGCGCCTCTGCTTGGGACGGATGGTCGAACGGTCAAACCATCGAGGAAGCGGCTTGCGACCCCCTCGGCGATGACGGATGCGACCTGCTCGGAGAAACGCGCGAAATCGATCGGAGCATCATGATCCGCTCGATCGGAGATGATGCGGATGACGGTCATGGGTATGCCGAGTTCGAAGCAGACTTGGGCGACCGCCGCGCCTTCCATCTCCACGCACTGGAGGCCGGGAAGCTGTTGCCTCAGGTCGGCGACACTCGCGACGTCGGCAATGAAGCGATCGCCGCTCGCGATGAGTCCGCGCACGACGCGCGGTCGCGTCATCGAGAATGCTGTCCGAACCTCCGCAGGAACCGCGAGATCAAAGCCGTTATCCAGAAAATCCGTCGCGGCGCGGACCGCGAGATCTGACGAATGATCATCAACCGTGAAGCTTTTCCGACCGAGCAGCGGGATCTCGAACCGCTCAATCGTCGGGATGGCCGAAGCGTCCATATCGTGCTGAATGAGGTCCGTCGCGACGATGATATCCCCTAGCGCAAGCGAAGGATCGACTGCGCCGGCGACTCCCACGAACAGGACATGGTCGACTTCGAAACGCGAGATCAGGATAGCAGTTGTCGCGGCGGATGCCACTTTACCCCAGCGCGAAAAGACCGCGACCGCATCGACGCCCCGCCAGCGTCCTTGCCAATAGGTCCGGTCCCCGATCCGGTGCGGAACTTTCTCGTCGAAACTGTCGATGATGCCGAAGACCTCCTCCGGCATCGCCCCGAGTACACCTATTCTCACGCGCACATTCTCCCTTGAATTCTCTGACGCCCGATATCGGCCCGTATAATGGCGCGAGAGCGGAAAATGGGCACCTCGTGCGGAGCGGTCGGATGTACTCGATCAGCGGCTCGAAACCCTTGGCATCTAAACCCGCGAAGTGGCTCAGGATGAAACTCCGCACCGGGCCCAGGAGCAAACGAAGCTTGCCGCGCCTGTGGCTCAGCTTCCGCACCCGCCGCTCACATGTCGATCATGGTGACGCTCGAACCAAGGACCGTCGCCCAAAGCGCGAGCTTCTGCCACTCGGCCAGCCCGCCGCGCGTGGCCGGCGTCGCCTCAGTCCGCCTGGATTCCGTCATCACAAGTCTCCGCCAAACGCGCGGCCCGGCGGCACTCGGGTTCCGGCCAATTTACGTCCGCTACGCGCGCGGTCGGATCGGATGCGTCGAAGGGAATTCGGCAGCCCCGGTATTGTCGCGCCGCCCGCGACCTCCTCAAGGCTCGACCCATTCTTCCCAAAGCTTACATGGCGGAACGGCTCCAGATCATAAGGCTCCCGGTTGCGGACGAAATTCGTGCCCCTTGCGTTGTCACTAACGGGCTGGATCGCGCGAGCTGATAGAAAACACTTGGAGATGCTGCGATGTCGAACACGGATAGCACAATGGTTGGCTGCGCCGCATGCGGAGCGACGAACCGCGTTCCGGTAAGCAAGATCGACGCCGACGGACAATGCGGTCGCTGCGGCGCATCCCTGCGCAACGGTGAGCCCGCGGTTCTCACGGCGGACAATTTCGCGGCGCTCGCCGAGCGATCGGACATTCCTCTCCTGGTCGACTTCTGGGCGCCCTGGTGCGGACCTTGCCGGCAAATGGCGCCGGCGTTTTCCGCCGCCGCAGCTCAACTTGAGCCGAAGCTGCGGTTGGCAAAGCTGAATACCGAAGCAGAGCAGGGGCTCGCTCAGCGTTTCAGCATCCGCTCCATTCCGACCTTGATGATACTCCACAAGGGGCGGGAAATTGCGCGGCAATCAGGAGCGATGCCGACTACGGCGATCGTCGCGTGGGCGCAGCAAGCCCTTTCCCACAGGGGCACGACCAATCTTTGAGCGTCATGTCTGGCTGAGGGCGCCGTTTGGCCGGGCTGAACCGGCTCTCAAGCCAGGGCATTGGCGACGATTGTCTACGTTTCGGCGTCTTCTAGCCTGCAAGGTCTTTGGCTTTCGCCCAGGCGATCCCGGACCGGGGGAGCTCGGAATCGAACGCCCCGGTCCAGGGTGCGCCACCCGTCAACCGAACTGGAAAGGCTCCACAGGTAACTGCCCACCGATCGCCCCGTTGAGCGTGGTCCAATGGATCATTTCGTCGGCCGAGATTTGCGCGAAAAGCTGGGACAGGCCGGGATCACGGATGCTCGAAATCTGGCTGATATAGCCGCTGGCGGCGCCGTGTTCGAGCATCGTCGCCAGGGCAAGGATGTCGGCCTGCGATTTTAGTGCGGCCAGTTTCAGCTCGGAGACATACTCGTCGTCGCTCTTCGGCGCGACCGGCGTTGCACCGATATCGCTGATGAGCTTCGCCAAAGCGTCGCGGTGACCTTCATGATGGCTTTTGAACAGCAGGGCGACTTTGAGCGTATCGGGAGCAAGAAGGCCACTGCCTCCCGCGATCCGATATGCTGCGATCCCGGCATGCTCACCCGCGAGCGCCCCCTGAATGATCTCGACATCCTTGGAGATGTCATGTGGTTTTCCGGTTATAGCCAAGGCGGCCTCCTTCTTGGGCGGGGCGGATGCAACAATCCGCACGTGTCCCCGCGACACACCCAAGGCTCGTCCGAGCCTGATTGCCGGTTACAGAAGTGCCCGCCAGACGCTCCAGCGCGGAGAATTGACAGGAGGGCTTTCGCTTCGAGTTCGCGAGAGACGATGTGTCGTCTCGCCTTACCCGCAGGATGGCCGGGCTCCCTCCCACCGGGTACAGCGAACCGGCCCCCGCGGACCGAAATCGCTAGGCCATCCAGTCCAGAAGCGCTCTGGATACTTCATCAGGCCGTTCGATTGTCGAGAGATGCCCGCATTCCGGCACAACGGCGAGCTTTGCCCCAGGAATATTGGCCGCGATTTCCTGAGCATGGGCGATGGGCGTCAAGGCATCTGCATCGCCGACCAGAACCAGCGTCGGGATCCTCATCGCAGGCAGAGAAGGACGAGAATCCGGGCGCGATATGATGAGCTCGAGCTGGCGCGCGAACCCCTCTAGACCGACCGCAAGCGCCATCCGCGCGTTGATTGCCTGCAACGATGCGTCTCCGCGGCGCGTCGGATGGAGGAGATTGGTGAGGCTGGTGAGCGCGGTTGGAAGAAAATGGCCCGCCCGCGCTTGCTCAAGTGTTTGTCGTCTCTGCGCAGTCTGCTCCGGACTGTCGGGCCGAGCCGAGGTGTCCAACAACGCCAGCCTGGTCACGCGCTCCGGCGCCTGCCGCATGATCTCGAAGCTGAGATATCCGCCCATCGAGATCCCAACCAAGGCAAAGCGGGGAGGCGCAGTTTCGAGTATTTTCTCGGCTGCTTCGGCGACGGTGTCGGCTGCCAGCGTCGATGCAACGGCAATGGGACCAAGAGGCCAAAGAGCGGCCGCCTGCGCCGCGAAAATCTCGGTTGAGCAGAGGAGACCGGGCACGAAGAGAATGGGCGTCATCGGCGTATCGCGTTTCAGATCGGTGCCACGACAATTGCGCTGGAGCCGAGGATCCGGTTCGGCTGGAAAGGGGTAGGCGGATGCCGCTGGCCGCAATGTCCATGCCGCTGCCATTTCTACCTCCACGGTCAATCGGAACACGCTTCACCGGCCGCCATTCGCCTCCTTACCAGGACACGTGCCCGCGCGGCTTCGGTTACATGGGATGCGCGCCGGCCAGCTTCGTCGTCGCGCAACCTGTTCGCCTGACGTTCACCGCGGCGGGGAAAAAGCAGGTTCGACGGGCTGTAACCAGAACCCAGGGAGGCTCGGTAATAGGATTGGCGCGTCGGCGCTCGGGCAGGTGGTTGCAGTGGCGGCCGAGCGCGGACGGCCAGCCCATGAGTGAAGCGGAAGGTTTCGAGCCATGCGTGTGTTCATCGATTTCGAAGCCTCCTCGTTGCAGCGTCTCGGCTATCCGATCGAGGTCGCCTGGGTCTTTGAAGATGGCAAATCGGAGACCTTCCTGATCCGACCCATCGAGAGGTGGACGGACTGGGATCCTGCAGCCGAGGCAATACATGGCATCTCACGTCAGCAGTTGATCGCTGAAGGCGTGCCGATTCACATCGTTGCGGAGCGGCTCGTCGACGCTCTCCAGGGGCACTACGTCTATGCCACCGCGCCTTCCCGGAACAGGAAATGGTTAAGCGCGCTGCTGTGTTCGGCTGGGCTGCCGCGCCATGCGGTGCGCCTCGCAGACTTGGACGAAGAATTGATCGAGCTTGCAGAGGCCCTTCTTGCACCGTTCCTGCCGTCGTCCGAAATTCACCGGGCTACCCGCAAGATCCTCGCGGAGGCCGCGGAACGGCTCGACGACCGGAAACCTGCGCATCGAGCGCTCCCCGACGCTGAGCTCGAGCGAGAGCGTTGGCAGACCGTATCCGAACTGGCGCATGCCTATGCAAAGTGATCGAAACATGATGTGCGCCCCCTGGTAAGGCGCGTTGAGCTCACGCAGCACCATGCCGATGCGTGAGCGGTTCGCGATCTATGGTCTGATCCCGACTGCGAAGACGGAGGCGAGAAAGACCATCACTGCGCCGATCACGAGCGTATGGGCAGCCAGCCAGCGGATGGCGACGGCTGCGAGGACACCGAACAATCCCTCAGTGATGAGCCACGCCCACGAGCCTTGAGCGCTCGCTGCCCTGGGGGCCGCATACCATCGCGGCGATGCCTTCGACAAAAAGACAGACTGCGAAGATCAACGGGGGCGTGTGTCGGTTTCTTCGCTGCCGTCATGCGGGATCAAGCTTTCGCCTTATCGCAGCACGGAGCCTTGGGAGCAGCTCCGCCTCGAACCAGGGATTGCGCTCCTGCCAGCCAACGCTGCGCCACGATGGATGTGGGGTCGGAAAGACTGCCGGTGCGAAGCGCTCAAACGCGCGGACCCGCTCGACGAGGGTCTTTCCAGAATCCTTCGGGAGATATCGCTCCTGGGCATAGGATCCGACGAGCAGTGTCAGGCGGTCCGGCGGGAGGAGATTGAGGATGCGTTCATGCCAGTGTGGCGCGCACTCGGGACGCGGCGGCGCGTCGCCGCCGGCCGCCTTGCCCGGATAGCAAAACCCCATCGGCATCAACGCGACCTTGGTCGGATCGTAGAAGTCTTCCCGGGAGATCCCGGTCCACTCGCGCAACCGGTCGCCGCTATCGTCCTGCCACGGGACGCCGCTTGCGTGCACCTTGCTGCCGGGCGCTTGTCCGATGATAAGAATGCGCGAGGTACACCCGAACTGCAAAACCGGACGGGGCCCGAGCGGCAGATATGGCGCACAAATGGTGCATGCGCTAATCTCCCTCAGCAGACTGGTGTCGTCCTGCACTGTAAGCCGGCCGATCAAACCCGCTCGAGCAAGGCGACGGTCCCCTGACCACCATCAGCGCAAACGCTGATAATCGCGCGCGATCCGACCGGCCGCGACCACAGCTCCTTCACTGCCTGGCTCAAGTCGCGCGCGCCCGTCGCGCCGAACGGATGGCCGATCGCGACCGAACCGCCATTGGGATTGACCCGATCCCACGGGAAGGCGCCGAAATCAAAGTCGATGCCGGTCTTCGACCGGATCCAGTTGGGGCGCTCGATGGCGGCCACATTCGCCAGCACCTGGGCGGCGAAGGCTTCGTGAATCTCCCAGAGATCGATTTCGTCGAACCGCAGGCCATGGCGGCCGAGCAGGCGAGGAATGGCGTAGGAGGGAGCCATCAGCAGTCCTTCGGTGTGATGATCGACCGCCGCGACCTCGTAATCGACCAATCGCAGATAGGGTGTGTCCGCGGGCAGCCGGGCCAGACCGGCTTCATTGGCGATCCAGCAGCCGGCCGCGCCGTCGGTAATGGGCGAGGAATTACCGGCCGTCAGCGTCCCCATCCCGCTGGTCTTGTCGAACGCCGGCTTAAGCGCAGCCAGCTTCTCGGCCGAGGTGTCGGCGCGCGGATTGGAATCGCGTTCGAGCTCGGGCAGCGTGATGACCAGATCGCTGAAGAATCCGCGATCCCATCCTTCGACCGCACGCTGGTGGCTCTTCAGCGCCCAATCGTCCTGCGCCGCACGGCCAATGTGCCACTCCCTCGCGGTCTCCTCCATATGGTCGCCCATCGTGCGGCCCGTAATGCGGTTGGTCCAACCTTTGATGGGAAGAACATAGTCGCTGGGCTCGAGCGCCTTGAGCGCGCCAAGGGCACCGGCTGGATCGCGCCCGAACAGGTCGGTCAGGCGTTTTGATGCGTCGGGCGTCAGCGCGATCGGCGGTCGGCTCATCACCTCGGCACCGCCGACCATGGTGAGATCGGTCCCGCCGCCGAGCATACCAGCCGCAGCAAATCCCGCAGTCATGCTCGTCGAGCAGGCCAGGACGACGGAGAAGGCCGGGATGTTGGGGTTCAGTTTGGCGTCGAGCCAGATCTCGCGTGCGATGTTGCTCCAGCCGAGATTGGGGATCACGCTTCCCCAGACAACCAGGTCCGGTTCGGCACGACCAGACATGGCCTGGACGACGGGGACCGACAGGCCGATCGCATCATAATGGGCGAGCGCGCCGCCGCCACGTGCAAAAGGCGTGCGGAGGCCGGCGGCAACGAAGACTGGGTGCGGAAAACGGTGCATCGGCTCTCTCTTCCTGGCAAAGGCGAGATTGGCTCTGACCGCGCCGCCTGGCCCATGCTCTACACGCTCGCGGGCGCCGGTTGGGTTACATGTCGTGCGACGACAGCCGCGACATTTTATTCACCTCCGCCGATTGCGGAGCAAGCTTCGCCGTCGGACGCAAGGAGAGCGGGCGAAGAGTCATACCCTCATTTCTCGACCTGACCCAGGTTCGCTACCGATAGCGAAAACGTCTCCGATCCGGTCTGCTCCTTCCTGCATACCCGATAATCCACGGTGACCCGGCAAGGCTCCAGGGGCCAGGACTTGAGGTGCCACGCCGCGCGAAGCGGAGGCGGGGCTCCATGAGCGCATATGTCAGTCGACACGGTCATGCCCCCTGAACGCGCCGGACGATTCCCAGCAGGCGGTCGCAAGACGATTTCAGGCCGTGCGTGGGAGCCGTTGCGACGCCAAGAAGGAGACCGGATTGAGAAGTGTCGGGTGCTGAATACCAATGGGAAAGAGGCGAGGGTGCCATGCCGAATGCCGTGGATTCCTGGACGACCGCGACGTCCGACGTCTCCCGCGGCAACCTCAGCAGCACTGCCAAGCCGGCCATAGTTACGGTTTCTGCCGGTGTGATGGTCTGCAGATAATCGACCAGCGCTTGGCGCTTCGCGGCATAAGCCCGCTTCGTGCGCCGCAGATGCCGCATATAGTGACCCTCGCGCATGAACTCCGCGGTCGCGAGCTGCACTGCGGGGCCGGGCGCGGGAGCAAGGCACGCCGCCACTTCGGCAAAACGAGACGCTTGCGCGACCGGCACGACGACAAAGCCCAGACGAATGTTGGGGCTGATCGTCTTGCTGAATGAACCGACATGGATGACGCGCCCTTGCCGATCGAGCGAGGCCAGCGCGGGGGCCGCGCTGCCGGAAAGTTGTAATTCGCTGAGATAGTCGTCCTCGATCACCCATGCGCCGTTCGCGGCTGCCCAATCGAGGAGCCTGAGGCGTCGCTCGAGGGACAAGGTGGGGCCAAGCGGTGCCTGCTGGCCAGGCGTCACGACCACGAGCTTGGCTTGCGGGTGATGTCGGACCCCGTGGTCGACATCGATGCCTTCGCCATCGACAGGAATGGGCGAAACCTGCAACCGCGCAAGCTCGAGCGCTTTCCTTGACCAGGGGAAACAAGGATCCTCGATCCAGGCCGTCTGCCCTCCAAGCCCGAGAACCGTAAGTGCCAGGCCAAGGCCGGCGCTAAAACCGCCGGTGATAATGATTTGAGAGGGTTGGCAGACGATGCTCCGGGAAACCGCCAGGTAGCCAGCGATCTCCTTGCGCAGCTCGATCTCGCCACGAGGATCGGGATAAAGCGGCGGCGCGCTCGTGGTCGCCCGGACAGCACTTGCCCGGATTCTCGCGAACAGCGCTGCAGGAAATATGTCGGCCGACGGGATGCCCATCTGGAAGAACGCCGGCCCTCGCGTCATCTCCTGATAGGTTCGCATGAAGGAACCCTCGTCCGGCGCCGGCTCGGATCTTGCGCTGCGGCGGGGGCGAGGCGCCACGCGGGTACCTTTTGCTCTCGCGGCTTCTATCAACTGGGCCGCCGCCAGTTTCTCGTAGGCAAGCCGTACAGTGCCGCGCGCTACGCCAAGTCGGGATGCCAGATCTTGCCACGACGGGAGCCGGGCGCCGGGTTCAAGAACGCCTGTTTCGATCGCCGTCGTTACGCCTATGCGAATTTGCTCGGTCAGGCTGACTTTGGCCGTTCGGTCCAGCCTTAGATCCAGATCACTATCCATAGGTCACCTGGTACAAGTTTTTAACGTCATCTTGGTGCTTTTCCTTGGCGTGGCTCAGTGACAACCTGGCGCGGCAAGGGAGACGCCCCATGAAAATCCGAAACATTCTCGCTGCCGCGTGCGTCGCCATCGCGCTCCCGGTAGCTGTCGGTGCACACGACGGCCGATCCGAAACAGTTACACCGAAGTTCGATCAGACCATTCCGAACATCCCCGCGAAGTCCTTGATCGCCGTCGAAGTCGACTATGCTCCCGGGCAGGCATCCAAGCCGCACATGCACGCGAAGTCCGCTTTCATCTTCGCCTACGTGATCTCGGGTGAGATCGAGTCGAAAGTGAACGACGGCGAGACCCGTCTATTCAAGGCCGGCGAGAGTTGGTCGGAAACGCCGGGAGCGACCCACTCGATCAGCCGCAATGCGAGCAAGACCAAACCGGCGAAGCTCCTCGCGGTCTTCGTGGTCGACTCCGCTGACAAGGCGCTCACGACACCCATCAGGTAGACCGAGAAGAGCCTGGCCGGAATGCCCGCCGATGGCTGTCTCTCCAATCATGGAAACTGCAGAAATGAGATCCGCCTCCGCGGCCCTGCTCGCGCTCCTGTGCGCTGCCTGTCAGCAACAGCCCGCATCAAGCTCGAGCGCCGGCCATGGAGCGGCCGTGAGCGCGCCGAAGCCCGGAGAGCCGGAATATATCGCCGAGGATCCCCGGCTCGCCAAGCTTGTTGGGCAACCAGGACCCGCCATCCAGCTGCAGATGGTCGATGGCACGAAGCTCGACCTCAAGAGGCTCTACGGATCGAAGCCCGTCTACCTCAAGCTATGGGCGAGCTATTGCATCCCGTGTCGGGCGCAGATGCCGGGATTTGAGAAGATCTACGAGACCTTGGGTCATCGGATTGAGGTGATCGCCGTCAACGCCGGCGTCGGCGACGACGCGGATAAGGTGAAGGCGTTCGCGCTCAAGTCCGGCATGCACATGCCGCTGGCGATCGACGACGGCTCGCTCGGGGCGTGGCTCAAGCTGCAGGAGACACCGCTCCACCTCATCATCGGTCGCGACGGACGCGTGCAATACGCCGGTCACCAGGACGGACCTGAGCTCGATGCGGCGCTCAAGAACGCGCTTGCTGCCAAGGGTGGGGGACGGATCGCGACTACCGACGTTGCGAGCATCACAGCCTTGAAGGCCGGGGATCTCGTACCGGCGTTGACGCTGCGCGACAGCCACGACCAGCCCGTTCTCTTCAAGACGGGAGGCACGACGCGCCCGCGCGCCATATTGTTCTCATCGGTTTGGTGCGAATCCTACCTGAAGGACACCGAACCGCAGAGTGTGCCGAAGTGCAGGTTCGCGCGCGAGGAGGTCGATCGGCTCGCCAAGACCGCAGGGGTGGATTGGCTGGGAGTGATGAGCCACCTCTGGACAAGTCCGGACGCTCTCGCGAGCTATGTAGCCAAGGAGAAGCCCCGGATTCCAACGACAGTCGACACGGATGGGACTGTATTCCGTACGTTCGGCATTCGCCGTTTCCCGGCAATCGCGTTGATCGACAAGGAAGGACGACTCGTCCGCGTGATGGGTCCCGACGAGACCGACATCGCCGGTACGATCGTCACCCTGACCAAGCCCCGATAGTCCTGCCCGAGTTGCCCGCCGAACCTGAGGCCGTTCTTACCGGACGCCCCGCGGGCAAATCCTCGTCGGGAAATGGCTCGTCGGCATGAGCATGCCGCGAGCTTCACCGATCGATCGACGATCAGCGGCCCTGACAAGGGGAAGGCCGGCGGAAAGGATGTAGCGGTCGCGCTGTAAGGGGGCCGAACGAGCCCGTATACAACCATTACCGCACCCAGGTCCGGCTCGATCCTGAAGCGCCGCTCGCTATCGAGCGGTTTGCTGAGCCGCCCTTCAAGAGCCACGAACGTCTTTTCCTGACGTCGAGCTCCCGCTCTCACGCCGGGGCCAGGGGCCGGCGAAACTGCTGAGCTCGATAAATGACGAGACGGCTGTAACGCCATCCCTCGTCACGTCGTGATAATGCGCAAGCGCGGTTCGACGTCAGGTTCGATCGTCGCACGACCAACGGCATCAACGAAGGAAATACCGATGCTCCAAAACTTCATGGTGGCAGAAAAAACCGTCGGGCCGCGAGGCACGCTGGTGCTTCTTCGGATCGCCCTCGTGATCGTGTTCCTTTGGTTTGGATGCATGAAATTCACGCATTATGAGGCTACAGGAAACGCCGGTCTGATCGCCAACAGCCCGTTCATGTCGTGGATGAACACCGCCTTCGGTATCCAGGGCGCGAGCGATGTGATCGGCGTCATCGAACTCACGACCGCATCCATGCTTTTCCTCGGTGCTTTCGTACCACTGGCATCTGCGGTCGGCGCGGCGATGTCATGCTGCACCTTTGCCATTACGCTCACCTTCTTCGTCACGACTCCTGGCGTCTTCGAGCCAAGCTTGGGCGGTTTCCCTGCAATCTCCGCGCTCCCCGGGCAATTTCTCCTCAAGGATATTGTGCTGCTGGCGGCGTCGATCACCTTGTTGCTGAATTCGATCGTGACCTACGGTTCGTCGAGGCTCTGAGACGGATCGGCCCTTCAGCGACGGTCTTGCGGATCACGGCAAGCAGATCGTCAACGCGCCCTGCAACGGCCGTGAAGCTGGAAAGGCAGAGGGCATGTACGCGTTGTGAACTTGGCCACGTGCTTGAGCCGAGATGGACGCATGGTTCGTCGAGACGTGGCCCGGCCAGGTGCTCATCAATCGGAAATGGCTTGCTCAAATCGCCTCAAGACACGGTGAATGTTCACCTTGACGAGCGACGGCGATTGGCCCGTCAAACTGGCGGCCTCGTCCACGCTGGCACCGTTGAGCTTCACCAACCTCACCACCTGAGCCTGTGCGGGCTTCGTCTCTGACAACAACAATTCTAGGAGAATAGCGGCCCGCGCTGCTTGGCCGTGGTCGTCAACGGCCATGTCCGCTTCTTCCAGCTTGGCTGGTCGCCGCAAATCAGCACGCAGCTGGTCAATCCACTTGAAACGTGCGATCGTGCTCAACCATGGTTTCAGGGGAGCCTTCGCCTGGTATCTCGGCTTGTAGATGTGAATGGCGAGCAGCGCCTCCTGTGTCGCATCTTCCGCCGCCGCCCACGTCAACCGTTTGCGGAAGTATCGCGACAACCACTCGCGCAACTCACCCATCAGCTGTTCATAGGCTCGGTCGTCGCCCTTCTGGGCCGCGACCATCAACTCGTTCCACGGGTCGTCGACAAGACGCTTACCCGGCTCGATCCCTTTCGAAGGTGTTGACGCAAGCTGATGCCGAGATTTTGACATTATGAGCCTCGCCTTCAGCTTAGTGTCCGAAGAGCCCGCGAAGGGACATCTCGGAACCCAGCAGCAGGAGGAAAACCAGGAAGAGCCGGCGGAAGAGGTGCGGGCTGATGCGCGTCCGGACCACTTGGCCGGTGGCCATTCCGATCAGGGCCGGGATTACAGCCAGCGTCGAGGTCAGAAGATCGCCTGCAGGGGCCGCGCCATGCCACAGCAGTCCGATCCCCAGGGCAATGGTGGAGACCGTGAAAGAGAGGCCCAGCGCCTGGACCAGATCATCCCGCTCGAAATCCAGCGACTGGATGTAGGGCACTGCCGGGATCACGAACAAACCGGTCGCACCGGTCATCAAGCCGGTCAGGAGACCGATCAGCGGCGAGAGCCATGTCTCGGCTGGCCTCGAGATCTGGAGCGGCTTGGCTAGCAGCGTGTATGCCGCATAGATGACCAGCGCGATCCCGAGGCTCGCGGTTGCCAAGCCGGCATTGCCACCCGTCAATGACCTCGAGCCGACGAGCGTTCCGATGAGGACCGCGATCATCATCGGCCACAACCGACGTGCGATCGCGCCGAATTGCGGGCCGGCGAACAGCTGCCAGAAGTTGGTGACGAAGGAAGGCACCAGCAGCAACGCGGCGGCCGCGACTGGCGGGAGAAGCGATCCCAGCACCCCCATGGGGACGGGGGGAAGCCCCATCCCGGTCACCCCCTTGACGATGCCGGCCGCGAAGAATGTCGCGATGATGGCGCCGAGGAGGGGGAGAGAGAAATGCGCGGCCATAGGGAGTGCTTAGCAGCCGCGACCCTGGTCACAATGCGGAAGACCCGAGCCCTGACTTCGGCTAGGCCGAAGGCAGGCAAGGCGCTATATGATCGCGATGCGCTTCGATCTTACCGACCTGCGACTCTTCCTTGCGGTGGTTGACGCCGGGAGCATCACGCATGGTGCGACGATGGCCGGCCTGTCCTTGCCTGCAGCAAGCGAGCGGCTTCGCGACATGGAAGCAATCGGCGAGGTGGCTTTCTTGAGCCGTGGTCGCCGGGGCGTGGCGCCGACAGAAGCCGGGGAGATGCTTGCTCATCACGCCCGCATCATCCTGCGTCAGATGTCGCAGATGCGCGGCGATATTGGCATCTACGCGAAGGGTCTCAGGCCATCGATCCGGATATTCGCCAACACCGCGGCGGTGGCCGAGCATCTTCCGAGGTCGCTTGCACCGTGGATGGCGTCGCACCCGCAGATCGACATCGAATTGAAGGAGCGCACGAGTAGCGAGATCGCCAGGAGCATAGAGGCGGGCTTCGCTGAGATCGGTGTGATCTCGAGTGCGGTCGAGACAGGCACGCTTGTCCTGCGGCCTTTCGCGGTCGATCGCCTGGTCCTGGTCACATCCAGGGAACATCTACTGGCTGGGGAGAAGCAGCTCGGCTTCGTCGATCTGCTCGATAACCATTTCATCGGGCTGGAGGGTGGAGCCCTGCAGCATCATATCGAGGCTCACGCACTGAATGCGGGGGCGAAGCTCAAGGTGCGGATCCGGCTGGGCAGCTTCTACGGCGTCTGCCAGATGGCTGGTGCCGGGGCGGGAATCGGCATCGTTCCGGAAACGGCGGCGAAACGCTGCCAGCGCGCGACGCGGATCGCGATCACCAAACTGCGGGACGACTGGGCGACCCGCCACCTGTCGGTCTGCGTTCGCCGCGAAGGCGACCTGACCGCTCCAGCTCGGGAGCTGTTCGACTATCTCACCGGCGCCGGGTCCGCAGCCTGACCCGATACGCGAGTTCATCAGGCCAAGGAAGACGCGTTATCCGATGTCGACACCCTTCCAGAATGCCAGGTGACCGCGAATGCGCTCGGCTTCAGGCGTCGGATCGGGATAAGTCCACGCCGCATTCGGATTGAGCGCGCCGTTCACGCGGATCGTATAGTATCGGGCGGTGCCCTTCCACGGGCAGATGGTGCTCTCCGCGCTCTCCTGGAGAAACTGGTAGTTCACCGAATCTGGCGGGAAATAGTGATTTCCCTCGAGCAATATCGTCGCATCACTGTCGGCGATTGTCGCTCCGTTCCACCGTGCCTGCACCATAGCTTTGTCCTCATGCCAGGTCCGAGGGCTGGCGCCGCCATCGATCTGCATGCCCACGCTGAAATCAACGACGGATGCGCCCATCATTTCCGGATCTGATGGTAGCTCGCTCATCGTCGCCCAGGAGTTACAAAAAGCTCAGGCCGATCCCGTCGATTTGTGCGATGCACGAGATCCGCAACGAAGCCGTAACCGGAGCCCGCGCTGTGGCGAGCAGCAATAGGAAGCGCGGGATGGTCAAGACGGGGCATCGTCCCAATCTCGGGAGGGGTCGAACCGATGAACGGGCTGGAGGAAATGGGTCTTGGTGGCGGATGCCACTGGTGCATGGAAGGCATCTTCCAGGCACTGCGGGGGGTGGCGCAGGTTGATCAGAGTTTCATTCGTTCCGACCCGCCCTCGAACACATGGGCGGAAGGTGTCATCGTCCATTTCCACCCGGCCGAGATCGATTTCCCAGTCCTCATCGAGGTCCACCTGCGAACATACCGAGCGACAGCACCGTACAGCGCCGCGAGCAAGTATCGCAGCGCGGTCTATGTCCACGACGAGGAACAGAGGCGGCGAGCTATGGACGCCATCGCCAGTCTCCAACATGGGTTCGAGGCTTCGATCGACACGCAGGTGCTCCCGTTCCGGAAATTCAAACCGTCGGACGAGCGCCTGCAAAACTACTATGCGTCCGATCCCGACCGGCCATTCTGCCGACGATATATCGATCCCAAGCTCGACTTCATCCGACGGAACTTCGCGGAGGCCATGGCGCCCCACGCATGCCCGGGATCGAAGGCGAGCTGAAACGCGGGAACGGACATCGATGCAGGGCGATCATCCATATATGAGGGTGATCGAGGCGCGTCCTCGCGGCTACACCGAACGGCACTCCATGGGGCGACGTTTTGCGCCACAGTCACCAGATCCGAGGATGGCCGTCGATCTGGCTTTTCGGCAGGGAGCTGGGCGCTCCCGGCATCGTCCGGTTGAACCTCTCTAGGCCAAAAAGCGGGAAGATCGCTCTGATGCCCTGCGAGGTATCGGTCGAAAGCTGTACAGGTTCGTCTCAGCTTATTCCCGGACGCATGCTGATCACCGCGGGCCGGGGCTCCCCGTTGACGGAGCACTGATTGTATCGCGAACCGGCATCCCTAAATGAGCGGCATGCGAGAAATTGGAATATCGGTTCGCGAGCATCGCGAGCTCGGCGAAGTGGCGTGGCTGCGCGATCACGATCGCGCCTTGGCTATGGCGGCCGAGCACAAGAAACCTGTGCTCCTCCTGTTCCAGGAGGTGCCCGGGTGCTCGACCTGCGTGCGCTTCGGGCAGGATGTCCTGACCCATCCCTTGATGGTGGAACTGATCGCCGACCGGTTCGTGCCGGTCGCGATCTTCAACAACCATGCTGGCGCGGATACCGAGATCCTGCGCCGCTACGACGAGCCCTCCTGGAATAATCCTGTAGTACGGTTTCTCGGACCCGACGGGGCCGAGCTTCTCCCAAGGCTCGCCGACCGCTATGATGCGCTGGGACTGCACGAAAAGATGGTGGCCGTCCTCGACATGCTCGGCGAGGCGGTGCCGGGCTATTTCCGGCTACTGGGGCGCGACCTGTTGGTCGAACAGGGGCTGAGCAAAACCGCGACCTTCGCAACGCCATGCTTCTGGTCCGGCGAAACGAGCCTCGCCCAACATCGCGCTGTCATTACGACAGATGCCGGCTGGGTCGACGGCGACGAAGCGGTGATGGTCCATTTCGATCCGCGCGAAGCCTCACGCCATGAGCTGGATACCTACGCTCGTGCGGAACAACTCGGCCCGATCGAGGGGAATGGTTTCAGCCTCGACAGCGAGCCTCAATTCTACCTGCGCAAGACGCTGGCTCGTCACCTACCGCTGACGCCGGCGCAGCGCACGGGGATCAATCTGGCGATGCCCTATCGCGCGTCGGTCGCGGAGCTTCTTAGTCCTCAGCAATTGGCATGGCTTGCCGATCCCCGGTTACCGGAGGCGGGCAGGGGCGACATCTATCGCGAAGACATTCGGGAGAGCTGGAAGGCGCTCGAGGGTCAGCTTGGCCTCATCGCTCACAACGCGTCCTAGACAGGCGATCATCGGCCGCCCAAGACCAAGCCCACATCGTCGCCCCTGTGTGGTGATCGTCGCCATAGAGTGTTCTCATTTTGTTCCGATGGCGCTATCCTGGCGGGATGACGGACTCGGCTGTCAGAAAGATCATCCACATCGACATGGATGCGTTCTTCGCGTCCGTGGAGCAGCGCGACGATCGGTCTCTTCGTGGAAAGCCCGTGGCGGTGGGCTATCCGGCAGCGCGCGGGGTCGTCTGCGCTGCAAGCTATGAGGCGCGCGCCTTTGGTGTGCGATCGGCGCTGCCGTCGGTCACGGCTCTTCGCAGATGCCCGCAGCTGATTTTCATTCCGCCGCGGTTCGATGTCTACAAGGAGGTCTCGCGGCAAATTCACGCGATTTTCGCCGAATATACCGACCTGGTCCAACCGCTGTCGCTGGACGAAGCCTATCTCGACATCACCGATAACAGGCGGGAAATCGAGACGGCCTGGAAAACGGCAAAGGAGATCCGTGCGCGCATCCTCGAGGTGACCGGGCTAACGGCCTCGGCGGGCATCTCCTACAACAAGTTTCTGGCGAAGCTCGCGTCTGATCAACGCAAGCCGAACGGTCAATTCGCAGTCACGCCGGAGATGGGCCCCGAATGGGTCGAGAGCCTGCCTGTCTCTCGGTTTCATGGAGTTGGGCCAGTCACCGCCAGGAAGATGGCTGGCCTGGGCATCGAGACTGGTGCCGACCTCCGTGACAAGTCCCTCGCTTTCCTGCAGCGGCACTTCGGCAGCTCGGCCGACTGGTATCATGGCATCGTTCGCGGCATCGATGACCGCCCGGTTAATCCGGATCGCGAACGCAAATCATCGGGATCTGAAACCACCTTCGACCGAGATCTCGTCGACGATGGCGAGATCGAAGCCGGCGTGTTGCGCCAGGCCGATGATGTCTGGCGTTGGTGCGACAGGACACGGGAGTTTGGGCGTACCGTCACGGTCAAGGTGAAGTATGGTGACTTCCAGAACATCACCCGGAGCCGGACGCAGCCGGCCATCATCACGTCCCGGGAAACTTTGCTCGCCGCGAGCCTCTCGCTGATCCGTTCGGTCCTGCCGACCGAGAAGGGCATCCGCCTGGTCGGCGCGCGGTCTCGAACTTCGAGCGGTCGGTCGCCGGCTTGCCTGACGTGCTGCCGCTGTTCGAAGAGGCCACCTCAGCGGCCTGACGTGGGCGGTCGCTTCATGGTCAGCAGTTCCTTCAATTCCTGCCGATCCTCCGCCGAAGAGATCGGGACCGTCAGGAAACGGCCGTCGGGATAGATCTTCGTCTCGTCGTAGAGCTTCACCAGCTGGGGGCGCCAGTGCGAGCGGCGATCCTCGAACTTGTCGCGCTCCACCCCGCCGAAGACCACCACGACCGAGAGTCGGCGATACTCGGGAAGGAAGGTGCAGAAGGCCCTGACCTTTTTGTAGCGGAGAGACCAGCCCTTTTTCTGGCCGCCATAGAGCCATTCGGGCGAGAAGACGCCGGTATAGTTTTGTTCGATCCAGCTCTGCAATTCGGCCCAATGCGCAAATGCGTCCAGACCGATCCATTCGCTCAGCGCGTCATTATCCGGCACCGCCAGTTTGTCGACCATCCTGTCACCGATCTGAGGGGGCTGCTCCATGCCGCTTTCCTTCCACCATGCTTTTAGCCGAGGCAGTGACAGCTTTCGTCACCGAGGCGCATTCTCGTAGCCGTCGCAATCTCGGCGCGGGTTACATCCAGGCTCGATCCGCCAATGGAATAGGTGTGAGCTCCGGTCGCGAAGCAGTGGTCGCCTCGCTCTGCGCGACGTCCATCCGACCGCGGGATTTGGGGCTGCCCCCAGCGCCGCCTTCGGCGGGTCATGCGGCGCCGCCGGCGATACGGGGAGCACTATCCCTACCTGATCGGCACGCTCCGGTGTCGCATCACCAGCCGGGCGGAGTTCCAGCGCCTGCTCGCGCTGCCACCCGACCGGCCCACCGACCTGCTGCACCGCGCCGGACGCTTCCTTTACCTCCGGCGCCTGTCATCCGGCGGCAAGGTGAAGGGGCACACGTTCGCGTCGACGCGCGTGGACCGCCGAAGCCAGAATATAACCCGAGAGGGGCGCAGCTCATAGCTACAACCCATGACACTAATGTTCTGTCATGTGAACATCTGAGGCGAGATCAAATATGGTTTTGTGAGAAAGATGAGGCCGGCGCTTCTCATATTTTTTCCCTTGCAGCTTTCAAGTTGAGATCGACGGATCGTTTTGAGAAGGGGTATCTGGAAGGGAGATTTGGCGCGATTCCTTTCGCTGGTGATTTGAGCGCTTTAATCCGAGCGAATGAGCAATGAGCGGCGTGCGTCAGTTTAAACCACTGCGACGCCAGGTCCAAAATAGATCGCCGAAACCCAAGGTGGTAATCTATTGCGAGGGTAAAAAACGGAGCCTGATTACTTCAATGCGACGAAGGCCGCCTATCGGATGGCCTTGGTCGATGTCGAAATTGTCGGTGAATCTGGCGTGCCGCTTACCATTGCAAAGGCTGTCGTGCAGGCCGCCCGGGCGACAAGAGCGCGCAATCGCAGGGATTCGTACGCGGCAAGGGATGAGTTCTGGGCGGTGTTTGATCGCGATGAGCATCCGCGAGTTCCGGAGGCGGTTCAGCTCTGCAGGCAGGCCGATGTGGGCATCGCCTTTTAATCCATGCTTCTAGCTTTGGCTCATCCTGCATTTCGAGGTTTTTGATCGGCCTGATAATCACCACGACGTGCAGCGGAAGTTCGAGGCGACTTGTGGTGACTATGACCGGCGAAAGGGTATCTCTCTCATGTTGGGGGTATCCTTGGAGGTGTCGCTAGCGAAGGGATGCCTAGAAAGCGCCATTTTTCTGGCTCGTTATCGAATTTTGTGGCAGGTACCGGGCCCACCAGAAAAAATCTAATAAAACAAATAGATGCATACAAGCTCTCGCGAGATGCTTTAATTTTAGAAACTCGTTGCGATTTGAAATTTCAGGCGATTTCGATGCGGCGTTGCCCAGTCCGAGCCATTGCCGAGTGGCGCTAATCGTTTGCGGATCGCGCTTCAAGTAGAGCTGCCTCGTCGCAAGGTTTACGAACTTCACTCGCATATCTTCGTTTTGCGAACCGCAGGATTGCAACTCCGCGAAAATCAATGATCCGTTTCCCCGGACAGGTTTGCCTTCCGCATGGGGGACCTAGCTGGCGTCGGATCGGTCCGCCAGCGATCAGTGCAATCCCACGGTTGCAGACCACCCGCCACCAAGCGCTCGGATAAGGTTTACCGTTGCGACGAAGCGGCGCGTTCGGATGTCCAATGTCGCCTGCTGCGCCTGAAGCATGGCCGTTTGTGCAGTGACGACATCGAGATAGCTCGTCGCGCCATCGCCATAGAGGCTGGTTGCCGCCCCGGTCGTCTGCTCGGCGGCTAAAGCGGCCGCTCGCGATGACTCTGCTTCCTGTGCCAGCCGGTACAGCATCGCGCGGTTATCTTCGACCTCCTTGAAGGCAACGAGCGCCGTCGATTTGTACAGCGCCGAGGTCTCGCGGAAGCGGGCAAAATTGGTCGCCAGCTGCCCCTTCAGCTTTCCGCCCTCGAAAAGGGGCAGACTGACGCTAGGGCCAAGCGACCAGAAGAGATCCGCCAGATTGAATGGATTGGTGCCGTGACTCATGATGCCGCCCATCGCGCCGATCGTGATCGACGGATAGAAGGCCGCTCGAGCGACGCCGATCTCGGCATTGGCGGACGCGATCGCGCGTTCCGCTGAGGCGACATCCGGCCTGCGCTGCAGCAGGGTTGCCGGAATGCCGTCCGGGATGTTTGGAAGGGTCATCGGCACATTGGCGGGCGCGAGCACGAAGCTCGACGGGTTTTCGTCGACGAGCACCGCAACCGCATTTTCCATGAGCGCGCGATTGGCTTCGATATCGGCAGCAGCGGTCTTGGCATTGTTGAGCTGTACCGACGCACGCGAGACATCCATCTCGGCGGCGACCTTACCCTTGTATAGCGTTTGGGTGAGATCGTAGCTCTTCTGGTAGGCGGCTACGGTTTGTGTCAACAGCAGCATGTCGGCGTCGAGCCCACGGAGCTCAAAATAGCTACTGGCGAGCTGCGCCTCGAGGCTGAGCTGCATCGCGGCGCGGTCATCGTCGCTGGCCTGGGCCAGCGCGTTGCGGCTCCGCAACTCGTTACGCAACTTGCCCCATAGATCGAGTTCGTAGCCGGCGACACCGTTCACCTGGTCCGAGCCATAATTGTTGGGAAGATTGGAGCCGCGCAGCGGCCGGTCTTCCGACTGCCGGTTCTGCATGGCATTGCCCTGAAGCCCGACACTCGGAAGCAGGCCGCCTTTGGCCTGCTCGGCATAGCCGCGAGCCTCGTCATAGCGGGCGACGGCGGCTTGCAGGTCGGGATTGCCGCTATCGAGCTTCTCCTCGAGCCCGTTCAGAACGGGGTCCGCAAATACCGTCCACCAGGCACCCCGCGCCGCTGTGTCCGACGGCGCTGCCGACACCCAGCCGGGAAGTGGCTTGTAGGCCACGGGTGTCGGCATGACGGGCGGATGATAGACTGGCGCGAGATTGCAGCCGGCGAGCAGGCATGCTCCCGACGCAGCGAGGATTGTCCCCATCCTTCTGGCTATGTGCATCATGCTCCGGTACCCTTGCCGAGCTGGACGTGGTCACCGTTGCGCAGCGTCTCGGGTGGGCTGTCGATCACGCGGTCGCCCGGCGCGAGCCCGGCGACGACATCCACCTCATTGCCATAGTCGCGACCCAACTTGATGCTCTTGATGCTGGTCACATTACCCGCGCCCAGCACCGCGACCTGCGCGCCGGCGTTGGTAGCGATCAGTGCCGTCGCCGGGATCCGCAGGGCGTTGCCGGTTCCGGCCGCGTGGAATACGACCTTGCAATAAGCGCCCGCGCCGATGGCGCCGCCCGGATTGGGGGCCTGGAGCTGGACCAGCATGGTGCGCGTATTGAAGTCCAGCGCATGCGAGACGGCGGCGATCGTGGCGTGCCGCGTTTCGCCGGGTGTCTCCGGTAGTGTGAAGTCCACCGTCTCGCCGGGCGTGAGCTTCGCCGCCAGAGTTTGCGGCACTTGGACGTAGATGCGAAGTTTTGTGAGATCCGAGACCTCGAACAATTCCTGCCCGGTGCTACCCGCATTGATCAGTGCACCAATGTCGGTCTTACGTGCGGTGATGACACCATCGAAGGGGCTCGCGATCCGCTTATAGGCGACGAGCGCCTCGATGCCACGCAGCTTGGCTAGGTTTGCGTCGACAACGGCCCGGTTGGCGGCACTGGCGCCGATCTTCTCGTCGATGACTTGCTGGGATACAGCGCCGGTCTTCTGTAGCGCCGTCCAACGCTGAGCGGTCAGGTCGGCGAGCCTAGCGTTGGCCCGCGCCATCTCCAAATCGCCCTTGGCTTGGGCGAGCTGCTGATCGAGGTCCGGCGTATCGACCGTCGCAAGCGTTTGGCCGGCCTTGACCTGCGTGCCGATGTCCGCCTTCCACGATCGCAGATAACCGCTCACGCGCGCATAGATCTGCGCCTTCTCGAACGGTTGAACCGTGCCTGGAAGCTCTATGCTACTCGCCTGTTCGGGCTGGAGCTTGACGAGAGACACCGTCAAGATCGACTGGGCCTGCGACCATATCGCGGTCTGATGCGTGCCATGAGCGCGAGAGACAAATCCTGTCCCGGCAATGATCGCGGCAACGGCGACGGCGCCGATCCCGGTTGTCAGGAGGAACCCCCGGCTGGGCGTCTTGGCTTGGAGCGTGGTCATCGCGCTGCTCTCAGTTCTGGGCGGGCTGTAGGGAAGGCTGGTCGGCGCTGGGCTGACGATCGCGCGTTGCCTTGCGATGCATGACGCCGAACAGCGTGGGCACGAGGATAAGCGTGGCGAAGGTCGCGAAAAGCAGACCGCCGATCACCGCGCGGCCGAGCGGCATGTTCTGCCCGGGCTCGATCGCCATCGGGATCATGCCGAGAATCATTGCGGTCGCCGTCATCAGCACCGGCCGGAAGCGTGCGGCGCCTGCCTCGCGAGCTGATTTGAACGCATCCTCGCCGGTCGCCATGTGTTCGCGGGCAAAGGCGATCACCAAGATCGAGTTGGCGGTCGCGACACCCATGCACATGATCGCGCCGGTGAGCGCCGGCACTGACAACGGCGTGCCTGTCGCAAACAGCATCCAGGCCATGCCGGCGAGCGCCGTCGGGAGACCGAGCACGATCACCAGCGGATCGAGCCAGGACTGGAAGTTCACGACGATCAGCAGGAAGATCAGCACGATCGCGGCGGCCAGACCGAAATAGAGCTGATGATAGGCGCTGGCCATCGTCGCAACCTGGCCTCGCAGCGCCACAGTCGCCCCTTTCGGAACCTCTCGGGCCGTATCCTTCAGAACTTTCTGGACGTCCGCCGCGACGCCGCCAAGATCGCGATCCTGCGGGGTCGCGTAAATGTCGATGACTGCTCGGACATTGTAGTGCGAGACGACGGCATTGCTCGGAGAGCGGTCGATCGTGGCCATATTTCGCAGAAGCTGCGGGGTCTGACCTGTAGAGCCGGAAGGCGAGATTGATGTATTGCGCAGCGCGTCGATCGACGAAACCTCGCGCTGCGGCGTCTGGATCGAAACCGGATAGGAAACTCCGGTCTTGGGGTTCAGCCAATAAGTAGGGGCAACCTGCGTGCTGCCGGCATAGGTGGTCAGTATCGCGTTGGCAGCGTCCTTCTCGGTCAAGCCGACCATACCCGCGAAGGAGCGGTCGACATTGATGTCGAGCTGGGGCTGCTGGAAGGCCTGCTGGATATGCGCATCAGCGATACCGGGAATGGTCTTCATCCGCGCCAACACGGCGTTCGCATATGTGCGATCGGCGACCGTATCGCTGCCGACGATCTGCAGATCGATGGGGGCCGGCGAACCGAAATTGAGAATCTCGCTGACCATGTCGGCGGGAAGGAAATCAAATTCGACGCCTGGGAAGCGGCGAGGCAGCTCCTCACGCAGCAGCTTCACATAGCCTGCGGTGGCCCCATGCTTGGGTGACAGGGTGACCGAGATGGTCCCGTCCTCGTTCCCGATCGTGCCGGCATTGTCATAGGCCATGTTGATGCCGCTGACGCTGAGCCCGATATTGTCGACGATGCCCGCGACCTCGCCCTGGGGCAGCAGCTGGTGGATCGCGACACCGACTTGGTCGGCGATCCTGGTCGTTTCCTCGATCCGGGTACCGGTTTGCGCGCGCATGTGGATGCGCATCTGACCGCCGTCGAGCTGCGGAAAGAAGTCCTGACCGAGCTGGGTTACGAGCAGGAGCGACAGCGCCGAGAGACCGAGAAAGCCGATGATGACCGCGCGGCTGTGTGCGAGCGCCATCTCCAGCAGCCCGACATAATAGGCCCGGACCGTCTCGAAGCCTGCCTCGAAGCGGTGTTGGAAGCCGACCAGCGCACGGGAGATCCGATTGTGTGCTTTTCCGTCCTGGTCGGGCTCCTTGATCAGCCAGTTGGCCATGGCGGGCACGAGCGTTCGCGAGAGGATGAAAGAGGCGATGAGAGCAAACACCACTGCCTCGGCCAGAGGGAGGAACAGTTTGCCGGGGACACCTGTCAGCAGCAGCATCGGCACGAAGGCGATGCAGATGCATAACAGCGAGACGAAAGCGGGCGTCGTGATTTCCTCGGTACCCTGGATGACGGCATTTCGGACAGCTTCGCCACGCTCAAGATAGGCATTGATATTCTCGATGGTGACCGTCGCGTCATCGACAAGGATGCCGACCGCGAGCGCGAGCCCGCCCAGCGTCATCGTGTTGATCGTCTGGCCGACGGCCGAGAGCGCTGCGAGCGAGGCTAGGATAGAGAGGGGGATCGAGACAGTGATGATCAGCGTCGAGCGCCAGCTGCCCAGGAAGAGAAGTATCATGAGGCCTGTGAGCGCGGCAGCAATTACGCCTTCGCGCACGACGCTCGATACCGCGCTGGTCACGAACACCGACTGGTCGCCAGTCGCAAGCAGGTTGAGGCCCGCCGGCAGCGTGCTCTTAATCTGCGGCAACAGGCCTTTCACGCCCGAGATCACCGAAAGGGTGGAGTTGGCGCCCGACTTGATGACGCTGAGCAGCACCGCATTCTGGCCATCGACATGGACGACGTTGGTCTGCGGCGGGCTACCGTCATGTACGAAGGCGACGTCGCGCATATAGATGGTAGCGCCGTTCACCGTCTTTATCGGCAGATCGTTGAACGCCGCGATCGCATCGGGGGAATCGTTCAGTTTCAGCGTATATTCAAGCTTGCCGATCTTCTGCGTTCCGACCGGCGTGATGATGTTCTGGTTGGCGAGTGCCGCCGATACGTCATTGGCCGAGAGACCATATTGCTGAAGCGCCTGCGGATTGAGGTCGGCCTGAACCTGGCGGACCTTGCCACCATAGGGGAGCGGGATCGAAGCACCGGCGACTGACGCCAATTGCGGGCGAATGAAGCTCGATGCCTGATCGTTCAGTGTCGTGTCGGGCAGCGTCTTGCTGGACAAAGCGAGCTGTAGGACCGGTACGCTCGAGGCATCGAAGCTCAGGATGGTCGGCGGTGTGATCCCGGCCGGCATCTGCTTGAGCACCGTCTGGGATGTCGCCGCCACTTCGGCCAGCGCCGCGTTGATGTTCACCGACGGCTGGAAATAGATTTTGATGATCCCGTAGCCCGGCACCGACTGCGATTCGATGTGCTCGACATTGTTCACGCTCGTGGTGAGCGCGCGCTCGTAATAGGTGACGATACGACCGGACATCTCGTCGGGTGAGAGGCCGGTGTAACTGAACACGGCGCTGACCACCGGCACGTTGACCGACGGGAAGATATCGACCGGCGATTTGATGATGGCGCCGACACCCGCAAGCAGAATGAGGATCGCCATGACGACGACGCTGTAGGGCCGATCGAGGGCGATGCGGACGATGCGGTTCATGCGCGGTCCTCGGGTTGAGGGGACGTACCGGGCTCCCTGCGCGTGGTGGGCTGGTAGCGGCTCGCACGAGCGACGAGCTCGACGAGAAAGGTACCGATGGCCCGGTTGGTGGGATCGGGCTCGTCGGGGAGGATGATCGTGCGAACATCTAGGCAGGCCTCACGCAGCAGATGGGCCGTGTGACCGAAGTGTAGTTCGTCCGGATCGTCGAAACGCCGATGCTGGACGAACCGGAAAGCGCCCCGGGCCGGTGTCACCCCAATGACGACCCCGCTCGGTGGAAGATCAACAGCGATGACGTGCACGTCCCTCAGGGCGTTGCAGAGTACGAGATCGAGTGCTCGCACGGCCGCGTAGCCGGAACCGATCAGGACGATTTGGGAGAAATCGACGCCCAGATCTTTAGAAGCTGCCCTGAACATCGCCTGCACGGGCGCGAACCCGATTTGGCGTTTGCTAAGATCCATCTCGACGGCCGCGAAAGCGCTACGCGGAACGACGTTGGTCCATTGAGCTGCAAAAGCCCGACCCCGCTCGACCTCTTCCTTCTCGCCGATGTGGACGACAAGGGCCTCCGTCGTCATCAGCGGGACGAAAAAGGAATGCCAGCGCAAAGGAAGAACGGTCAGAGATTCCATCCGAAGCGATCTGCGCTTGCGAACGATATTTGACCAACGCATTACATAAATTCGTACATGCATGATATGGATGACCAACGGAGGCTGCGGGATGGAGCGCCTGGATCTCAACCTGCTGGTCGTCTTTGAGGCCGTGCTTCGGGAGCGCAGCGTGACCCGGGCTGGTCACCGTCTCGGTCTTAGCCAGCCTGCGATGAGCCATGCACTGAATCGACTGCGACATCTGACCAAGGACCAACTGTTCGTCCGGTCTCCCGGCGGCATGGTCCCGACTCCCCTTGGTGAACGGCTCGCGGATCCCGTGCGACACGCACTTCTCGAACTGAGAATCGCTTTGGAAGCGGAGGATTTTGAGCCCGAGCATGCGCAGCAACGGTTTGTGATTGCCGTCAATAATTACGCCGCGATCGCGCTTGTCGGCCCCATCCTCCAACGCGCGCGCTCGTTGGCGCCTCTGGTCCAGTTCCGCTTCCGACCGAGCGGCACCCTCGATATTCCCGAGATGCTTGATCGGGGCGAACTTGATCTTGCGCTCGTCGCCAATGTGCCACGACAGGCGCGATTTCGGTCGGCAACACTTATCGAGGACGACTATGTCGGCGTTGTTCGACGTGGGCATCCCATTCTGGACGGTCAGCTCGATCTGAAGAGTCTCGCCGGACTGTCGCATCTCACGATTTCGTCGAGCGGAGATGATCTCAGTCGTCTCGACGACGCACTGAGGGAAGCGGACTTCTCAAGGTCGGTTGCGATTGAGGTTCCATACCTTTCAGCCGGCGCGGTCCTGACCCAGTCGGACATGATCGCGATAATGGGTCGTCAAATTGGTGATGAGTTCAGGCGGGCCTACGCGGTCCAGCTCGTTGAGCTGCCGACCCAGCCGGCCGCGTTGATCTCAGCCATGGTATGGCAAAGTCGGTTTCAGAATCAGCCGGCACACCGGTGGCTGCGGGAAATCATCACCTCTGTCGCTCACGATATTTACGCAGCGAATTGACCTGATCATTTTGGTTTTGAATGCGAAAGGTCGGCGCCAAGCGGGCGCTGAAGCCGCGGCAGGTCTGGGCCATCCGCTTCTTCCTCGACCAGCACCGCTGCATGCGAGGCCGGGCGCTGTTCGACTTGGCGATCGACAGCAAGTCGCATGGCTGCGACGTCGTGAAGTTCGGGATCGGCGACGTAGTGCTGGGCGGGCAAATCCGGACCCGTGCCATCATCATCCAGGCGGAAACAAGCACGCCCGTACAGTTCGAGTTGCCGCAGGATGCGTGCGCCAGCCTTGTGGCGTAGCTCGAGCAGCGGGCCGGCACACGGAGTGACTATGTTTTCCCCAGCCGCATCGACCATGCCGGCCATCTCAGCACTCGGCAGTACGCCCGGCTCGTGGACGAGTGGGTGGTCGGCGTCGGCTGTCGCCGGAAGGAGTGGCACCCATTCACTGCGCCGCACCAAAACGCCGATCATCTAAAAAGCGACCGGCAACCTGCGCGCCGTGCAGATCTCGCTCGGTCACACCAACATCGAGAATAGGGTCCGCTATCTCGGGGTCGATGTAGAAGACGCGTTGACCCTCGCTGAGGGAACCAAAGTCTGGCCACACCGGCTCCTCGCCGGTGACGGGTGCGCGACAATTTCAGCCGCCCAGCCAGTTCAGCGCTGATCCCGAAGACTGCCAATCTTTGCTCTGCAAGAGCGTCGGTAGATTGAAACGAGTGCCCTCCGGAAATCGAAGGTTCCCGGAGGGCACGGCCGGCGCGGAGGTCGGGGGAGGCACCGGCGGGGGGGCTAGTTACTTCTGCTGGCCTTCGGTGCCCTTGGCGGCCTGTTCGATGATGGCGGCCACTACCTCGGGGTGCGAGACGTAGACCGCATGGCTGCCCGGCTGGTCGACGGTCCGGGCGCCGGCGCGCTTGGCCATCATCCGCTGCGCGTCGACGGGGATCATATG
>FTCZ01005735.1_pt1 | contig 28146 bp, 23 predicted proteins | sample 1658871 | NCBI WGS metagenome assembly FTCZ01 (sample SAMEA3914864, study PRJEB12502) | metagenome | biome: forest; material: soil | place: USA | collected 2012-03-12 | depth 0.3 m | reverse complement strand
GGAAATGGTCGACGCGATCCTCGACCATCCGGCGATCGGCGCGGTCAGCTTCGTCGGCTCGTCCGACATCGCGCATTACGTCTACAATCGCGGCGTTGCTGCCGGAAAGCGTGTCCAGGCGATGGGCGGGGCCAAGAACCACGGCATCGTCATGCCCGACGCCGATCTCGACCAGGTCGTCGCCGATCTGTCGGGCGCGGCCTTCGGCTCGGCGGGCGAGCGTTGCATGGCGCTGCCCGTGGTCGTGCCGGTCGGCGACAAGACCGCCGAAGCACTCAAGGCCAAATTGATCCCGGCGATAGCGGCGCTGCGCGTCGGCGTGTCGACCGATGCCGACGCGCATTACGGCCCGGTGGTCAACGCCGCGCACAAGCAGCGCGTCGAGAACTGGATTCAGACCGGGGTGGACGAAGGCGCCGAACTGGTCGTCGACGGCCGCGGCTTCCAGCTGCAGGGGCATGAGCAAGGCTTCTTCATCGGCCCGTCGCTGTTCGACCATGTCACGCCCGACATGCAGTCGTACAAGGAAGAGATTTTCGGTCCCGTCCTGCAGATGGTCCGCGCGCCCGATTTCGAGACCGCGCTCCGCCTGCCGAGCGACCACCAGTACGGCAACGGCGTCGCGATCTTCACGCGCAACGGCCATGCCGCGCGCGAATTCGCGGCACGCGTCAATGTCGGCATGGTCGGGATCAACGTGCCGATCCCGGTGCCGGTCGCCTATCACACGTTCGGCGGCTGGAAGCGCTCGGCATTCGGCGACACCAACCAGCACGGCATGGAAGGCGTGAAGTTCTGGACCAAGGTCAAGACGATCACCCAGCGCTGGCCCGATGGCGGCGCCGGGGATTCGGCGTTCATCATCCCGACCATGGGGTAAGCGGGATGACGGCGCGTCACCGACTCGTTCTGCTATGCGATGTGGCGTTCAGACTGGTGCTGCTCGCGCTTTGGATCGTTTCGCTGATGCTCCCGGCGGCTTGGTCATATGACGCGGGTGGCCATTGGAACCATCTGAACGGGCCCGTGCCCGGTCTTATTGTCCTTGCCGCCGGCTGGGCAGCGATGTTCGAGGCACAATTCGGCTGGTGCGCCAATCTGTTGTTCTTTCCCGCATTGCTAAGATCGATGAGACCGCGGACGGAGCGTTTCGGCTGGACCGCGTGGCTTTTTGTGTGGCTGGTGATGTGCCTGATTGGTGCGCTTTGTTGGACCGAAGTGCCGGGCGAGGAGGACAACGTCTATCGTCCTTACGGCCTCGGTCGGACGCTATGGCTGGTCGCTATCGCGGGCGCGACTGTCCGGATCGGTCTTCTGACATGGCTTGGTTGGCGGAATCGCCGCCGACTGCTTGTCAGCCCCTCCCCCTTGGGAGAGGGGCTGCAGGCGTCCTAACCAGCCATGACCGTTGCCCGTCTCGTCACCGCCTCGAACTTCTCGTGATAGCGCGGATGCTCGGTGCCCATCATCCGGTCCCACCAGGTGAAATAGAGGCCGAAATTGTACCGACCCTCGCTGTGATGGAGGTCGTGGTGCGTGGTGGTGGTGAGCCATCCCGTCCAGCGGCTGCGGGTGAAGCCGGACCAGGCGAATTCGTGCCCGGAATGGCCGATCACGTTGCGGATGATCTGGTGGAGCAGGAACGCCAGGGCAACCAGCGCGTGGAACGGCACGAGCAGCAGGAACAGCGGCACGAACGCCGCCTCGAACACCGCCTCGATCGGTGCGAAGCTGTAGGCGGCCCAGGGCGTCGGGGTGCGCGACATGTGATGCGTGGCATGCGCCCGGCGGAACATCGCCTTCAGATGCAGCCCGCGATGCATCCAGTAGAAATAGGCGTCGTGCGCAATGACGATGCCGGCAAATTCGAGGCCGGCAAGCCACAGGGGCGGAGCCTCCATCGAGACGTGCATGATGCCCGCGCGCGTCAACGTGATCGTCAGCATGGTCGAGATCGCGAAGGTGATGATCGTGATCAGCGAGTTGATCACTTCGTGCTGCAGGTCGCTGAAATCGGGGGTGCGCAGCTGGATGCGGCGGCTTTCGGTCCAGCGCGCGCCGAACCACAGCAGCAAGGTCACCGCGCCGGCGGCAACGACGTAGCGCGTCAGCTCGACCATATAGCCGTGCGCGCCGCCCATGATCAGCATCAGAATCCAGTCGGTCATGTCAAACTCCCGTCTCTTGGTGCGGCGGGAATGACGGATTGTCGGTCGCGGGTCGCTGCGGGGCCGGAAAAAGCCGGTCGATTCCGGAATCGATCAGGGATTTTCGAATCCGCCGAGTGCGGCGCGGCGGAAATCGCTGGGAGTCTGAGCGGTCGCCTCGCGAAACGCGCGATTGAACGGCGCGAGGCTGCCATAGCCAAGATCCATGGCGATCGTCAGCACCGGCAGCGCGACCTTGGCTGGATCGGTCAGCCACGCCTGCGCATCGCCGATGCGGTGCGTGTTGAGGAAGTCCGAAAAATTGCGATAGCCGAGCCGCTGGTTGATCAGCGCGCGCAGGCGATGCTCGGGCACGCCGAGCCTGGCGGCAAGCACGCCGATCGACAAACCGGGCTCGCGATAGATGCCGTCGGCCATCGCCGCGTCCAGATTCCGCTTCAGGACATTCTCGGCCGGACTCAGACTCGGCTGTGGCGGCGCGGGGGCATCGGCGTCGAACAACAATTCGGCGTTGCTCGACATCAACACCGCGCCGAATGCCATCACCGCGATCACGGTGGTCCCCGATTGCAGCAGCATCAGGCCGGGGATCGTGCGCATATAGCCGAACCAGCTTTCGACCAGCACGATGCCGAGCGTCTGCAGGCCTACGACGATCACGAAGCCGGTGCGAAAGGCGCGGCGTCGCTCGATCAGATCGTCGCCGCGCTCGGTGATCGCGATCCAGATGGCATGCGCGGCAAGCGCGAAGGACAAGGCGTGCTGCGCGAAATCGGCCGCCATCGGCATGCGATGCGTCCAATAGACCGCAGCGATGAAATTCGCCCAGCAGGCAAGCGTCACGGCGCAGGCCAGGATCAGCAGCCGGCGGCTGATTCGCCGCTCGAAGATCAATTGCGCGAAGATCCACAGCAATACGGGCGCAGCCTGCGAGCCGAGCTGGATGATCGGCCAGATCCGCATGCTGCGTATGTCGATCACCGGCGTGACGTTGGCGAGATAGGCCGCGACGCAAAGCAAGAGCAGTACCGTCGTCCAGCGGATCGCGCGGGTGCTCGCCCGCGGCCGATCACCAGGGCAATCAGCATCAGCTGCCCCGCCGACAGCAGACGCAAAGCCGTATCGATGAGCAGCATCCGGTCCATTGCGTCCGCGTTATGGCTTCGCGCCCGACGCGGGTCTATGGCCCATTCCACACCGTGACCACGGGACTATTCGCATGACCAACCAGTTCGACCTGACCGACGACCAGCGCGAGATCCAGGACCTCGCGCGCAAGTTCACTGCCGACCGCATCACGCCGTTCGCGGCGGAGTGGGACGAGAAGCACCATTATCCCGTCGATGTCTGGAAGGCGGCCGGCGAGCTTGGTTTCGGCGCGATTTATGTCGCCGAGGAATCGGGCGGGATCGGGCTGGGGCGGCTCGAGGCGGCGCTGATCATGGAAGCGATGGCCTATGGCTGTCCCGCGACCAGCGCGTACATTTCGATCCACAATATGGCGACCTGGATGATCGACCGTTTCGGCGGGCAGGAGATCAAGGACCGCTTCCTCCCCGACCTCGTCGGCATGGAGAAGATCGCCAGCTATTGCCTGACCGAGCCGGGCTCGGGCTCGGATGCCGCGGCGCTCAAGACCACTGCCAGGTTCGATGGCAACCATTATGTCCTCAACGGCACCAAGCAGTTCATTTCGGGCGCCGGCTATAACGACATCTATGTCTGCATGGTGCGGACGAGCGAAGAGAAGTCGAAGGGCATTTCCTGCCTGGTGATCGAAAAGGGAACGCCAGGCCTGTCGTTCGGTGCGCCCGAAAAGAAGCTCGGCTGGAACGCCTCGCCGACCGCACAGGTGATCTTCGAGGATTGCCGCGTGCCGGTCGAGAACCGTGTCGGCGCCGAAGGCGACGGCTTCCGCTTCGCGATGGCCGGGCTCGACGGCGGCCGGCTCAATATCGGCGCCTGTTCGCTCGGCGGGGCGCAGCGCTGCCTCGACGAAGCCGTGAAATACACCAAGGAGCGCCAGCAATTCGGCACCCCGGTGGCGGACTTCCAGAACACCCAGTTCATGCTCGCCGACATGGCGACTGACCTCGAGGCATCACGGGCGCTGCTGTATCTCGCCGCGGCCAAGGTGACCGCCAATGCGCCCGACAAGTCGCGCTTCTCGGCGATGGCCAAGCGCCTGGCGACCGACAACGGTTCGTCGATCGTCGACCGCGCGCTCCAGCTTCATGGCGGCTATGGCTATTTGCGCGACTATCCGATCGAGCGCTTCTGGCGCGACCTGCGCGTCCATTCGATCCTCGAAGGCACCAACCAGGTCATGCGGATGATCGTCGGCCGGGACCTGACACGGCAATGAGCGATACCGTCGATGTGCCGGGCGTGACCAGGCTCTGGCAGGACGCCTTGTCCGATATCGGCAAGGCAATGGCTGCCGCCGCGCAGGCCCCGCTCAGGCCGGAGACGACGCGGCCCTACGACCCCTTGGCGTTGTTCCGTACCATGTCGGATTTCGCGATCGGGCTGGGCAGCAATCCCGCGCAATTGCTCGAGGTGCAGGTTCAGGCCGCGCGCGAATGGGGGGCGTTCTGGGCAGAGGCGTTCACGCCGCGTGCGCCATCGACCGACAAGCCGCGCGATCGCCGCTTCGCGTCGCCCGAATGGGAAGAGAGCGCCTATTTCCGTACGATCCGCGATGCGTATCTGCTCGCCTCGAAGCAGATACGCGGGCTCGCCGAGGTTGCCGACAAGGGGAACACCTCCAATGCGGCGATGATCAATTTCCTGGTCGATCAGTATCTCAACGCGATCGCGCCGACCAATTACGCGATGACCAATCCCGACGTCGTCAAGCGCACGGTCGAGACCGGCGGCGCCAATCTGGCGCAGGGCTTCGCGCATCTGATCGAGGATGTCGCCGCGGGGAAGGGGATCGTCCGTCGGCGGACCGCCGATGTGTTCGAGAAAGGCAAGACGATCGCCGCGACGCCGGGATCGGTCGTGTTCCAGAACCATTTGTTCCAGCTGATCCAGTACGATCCGGCGACCAGGGACGTCGCGGCCGAGCCGTTGATCTACGTCCCGCCGCTGGTGAACAAATTCTACATGATCGACCTCCAGCCCAGATCGAGCCTGGTGAAGTGGTTGGTCGATCAGGGGCGGACGGTGTTCGTCATCTCGTGGATCAATCCCGACGAAAGCCATCGCGACTGCGGGGTCGAGCAATATGTGCTCGACGGCATCGTCGAGGCGATCGGCCAGGCACGAGCAAAATCGGGTTCGGACACGGTCGACCTGTTCAGCTTCTGCCTCGGCGGCACCCTGGTGTCGGTGGCGCTCGCCTGGCTGCAGGCCAAGGGCCGCGCCGGTGAGGTCAACAGCGCGACCCTGATCGGGTCGATGGTCGATTTTGCCGACATGCGCGACTGGGCGGCGTTCGTTCACGAAGCGCATCTCGACGCGCTCGAAGGGCATCTCGAGCGGCAGGGATTCATCGATTCGACCGAGCTGCAGCAATTGTTCGCCGCGGTACGATCGAACGACCTGATCTGGTCGTCGGTGATCAACCATTACCTGCTCGATCGCGACGCGCCGCCGTCGGACCTGCTCTACTGGTTCGAGGATGGTGCGCGCATCCCGCATGCGTTCCTGAAGTCGTACAATCGCGGATTGCTCTTCTCGAACGCGCTCAAGGAGAAGACCGGTTTCACCGTCGGCGGGGTCGAGATCGATCTGGCGGCAGTGAAGACTCCGGTGATGCTGATCGCACTCAAGGACGACCACGTCTCGGCGTGGAGCGCGGTCTATGACGGCGGGAAATTGTTCGGCGGGCCGGTGACCTTCGTGCTCGGGGGATCGGGACACAATGCCGGGGTGATCAATCCGCCCGCGGCCAACAAGCATGGCTATTGGACCAGCGATGCCCGGCCCGACAGCGCCAATGAATGGCTTGCCGGGGCGGAACGGCACGAGGGGTCGTGGTGGTCCCTTTGGGACAGTTGGCTAGGCACCCATGGATCGGGCAAGCGCGTCCCCGGGCGAGCGCCTGCCGACCCGATCGAGCCGGCGCCAGGCTCGTACGTTTCCATCGCGCATTGAGGGAAAAAGCGTGAACCTGATGACGACCGACGACGTCCGGACCTTTGTCGATAATGGGGCGGGGCGGCTGCGGCTCAACCGACCCAAGGCGCTGCATTCGCTCAATCTCGAGATGGTGCAGGCGATGACGCGCGCCCTGCTCGACTGGCGCAACGATCCGTCGGTCCGGATCGTGCTGATCGATCACGAGGACGGCCGCGGCTTCTGTGCGGGCGGGGACGTCGTGACGATCGCGAAGGACGTGCCCGAGGGCGGCCGCGCGGGGCACGATTTCTTCTTCCACGAATATCGCCTCAACCATTTGATGTACACCTACCCGAAGCCGGGCGTGGCCTTCATGGATGGCGTGACGATGGGTGGCGGTGTCGGCATTTCCTGCCCGTGCCGCTACCGTGTGGCCACCGAGCGGACCCTGTTCGCGATGCCCGAGACGACGATCGGGCTGTTCCCCGATGTCGGCGGCGGGCGGTATCTCTCGAGGCTGCGCGGCCGTAGTGCGCAATATCTCGCGCTGACCGGGGCGCGGCTCGACGGCAGTGATTGCGTCGCGATGGGCCTGGCCAATTTCTACTTGCCGTCGGAACGGCTGGACGAGGTGAAAGCGCAGATCGCCGCGAATCCGCAGAAGACCGAGTCGATCCTGGCAGGCGCTGCGATATTACCGCCGCCGGCCAGGATCGCGGACCAGCTCCCTGACATCGACCGCCTGTTTGCCTCGGATGATTTCGAGGCCATCCTCGCCGCGCTCGAGGCGGATGGCGGAGAATGGGCAACCAGGCAGCGCGAGGTCCTTGCTGGCCGTTCCCCGACGTCGTGCAAGGTCTCGCTCAAGATGCTGGTCGAGAGCCCGCGCCACCTGCATTTCGTCGACGAAATGCGGATGGAATTCGCGGTCATGGCGCGGATGTACCGCGCGCACGATTTCGCCGAAGGCGTTCGAGCATTGCTGATCGACAAGACCGGCGATCCGCGCTGGAAACCGGCGACGCCCGCCGAAGTCACCGACGCGATGGTGGACGCCTATTTCCAGCCGCTGTCCGAGGATGAGCAATGGACGCCGTTATGAGCTTCGCCGATCCCGCCGACCTCTATCATGCGGTGAAGCGCGCCTGGGCGCCCGAGACGGTCTCGACCGCGTTCGACCCGGCCAATCCGTGCCGCAACCAATGCGCGGTGACCGCGCTCGCGGTGCAGCGTCTGATGGGCGGCGAGATCGTCAAGACACGGACCAGGGGCGGCACGCATTTCTACAACCTGATCGACGGCCGCTACTGGGACCTCGCCGCCGATCAGTTCGACGAACCGATCCCCTATGAAAACCTGCCGACCTCGGCCGGCGAGGCATTCGACCATGCGACTTCGGCGCAGCTCGATGCGTTGCTGGCCAATATCGCGTCGGCGCGCTGATGGAGCATCGCATGAGTTACGAAACGATCCTGGTCGAGCAGCGCGAGGGCGGTGTCACGTTGATCACGCTCAACCGGCCCCAAGCGCTGAATGCGCTCAACAACCAGGTGCTGGGCGAGCTGGTCGCGGCGGCCCAGGCGTTCGATGCCGACCCCAGCCAGGGCTGCGCGGTGCTGACCGGCAGCGAGAAGGCATTCGCCGCGGGTGCCGACATCAAGGAGATGCAGCCGCAATCGTTCGGCGACATGTATGGCGACAATTATTTCGCCGGCTGGGAGATGTTCACGCGGACGCGCAAGCCGGTGATCGCCGCGGTTGCCGGCTTTGCGTTGGGCGGCGGTTGCGAACTGGCGATGATGTGCGACTTCATCCTGGCCGCCGACACCGCGAAGTTCGGCCAGCCCGAGATCAAATTGGGTGTCGCGCCCGGCATGGGCGGGTCGCAGCGCCTGACCCGCGCGGTCGGCAAGTCCAAGGCGATGGAGATGTGCCTGACCGGGCGCTTCATGGATGCCGAGGAAGCCGAGCGCGCCGGCCTGGTGTCGCGGATCGTCCCGGCGGCCGACCTGGTCGACGAGGCGATCAAGGTCGCGACGCAGATCGCCGGCATGGCGCCGCTCGCGGTCAAGGCGAACAAGGAAATGGTCAACGCCGCGTTCGAGACGATGCTCGGCCAGGGCGTCCAGTTCGAGCGCCGGCTGTTCCACGGCCTGTTCGGGACCGAGGACCAGAAGGAAGGCATGACCGCGTTCGTCGAGAAGCGGCCCGGGACCTGGAAGGGGAAATAATCCCGAAAATGGCACCCGCCTTCGACCTCACTTTGGGCTATCCGCAATGGCAGGGCTCCGGCCGTGGCGGGAAGCTGCCGCGCGGCGCCGCCGCGACGGCTGCCGTGTGCTCCCGGTTCGCACCGCTTGTCCCGGTTCCGCTGAGCGAAGCGGCGGGCGACGCGCTTGACGTGCATCGCTGGCAGGCGATCCTCGAGAATTTCCAGGCCGCGCAGGCGTTGCTGGAGGAGCGTCGGCCGAAGCGGCTGCTGACGGCCGGGGGCGATTGCGCGGTCGACATCGCGCCGATCGATTATCTCCACACCCTCTATCCGGATCTGTCGGTGATCTGGATCGACGCGCATCCCGACGCGAACACCCCGGCCACTTCGCAGAGCGGAAACTTCCATGGCATGCCGGTCAGCGCGATCATGGGCCTTGCGCCCGAGCCGATGCGACGGATGCTGGGCGCTCCGGTCGATCCCGCGCGATTCCGCTATCACGGCATCCGCGACGTGGACGACGGCGAAGCGGCATTCCGCCGGGAACACGGCCTTGCCCTGCTCGATCCGCAGGCGTTGCCGACGGGGCCTGTGCATGTCCATTTCGACCTGGATGTGCTCGACCCGGACGCGTTTCCCTACCTGGCTTATCCGACGCCCGGTGGCTTGGCCGTGGCAGAGGCGATCGCGCTCGTCCGGCGGATCGCCGCAGAGGCGGATCTCGTCGGGCTGGCCATCACCGAATTCGCACCTGCCGACGATGGCGAGGCGCAGGCCGGGTCAAAGGTGATCGCGGCGCTGTGCGAGGCGGCGGTCGGATAGAAACAGAAAGAGGAAGCACCTTGCCGTTGAGGGGAGGTGTTCCGGAGAAGGAGAGACCAAGTGGCACGCGTCGCATTTATCGGGCTGGGCAATATGGGTGGCGGCATGGCCGCGAACCTGGCGAAGAAGGGGCACGACGTCCGCGCCTTCGATCTCTCGGCCGAGGCGCTCGACAAGGCCAAGGTGGCGGGCTGCCTGCCCGTTGCCAGCGCGGCCGAAGCCTGTGACGGCGCCGAGGCGGTAGTGACGATGCTGCCGGCGGGCAGGCATGTCGAGGGCGTCTATGCCGACTCGATCCTGGGCAATGCACCTGCCTCGGCGATCCTGATCGATTGCTCGACGATCGACGTCGCGACCGCCAAGCGCGTCGGCGAGGCGGCGCAGGCCAAGGGCTATCAATCGGTCGACGGGCCGGTCTCGGGCGGCATTGCCGCGGCCAATGCCGGCACGCTGACCTTCATGGTCGGCGGCAGCGCCGAAGCGTTCGATCGCGCCGAGCCATTCCTCGCCGACATGGGCAAGGCGGTGATCCATGCCGGCATATCGGGTGCCGGGCAGGCGGCGAAGATCTGCAACAACATGGTGCTCGGTGCCGAGATGATCGCGACCTGCGAGGCTTTCCTGCTCGCCGACAAGCTCGGGCTCGAGCCGCAGAAATTCTTCGACATTGCCAGTGTCAGCTCGGGGCAGAGCTGGTCGCTGACCAGCTATGCGCCCTGGCCCGGCGTCGGGCCGGAAACCCCCGCCGATCGCGATTATCAGGGCGGCTTCGCGACCGCGCTGATGCTCAAGGATCTGCGCCTCGCGATGGAAGCGGCGGCGTCGGTCGACGCGGATACGCCGATGGGCGCCAAAGCGGCCGAACTCTACCAGGCGTTCAACGATGCCGGGAATGGTGGACTCGATTTCTCGGCGATCATCCGGCTGCTGGGCAAAAAGGAATGAGCGTCGCTTTCCGCCGCGAGTCCGACGAGGAGCATAAGGAACCGCGCTTCGAGCTGCCGATTCCGTCGGGACCCAATCTCGTCACCGAGGGCGGCCCGGCATTGATCGACGCGCGGATCGCTGCGCTCGAGGCGGACCTGGCGAGCGCCGACGAGCTGCGCCGCGAGGAGATCGCGCGCGAGTTGCGTTACTGGCACACGCGCCGCGTCACGGCGATCGTCGCGCCGCCGCCGCCCGAGGACGAGATCGCGTTCGGATCGCGGATCCGAATCGCGGTGGACGGCAGTGAGCGCGAACTTCGGATTGTCGGCGATGACGAGGCCGACCCGGCGGCTGGATTGATCGCCTTTTCCGCGCCGCTGGCGCGAGCACTGATCGGAGCGGGCGAGGGAGAGACGGTTTCGCTTCCCGGTCGGCCCGATGCGGTCGAGGTGCTCGAGATTCTTTCTCCGCCTCGCGCCTAGGGCCGCGCTGGACATCTGTCGGACAATGTGGCGGAAGGACCGCTTCCTCCCAAGCCCAGGATCCTCCCCGATGCTCACTCGCCTGGCCCGTTTCTCCGCTGCGTTTCTGGTCGTCGCCACGACCGCCGCGGCCAGTGCCCCAACCTACCAGCCCCGCGAAACCTTCGCACCCTACGACATGGGCCAGGCGATCAACACCTATCGTGGCGGCGACGGGCTGCCCGGTCCCGGTTACTGGCAGAACCGCGCCGACTATCAGATCCGCGCGACGCTCGATCCGGCCGCGCACACGATCAAGGGCGAGGTGACGATCACCTACACCAATGCCAGCCCGAGCAAGCTCGATGCGCTGTGGCTGCAACTCGACCAGAATCTGTATCGTCCGGGATCGCGCGGCAGCCTGGCCGAGGGTGGCGCGCCGCGCGGCAATACCGAGGGCATGACGCTCGATGCGGTGTCGGTCACGCTCGGCAAGGCAGTGACGCCGGTCACGCCGCTGATCAGCGACACGCGTGCGCGGCTTGCCTTGCCGATGCCGCTGGCGTCCGGCGGCAAGGCGGTGATCCATATCCGCTATCATTATGACGTGCCCAACGACAATTTCGGCGGGCGGACCGGCTGGCTGACCGCGCAGAACGGCGCGCCGATCTATTCGGTCGCGCAATGGTATCCCCGCATGGCGGTGTTCGACGATATCCGCGGCTGGGACACGGCGCCCTACCTCGCGCAGGAATTCTACCTCGAATATGGCAGTTTCGATTATTTCATCACCGTCCCGGCAGACATGATCGTCGCCGGCTCGGGCGAACTGGTGAACCCGCAGGAGGTGCTGACGCCGCAACAACAGGCTCGGCTGGCAACCGCGCGCACCAGCAATCGCACGGTGATGATCCGCGAGCCCGATCGGATCGGCGACCCGCAGACGCGGCCCAAGGGCGGCCCGCTGACCTGGCATTTCCACATGGACAATAGCCGCGACGTCGCGTTCAGCGCGTCCTCGGCATTTGCGTGGGATGCGGCGCGGATCAACCTGCCCGGCGGCAAGTCTTCGCTGGCCATGTCCTTCTATCCCGCGGAATCGGCGGGGCCCGACAAATGGGGCCGCTCGACCGAATATATGAAGGACGCCGTCGAGCGCTATTCGGCCAAGTGGTTCCCTTATCCCTGGCCCGCCGCGATCAACATCGCCGGCCCGGCCTCGGGCATGGAATATCCCGGTATTGTGTTCGACGGGGTCGACGACAAGGGCAAGGAGCTGTTCTGGATCAGCGCGCACGAGATCGGGCATAGCTGGTTTCCGATGATCGTCGGCTTCGACGAGCGCCGCAATGCGTGGATGGATGAAGGCTTCAACACCTTCATCGACACCTATGAATCGGACGAGTTCAATCGCGGCGAATATGCCCCCAAGCGCGACGGTGAATATGCGCCGGGCGGCGGCAATCCGGTCGACGAGATCCTGCCGGTCCTGGCCGATGCCGACGCGCCGCCGATCCTGTCGCGCGCCGACACCATTCCCGGCAAGTACCGCCATCCGGTGACGTACTTCAAATCGGCGCTGGGCCTGGTGCTGTTGCGCGAGCAGATCCTGGGCCCGCAGCGCTTCGATGCCGCGTTCCGCCGCTTCATCGCCGCCTGGGCTTTCAAGCACCCCAAGCCGGCCGACTTCTTCCGCACGATGGAAAGCGAAAGCGGCGAGGACCTCTCCTGGTGGTGGCGCGGCTGGTACGCGAACAACTGGCAAATGGACCTGGCGGTCGACGGCATCTCGGCAGCGAAGGACGGGACGCCGCTGGTCCGCGTCGTGGCGCGCGACAAACTGGTCATGCCGGCGATCCTGCGCGTGACCTATGCGAATGGCCGGACCGTCGATGTCGCGCTTCCGGCCGAGACCTGGATCCGCCAGGCGGCGACCGACGTCGCGGTGCCGCGTGGCAATGTGGTCAGGGCCGAGCTCGATCCAGACCACAAATTGCCCGACCGCGACCGCAGCAACAACGCGGCGACCGGCAAACCCTGATCGGGTGCGTGGTCGGATCGGCACCTAGAAGCCGATCCGGCCACCACCTTCGGGCCGCGACGCCACTTCCCGCGCCACCAGGGCGACCAGGGCCTCGGGCGAGGGTGACGCCCCGGCGAAGCGCAGGCCCCGCGCCACCACCGCGAGATCACCCGGCGTCACGCCGTGGATTCGCGTGAGCGACGCAGGCGCCCGTACGCCGAACACCGCCTGGAACGCCCGCGCCGCGCGGTCCGCCGACAGCGCCCGCAAGTCGAGCTTGAACACGAACCGGCGCATCGCCGCAGGATCGAGCTTTGCCGCATGGTTGGTCGCCGCGACGAACGGCAGGGGGTGCCGTTCGAACCAGGTCAGTAGTTCGTTGACCTGGCTGACTTCCCAGCTTGCCCGTGCATTGCTGCGATCGGCGAGGATCGAGTCGATCTCGTCGAACAGCAGGATCGCTTCGTCCTCGCGCGCTTCGGCAAAGGCGTCGGCGATATTCTTCTCGGTCCCGCCGACCCATTGCGACAACAGGTCCGAGGCCCGCTTGACCAGCAACGGCCGGTCGAGCCGCTCGGCCAGGTGATGCGCAAGCTGGGTCTTGCCCGTTCCCGGCGGCCCGGTGAGCAGGAGGGAGAAGTCGCGCGGCGCGCCGGCCCGCGTGACGCGGTCGATCAGGCCCGGCACGTCCATGTCGCACTCGACCAGGGCCGGATCGAACCGTGCCGCCCGCTCGACCGGACGCAATGGTCCGGTCAGTGCGGTGACGAGCGATTCCGCGGCCGCGACCGCACCGTCGCCGCCTGCCAGCTTCTCCGCCCGGATCGCAACCCGGGCGATGCTTGCCGCCTCGGGTGCGTGGCCGACCAGGGCGTCGAGTGCCGGCGCTACGGCGACGCCCTCGTCCCCGGCGATCCGCGCGAGCACGCGGCGCGCCGCCGACGCGCTCGGCTGCTTCATGTGCAACACGAAACTCATTCGCCGGAGGATCGCCGGATCGACATTGTCGATCGCGTTGCTCGTCCAGATAACCGGCAGCTTGTTGGTCTCGAGCATCCGGTTGACGAACACCTTCGACCCTTGCCGCCCACGCATGAAGTCGCCCGACGAGCGGCTGGTGTCGCCGGTCAGATCCTCGAACTCGTCGAACAGCAACACGGTGTTGCCGCGCGCCGCGAACGCCCGCTGGCCGAGATTGAGCGAGCCGATCCGGTCTTCGCGAGTCGGTTCCTCGCCATCGAAATCATGCTCGCCGACCGCGAACAAGGCCGCGCCCGCTGCTGCCGCCAGGCTGCGGGCGAATTCGGTCTTGCCGGTGCCGGGTGGGCCGTGGACCAGGATGTTGACGCCGTCCGCGCGTGCCTCGACCGCGCCGCGCAGCATGCGCGCGAGCAGGTCGGCGCACGCTTGCGCCTGCGGAAACGCGTCGAGCGGCAAGCGGGCCTGCTGGCGCGCACCGACCATCGCGGTGACGATCTCCTCGCCATCCTCGATCCCGCGGTCGAGCAGCCGCTCGAACCGCCAGGTCGCCTCGATCCGCGGTGCCGCCAGATAGTCCTGCGACAAGTCGAACAGGCCGAGCCGCATGACCGGGCTGGCCCGCGCGGCGCTGCTGCTCGACGCGCCGGCGGCGATGCCGATCATCGCCGCCATGTCGACCTGCGCGCGTGACATTGCCCAACCCAGCGCATTGGCGCGCGGCCGCCGCGCGAAGACGAGTGCGTGGAGCAGCAGCCGGCGATCGAACGCGTCGAGCTGCAGCAGGTCGCCAAGCGTCGCGGTCAGCGTCGCCAGCGAATCATCGGCGTCGCGCGCCTTGACGGCGCGCTTCGCTGTCCGTTCCAGCCACGTCAGGTCGATCGTCACGTCCTTGACGGACTTGCCGGCCAGCCAGCTCGCATTGGTTTCGCCCCATTCGGTCAGCGCACGGCCGACCGTGGTGGAGCCGCGATAGGTATCGATAAGGTGGCGCACCATGCCCGCCACCAGGCGCAATTCGCCCATGACATCTCCTTTGCGCCGCACGCGCAAGGATGCGCCCACGACGACTCGTTTCGGTTGTTGGGAGATCAGCGCGCCGCGATGCCCGCGGGCCGGCGCGCAGGGGAGTGCGCTAGGGCTGGCGCGGGACGCGAGCGGAGCCGAGCTCCACGATGATATTGCGTCCAAACATGCATTGTCCTCGTGTGTCGGGCAGACTCGCTGCCCGAGGCCGCGCCCGTTACGCCCGCGCACCATTTCAGTCAAGCATCGCGCTTGCCGCCGCCGTGCGACGCGCTACACCCGGGCGAAAATGGGGGAGTAAGCGATGGCGACGGTTACGGCGGAAGACTTGCGGCCCGATCCGAGTCCCGCGGACATCCGGCTGGTGATCACAGCGTCGTCGCTCGGCACCGCGTTCGAGTGGTACGACTTCTTCATCTACGGCACGCTTGCCGCGATCATCGGCAAGGCGTTCTTTCCGTCGGGGAACGAACTGGTGCAGACCTTGCTGGTCTGGGCGACCTTCGCGGTCGGGTTCGGGTTCCGGCCGCTCGGCGCGGTATTGTTCGGGTTCCTCGGCGATCGGCTGGGGCGCAAATATACCTTTCTCGTCACCATCACGCTGATGGGCATCGCCACTGCCGGGGTCGGGCTGATTCCGCCGGCGTCGCAGATCGGTTATTGGGCACCGGCGATCGTCATCCTGCTCCGTATCGCGCAGGGGCTCGCGCTGGGCGGCGAATATGGCGGCGCGGCGATCTATGTCGCCGAGCATTCGCCACCGGGGAAAAGCGGCTTCTACACCAGCTTCATCCAGGCCTGTGTCGCGGGTGGATTTATCCTGTCGATCGCGGTCGTGCTGCTGACCAAGTTCGCCGCCGGCGATGCGGCCTGGGCGAGCTGGGCGTGGCGTTTCCCGTTCCTGTTCTCGCTCGTGCTGCTCGCGATCTCCCTGTGGATGCGCCTCAAGCTCAGCGAGAGCCCGGTGTTCAAGGCGATCAAGGAAGCCGGCGAAACGGTGAAGAACCCCGTCGTCACCAGCTTCACTTATCCGGGCAACCTCAAGCGGCTGTTCGTCGCCTTGTTCGGCGTGGCGGCCGGGCTGACCGTGATCTGGTACACGGCCTTGTTCTCGACCCTCTCGTTCCTGACCCAGACGATGCGCGTCGAGGAGACCACCGCACAGCTGATCGTCGGCCTGGCGGGCGCGGTCGGGCTCGGCTGGTTCATCCTGTTCGGCAGATTGTCCGACCGGGTCGGGCGCAAGGCGCCGATCGTGATCGGCTATGCGCTGACCCTGGTACTGCTTTTCCCGATCTTCTGGGTGATGGGAAGTGCGGCCAATCCCGACCTTGCGCATGCCGCGACGCGCGCGCCGGTAGTGGTGAGCGGGCCGAATTGCACCTACGATCCCTTCGCCAAGACGCAGGCCGACGCATGCGGCAAATTGCTCGACTATTTCTCGAAAAAGGGCATCGCCTATACCAAGGACAAGACCCCGGCGGTCGTGGTGACGATCGCCGGCGAGCCGGTACGCGACACCAGCCCGGCAGGGCTCGACGCCGCGCTCGCGGCCAATGGCTACAAGCTCGACAAGGTTCGCCCGACTCCGATCGGGATCGGCGCGATCGTCTTCGCGATGCTCGTGATGAGCGCGCTGGCGGGGGCGACCTATGGCCCGGTCGCGGCCCTGCTCTCGGAGATGTTCCCGCCGTCGATCCGCTACAGCTCGATGTCGATCCCCTATCATCTGGGCACCGGCTATTTCGGCGGATTCCTGCCGTTCATCAGCCAGTATATCGTGGCAAAGACGGGCAATCCCTATGCCGGGCTCTGGTATACCTGGGGCGTGGTGCTGATGGCCCTGCTGGTCGCCTTGTGGGGGCTCAAATGGCGCGGCGACTATCTCAAGCCGGCGCGTCGCGACGACTGAGGCGCCTGTCGGCGGCTCAGTGAGGCTGCAAGGATCGACGGGTGCCCGGCGGCCCAGGCGCGTGATCCAGGTGGCCACAGTGAACACGTCAGAGCCCGCTCGTTAGCGGCAGCTACATCGACCCGCACAGACAAAAAAAGGGGGCGAAGGACAGTCCTTCGCCCCCATTCTTGTGGGAATTCCGATCCGGATCAGTACCGGACGCGGAACCCCGCGAAGAAGTTGCGGCCGCGATAGTCGAAGATCGCGGTGCCGACGCCGGTCGCCGTGGTGCCCAGCGGCGGCAGCTGCTTGAAGATGTTGTTGACGCCGAAATAGAACTGGAACGCGTCCTTGCGGCTGCCGCTCGGCAGGTTCCACTCAAGCCGGACGTCCGAGTAGCTGACGGCCGGATATTTGGTCGGGCTGATCGCGTCCGCATTGAGCGGCAGGCTGCCGTTCAGCGGGTTAAAGTTCTCGTACGCAACGATATATTGCGGCGAGATATAGTGCAGGCGGTAGCCGAAGGTGATCTGACCGACGGTCAGGTCGCTGTCCAGCTGGAACTCGTCCTTCGGATCGCCGACTTCGCTCAGGATCCGGTTCTCGAAGTTCGGGTTGGTAACGTCCTCGAAATTGCTCGTCTTGATACCGTGCGTGTAGATCAGGTGCGTCGTGAATTTCACGTCCGAGCTGATGTTGGCACGATACGAGAAGTCGACGTCGATGCCCTTGCGGATACGCTGCGCGAAGTTGAGCGGCGCCACGATCAGCGAGTTACCCAGGATCGCGCCCGGCGCCTCACCCATCGGACCAGTGCCCGGCCCGCGGAAGCGGGTGAACTGCTGGCAGAAGATGTTGTTCAGCGACGAGAAGTCGTAGCAGTTGTTGAGGATCGTCTGCGCCGCCACCGAGGTGATGATGCCCTTCACCTTGATGTTGTAATAGTCGATCGACAACGCGAAGCCCGGGACGAACTTGGGCGTCAGCACGACACCGAACGTCCACGAGTCGGACTTTTCCGCCTGCAGGTTGGGATTGCTGCCGCTGACGATCGGCAGCGAGTAGGTGATCGACGGCAGGTTCGCCACCAGCGCACCGAGGTCGGTGTTGCAGTTCTTGGTGCGGTTGGCGTTGTTGTTGATGTTCGCCGTGTTGCACGGATCGGTGATCGAGCTGAAGTTCGGGACCAGCGGCGAGCCGGTTTCCGACACGTTCGGCGCGCGAACCGAGCGGCCATAATTGGCGCGGAACCGGATGCCGTCGAACGGCGACCATTGTGCCCCGTAATTATAGGCCCAGACCGTCCCGACGCCGCCGCCATAATCCGACACGCGGGCCGCGCCCTTGACCGTCAGTTCCTTCAGCAGGAACACGTCCTTGACCAGCGGGAGCTGCAACTCGCCAAAGGCTTCCTTCACCTTGAACGCCGGCGGCGCAAAGGTCGGGATCGAGACGCCGTTGGTGAAGCCGTCCACGACGAACTTGTCCTGGAGGTACACGGCCTTTTCACGGCGATATTCGCCACCCACCGCGAAGCGGATCGGGCCGCCGGGCAGGTTGAAGAACCCGCTCGTATCGCCGTTCACGAAGCCCTGGAAGTCGAGCTGTTCGAGCGAGGCATGCGCGGTGAACTGGCGCGAGAAATAGGCTGCCGACGCGGTGTTGTCGGATGCGCCGAACGGATTGTACGGTACGCAGGCCGCGATATCCGCAGCCAGCCGCGCCGCATTGGCCGCGGCGTCACCCGAGCCCGGACGCTGGATCGCAAATGCCGAGGCCGGATCAAATTGCGAGCGGCACTGGATCTTGCCGGTCGCGGGGTTGATCCCGGCATCCATCGCCAGCGAGAAGCGCTGGCGATCGAGGAAGCCGTCGGTCGTGGTCAGCTGCTTGAACTTGCCGTAATTGGCCGACAGTTCGTAGCTCCAGTCGCCATTGAACGTACCACGGAAGCCGCCGACGATCCGGAACGTGTCGCGCTTGAAGAACTCGTCGCGCAGACCAACGTCGAGCAGATTGCGGGCCAGCTGGAAGCGATAGCTGCCGTTGCCGATCGCCGTCAGGTCCGCCGCCGAGAGATTGCCCGCTGCCGGGCAGCCCGCGGTCAGGCTGACGTTGCAGCCCGATGCCAGGATCAGATTGGTCAGCGTGATCCGGTCGGTCGGATTCAGGAACGGGTTGTCGAGCCGCGGACGCTCACGCTGGTCGCCGACGTTGCCGTTGACGCCGGTGCCGGTCTGGATGAACGACGGGCCGGCATTGTTGCCCAGCGCCTTCACCCGATCCCATTTTGCCTCGAAGAACACTTCGAGCGCCGGGGCGAACGTATAGTGGCCGAGCGCGTTGATGTTGTAGCGCTGAAGGTAGGGCAGCACCGACAGGGTCTGGCCCTCGCGGCCGGTCTGGCCGTTTCCACCCAGGATACCGCCGGTCGGACCCGAGCCGTAGCGCGAACCGGTCTGCTGCTGCAGGCGGCCGTCCGAGGTGAAGATATAGGTGCAATTGTACGGCGTGCCGTTCGAGTTGGGGCCGCCATTATTGGCCAACGTGCCCGTGCCGCATCCGGCAACGGAGGCCTTTTGCGGAATCGCGATCAGACCATACGGATTGATCGTGGTGCTGCGGATGTCCCGCAGGAAGATCTGGTCGGGGAATCCGTCGCTGGCGCTGGTCAAGCCGGCCGAATCGACGTCGACCGTGCCGAAGCCGTTATTCTGGCGATACCAGGGAATGTCCGAGGCGAAGATGCGCTGCTGGTGAGTGAACTCGCCGGCGATCGTGATGTTGCCCTTGCCGCCGGCGAAGTTCTTGCCGAACATGGCCGAAAGCAGCTGGTTACCGCCGAAGCCGGCAGTGCTGGCACCGGCCTGGCCGCGCAGCTGAAGCCCGTCATAGTCGCGACGCAGGATGAAGTTGACCACGCCGGCGATCGCGTCCGAGCCGTACACCGCCGAATTTCCGCCGGTCACGATGTCGACGCGCTCGACCAGGGCGGTCGGGATGCTGTTGATGTCCGGCGACACCGCGTTGTTCAGGATGTCCGCGGCGACGTGGCGGCGGCCGTCGACCAGCACCAGCGTGCGTGAGGTGCCGAGGCCGCGAAGATCGAGCAGGTTGAGGCCGGCGATGCCGATGCCGAGGCCCGGATTGGTCTGGGCGAACGTGCTGCGGAGCTGGGGAAGGTTGTTGAGTGCTTCGCCGACATTGGCCTGGCCGGCCTTGAGGACCGTGTCACCGCTGATCGAGGTGATCGGAATGTCGGAAGTGACGTTCGGGCTGCGGATGCGCGAGCCGGTGATGATCACGTCCTTGGTGTCGTCGGCCGCCGGCGCGGTGGTGGTATCTTGCGGCGCAGCGGCGGGTGCCGGATCGGCAACCGGCGTCGCGGCGGACTTGTCGGCGGCCTTGTCCGCAGCCGACGCCATGACAGGCATCAGGAAGCCGACAGACACGAGTGCCGTGGCAGACAATAGGTGCGTGAGTTTCATCGATGTTGACCCCTTTTAGACAAGCGTTCCCCAACGCTTGACGACAGAAGAGGGCAGCCGCCGCCCGCTAGCAAGCTTTCGGCAATCGATTTGTTACCGAATTGTACGAGATTGTCGCGAATTGTAGCAATTGTGCAACGGTGCGGCAGAAGGGTTGGCCTAACTCCGATAGCGGAAGAGCGCTCGCGTCCCGCGACGGCGCGCTGGCGTCTCCGCGGGTGTCACGCTGGCGTCGACGGACGCGGGCGGCTAGGCAGCCGCGATGATTCTTCCGCTTCGATTGCGCCGCAACGCCGGCGCGCTGACCGCCAACTGGCGGGCGCTGGCGCGGATGAGCGGGACGGCCGTATGTGGCGCGGCAATCAAGGCGGACGGTTACGGGCTCGGTGCCGGCTGGGTGGCGACGACGCTGGCCGAAACGGGGTGCCGCGATTTCTTCGTCGCGACCTGGGCCGAGGCCGAGGCGTTGGCGCCGCTCGGGCTGCCTGGCGTGGCCGTGCTCCATGGCGTGCGCGAGGAGGATATGGCGCTCGCCTTGTCGAGGATCGCGACGCCGATACTCAACACCACCGCGCAGGCGGCGCGGTGGCGCGCGGCAGGGGGCGGCGCGTGTCACGTCATGCTTGATACCGGGATGAACCGGCTCGGGATGAGCGAAGAGGATGTCGTGGGTGGCGCGATGGACGGCCTCGCCATCGACACGCTGATGAGCCACCTCGCGTCGGCGGACGAAGACGTCGCGCTCAACGAGGCGCAGCGCGTGCGGTTCGCGACGATGGTCGGGATGGTACCGGCGGAACGCTACAGCCTCGCCAATTCGGCGGGGATCGCGCTCGGCGCGAATTATGCCTTCGACCTTACCCGGCCGGGTCTCGCACTCTACGGCGGGGTGCCTCGACCCGAGCTGGCCGGCGCGATCGTCCAGGTCGCCACGCCCGAAGCACAGGTTCTACAGCGGCGCACGGTGCGCGCGGGCGAGACGGTCGGCTACAATGCGACCTGGACCGCGCCGGCCGACACCGAGGTCGCGATCCTCAACTACGGCTATGCCGATGGCTATTTCCGCGGCTTCTCGGGACGGGGCGCCGCGTTGTTCGACGGTGCCGTCCTGCCGCTGCTTGGCCGCGTGTCGATGGACCTGATCGCGATCGACGTATCCGGCCATGACATAGCCGAGGGCGACTGGCTGGCGATCGACTACGACATCCCCCGCGCCGCCGCGCTGTCGGGGATGTCGCAATACGAATTGCTGACCGGCCTCGGCCGCCGGTTCGAGCGGATCTAGCGCGGCGGCGTCAGCGCTCGACGCACATCGCGATGCCCATGCCGCCGCCGATGCAGAGCGTGGCGAGGCCCTTCTTCGCGTCGCGCTTGGCCATTTCGTAGAGCAGGGTGGTCAGCACGCGCGCGCCCGATGCGCCGATCGGATGACCGATCGCGATCGCGCCGCCATTGACGTTGACCCGGTCGGCATCCCAGCCGAGCTCCTTGCCGACCGACAGGGCTTGCGCGGCGAACGCCTCATTGGCCTCGATCAGGTCGAGATCGGCGATCGACCAGCCGGCCTTTTCCAGCGCGCGGCGCGTCGCCGGGACCGGGCCGATCCCCATGATCGACGGATCGACGCCCGCCGATGCCCAGCTCGCGATCCGCGCGAGCACCGGCGCGCCGCGCTTCGCCGCCTCGTCGGCGGACATCACGACCAGGGCGGCGGCGCCGTCGTTGAGGCCGGAGGCGTTGGCGGCGGTGACCGTGCCGTCCTTCTTGAACGCCGGACGCACGCCCGACACGCTTTCGATCGTCACGCCGGCGCGGATATATTCGTCGTCGGCGACGATCGTGTCGCCCTTGCGGCCTTTGATCGTGACCGGCGCGATCTCGTCGCGGAAGCGCCCGGCAGCGCGCGCCGCCTCGGCGAGGTTTTGCGAGCGGACCGAGAATTCGTCCTGCATCTCGCGCGTCACCTGATATTGCTCGGCGAGATTTTCCGCCGTGATCCCCATGTGATAGCCGTTGAACGCGTCGGTCAGGCCGTCCTTGATCATCGTGTCGATCAGTTCGAGCGACCCCATTTTCTGTCCAGTGCGGATGGTCTGGGCATGCGTGCTGAGCGACATGCTTTCCTGCCCGCCCGCGACGACGATCCGGGCATCGCCGGTCGCGACTGCCTGCGCCGCCAGCGCGACCGCGCGCAAGCCGGAACCGCATACCTGGTTGACGCCCCAGGCCGGGATTTCCTTGGGCACGCCGGCCGCCATCGATGCCTGGCGGGCGGGGTTCTGGCCCTGCGCGGCGGTGAGTACCTGACCCAGGATCACTTCGGACACCTCGTCGCCGGCGACGCCTGCCTGCGCCAGCGCCGCCTCGATTGCGATCCGGCCCAGTTCGTGCGCCGGGGTTGCCCCGAACGCGCCCATGAAGCTGCCCACCGGGGTACGCTTGGCGGCGGTAATGACGATGTCGGACATGGGGACGACTCCAATGGGGATGGGTTTGGCGGCTATCTAGGCGCGCTTGAGCCAGTCCGCCAGCGGCTCCCACAATTGCGCCGTCGCCCGGCCGCCGACGATCATGCCGACATGGCCGGAGCCGAGATCGCGGCGATCGGCGAGGTCGGCGGCGCTTTCCTTGGGAACGATGCGATCGCTCAACGAGACGAACTCGACCGACGGGCAGGGAAGGGCGTGCGGATCGACCGCCTGACCTGCGATATGCCAGCTGCCATTGCCGGTCAGGTCGTCGCCGACGAAATCCTCGAACAGCTGCCGCCCGACGGCATAGGGCAAGGGTGCGCCGGCATTCGCCCAATCCTCCAGCGCGATGAAGCCGTTCCAGGCATCGCTCCCCGGGTCCATCCGCCCGAACGCCTCGTATTTGGACACCGTCCGCGCCGGGTCGAGCCGCCAGAAGCCGGTCTGCAGCACTTCCATCGGCACCAGGCCCATTGCCTCGCACGACGGTTTCGCCGCGGTCCACAATTCGCCGATCGCGTCACGACCGCCGCCAAAACCGGCGAAATGCCAGGGCGTCGCGATCAATGCGACGCCCGCGGTCTTGCCCGCTGCCGCGGCGCCGAGTGCCAGCGTTCCGCCCAGGCAGTAACCGACCAGCAGGGGCGGGCGGTCGAACTTCTCGATCAAGGGGATCAGGATGCGCTCGACATGCGCGGTCACGTCCATGCCGCGGTCGTCCGGCCCGGGCGTGCCCCAGTCGAGCAGATAGGGGTGGAGGCCCTGTTCGCTGCACCAGCGCAATAGTGAATTTTGCGGCGCAAGATCGAGGATGAAGGGCGGGTTGATCAAAGACGGCACGAAGATCACCGGCCGCCCATCGCCGCCGCCATAGTCACGCAACCGCGCGCGCCCCCTACGGAATCGCGCCGGCAAGGCCTTGCGCGGCCGGGCGCGCGGCGCTTGCTGATAGGCTTTCAGCCCGGCCAGGGCGGCGGCACGGCGCTCGGGCGATGCTGCGGTCTCTTCGCGCAGCATGTCGAGAAACAGGGGAAGCGGGCGCGGCCCATGTTGCGGTGCGTCATGCATCGGTGGTACAGCCGCGGCATATCATTCCAGGGGGCGCTCCCATCATGAAGAAGCAAGCGGCCGGCGACGGCCCGGTCATCATCAAGAAATACGCCAATCGTCGTCTCTATAATACCGAAAGCTCGTCCTACATCACGCTCGATCACCTCGCCGCGATGACGCGCGAGGGGCGCGACTTCAAGGTCGTCGACGCCAAGACCGATGAGGACATCACGCACAACGTCCTCACCCAGATCATCATGGAAGAGGAAGCGCGTGGCCAGACCATGCTGCCGGTCAATTTCCTCCGCCAGCTGATCGCGATGTACGGCGATTCGATGCAGGCCTTCGTCCCGAGCTATCTCGAGGCCTCGATGGAAAGCTTCCGCCGCAACCAGGAACAGTTCAAGTCGGCGGTCGAGGGCGCGTTCGCCAATTCGCCGTTCGCCGAGCTCGCCAAGCGCAACATGCAGATGTTCGAGGCGGCGACTGCGGCGTTCAAGCCACAGGGCGGCCATGCCGCGCCCGCGGCGAAGCCGGCCGGTGGCGACGACGATGTCGCCGCGCTCAAGGCCGAACTCGCGCGGCTGCAGGAAAAGATCGAGAAACTCGGCCACTAAGAGGGCAGACCCCTGGTGGACTTCACGCCGCAGGTCGTGGCGGGGGCGGTTGCCGCCCTGTTCGCGCTCGTCGGGATCGCTGCGGGTATTGCCGATTGGCGCCACCGCAAGCGGCACGACCTCGATCGCGTGTCGTTGCTCGACTGGCGAACGGTTCAGGTCTTCGCGCTGATCGCGGCGATCATCACGGGTGCGCTGGCGGCGCACCTCTGAACGGCAGGTCGTTCCGGAGGTAGACCATCGTCCGGTAGTCGGCGCGCGGTGTCGAATACACCAGCCGGTAGTTTTTCAGTGCCTGCTTGAGCGCGATCAGGCTGCCCATGTTCCAGATTTCGAGCCGCCGGGTCGAGCCGACGATCACGGGCGGCCGCGCGGCGAGGATACGGCGGACTTCCGCTGCTTCGTCGATGCCGGTCGCGCCCTGCTCGGTCGTGTAGGCGAGCATATTGGGAAAAGCGTAGCGGGTAGGCAGGCAGGTTTGCGCCAGCTCATAGGTGATCGTGTCGCCGATGAAGACATAGGGACAGCCGTCGCGGCTGTTCGCCTTGACCACCGCCGCGACCGCGCGTGCTTCATCCCCGTCATTATTCTTGATCCCGCGTTCGATCACGTTGAGCAGCAGCCCGAGCGTCAGCGTGGCGATCAGCAGGCGTGACGACCGTCCGAGCGCCCGTGCCGCGATCACCGCCAGCGGCGCGACCAGCGGCAAGGCGTAATGGTCGAAGAAGGTGCCGATCAGCAGGAAGCCGCCACCTGCCGCGGCGATCCAGCCGAACGCGATCAATGCCTCTTCACGGGCGCTGCCGCGCGGGCGCCAGCGCCAGGCGATCACTGCCGACAGGATCAGGGGAGACAGGCTGGCGACGATGCCCAGCAGCCGCATCGCCAGCTGGTCGATCGGATAGCCTGCGCGCAGGAAGATGGAGGAGACGTTCGCGAACCAGAAAGCGTCGAACGCCTGGCTGCCCAGCGACCAATAGTAACCAGCGATCGCCAGCGTCGGCGCGAGTCCGGCGAGTATCCAGAGGATCGCTGCGCCGACCAGGTCGACCCAGCGTCCCCCGGCCTTGCGCAGATACCAGAGATGGGCGCCGCCGATGAATGCCCCTTCGATCGCCGGCGTGTACTTGGTCTGGATCGCGAGCCCGCCGAGCAGGCAGGCCCAGATGCCCCATGCGACGATCGCGCCCCTGGCCCGCGCCGCGGCGCGATCGGGCAGGTGAAGCGCGACCAGCGCCGCGCCGGCAACGAACAAATTGTAGAAGACCGGCGACTGGCCGCCGCGGCCGCCGAGCAACGGCAGCCAGATCAGATACGCGACGCCCGCCGCCAGCGCGCCGATGCGACTTGCTCCGGTCCGCAGCGCGGCACGCCAGACGATATAGGCGGTGGCGGTGGCGAACGCCGCCGCGACGAGCTGATATTGCAGCACCCCGTCGCCGCCGAGCAGCCGGATCGCGGCATAGATCAGGAACAGCCCGAGCGGTTTGCGATCCCAGATATGGATATACGGCACTGCGCCATGCAGCATGCGGTCGCCGACCAGCAGATAATATTGCTCGTCGACATGGATGACCGGATTGCCGAAATCCCAGGCGCGGATGGCGAGCGCGACGACCGCCAGTATCGCCGCCATCTGCCATGCCCTGAACCGTTCGACATACGGCAGGTTCAATAGAAACGCTCCAGCCGCAGCTGACGTTCACTGCCGCCGCACACGCCGAGCCGGACGACGCGACCGGGCCGATCGGCCGACCAGGAAGCGATCGGCCGGCTGGCATAATCGGCGGTGACGATCTGGCCGTCGACGCTGCAGATATCCTCACCGGCTTTCCAGCCCATGCCCGCCGCCGGGCTGCCGCGCATCACGTGGACGACGCGGAGGCGGTCGCTTGCCGGCAGGAACAGGAGCCCGCTGGTCGAGCGCAGCCTGGGCTGGTTGAGATCGTCGCCTCCCGCCATCACCATCCGTCCGGCACCGGGATCGAGCAGCACGCGGTAGCGCTGGAGGTAGCCGAGCCCGATCCGCCCTGCCGCGCCCATTTGCGCCGAAAAGCCGCGACCCGGTTCGATCATCACCTCGACATCGTCCATCATCGACTCGCCGACACGGATCGCCGGCAGCACCGCGAGATCGGTGACGACCGGCCCGGTGACGCTGTACGACAGGGTCGTCGTGGACGCGTCGGGCGAGGCGGCAAGCGAGCGCCATGCCTCGTTCGACATCGCGATCGTCCGGCCATCGCCGGTATCGACGATCATCGGGCGCAGGCGCGTGCCGTTGACCGTCATCTCGCTGATATAGAGCTGGTCGCGCGCGATCTCGAGCGGTGCGGTCTGGCCGGGAAAGGGCAGGCGGCCGCTGGGGATCAGGCGGAACCGGCGATTGGCGAAGTCGATGTCGAGCGCGTAGCGGCGCAGCAGGTCGCTGCCGATCACCATGTCGAGCGGCTGGGCGCTGCCAGTCAGGGTGGTGGGCAGGTCGACCACGCCCAGCTTGCCACCGCTCCGCGTCAGTCCGCCGATCGCGAGCGTGCGCCCGATCGTCTGGTCGACCGCGACCAGTCCGCCGGTGCCGAGCCAGTTGTTGCCGCGCGTTACCTTGAGCCCGGCATCGGTCGCCCAGCGGCGCGCAATCAGCGACGCGCTGCAGCCGGTATCGAGGATCGCGGTGACCGCGCGGCCATCGACCGTCATGCGAAACTGGATCTGGTTGCTCGGCGTCAGCTCGAACGGCACCCATTGCGACTCGGCATCGGGGGCAAGCACCACGCGCTCGGGCGGCGGCACCGGCATGGCCGGCGCCATCGCTCCGCCGACCGGCAAAGGGAGAAGCAACAGCAAGGGCAGCATGCGACGGCGCATGCAGGGTGCTTATACCTGCCGGGGGCCGGCGGAAACGGGGTAAAGTGTCCGTTAACCCCGTTCCTGCGGGCGATGGTGCAGGCGGTGGTCGGTGCTATTAGGCTGTGCCGGGGAGAAACAGATGCGCGCGTTGATGATGATGGCGACCATGACAGCCTTGCTGGCGGCGGTACCGGCGAGCGCGCTCGACCGCTATCGTTGCAGCGATGGGGGCAGCGGGCTCGGGCTGATCCTGGAGATCGACCAGGCGGCCAACACGATGCAATATGGCGACGACAAAAGGCCGATGCGACCGGTTTGCCTGTTGCTGACATCGGGGATGGACGACGCCGCTACCCTGGCGGCGCAATGCCATGTCCGGGTCGCCGGCGACCTCGCCATGGTCGACTTGCCGCTGCGCAGCGACGGCAAGGACCAGACCTCGCTTGCCGCCTTCGATCGCCGCGACCTGTCGTTCGTGATCCTGGGGCGCGGGCCAGTCGACAATCTGAAGATCGCCATGACCTGCAAGCGGGGATGATGCGTTAGAGGCAGGCCTCGAGATACGCCTGGTCGAAGCCGAACTGGCGGGCCTTTTCCAGCGTGTAGGGGCGCAGGCCCATCGAGCGGTATTCGCCGACGATCTTGCCGTCGGCCGACTCGCTCAGATATTCGAACTTGAACAATTCCTGGGTGACGATGACCGGGCCTTCCATGCCGATCACCTCGGTGATGTTGGTCACGCGGCGGCTGCCGTCGCGCAGACGCTTGACCTGGACGATCATGTCGACCGAATCGGCGATCTGGCGCGAGATCGCTTCCTTCGGGATCTTGATGTCGCCCATCATCACCATGTTCTCCATACGACCCAGGCATTCGCGCGGGCTGTTGGAGTGGAGCGTGCACATCGATCCGTCGTGACCGGTATTCATCGCGGCGAGCAGGTCGAAACATTCCGACCCGCGGATTTCGCCGAGGATGATGCGGTCCGGCCGCATACGCAGCGCGTTCTTGACGAGGTCGCGGATGGTGATCTCGCCCTGGCCCTCGAGGTTGGCCGGGCGGGTTTCGAGCGGCAGCCAGTGCGGCTGCTGCAG
>FTCZ01001336.1_pt1 | contig 28246 bp, 24 predicted proteins | sample 1658871 | NCBI WGS metagenome assembly FTCZ01 (sample SAMEA3914864, study PRJEB12502) | metagenome | biome: forest; material: soil | place: USA | collected 2012-03-12 | depth 0.3 m | reverse complement strand
GGCCCAAGGGCCTCGGCATGCGCATCATCACGTCCTTCGTCCACCAGCTCAGCGGCACGCTGGACATCCACGCCCGCAATCCCGGCACGGAATTCGTGCTCACGATCCCACGCAAGGCGGCCGAGTAGTTCAGGCGGCCGGGCGCTTCGGGCTTTCTAGGCCGAGATGATCCCGCAATGTCGTGCCGGTGTAGTCGGCGCGGAACAGCCCGCGCTCCTGCAGGATCGGCACGACATGATCGACGAAGGCGTCGAACTGGCCGGGGAAGTAGGGCGGCATGACGTTGAAGCCGTCGGCGGCGCCCGCTTTGAACCAGCGCTCCAGCACGTCGGCGATCTCGGCCGGGCCGCCGACCAGCAGCAGGTGGCCGCGCGCGGCGGCGACGCGGTAGTAGAGCTCGCGCAGGGTGAGCTTGTCGCGCCGCGCCATTTCCATCAGCAGCGCCGATCGGCTTTTGAGCGCTTCGGTCTCGGGCGGGGCGGGCACCGGGCCGTCCATTGGCAGCTTCGATACGTCCATGCCGAGCCGCTCCGACAGCACGGTGAAGGCCTGCGTCGAATCGATGTTGCGATTGAGCTCGGCGAAGATCTCGCGCGCCTCCGCGGCGGTGCGCCCAACGACGGGGAAGACGCCCGGCATGACCAGCGCACTTCCGGCAGGACGACCGGACTCGACCACCTGCGCATTCAGCGCATCATAGAAGACCTTCGCTTCGGCGACATCGTTCTGCGCTGTAAAGACCACGTCGGCGATACGCGCGGCGAGTGCCTGGCCGGGACCGGACGACCCCGCCTGGATCAGCACTGGATGGCCCTGCGGCGCGCGCGGCACGTTGAGGCCGCCGGTCACGGTGAAATATTTGCCGCGGAAGTCCGGCTGGCGCAGGCTGCCCGGCTTCACGAACTGGCCGGCCACCTTGTCGCCGATGAAGGCGCCGTCGTCCCAGGTGTCCCACAGGAGCCGGCAGGCCTCGACGAACTCCTCGGCGATCGCGTAGCGCTCGGCGTGCGGCGGGTGCTGGCGGCCGAACACGGCGCTCGACTTCGAATAGGCCGTCGTCACCACGTTCCAGCCCGCGCGGCCGCACGAGATATGGTCGAGCGAGGCGAAACCGCGCGCCACGTGATAGGGCTCGCCGTAGGTGGTCGAGGCGGTGGCCGCGAGGCCGACCTTGCTCGTCACCATCGCCAGCGCCGACAGAAGCGTCAGCGGCTCGAACTTGCCGATGGTCGAGGGATGCTCGCCGTAGCCCGTGGCGAAGCCGTCGCCCAGGAAGAACATGTCGAACTTCCCGCGCTCGGCGGTCTGCACGATGTGCTTCATCAAGCCCAGGTTCGGCCAGCCCGTCGTCTCGGCGTCCGGATGCCGCCATCCCGCGACGTGATGGCCGGGCGTCTGCACGAAGACGCCGAGGCGCATTTTCTTGTCGTTCATGCCGCTTAAATGAACGAGGCGTCTGTCGGTGTGCAATGAATAAATTCATGCCGGCACAAACGACGCGAGCACTTGTCTATTGGTATCAGGCCGGGAGCGCGAAGCGGCCTCTGTTGGCGGTCAGTGGTTTGACGACGTCATGATGGGAGTGCTTGCGAGCGACCGCTGGGGATGATAGCCGATAAACCAACTCACGCGCCCCTGAGGGAATGTGCGTTGACGCGCCGACGCGCTCCTCTAAAGGGACGGCCTGACAAAGTGAATGGAGACGGGAATGGCGCGTCATGAAGGTGGCTGTTTGTGCGGCGAAGTCCGGTTCGTGGTCGACAAGGAACCGATGCGCGTCACCGTCTGCCACTGTCATTTCTGCCAACGTACGACCGGGACGGCGTATTTGGTCGAACCGGTGTTCGCCAAAACAGACTTTCACATCACCGCAGGTACACCCAAGACCTATGACGTGATCTCCGCAGGCAGCGGCAAACGCGTGACCATCCACTTTTGCGGCACGTGCGGCGCGAGGGTGATGCTCGGCTTCGAGCGCTTTCCCGACGGCGTGGGTACGTTCGCCGGTTCATTCGACGATCCGGGCAAGCTCGGCCTCGCCTCCGGCATCGTGCGGCACGTGTTCACGGGGGCGGCGCAGGATGGCACCGTCCTGCCAGCCGGTGTCCCGCTGTTCCACGAACATGCCTTCCGTCTGGATGGCTCGCTGAACGAGCCCAAGGTGCTGACCGAGCCGGCGATCGCGAGCCGATAAGGGTGCGTCCGGCCCTCAGCGGGCGTACACTTTGTTCTCAATCCGCCGGCTTGATACGGGACGAATGCACATCCCAGGGATCGCCGTCGGCCACCAACTTTCCGCTCCCGACGAGGGCGATCACGCGCACCAGCAACATGATGCCACCGACCTGTTGGTGGAACTCTCCGAGCGCATCGCCGATCACACGCGCGATCCGCTCGCCACCAGGCGGTACTCGCTTCAGCAGAGAGGAATCGAAATAGTCGATCGGCGCCGACGTCAGGCCCTGCGGTGAGGCGATACGAAATGGCGCATTCTCGCGCTTGAGACGCTGCCAGTGCTCGCGAAATTGAGTCTTCTCCGGCCCGGTTGGAATGCGCTCGCTGCCGAACAGCGCGGCAAGTCGATCCGGTGGCATGATCGAGACATACGCCGGCCGGTCCTGCGAGGCGTCGATGATCGCGTAAGGCCTTTCCCCGAGCCGGTCGGCGCATGCCAGGAAGCAGGCGAACTCCCGCGCCGAGTTGCGGCTGAACCAAAGTATGAGGCGCTCCTCACTCGTGGTGAGCCGGTCCCAGAAGTCCCCGATATGGTCGAAATCCTTGTCGGCGTAATAGGGGCGCCACCATGCCGCGCGCGGTTGGGGATCGTCCGAATCGATGGGGCCGCAACTCAGATCGTCGCGGCAGCCCATTACGTCCTCGTCGAGCCCCGCGCCTTGAAGCGCCTGGAGCATCGAGCCGCGAGCAGAGTCGCCCGGCACAATATGGAGTGTTCTCATGCCATCGTTAATCTAGCCGCTCTCCACGAACTTGTTGAGCGACAGGAGCTGCCAGAATCGTCCTGTGGAAACACAGAGGATACCGCTGTTAGCGCCAAGCCGACGCAAGAAGTGCCGATGCGATAAGCAACGGATCGATATAACGACCGTATTGGGCGATTGGCGCCAACGCGCTTAGACTCGCGGACATGAAGCAACACACTCGCGCGGCGCGCCCGTTATTTTCCCGTTTGTTTAACGGGAGGGCGTTCGCATGACCCGCCTGATGCGCCGGCTTCGCTGCCTCGAAGCCGAGATTCTCCGGCTCGAGGAAAAACTAGCGGCCCGCGCGCGCCTTTTGCGTCGCCGCGGCGTCGACCACGCCCTTGGGCGAAACCACGACGCCGTAGTCCCGGAGCGCCGTCTCGACGGTGATCACCTCGTCGAGCACGTCGTCGGCCACGTCGGCGGGATCGCGCTCGAGCGGGTTGCCGTAGCCGCCGCCGGCGGGGCCATAGCAGACGAAGCGGCCGTCCCTGGCGATGTTCATGTGCGGCACCTTGCTGGGCAGCGCGCGGTCGGGCTTGCCGGGCGTCATCAGGTCGAGCTTGGCCGGCATGCCTTCGCTGCCGCCCAGGAAGCCCCACGGCCGGTAGCGATGGCCTTCGCCCTCGACCGAGGCGCCGCCGTCGCTGAGGAACGTGAACTCGCGCACCGAGCCCAGCCCGCCGCGCCACTTGCCGGCGCCGGCCACGTCCTCGCGCAGCTCGTAACGCAGGACGCGCAGCGGCAGGTGAGTCTCGATGTCCTCGATCGGGTTGTTACGCGTGTTGGCGTAGAGCGTGTCAACGGCGTCCATACCGTCCTTGCCGAGGCGTCCGCCGTAGGAGCCCTCGAAGATCTCCATGTGGACCCAATGCGTCTCGTCCTTGAGGCCGGAGAAGGCGATGACCTTGAGGTTGCCGATGCCGGCCGAGACGTTACCAGGCATCGCAGCCGACAGGGCCTTCATTACCGTGTCGGCGAGCTGATTGCCGGGGCAGAAGCGCGCGATGGTCGGTGCGGGGAAGGTCGGATTGGCCAGGCACCCCTTGGGTGCGATGATCGTGATCGGCCGGATCAGGCCCGCGTTGACCGGGATGTGGCCATGGATCTCGGTGTCGAGCAGCACCGAGCGGATGGTGAGCCAGATCGCGATGTCCGCGGTGCCCTCCAGCGGCATGTTGATCGGCCGGTCGGGGACCTGCGGCGCGGTGCCGGTGAGGTCGACGATGAGGCTGTCGTCCTTCTTGGTGATTGTGACGACGATCGGCAGTTCCTTCTTGTTGGCGTCGGGACTGTCGAGATAGCCGTCGATCGCCGTCTCGGCGCGATAGACGCCGTCGGGCAGCTTGGCGATGGCCTGGCGCATCAGCCGTTCGGCATGGTCCATCAGGGCGACGCAGGCGAGATCGAAGGTCTCCACGCCGTAGCGCTCGACCAGTTCGACGAGACGCTCCGCACCGATTCGGGCCGCGGCGACCTGGGCATCCATGTCGCCGACCACGAGATCGGAGGCGCGGATGTTGTCGCGCACGATCTGCCAGACCATGTCGTTCCTGACGCCCCTGTCGTAGACCTTGATCGCCTTGAACTGCAGGCCCTCGGCATAGGCGTCGATCGCCTCGACGATGCCGCAGGAGCCGGGCGACAGCGCGCCGATGTCGAGATGATGCGCGGTGGTCGCGGCAAAGGCGATCAGGCGCGTGCCGACGAACACCGGCACGACGAAGGCCACGTCCGGGCCATGGCTTGCGCCTGAATAGGCGTCGTTGTGCATGATGACGTCGCCGGGCCGGATCACGTCGCCGCGATCCTTGAGCGTCTTCAGGATGCCACGGATGTAGCCCGGGATCGGGCCGGACTGCAGTGGCGTCGATTGCGCCGATTCGGCGAGGCCGCGTCCCTCGGCATCGACAAGGGCCGCTCCGAAATCCTCCGACTCGCGGATGATCGAGGAGTAGCTCATGCGCATCAGCTTGTAGCCCATCTCGACGGCGATGTTCTCGAGCGCACCCTGGATCACCGAGGTGGTGATCGGGTCGATGCGGTCCGGCTTGGGGGCCGGCTGGCGGAGGGGGGCGGTGGTCATCGACATTCTCCCTGCGGCGCATCCTTCGAGACGCGGCCCTTCGGGCCGCTCCTCAGGATGAGGTCATGCGTGAACGACCAACAAAGCCTCATCCTGAGGAGGCGCGTAGCGCCGTCTCGAAGGATGGGCAAAGGACGAGGTCTAACCATCGGTCTTCCGGATAATCAGGTTGCCGGCGGCATCGGCTTCGAAACTATGTTGAGGCGGCACGACGGTTGTCGAGTCCATCTGCAGCACGATGGCGGGGCCGGGGATGCGTTCGCCGACCGGCAGCAGGTCGCGGCGGTAGAAGGTCGTCGGATAGTCCGAGAGCTTGGTGCCGATCCTGAACGTGCCGGTGCCGTCGCGCACCTTGGCGGCGGCGAGCGACCGGGTGGCGCCGGGCGTGGGCTTGGCGATCTTGGCGGCGCTGGCGGCGCCCACCAGGCGCAGGTTCACGATCTCGATCGCACTGTCGGCGAAGTAATGGCCATATTCGCGCTTGTGCACCTCGTGGAAGGCGTCGAAGGCCTTGGCGAGTGCGGCTTCGTCGAGCGTGCCGTCGGGGAAGGGCACGCGCAGCTCGTATCCCTGGCCCACGTAGCGCAGGTCGCCGCGCCGCTCGAAGGTCACCTTGGAGAGATCGATGCCGTCAGCGGAGAAGCGCCCGGCCAATTCTTTCGCCATGGCGGTGAAGTCGGCATTGATGCGTGCGAGGTCCGCCGCGCCCGAGACCTGGAACGAGGTGCGGATCGCGTCGTAGCGCAGGTCGGAGATCAGCAGGCCCACGGCGGACGTGATGCCGGGATGCGGCGGGATGATCGTCTCGGGAATGCCCAGCATGTCGGCCACTTCGGCGCCGTGCAGCGGCCCCGCGCCGCCGAATGCGACCAGCGCGTAGTTGCGCGGGTCGATGCCCTTCTGGACGGTGCGGCTGCGGATCGCGTTGGCCATGTTGGCGTTGATCACGGTGATCACGCCTTCGGCCGCCTCGAGGTCGGACAGGCCGAGCGACTTGGCGAGTTCGCCGATCACGCGGCGCGCCGCCACTTCGTCGAGCGACATGCTGCCGCCCAGGAAGTTGCCGCGATCGAGGCGTCCCAGCACGACGTTGGCGTCGGTCACGGTGGCGCGCGTGCCGCCGCGCCCGTAGGCGGCGGGGCCGGGCACGGCGCCGGCCGAGCGCGGCCCGACCTTGAAGGCGCCCGCCTGGTCCACGAAGGCGATCGAGCCGCCACCGGCGCCGATCGTATGGACGTCGATCATCGGCACGAGCACGGGAAAGCCCGCGATCCAGGTATCGCGCGCGGTGGCCTCGCCGAAGCCGCCGTCGGTCACGATGCCGATGTCGGCCGAGGTGCCGCCGATGTCGAAGGTGATGAGGTTGCGCTTGCCCGACAGGCCGCCCGCCCAGTCGCCGCCGATCACGCCCGCGGCGGGGCCCGACAGAAGCGTCAGCACCGGCCGCTCGGCCACCATGGCGGGCGTCGCCACACCGCCGTTCGACGCCATGATGCGCAGGTCGGCCTTGAAGCCGCTCTTCTCGATGTCGCTCTCGAGCTTGGTCACGTAGTTGCGCACCTTCGGCCCGACGAAGGCGTTCATCGCCGTCGTGGTGAAGCGCTCGAACTCGCGGAACTGCGGCGACACCGACGACGAGGTCGTGGCGAAACACTCGGGATATTCCTCGCGCACGATCTCCATGGCGCGCGCCTCGTGCGCCGGATCGAGATAGGAGAACAGGAAGCAGATGGCGATCGCCTGGACGCCCGCGTCCTTGAGCTCGCGCGCGGCCTCGCGCACGCCTTGCTCGTCGAGCGGCTCCAGCACATCGCCGCGCGGCGGCACGAGGCGTTCCTTCACCGTCTTGCGATGGCGACGCTTGACCAGCGGCCGGTCCTGCCAGGGGATGTCCTGCATGATCGAGTAGTGCTGCGGGCGCTGGTGGCGGCCGATGTGCAGGATGTCGCGATAGCCGCCGGTCGTGATCAAGCCTGTCACGGCACCGTCATGTTCGAGGATCGCATTGGTGGCGATGGTCGTGCCGTGGAACACGGTATCGATCGTCTCGCGCGGGATGCCGTATTTGTCGCACAGGGCAGTCAGTCCTTCGACGACGCCACGGGAGGGATCGTCGGGCGTGGTCGAGATCTTGTGCACGCCGATCCGGACACCGGCCTGGCCCGCCTCGGTGTCGGCATAGATCAGGTCAGTGAAGGTGCCGCCCACATCAACGCCGATCAGCCGCATCGAACGCCTCCCTACGATTTTGTCGAAAGTTTGCAAAAGCCGCGCCAAGCTCGCGGTGTTGTGACGTGCCAACCTTCGGCGGGAGCATACGTTCTATAGCCATGGATGGCCTACAAATTCGTTCCGGCGACGTGCGCCTGCTGTCGCTGGCCACCGCCGTCCCGCCGCACCGGCTGAAGCAGACCGATGCGGCCCAGATGGCGGCCCAGATCTTCTCAGGCCGCTTCCGCAACTTCGAGCGCATGGCGCCGGTGTTCACGAGCTCAGGCATCGTGGCGCGCTACACCGTGCAGCCCCCGGAATGGTATCTCGCACCCAGGATCGGCTGGCCTGAGCGCATGGTGGCCTATCTCCAGGGCGCCGCCGACTTGTTCGTCGACGCCGCGACGCGGGCGCTCGATGCTGCGGGCATCACGGCGGCCGAGGTCGACACCATCGTCACCATCTCCTCTACCGGTATCGCGACACCCAGCCTCGAAGCGCGGGTGGCGGGACGCCTGGGCTTCCGCAGCGACGTCGAGAGGGTGCCGGTGTTCGGCCTGGGCTGCGCCGGCGGTGTGTCGGGACTGGCGATCGCCAACCGGATGGCCGCGGCGCGTCCGGGCAAGATCGTGCTGATGGTCGCGGTCGAGGTCTGCACGGTGGCCTTCCGCGCCGACCAGCTGACCAAGGCCAGCATCGTGGCGTCGGCATTGTTCGGCGACGGCGCGGCGGCCTGCGTGGTGCGCGCGGGAGACGGTGCAGACAGCGGCGGCATCGCGGCGATCGAAGGCTCGGGCCAGCATATGTGGCCCGACACGCTCGACATCATGGGCTGGAACGTCGACGCGACCGGCCTCGACGTGGTCTTCGACCGCGCAATTCCGCCGTTCGTCGAAGAAAAGGTGCGGCCGGCAGTGGACGGCATCCTGCAGGGCATCGGCATCGCGACGGCCGACGTCGATCGCTTCGCCTGCCATCCGGGCGGCGCCAAGGTGATCACCGCGCTCGAGACGACACTGCAACTGAAGCAGGGCACGCTCGATCACGAGCGCGAGGTGTTGTCGGACTGCGGCAACATGTCGGCGCCCACGGTCGTGTTCGTGATGGAGCGCCTGCTGAAAGCGGGCGATCTGCCCCGGCGCACCGTGATGACGGCGATGGGCCCGGGCTTCTCCTGCGCGTGCCTTTCCCTGGTGACATGATCCTCCCGGCGCTGATCCTGGCGTTCGTCACCCTGCAGCGGCTGGGCGAGCTCGTCCTCGCCCGGCGCAACACGGCGCGCCTGCTGGCGCGCGGCGGACAGGAGGCGGGCGCGGGCCACTATCCGCTCATCGTGCTGCTGCATGCGGCGTGGCTGGCGGGGCTCTGGCTGCTCGCGCTCGACCATGCGCCCAACCTGTTCTGGCTGGTGGTCTTCGTCGTGCTGCAGCTCCTGCGCATTTGGGTCATCGCCACTCTCGGCGAGCGCTGGACGACGCGCATCATCGTGCTGCCGCAAGCGCCGCTCGTGGCGGCGGGGCCTTACCGCTTCGTGTCGCACCCCAACTACTGCGTCGTGGCGGCGGAGATCCTGGTGCTGCCACTGGTCTTCGGGCTGGTCTGGTACGGGGTCGTGTTCTCGATCCTGAATGGGCTCATTCTCTGGTTGCGGATCCGCACGGAAGAGGCTGCGCTGAAAGGCTGACGGCGGGTTTTACGCCGGTGGCACGGGGATTGCTTTCCTCGGGGCATGGCGAAGAAGCCCGATATTGAACTGGTGGCCCTGACCAAGCGTTTCGGCGCCGTTGCGGCGGTCGACTCGATCAACCTCAAGATTCCCGCCGGCTCCTATTGCTGCCTGCTCGGTCCCTCCGGCTGCGGGAAGACGACGACCTTGCGCATGATCGCGGGCCACGAGGAGGCAAGCGAAGGCGACATCATCCTGGGCTCCGAGAACATCACCAATCTGCCGCCCGCGGCGCGCGGCACGGCGATGATGTTCCAGAGCTACGCGCTGTTTCCGCATCTCGATTGCACCGACAATGTCGCCTTCAGCCTGAAGATGCGCGGCGTCGAAAAGGAGAAGCGGCGCGGCCAGGCGCTCGAAATGCTGAAGCGCGTGCAGATGGAGACGATGGCCAAGCGGCTGCCGTCGCAGCTGTCGGGCGGCCAGCAGCAGCGCGTGGCGCTTGCCCGCGCGTTGATCACCGATCCGCAGGTGTTGCTGCTCGACGAGCCGCTGTCGGCGCTCGACCCGTTCCTGCGCATCAAGATGCGCGAGGAGCTGAAGGGCCTGCAGACGCGGCTCGGCATTAGCTTCATCCACGTGACGCACAGCCAGGACGAGGCGATGGCGCTGGCCGATCTTGTCGTGGTGATGAACCAGGGGCGGATCGAACAGGCCGCGACCGCGCGCGAGGTCTTCAACAAGCCGGCCTCGGCGTTCGTCGCCAAGTTCATCGGCGGCCACAACGTCATCCCTGCCGCTGTCGCGCGCGCGAAAGGCGAGGGCGCGTTCGTCGCCATCCGCGCCGATCGCATCACGGTCCAGCCGGGCTCCGCGCCGACCGACGCCTCGTCACTCTCGGGCGTGACGCGCTCGGTCGAGTATCTCGGCGCCACGGTGCAGGTCGGCATCGACGTGCCGGGCCTCGAGCCGCTCTCGGCGGTGCTCTCGGAACAGCGCTTTGACGCGGCCCCCGTGGTGCCTGGCCAGGCGGTGACTTTGTCGTGGATGCCCGGGGACGTGCACGTCCTCGGTCGATAGAGGGAGGCGGCCCCGCGCCGTCGCAGAAGAAGGAGTGGAGAGATGGCGAAGATGAATGGCAACGGCGTCGGACGCCGCAGGATCCTGAAGGGCGCGGCCGGCCTCGCGGGCGCGGCAGTGGGCGCCACTATCGGAGCGCCGACCATCTGGGCGCAGAACAACAAGAACATCGTGCTGCGCCAGTTCGGCACCGGCGTGTCGGCGATCAACGAGATCGCGGAGAAGGCCAAGAAGGACCTGGGCTTCACCATCCAGATGACGGCGCTCGATTCGGACGCCTGCGTGCAGCGCGCGGTGACGCAGCCCAACTCCTACGACGTGGCCGACATCGAATACTGGATGCTCAAGAAGATCTGGCCGGCCAAGGTGCTGCAGCCGTTCGACACCAAGAAGCTCACCAACTACGACAAGATCGTCCCGATCTTCAAGACCGGCAAGCTGAAGCCCGACAGCGTGATCGCCCAGGGCACCGCGCCGCACACCGTGGGCTTCGTCGAGAAGCAGGACGCGACGGCCTTCGCCAAGAGCGAGACCCAGTGGTTCACGATGGTGCCCACCATCTACAACGCCGACACGCTCGGCATCCGTCCCGACCTGGTCGGCCGCGAGATCACGCAGTGGAAGGACATCCTGGATCCCAAGTTCAAGGGCAAGACCTCGATCCTGAACATCTCGTCGATCGGCATCATGGACGCCGCGATGATCTGCGAGTCGGCCGGCATCATGAAGTACGGCGACAAGGGCAACATGACCAAGCCGGAGATCGACAAGACGATCGCCTTCCTGATCGAGACCAAGAAGTCTGGCCAGTTCCGCGCCTTCTGGAAGACCTTCGACGAGTCGGTCAACCTGATGACCTCGGGCGAGGTCGTGATCCAGTCGATGTGGTCGCCGGCAGTGGCCGCGGTGCGCTCGAAGGGCGTCGCCTGCAAGTACCAGCCGCTCAAGGAGGGCTACCGTTCGTGGGGCGACGGCCTGGCCATCGCCAAGCACCTGTCGGGCTCGCAGCTCGCGGCGGCCTACGACTACATCAACTGGTACCTGTCGGGCTGGACCGGCGGCTTCCTCAACCGCCAGGGCTACTACTCCGCCGTGCTCGAGACGGCCAAGGCCAACATGTCGGAGGACGAGTGGGGCTTCTGGATGGAAGGCAAGCCCGCCAAGGGCGACATCAAGAGCCCGCAGGGCGTCGTGATGGAGAAGGCCGGCTCGGTGCGCGACGGCGGCTCGTTCGCCGAGCGCATGGGCGCCGTGGCCTGCTGGAACGCCGTGATGGATGAGGACCGCTACATGGTCCAGAAGTGGAACTCCTTCATCGCCGCGTAACGCCCGCAGTTGAAAGGGTGAGGGCGCCGCGCAGGCGGCGCCCTCCGGTTTCATGACGCGTACCAATCGCTGGACTACGTATTTTCAGGTAACGCCGCTTGCGCTGGTGTTCCTGGTCTTCCTCGTCATTCCGATCGTCACGATCGTGGTGGTGAGCTTCTTCGACTACACGACGACGTCGATCATCCCGACGTTCATCCTCCAGAACTACGAAGAGCTGCTGCTGTCGCCCGTCACCTGGCAGACCTACCTGCAGACGGTCCAGTTCGCGCTGATCACCTGGGTTCTGACGTTCCTGATCGGCTTCACGCTCGCTTACTTCCTGGCGTTCCACGTCCGCTCGTCGACCTGGCAGCAGGTGCTGTTCCTGGTCTGCACCATCCCGTTCTGGACCTCCAATGTCATCCGCATGATCTCGTGGATCCCGTTCCTCGGGCGCAATGGGCTGGCGAACCAGACGCTGCTGCAGATGGGCCTGATTCACCAGCCGCTCGAGTTCCTGCTCTACTCGAACTTCTCGGTCGTGCTGGTCTATGTCCATCTCTATACGCTGTTCATGGTGGTGCCGATCTTCAACTCGATGATGCGCATCGACCGCGCGCTGCTCGAGGCCTCGATCGACGCCGGCGCGACCGGATGGCAGACCCTGACCAACGTCATCCTGCCGCTCTGCAAGCCCGGCATCGCCATCGGCTCGATCTTCGTGGTCACCATCGTGATGGGCGACTTCGTGACCGTGCGCATGATGAGCGGCGGCCTCTCGGCCTCGGTGGCGCTGATGATGGCCAACGCCATGTCGCTGCTGCAGTACCCCGCCGCTGCGGCCAACGCCGTCGTGCTGCTGATCGTGGTGCTGCTGATTGTGGCCGCCATGATGCGGGTCGTCGACATCCGCAAGGAGCTGTGACATGAGGCACGGCAGACGCGGCCCGGCCTTCTGGTTCCTCGCCGCCTTCTTCACGCTGTTCGTGATGTTCCTCTACGGCCCCACGCTCACCATCCTGGTGCTGTCGTTCCAGGGACCGTCGGGCCAGCTCACCTTTCCGATGACCGGCGTGTCGCTGCACTGGTTCAAGAACCTGTTCGAGACCCAGCTGGTGGGCGACATCGCGGGCGCGCTGAAGCGCTCGCTGGCGCTGGGTGTCGTGGTGATGATCGTCACCATGGTCTTCTCCTTCTCGGCGGGGCTCGCCTTCCGCTCGCGCTTCCGCGGCTCCTCGATCCTGTTCTATCTCGCGATCGCCAGCCTGATCGTGCCCTCGATCCTGATCAGCCTCGGTATCGGCCTGCTGTTCCGCGTGCTCGAGATCGATCCCGCCTGGTACAGCTCGGCCTTCGGCGCGCACCTCACCTGGACCCTGCCGTTCGGCTTGCTGATCATGCTGGCGGTCTTCAACCGCTTCGACCGGCGCTACGAGGAGGCCGCGCGCGACTTGGGCGCCACGCCGTGGCAGACGATCCGCTTCGTGGTGATCCCGATCGTGCTGCCCAGCCTGATCGGCGTCGGCCTGTTCGGCTTCACGCTCAGCTACGACGAGTTCGCCAGGAGCCTCTATACCGCGGGCACCTTCAACACCCTGCCGCTCGAGATCTACGGCATGACCACCAACATCACGACTCCGGTGCTCTATGCGCTGGGCAGTGTGACCACGGGCGTGTCGTTCCTGGTGATCACGCTCGCGCTGGTGTCCTTGACCATCGTGCGCCGCCGCCGCGAGCGTCACGGCAGCGACGCCGGCAAGGCCGCCTGACCGTGGCGCGCCGGACCAAGGTACTGCGGCTGGCCACGGCGAGCCCGCAGGACACCGCGCCGCTGGCTGCCGCCATAGACAAAGGCGAGGTGGATCCCGCCACCATCGTAGCGATCGTCGGCAAGACCGAGGGCAACGGCTGCGTCAACGACTTCACGCGAGGCTATGCCACCCTGGCCCTCAAGCTGCTGCTGGCCGACCGGCTCAAGACGCCGCTGGGCGAGATTGAGAAGAAGGTCGCCATCGTGATGTCGGGCGGCACCGAAGGCGGGCTGTCGCCGCATCTGTTGATCTTCTGCCGCGAGGAGGGTGGTGCCGCGTCGCCGGCGCCGCGCCTCGCCATCGGCGTCGGCCTTACGCGCGCCTTCAAGCCGGAGGAGATCGGCCGCGCGGGGCAGGTCGAGGAGACGGCGGCGGCCGTGACGCTGGCAATGCGCGATGCCGGCATCACCTCGCCGTCCGACGTCCACTTCGTGCAGATCAAATGCCCCTTGCTCACCAAGGAGCGCATCGAGGAGGCCGCGCGGCGCGGCCAGAAGACCGCGACCGAGGACACCTATTACTCTATGGCCGTCTCGCGCGGTGCTTCCGCACTCGGCGTCGCGCTCGCGCTCGGCGAGATCAAGGATGCGCCCGAGCAGGCTATCTGCAGGGATTGGTCGCTCTATTCCGGCGTCGCCAGCACCTCCGCGGGCGTCGAGCTGTTGCGCAACGAGATCGTCGTGCTGGGCAACGCGCAAGGCTGGGGCGGCGATCTGGTGATCGGCCACGAGGTCATGAAGGACGCCATCGACGCCGAGGCCGCGCGCCGTGTGCTGGCCAGACTCGGCGGCGAGACCGTGGCCGTGCTCGCCAAGGCAGAAGCATCGCCCGGCGGCGAGATCCGCGGCCGGCGGCACACGATGCTCGACGACAGCGACATTCACTCAACCCGCCACGCCCGCGCCCTCGTGGGCGGCGTGCTGGCCGGCGTGATCGGCGACACGATGCTTTACGTGAGCGGTGGGGCCGAGCATCAGGGCCCGCCGGGCGGGGGGCCCATCGCGATCATTGGGCGGGTCTGACGAGGTAGGCTATGCTCGTCGGATGACCGCATCCGATCCCTACGAAAGTCTCGGCGTTCGCCGCCGCATCAATGCCGCCGGCGCGCTGACGCGGCTCGGAGGCGCGGTGATGGCGCCGCAAGTCGTGGCGGCAATGGAAGCAGCGTCGCGGGCCTCCGTCGATATCGGCGAATTGCAGGATGCCGCGAGCCAGCGGATCGCCCAGGCGACCGGCGCCGAAGCGGGGCTGGTGACGACGGGCGCCGCGGCGGCGCTCACTCTCGCCGCGGCGGCGTCGATCGCGCGCTGGGACGTCGCCAAGATGGCCGCCCTGCCGCACGCCGACGGGTTTCCGCGCGACATCCTGATCCCGCGCACGCATCGCACCGGCTATGCCCATGCGCTGGCGGCCTCGGGTGCGCGGCTGGTCGATATCGGCCACAACGACCGCGGCACCGGCGCCGGCGTGCGCGGCCTCGAAGCCTGGGAGATCGAGACAGCGCTTGCGCCGTCGGTCGTGGCCATGGCCTTCTCGGTCAATGCGACAAGCATCGTCGATTTGCCAACGGCGGTCGCCGTGTGCCGCGCCAACGGCGTGCCGCTGATTGTCGACGCCGCCGCCCAGCTTCCGCCCAAGGAGAATCTCGGCCGCTTTATCGCCATGGGCGTCGATCTGGTGGCCTTTTCCGGCGGCAAGGCGCTGGGCGGCCCGCAGGCCTCGGGCATCCTCGCCGGCCGGCGCGATCTCGTGGCATCGGCGCTGCTGCAGCAGCTCGACATGGATGTGGCGCCCGAGACCTGGACGCCGCCCAAGCTGATCGACCGCGCCAATCTGCGGGGCGTGCCGCATCACGGCATCGGTCGCGGCTTCAAGGCCGGCAAGGAGGAGATCGTGGGCCTGCTCACGGCGCTCGATCGCTTCGTGAAGGCCGACGACGGCAAGACGAATGCAGCGCTCGAGGTGCGGTTGAAGGCGATCGCAGCGGCGCTGGACGGTCTCGATGTGAAGCTGGTGCCGGCGTCGGTCACCGGCCGCACCCCGGTCCTCGAGATCGCGGTCGCCGACGCGCTGGCGATGAGCGCGCGCCTGCAGCGCGGAGATCCGCCGGTACATCTCTCCGAGCGGCATTCCGCGCGGGGCGTGCTGACGCTCGATCCGCAAGTCCTGTTGCCGGAGCACGATGTGCCGCTCGTAGCGGCGATCCGCATGGCCCTCTAAAGCATGATCGCTTTTGCTTTGGCCGTCGGCCCGGCTCTCACAGCGAAGCGGTGCCAGTGCCAGGCCGACGGCACGCTTCAGTCGAAAGCGATCATGCTCTAGTCGGCAGTGCTGCCGTCGTCGCGATAGGCCCAGCAGGCGTCGGGCGGCAGGGTGAGGGTAATGTCGGCATCGGCGGCGTGGCGTGCCGCGGTGCCCAGTTCCAGCGCTTCGAGCTTCTGGCCGCCGAGATCGAGATCGTAGACCGTCTGCATGCCCTGGTAGCGCCGCTCGATCACGCGGCCGGCGAAGCCGTTGGTGGCGCCGCGTTCGCCCAGCCGCACGTTCTCGGCGCGCAGGGCCACGGTCGCCTTGTCGCCGGCGTGGAGCGGATGCGGGGTCCAGGCCTCGATGCGGCCGGCGGCGCCGAGATCGATGGTCGCGCGGCCGCCGCTGCAGGCCAGTACCTTGCCCTTCAGCGCATTCGAGGCGCCGGTGAAGTTGGCGACGAAGGAGTCGGCGGGCTTGTTGTAGATCTGGTCGGGCGGCGCCATCTGCAAGAGCTTGCCGTCGCGCATCACGCCGATGCGGTCGCCCAGCACCACGGCCTCGGACTGATCGTGCGTCACGTAGAGCCCGGTCATGCCGGTCATCTTGAGGATGCGGCGCAACTCGTCGCGCAGCCGGATGCGCAGCTTTGCATCGAGGTTGGAGAGCGGCTCGTCGAGCAGGATGAGCTGCGGGCGGTAGACCAGGCTGCGCGCCAGCGCCACGCGCTGCATCTGGCCGCCCGACAGCGAGACCACCGGACGCTCGGCGTATTCGGCGAGACCCACGAGCTCCAGCGTCTCGTTGACCTTGCTGTCGATGTTGCCGGTGGCGGACTTCTTCCGGTACTTGAGCGGATAGGCCACGTTCTGGCGCACCGTCATGTGCGGCCACACGGCATAGGACTGGAACACCATGCCGATGTCGCGTTCGCGCGGGGAGACGAGCGTGCCGCGCGCCGGCTCGGAGACCACGCGTCCGCCGATCGAAATGCGGCCGCCGGTCGGATGTTCGAGACCCGCGACGCAACGCAAGGTCGTGGTCTTGCCGCAGCCCGAGGGGCCCAGCAGCACCACGATCTCGCCCGGCGGCACGTCGAAGCTCACGTCGTCGACGGCCGGCCGGACACCCGGAGCGAACCGCTTCTCGAGGTTCTCGATGAGGAGCGCAGAGCTCACTGGCGATACCCGTAGGTCTTGTTCCAGTCCTCGATCCACTTGTCGCGCAGCGACTCGAACTGCTTGAACTCGGGCACCCAGACCTTGATCACCTTGGGATCCCAGCCCTTGGGCAGCGCCGGCGGCTCCTTCATCGAGCTGATGTTGCCCAGCTTCTCGATTTGAAAGGTCTGGCCTTCCTTCGACAGGCGCCAGTTCATGAACAGCTTGGCGGCGTTGGGGCTCTTCGAGGTCTTGGGAATGCCGTCGGCGTACGGAATGATCGGCACGCCTTCGGGCGCGAAGATCGCTTCGGCCGGCGCGCCCTCGACGATCTTCGTATAGATGATGTTGTAGAGCAGCGGCGCGATCGAGACCTCGCCGCGCACCAGCGAGTCGGAGGTCGGCGCGCCCGACGGATAGAGTGTGACGCCGAGGGCGGCCTGCTTCTTCCAGTAGTCCTCGCCCAGCACCTGGCGCTCGAACATGATGCGGGTCCAGGTCGTGCCGCCCGACGGGCCGACCACCTGGCCGATCTGCTTGCCCTTGTATTCGTCCTTGGTGAGATCCATCCAGGTCTTGGGCGCGTTCTTCACCAGCTGCGTGTTGTAGGCGATGCACCAACCCAGTGTGACGCCCGGCCAGAACTTGGGCGAGACGAGCGCGTCGGGCCGATAGTCGGCCGCGTTCGGCGGCGTGTAGTCCTGGAACATGTCCTGCAGCTCGAGCATCAGGCCGCGGTCGGAGTGATTCACCACGTCGGCGGCGAGCTTGCCTGCCGCTGCTTCGGTCTTGATGCGGGTGATGAGCTGGCCGCCCGGCGCACGCACCATCGAGATCTTGATCTTGGGGAAGCGCTTGTTGAAGGCCTTGATGACCTCCTGCTCGGTTTCGGCGAAGTTGGCCGTGTAGTAGGTGAGCGCGCCTTCCTTCTCAGCCGCGTCGACCAGGTCCTTGGGACCGAACTCGCTCTGGGCCGAGGCGGGAAGGGCCCAGCTTGCCGCGGCACCAGCGATGCCGGTCATCATCGTTCTGCGTTTCATGGTGTTTCCTCCGTTGTCGTTTGTTGTCAGCCCGAGCGCGCCGCGCCTTGCGCGGAACCGCGGGAGAGCCAGTTGGTGATGCCGAGCAGCACGCCCAGGATCACGGTTTGCACGAGGCTGAAGGCGGCGGTCTTGCCGGTGTTGCCGCCCTCGTAATAGTCGAGCAGCAGCACGGCCATCACCGTGCTGTCGCTGGTGTAGAGGAAAAGCGAGGAGCCGAGCTCGCGCACCGCCAGCACGAAGATCAGGGTCATCGAGGCCACGACGCCGGGCCGGGCAAGCGGCAGGACGATGGTGGCGATGGTGCTCAGCATGCCGCGGCCACTGATCCAGGCGGCTTCCTCGAGCTCCTTGTGGATCTGCATGAAGGAGGTCGAGAGCGACTTCACGGTGTCGGGGATGAAGCGCGCGACGAAGGCCAGCGCCAGGATCCAGATCGTGCCGTAGAGGCCGCCCGGCAGGCCGATCCAGGCCCACAGATAGGCCACGCCGATTACCAGGCCGGGAATGGCGATGGGGATCGTCGACACGAGGTCGATGGCGCCGCGCCCCTTCACGTTGGTGCGGGTGACGGTGTAGCCGATCGCGAAGGCCAGGATGCCACCCAGCACCGCGGTGATCACGCCGACCTTCAGGGTGTTCCAGATCGACAGCATGGTGAGCGGATTGTCGAACACCGCGTTGAAGTGCATCCAGCCGTAGGCCTTGCTGTCGAACACCGCGTCGAAATCCTTGAAGAACAGGAAGCGGCGGAAGGAGGCGATCGTGAGCGCGATCGTGGGCAGGATGACCACGATGAAGAGATAAATGAGGGCGAGGCCAAAGGTGAACCAGCGCCACGGCCCGAGGTTCAGGCTGCGCGGCCGGAAGGCCTTGCCGGCCACGGTGGCGAAGCTCTTACCCGCGAGCACCCTCTGCTGCGCCCAGACCAGGATCGCCGTCACGATCATCAACAGGATCGCGACCGCGGCCGCGGTGTTGTAGAGCGGCGGGCTCCACGCGGTGAGCTTGAAGATATAAGTCGTGAGCACGCTGATGTTGGCCGGTGCGCCCAACGCGGCCGGGATCCCGTAGATGCCGAGCATCACCACGAAGGACAGCAAGGTGCCGGCCAGGATCGCCGGTGCGATCAGCGGAAACGTGACGGTGAACAGCGTGGTGAAGGCCGAGGCGCCGGAGACTTCGGCGGCTTCCTCGAGGCTCGGGTCCATGTTGCGCAGCGCGGAGGCGGTGAACATGTAGACGTAGGGCGCGTAGTAGAAGCCGAACACCAGGATCAGGCCGGTCATCGAATAGAAGTCGAAGCGGAAGTCGATGCTCAGCCACTTCAGGACGATGTTCAGCAGGCCGGTCTTGGGCGAACCGAGGATGCTCCAGGCGACGCCGGCAACCAGCGGCGGCACGAACAGCGGGATCATGCTGGCGCCGGCGATGAAGCCGCGGAACGGCGTGTTGGTGCGGACCACGATCCAGGAGAAGAAGAGGCCGATGAAGACCGCCAGCGCCGTGCCGCCGCCACAGGCGACCAGCGCGTTGAAGAAAGCGAGCTGGACGTTCTCGTTGACGAGCACCTGGCTGAAATGCGCCAGCGACGGGCTGAACTTGCCGAAGCCGTCGATTACCGGGTTCAAGTCGCTGAGCGCGCCGAAGATCAGCATCAGCAGCGGATACAGCACGAGGAAGGCGAGCACGATCAGCAGTCCGCCGACCCACAGGGGCGCGATCAGCCGTCGCCCCGAGGACACGGACTCGCGCGAAGCCGACAAGCCGGTAGCCGTCGTCACCGTCAAAACGCTCTTCCTCCCAAGAGCCAGGGCTGGTTCCCCGGCTTCTTCACCTTGTCTGAATCCTAGCCTATCGATCTTTCCGACGCTACGTTTTGATGATGAAGCTGAGAACCCACAACCGCTACGATTACAGCCCTTTGCGCGGCCGCCCGGACTACAGTTGGCCGGGGGGTAGCCGTCTCGCCGTCTACTTCGCCCTGAACCTCGAGCATTTTTCCTATGGCGAGGGGCTGGGCGCGGAGCTGTCGCCGGGCGGTCCACAGCCGGACATCCTGAACTACGCCTGGCGCGACTACGGCAACCGTGTCGGCGCCTGGTACATGCTCGACGCCTTCGATGCGCTGAAGCTGCCGATGGCGGCACTGGTGAACAGCGAGATGTACGACTACGCGCCGGAACTCGTTTCCGCCTGCCGGGCGCGCGGCGACGAGATCGTGGGCCACGGCCGCACCAATGCCGAGCGGCAGGGCATCCTCGACGAAGCGGGCGAGCGCGCCCTGATCGCGGAGGCGACCGCGCGCCTGGCCAGGGAAGAGGGCCGGCCGCCGGAAGGCTGGCTCGGCCCGTGGATCTCGCACAGCCATGCCACGCCCGATCTTCTTGTCGAGCAGGGCTATCGCTACCTGCTCGACTGGTGCATGGATGACCAGCCGGTCTGGTTCCGCTGCCGCGGCGACAGGAAGATCATGGCGGTGCCCTATCCGCAGGAGATCAACGACATTCCCGCCATCGCGGCCCGCAAGGTTGGTGCGTCGGATTTCGCCGACATGATCGTCGATCAGTTCGAGGAGATGCGCGAACTCTCGACCGCGCGGCCGCTGGTGATGGGCGTGGCCTTGCACGCCTATCTCGTCGGCCAGCCGCATCGCCTGCGTCACCTCAAGCGCGCGCTGAAGCACATCGCCCAGCATCGCGACTCGATCTGGCTCACCACTCCGGGCACGATCGCCCGTCATTGCGCCGGCCTTCCGGCCGGCATCGTCCCCTGAGGAGTTCCATGCGTCTGTTCACCGCCACGCTTGCCACCGAGACCAACACGTTCTCGCCGTTGCCCACCAGCCTGCAGAACTACAAGGAGTCCGTCTTCTTCCGGCCGGGCGAGCATCCGGCCGATGCGCCGCGGATGTGCACCGCGCCGCTGTTCGTCGGCCGCGCGCGGGCAAAGAAGGACGGCTTCGAGTTGATCGAGGGCAGCTGCTTTGCCGCCAGCCCCGCCGGCACGACCAACCGCCTCGACTACGAGTTCATGCGCGACGAGATCCTGGACCAGCTCAGGAAGGCGATGCCGGTCGACGGGCTCCTGCTCGGCCTGCACGGCGCCATGGTGGCGCACGGCTACGACGACGTCGAAGGCGACATCATCGACCGCTGCCGCGAGATCGTCGGGCCGAAATGCGTGATCGGCGTCGAGCTCGATCCGCACTGCCATCTCACGATGAAGCGCGTCTCCAAGGCCGACATCATCGTGCTCTACAAGGAGTTTCCGCATACCGATGTCGTCGAGCGCGCCGAGGACGTGCTCGATCTCGTGCTCGCCACCTTGCGCGGAAAGATCAAGCCGGTGATGTCGGTCTACGACTGCCGCCAGATCCAGAGCTATCCCACGACGATCCAGCCGATGCGCGGGCTGGTCGATCGCATCATGGCGATGGAAGGCAAGGACGGCATCCTGTCGGTCTCGATCGCGCACTGCTTCCCCTACAGCGACGTGGCCGAGGTCGGCACGCGCGTGCTGGTGATCGCCGACGGCGACAAGAAGAAGGCCGATGCGCTCGCCACGTCCCTCGGCGAGGAGTTGGTGAGCCTGCGCGGAAAGACGCGGCCGCAGTATTTTGACGTGAAGAGCGGCATCGCCGAGGGCGTGGCCTTCAACGACCTGCCCGTCGTGATCGCCGATCCGGCCGACAACGCCGGCGGCGGCGCACCGTCGGACAACACCGACGTGCTGCGCCACCTGATCGAACGCGACGTGCAGGAAGCCTGCCTCGGGCCGATCTGGGATCCGATCGCGGTGCGTATCTGCTTCGACGCGGGACTCGGAGCGAAGATCAACCTGCGCTTCGGCGGCAAGATCGCCGTCACGTCGGGCCCGCCGGTCGATGCCGAGGTCGAGATCGTGGGCCTCAAGCGCGATGCCTGGCAGACGTTTGGTCCCACGCAGGTGCCCGTCGGCGATTGTGCCGCGGTACGGGTGGGCGGGGTCGACGTGGTGCTGATCGCCAATCGCACCCAGGCCACGGGCCTCGAACTCTTCACCAACGTCGGCATCGATCCGACGCAGAAGAAGATCGTGGTGGTGAAGTCGACCAACCATTTCATGGCGGCCTACGGGCCGATCGCCAAGAAGGTGATCTACGTCGATTCCGACGGTCCCCTGAAGCGCGACCCCGCCAAGGTGCCATACACCAAGGTCGAGCGTCCGATCTGGCCGCTCGATGCGGATGCAAAACCGCGCGGGCTTATTTTCTAGCGTGCGCGTCGCGTGTCGCATACGCTCTGCATGACTGTTGCTTGAAGGGAAAGCATGACACTCCGAATTCTCGCGGGCCTGCTCGCACTCATTCTGCCGCTTAGCGCCATGGCACAGGAGAAAGTGCTGCGCGCGGTGATGCATGCCGACGTCCGGGTCATCGATCCGGTCTGGACGACCCAGACCATCGCCAACATCCACGGCGCGCTGGTGTACGACACCTTGTTCGGCAACGACGCCGACCAGAAGCCCCAGCCGCAGATGGTGGGCAAGTACGAGGTGAGCGCCGATCGCCTCAACTACAGTTTCACCCTGCGCGACGGGCTGAAGTTCCATGACGGGTCGCCCGTCACGACCAAGGACGTCATCGCCTCGCTGAAGCGCTGGGGCGCCAAGGACGGCGTCGGCCAGCGGCTGATGGGCTACGTCACCGAGATGAAGGCGGTCGACGACAAGACCTTCACCATGACGTTGAAGGAGCCCTACGGCATGGTGCTCGAGTCGCTGGGCAAGAGCGGCAGCTCGATTGCCGCCATCATGCGCGAGAAGGATGCGCTCACCGATCCGCAGCAGCAGGTGAAGGAGTCGATCGGCTCCGGCCCCTACATCTTCGCCAAGGACCAGTGGGTGCCGGGCAGCAAGGCGGTCTATCTCAAGAACAAGGACTACATCCCGCGCACCGAGGCGCCGTCGTCCTTCGCGGGCGCCAAGATCCCCGGCGTCGATCGCATCGAGCTGATCTGGATCTCGGATCCGCAGACGGCGATGTCGGCGCTGATCAACGGCGAGATCGACTTCTACGAGGCGCCCAACAACGACTTCCTGCCGCTGCTCGAGAAGGCCAAGGGCGTGAAGCTCCTGAAGACCGGCAAGATCGACAGCACGCAGGGCATGATCCGCCTCAACCACCTCGTGCCGCCGTTCAACAACATCAAGATGCGCCAGGCGATGTATTACCTGGTGAACCAGGAAGACTATCTGCGCGCCATCGTGGGCGATCCGAAATACTACAGGGTCTGCCCCGGCCTGCTGACCTGCGGCGGTCCGTACGAGAACGACGGCGGCACGCACTGGATGAAGGAATACAATCCCAAGAAGGCCGGCCAGCTGATGAAGGAGGCCGGCTACAAGGGCGAGCCGATCACCGTGTTGGCTGCCACCGACCACAACACCATCACGCCGGCCACGCAGGTACTGATCGAGGCGATGCGCGAGGCGGGGCTCAACGTTGACGTCCAGTCGATGGACTGGGGTTCGGTCGTGTCGCGCCGGGCCAAGAAGGAGCCGCCGGCACAGGGCGGCTGGAACATCTTCGTCACGACCTCGGGAGGCGTCGGCTCGGCCAATCCGGTGCTGCACACCTGGATCGGTGCCGCCTGCGACAAGGGACTGTTCGGCTGGCCGTGCGACCCGAAGGTCGAGGAGTTGCGCAACGCCTTCGGCATGGCCTCGAACGAGGACGATCGCAAGAAGATCGCGAAGGAACTGCAGACCCGGGCGATGGACGACGTCGTGTTCATCCCGTTCGGCCAGTGGGACACGCCGCTGGCCTATCGCGCCGATCGCATCGACGGCATCGTTCCCAATACCGGCCTGGCCGTGCTGTGGGGCATTACGAAGAAATGACCCTCCGTGTGACGGGGTTGCCGTCATGACCGCCTATATCGTCCGTCGTGTCTTCGCCGTCGTGCCGGTCATGGCGGTGGTGGCGCTGTTCGTCTTCTTCCTGCTGCGATTCGCGCCGGGCGATCCGGCCGCGATCATCGCGGGCGACGACGCGACCAGCGAGGCGATCGCGGCGGTGCGGGCGAAGCTCGGCCTCGACCGGCCGGTGGTCGAGCAGTTCGGCCTGTGGCTGTGGGGACTGCTGCATGGCGACATGGGCGTGTCGATCTTCTCGAATCTTCCTGTCACGCGGCTGATCGCGCAGCGCCTCGAGCCCACGGTGGCGCTGACACTCTCGACGCTGTTCGTTTCCGTGGCGCTCGCCGTGCCGATCGGCGTCGTAGCGGCGTGGAAGGCGCGCAAGCTGGTCGACCGGCTGGTCATGGGCTTTGCGGTGCTGGGCTTCGCGGTGCCGGGCTTCGTGCTGGCCTATGTGCTGATCTATTTCTTCGCCGTGCAGTGGCGCCTGCTGCCGGTGCAGGGCTATCAGCCTATATCTGGCGGACTGTGGCCGTTCGCCGAGAGCCTGATCCTGCCTTCGGTCGCGCTCGGCATCACCTACATGGCGCTGATCGCGCGCATCACCCGCGCCTCGATGCTGGAGGTGCTGCAGCAGGATTACATCCGCACCGCCAACGCCAAGGGACTGGCGACCGACCGCGTGCTGCTGCTGCATGCGCTGAAGAACGCCTCGGTGCCCATCGTCACGGTGATCGGCATCGGCATCGCGCTCTTGATCTCGGGCGTAGTGATCACCGAGACCGTGTTCAACATCCCGGGCCTCGGCCGGCTCACGGTCGACGCCGTGCTGAAGCGCGACTATCCGATCGTGCAGGGTCTGATCCTGGTGTTTGCCGCCGCCAAGGTGTTCCTGAACCTGCTGATCGACATCTCCTACGCCTTCCTCGATCCCCGCATCCGGTACTGACATGGTTGCCGTCACCGACGATCTTCCGCTGCCCGCGCGCCGCTTCTCGCTGTGGACCGCAATCCGGCGCAATCCGACGATCACGATCGGCGCGGTGCTGCTGCTGATCCTGATCGTCATCGCCGTCATCGGACCGCTGTTCGTCGGCAACCCGCTCAAGATCGCGCCGGTCAATCGCCTGCGCCCGCCATCGGAGCGCTGGTGGTTCGGCACCGACCAGTTCGGCCGCGATGTGTTTGCCCGCACGATCTACGGCGCGCGCGTGTCGCTGATCGTCGGCCTCTCGGTCGCGGCGGTCTCGAGCCTGCTTGGCCTCGCGCTCGGCCTGGCCTGCGGTTATTTCCGGCGCGTCGACGGCATCCTGATGCGCATCATGGACGGCATCATGGCGATCCCCTCGATCCTGCTCGCCATTGCGCTGATCACGCTGACGCGACCGGGCCTCGGCATCGTGATCGTGGCCATCGTCATTCCAGAGGTGCCGCGCATCGTGCGCGTGGTGCGCGCGGTCGTCCTGTCGATCCGCAGCCAGCCCTATATCGAAAGCGCTATCGCCGGCGGCACGCGCAACGCCAAGCTTCTGCTGCGCCATGTGCTGCCGAACACCTTGGCGCCGCTGATCGTGCAGTCGACCTATGTCTGCGCCTCGGCGATGCTGATCGAGGCGGGCCTCAGCTTCCTCGGCGCCGGCGTGCCGCCGGAGGTGCCGAGCTGGGGCAACATCATCGCCCAGGGCCGCACCTTCTTCCAGATCGCGCCGTGGACGATCCTGATCCCGGGCATCTTCCTCGCGATCACGGTGCTTGCCGTGAACCTGCTGGGCGATGGCCTGCGCGACCGGCTCGATCCGCGCCTGGCGAGGCGGCTATGAACGGAAGAGGGACGGCGCTGCTCGAAGTTCGCGATCTCCACACCCAGTTCGACACGCTGGACGGCGTGGTGCGCGCAGTCGACGGCGTGTCGTTCGATCTCGCCGCCGGCGAGACGCTCGGCATCGTGGGCGAGTCGGGCTGCGGCAAGTCGGTGACGGCGCTGTCCATCCTGCGGCTGATCCCACCGGAAACGGGGCGCATCAGCGCGGGCTCGATCCTGTTCGAGGGCAACGATCTCGCCAGGCTGGGCGAGGAGGCGATGAAGCGCCTGCGCGGCCATCGCATCTCCATGATCTTCCAGGAGCCGATGACCAGCCTCAATCCGGTGCTGACCATCGGCACGCAGATCGCCGAGAACGTCGTGCGCCATCTCGGCGTGTCGTGGAAGGCCGCCCGCGAGCGGGCGCGCGAGATGCTCGATCTCGTGCGCATCGCGGACTCGCGGCGCCGCCTCGACGAATATCCGCACCAGCTCTCGGGCGGCATGCGCCAGAGGGTCATGATCGCCATGGCGCTCAGCTGCGACCCGCAGGTGCTGATCGCCGACGAGCCCACGACCGCGCTCGACGTCACGGTGCAGGCGCAGATCCTCGACCTCATGCTGGAACTCAAGGAAAAGACCGGCACGGCCATCGTGCTGATCACCCACGACCTCGGCGTCGTGGCCGAGACCACGCAGCGCGTCGTGGTGATGTACGCCGGCCGCAAGGTCGAGGAGGCGCCGGTCCTCGCGCTGTTCGACAACCCACTGCATCCCTACACGCGCGGCCTGATGCGCGCGATCCCGCGCCTCGACCTCGATCTCGAGCAGGCGGGCACGCGACCCAGGCTGCAGGAGATCCCGGGCCTCGTGCCGCGGCTCACGCAACCGATCGTCGGCTGCGCCTTCGCCTCGCGTTGCGAGCTCGCGACCGAGCGCTGCCGCGCCGAGCCACCGCCGGTGGTCGATGCCGGTGGCGGCCACACGGTCGCCTGCTGGGAGGCCCGGCCATGAGCGTGCTCGAGGTCACCGATCTGGTGAAGCACTTCCCGATCCACGGCGGGCTGCTGCAGCGCCAGGTCGGCGCGGTGCGCGCCGTCGACGGCGTGAGCTTCACCATCGCCAAGGGCGAAACCTTGGGGTTGGTGGGCGAATCGGGCTGCGGCAAGTCGACGATCGGCAAGACGGTGCTGAAGCTGATCGAGCCGACGTCGGGCAGGATCGTGCTCGGCGGTGAGGACATCACCACGCTCCGGCCCGGCGCGATGTGGCCGCACCGCAAGCGCATCCAGACGATCTTTCAGGATCCGTACTCCTCGATGAACCCGCGCCTGCCGGCCGGCATGATCGTCGGCGAACCGCTGGAGAATTTCGGCATCGCCCAGGGCAGCGCGCGCGACGAGCGGGTTGCCAAGCTCTTCGAAAGAGTGGGCCTGCGGCCCGACGCGATGCGCAAGTACGCGCATGAATTCTCGGGCGGCCAGCGCCAGCGCCTCGGCATCGCCAAGGCCCTGTCGGTCAGTCCCGACGTGATCGTGGCGGACGAGCCGGTGTCGGCGCTCGACGTCTCGGTGCAGGCCCAGGTGCTGAACCTGCTAATCGACCTGCAGGAGGAGCTGGGTCTGGCCTATCTCTTCATCAGCCACGATCTCGGGGTGATGCGGCACATCAGCCATCGCATCGCGGTGATGTATCTCGGCCGCATCGTCGAACTCACCGACAAGCGCACCTTGTTCACGAACCCGCTGCATCCCTACACCGAGGCCTTGCTGTCGGCTGCAACCGCGCCCGATCCGCGGCGCGCCAAGCGCAAGAAGGCGATCGTGCAGGGCGACGTGCCGAGCCCGGCCAATCCACCGTCCGGCTGCCATTTCCACACGCGTTGCCCCTATGCGACCGCCGAGTGCAAGGTGACCTCGCCGGCGTTGCGTGAGGTGGCGCCCGGTCATCACGTGGCCTGTCTGCTGCGGTAAAGTTCGGCAGCCAAAATGGCAGCCAGATCCGCCACGCCGAGCCAGTTCGCTCGCTACGACTGCGGGGTTTCGGCCGGTTCAGTGGTTTTCATCGAGGGACGTTGCGCGACCGAATCGTACCACTGCGCTAGTTGCGGCGCTGCACTGCGCCAGCCGGGGCCGTAGCGCCACTCGTCGTAGCCGCAGGCTACGGCGGTGGTGATCTGGGCCAGGTCGAAGGGTTCGCCGAACGATGAAAGATGCTCCTTCTCGATGGCAGCATGGCAACGCATCTGGCGGTCGCGCATCTTGGCGATGAAGTCGCTGGATCGTTCCTTGCCGGAGCGCAGGAGTTCGGCCCGGCGCATGATCTGGGCTTCCAGATTGCCGCTTGCGATCGCGATGATGGCCAGGGCCCGCCAGCGTGCGGCACCCTCGCGCGCCAGCAGGCGGAAGGCGCCGAACTCGGCGTTCAGATAGTCGCAGATCGCATGGGAGTCGGTCAGCGTGACCGTGTCCGTAACCAGCGCGGGAATCCGTGCGACGGGCGTTGCCGCCGCGAAGTCGGGCGCCAGCGTCGTGACCGTCCGCGTGCCCCAACTGTGCGGCCACTTCGTCTGCACGTAGTCGAAGCGGTCTGCGATCCCCAGTTCCTGGATCACCACCCGGACCCGTCGCACCCACGGCGAGGCGGGCGTCACATAGAGGCGCATGGCGCGCGCCTCAGGCTTGGCGCGCCCCCGGCGCCGTATCGCGCAGATAGGTGAGGGCGGCCTGCACGCCGCCGGCCTTGTGCGGAACCTTGGCGAGTCCCAATGCCATTTCGACACCCGAAAGAGCGCCCATCAGCATCAGGTCGTTGAAGTCGCCGAGATGGCCGATGCGGAAGACCTTGCCCGCGACCTTCGACAGGCCTTGGCCGAGCGACATGTTGAAGTTCTCGAGCGCCACCTTGCGGAAGGCGTCGGCGTCGTGGCCCTCGGGCATGACGATCGCGGTCAG
>FTCZ01006732.1_pt1 | contig 28248 bp, 25 predicted proteins | sample 1658871 | NCBI WGS metagenome assembly FTCZ01 (sample SAMEA3914864, study PRJEB12502) | metagenome | biome: forest; material: soil | place: USA | collected 2012-03-12 | depth 0.3 m | reverse complement strand
TTGTTGATCAGGTCGGCGCCCATCTCGAACGCCATCTTGGCGTAGTTGCCCGTGCTGGCGGAGTTGCCGGACAGCGGATAGACCGCGCCGATCTTGACCGTCTGCTGGGCAGAGGCCGGCCCGATCGCGGCCAGCGCCAGCATTGCAGCACCCGCCGCCCACAATACCTTCGACATTATCAAACCTCCCAGATTGCTTTTTCTTACTGAGCCCAGCCCTTATAGGGCAGAACGATGTCGGCGGTCGCCTTCGCCTTGGGCCAGACCGGAACATACTGGCCACCGCGCATCTGGATGACCAGGCTCGAGCCCAGCGTGTTCTGCCCCTTGGCGTCATACTTCACGCCGTTATAGCCCGCCACCATCTGGTCGGCGGGCATGTCGGTGGCGATCAGCGCGTCGCGGATCTTGGCGGGATCGGTCGAGCCCGCGCGGTTGATCGCGTCGGCCAGCGCCAGGAAGCCCTGCAGGCCGCGCGCCGAGCCGTCGTCCAGCCCGTCGCCGCCACTCTTCTTTTTGTAGAGCTCATCGCAGATCGCCGCGATGCTGCCGGGCCGGCCGGCGGCGAAGGCCGACCGGCTCACCAGTCCTTCGACCTGCGCGCCCATCTGCTTCACGAAAGCGGGGTCGTTGAAGCCCGCATCGTCGGCCATCATGATCGTGGGCTTCCAGTTCAGCTCCTTCATCGTCTTCGAATAGAGAATCGCGTCGGAGGTGTAGGAGATGAAGATCACGACGTTGGGGTTCTTCTCCTTGAGCTGCAGCACCTGCGGCTGCACGTCGGGCGAGTTCGCCGCGTACGGCAGCTTCATCGAGACGTTCAATCCTTCCTTGCCGAAGAAGTCGGCGATCGCATTGGACGTCGAGGTGCCGTACTCGGTGTTCTCGTAGACGATGGCGATCGTGTCGATCTTCTGGCCGGCCGCCTTCTGCTCCTTCAGGAAATTGGCGTAGGCCTGCGCAAAATTGACCGACACAGGCGTGGTGCGGAAGAACCACTTGAAGCCGCGCTCGGTGAGGTCGCCCGAGGTCGATTCCGGCGTGACGAAGGGAATGCCGTACTTTTCCGCCACCGCGCTCGCCGTCTGCGTGATGCCCGACTGGTAGGAACCGACCAGGGCCACGACTTTCTCCTGCGTGATCAGCCGCAGCGCCTGGTTCTGTCCGGCGGCCGGCGTGCCCTGGTTGTCGGCGGCGATGATCTCGATCTTGGCGCCCTTCAGGCCCGAGAGGCCGCCACCCTTGGCGATCGGCATCAGCTTGGCGAGCTCGGGATCGCCATTGTTCACGATGTCGGCGCCGAGTTCCGACGCCAGCTTGGCGTGGGTGCCCGCGCTCGCGGCATTGCCGGTCAGCGGATAGATCACGCCGATCTTGACGGTCTGCTGGGCGCCGGCATCGACGGCCAGCGAGAAAGCAAAAAGCGCCGTGCCAACGGCAAGCGTCCGGCGAACGGTCCTGTGCATGCGCAAAATCCCCCAGAAACGACGTGCTTTGTCTTCCCCGCAAGGATGGTGCCATGCAGGACGCCAGTCAGCAAACCCGGTAGCGCTCGACTGCCGCAGGGTCGAGCTCGATGCCGAGGCCCGGCCCGTCCGGCAGCAGCACGTGGCCTGCGTCCAGTTTGAGCGGTGTCTTCAGCAGCTGGGTGCGCAGCTGATTGTCGCTCATGTCGTATTCCAGCATCAGCGGATGCGGCGGATGGTCGACGTGCGGCTTATTGGGCAGGGCGGCGATGAAATGAACCGCCGTGGCGAGGCCCACCGCCCCGCCCCAGACGTGCGGGGCCACCCGCAGGTTCGCCGCCTGCGCCAGGGTCACGATGCGTTTTGCCTCGGTGATACCGCCGACACCCGGGATCGAAGGCTGCACGATATCGATGCAGCGGCCCTCGATCAGCGCCTTGAAATCGCGCACGGTATGGTGGGCTTCGCCGGCCGCGAGCGGGATCGGCGAGCGCGCCCGCAGCTCGGCATAGCCCCGCAGGTCGCCGGGCGGCAGCGGCTCCTCGATCCAGTGGATGCCGAATGGTTCGAGCGCGCGCGCGCATTCGAGCGCCGTATCGGGCGTGTAGGCGCCGTTGATGTCGACCAGAAGCAGCTTGTCCGGACCGATCGCCTCGCGCGCCTGGCGCACCCGCGCCACGTCGCTCGCAATGCCGCGGCCAATCTTGATCTTGGTCCCGGCGTAGGGATGGGCTGCCACCTCCGCCATCATGTGGCTGAGCTGACGCTCGGGATCATCGGAGAAGAAGCCGGTCGAGGCATAAGCCGGGATGCGCGTGCGCGCGCAACCGCCGATCAGGTCGCAGACCCGGACGCCGAAGCCGCGGGCGATCGCGTCGATCAGCGCCACGTTGATGGCGGCCAGGCACGAGGTGAGCTGGTTGCCGACGCCCAGGTGATAGAGGGCGTTGCGGATGCGCGCCTCGATATGGTCGAAGTCGAACACGCTTTTGCCGGCAAAGAACGGCTCGATCATGCGGAAGTATTCGCGCGTGACGAAGGGATTGCCGAAGGCCTCGCCGATACCTTTCACGCCCTGGTCGGTCTCGATCTCGACCAGCCCGTTCTGGCGCTTCGAGCCGCCGCCGCGCGACATGCCGTAGGCCTTCTCGGGGGCGAAGGCATATTCCAGTCCGATGAACGAAAGGCGCCGGATTGTCGGCATGGCAGCTCCTGCGATTGCCGGGCTATGGTGGGGCGCAAAGTCATCCGGAGGCAACCGCTCATGAGCATTCCGAAATCACATCGCCGCGTCGTGCTGGCGCACCGCCCGCCCGGCGAGCCCGTCGAATCGGACTTCCGGGTCGAGGAAGTGCCGATGCCCGAGCCCCGGCACGGCGAGGTGCTGGTGAAGGTGGCGTATCTCTCGCTCGATCCCTACCAGCGCGGCCGCATGCGCGCAGCGGCCTCCTATGCCGCCAACGTCGAGATCGGCGGCGTGATGACCGGCGGCGTGGTGGGCGAGGTGGTGAAGTCCAACCATCCGACGGTCAAGGTCGGCGACATCGTCGAGGAGAGCCTCGGCTGGCAGGAATATGCGATCGGCGGCGGTCCGCGCATGCGCAAGGTCGATCCCTCGCTCGCGCCGATCTCGACCGCCAACGGCGTGCTCGGAATGCCGGGCATGACGGCCTATTTCGGCCTGCTCGAATGCGGCCAGCCCAAGCCGGGCGAGACCATCGTGGTGTCCGCGGCGTCGGGCGCGGTCGGCCAGATCGTGGGCCAGATCGGCAAGTTGATGGGCTGCCGTGTCATCGGAATCGCGGGCGGCGCCAAGAAGTGCGCCTTCGTGAAAGACGAACTCGGCTTCGACGCCTGCCTCGACTACAAGGCCGAGAAGGACCTCGACGCCGCGTTGCTCAAGGTCTGTCCCAAGGGCATCGACGTCTATTTCGACAATGTCGGCGGCGAGATCTCCGACGCCGTCCTGCGCAACATCAACTTCTTTGGCAGGGTCGCGCTCTGCGGCTCGATCTCGCAGTACAACGCCACCAGCCCGCCGATGGGCCCGCGCCTGCTCGGCACCTTCGTCGGCAAGCGCGTGACCTTGCGGGGCTTCATCGTGTTCGACTTCGTCGAGCGCTATCCCACCGCGATGCGCCAGATGAGCGAATGGATCAAGGCGGGCAGGATCAAGTACCGCGAGGACATCGTCGAAGGCATCGACAAGGCGCCGCGCGCCTTCATCGGCATGCTGCGCGGCGAGAACTTCGGCAAGATGCTGGTGAAGATGTGACGACGACGCTGCTCACGCCCGCCCAGTATCGCCGCGTGCCGTGGAAGAACGGCGGCGGCGTCTCGACCGACATCGCCGTCGACGAGGCGACCGGCGGCGAGGTCTGGCGCTTTGGGCGCACGCCTATCCCCGTGCCCGGCCCCTTCTCCGACTACACGGGCTATGACCGTGTGCAGGTGCTCGTCGGCGGCCAGGGCCTGGTGCTCGATGGCCCGGCCGGCGAGATCGACCTGCGCGCGCCGTTCAAGATCGTGCGCTATCGAGGCGAGGTCCCGCTCGTCAGCCGCCTCGAGGCGGGACCTGTCGAGGTCGTGAACCTGATCGGCCTGCGCGCCAGGGTGAAAGTCGACATGCAGGTGCTTGATGCGGGCAAGTCGCTCCCGCTCGGCAAGGGCCTGCACTTCGCCTATGCCCCGACCGAAGCCGCCAAGATCGATGCGCACGACATTCCGGCCGATCACTGCTTGCGAATCGACGCGGCCGGCCCGACGATGCTTGCCTGTGGGAGTGGCCGCCTTCTGGTGGCGAGCATCGACTAGGGGCGAGAACGGTTCATGCGGATCGCGGTGGTCGGCGCGGGCGGCGTCGGAGGTGGATATGGCGCGGCGCTGGCCCATGCGGGCGCCGACGTGACCTTCATCGCGCGCGGCGCGCATCTCGCGGCCATGAAGAGCGAGGGCCTCAAGGTCGAGAGCCAGCGCGGCGACACGCACCTCAGGCCCACCCAGGCGACCGACGACCCCAAGACGGTCGGTCCGGTCGATGTCGTGCTGTTCTGCGTCAAGCTATGGGACGTCGAGAGCGCGGGCGAGCAGGTCAAGCCGATGGTCGGGCCGAACACCGCGGTGATCCCGCTACAGAACGGCATCGATGCGTCGGAGCGTCTGGTTCCCATTCTGGGCAAGAACGCCGTGATGGGCGGCGTCGCCAACATCAGCGCCACGATCGCCGCCCCCGGCGTGATCCGCCAGACCGGCATGGTGCTGCGCATGGTGTTCGGCGAGTTCGATGGCACCCGGAGCCCGCGCGCCGAGGCGTTCGAGGCGATGTGCAGGAAGGCCGGCATCGACGGCGTGCTCAGCTCCAATATCCTGGGCGAGCTCTGGATGAAATTCATCCTGCTCGCCTCCAACGCCAGCATGATGGCGGTGACGCGCCTGCCGATCGGCAAGCTGCGCGACGATCCGGACATCGCCGCCCTCTTCCCCGCAGCCTACCAGGAAGTGGTCGACGTCGGCCGCGCCCGCGGCGTCAAGCTGCCGGACGATGCCGTCGAGCAGACGCTCAATTTCAACCGCAACGCGCCACCGCAGCTCATGGCCTCGATGGCGGTCGACCTGCTGCGCGGCAACCGCATCGAGCTGCCGTGGCTCTCCGGCAAGGTGGTCGAGCTCGGCCGCCAGCTCGGCGTGCCGACGCCGGTCCACACGCTGCTGTATGCCACGCTCAAGCCCTATATTTTGGGCGCCCCCAAATGACCGTCCTGCGCCTCCTGCTCGCCTCGCTGCTCGTCCTCGCAGCTGGCGGTGCGTGGGCCGATGACGTCAAGGTCCTGGCCGCCGTGGGCTACAAGCCGGTGCTCAACGATCTCGCGCCGTCCTACGAGAAGCAGAGCGGCCACAAGGTCATCGTCGAATACGACTCGCCCAGCGCCATCGCCCGAAGGGTCGGCAACAACGAATTCTTCGACATCGTGATCTCGACGCAGGATGCGATCGAGAAGTTCGCCGCCGACAAGAAAGTGATCGACGACACCCTCACCGTGCTGGCGAAGGTGGGCGTGGGCGTCGCCACCCGCCTCGGCGATCCCTGGCCGCAGGTCGGCAACATGGAAGTGCTGCGCCGCACGCTTCTCAATGCCCATGCCGTCGCATATGCGAGCCCGAGCGCGGGCGGCGCCTTCTACCCGCAGCTCTTCCAGCGGCTGGGCGTGCTCACCGAGGTCCAGCGCAAGAGCGTGACCGTGGTGGGCGCGCTCGCCGCCCAGCGTGTCGCCAGCAACCAGGCCGACGTGGCGCTGGCGCTCTCCAGCGAGATCGTGTCGGTGCCCGGCGTGCGCTTCGCCGGCGCCATTCCGGCGGCGTTGCAGAGCTACATCGTCTTCGCCGCCGCCATGGGCCCGCGCGCCAGCAACTCCGACTCGGTCATGGGCCTGATGGCCTGGATCTCCAATGTCGAGCTCGATCCGCTGCTGCGTGCCAAGGGCATGGAAATGCCCTGAGCCCTCACCGCGGGCTCGCTTTTTGTTGATCGCCGACGGCGGTGCGAAGGATCCCGGCGGCACTACATCGGACGGGGAGATCCAATGTCCGACATCAATACCCGCTACAGCGTGCAAAATCTTCTCACGCCCGCATCGCTGGCGAAGCTTGCCGGCATCGGCGGGGCCGTGCTCGGCGTCGCCGCCCTGTTCGCGTGGACCGGTGGCTGGTTCTCGCCCGGCCGGCTCGACCAGATGCACCTGATCGACACGTTCCAGCAGGTGAACGGCCCGCATCCCGGCTTTCGCCGCAACCATGCCAAGGGCGTCTGCCTCGCGGGCACCTTCCAGAGCAACGGCGCGGGCGCGCGCCTGTCGACGGCGGCGGTGTTCCGGCCGGGCAGCGTGCCGGTCACCGGCCGCTTTGCGCTCGCAGGCGGCATGCCGATGGCGGCGGACGGACCCGCCACGGTCCGCAGCATGGCGCTCCAGTTCGACCTGGCCAACGGCGAGATGTGGCGCACCGGCATGAACGACATCCCGGTGTTTCCGGTGAAAGACCCCCAGGCCTTCTACGACCAGCTGGTTTCCGGCAAGCCCGACCCCAAGACCGGCAAGCCCGATCCGGACCTGGTACGGGCGTTCGGCGCGGCTCATCCGGAGACGGCCAAGGCCGTGGCACTTATTCGCGCGACACCGTTCGCATCGGGCTTCGCCAACGCGCCCTACAACAGCCTGAACGCTTTCCGCTTCACCGATGCCGCCGGCAAGACGACGCCGGTGCGCTGGTCGATGGTGCCGGTCGACGCGTTCGAGCCCGAGCCGGCCACCCCGCCCGGCGACAAGAACTATCTGTTCGACGCGTTGATCGCGCGCGTTCAGAAGGCACCGGCGGAGTGGCACCTGGTGCTGACCGTCGGTCAGCCGGGCGATCCGACGAACGACGCGACGCTGCCCTGGCCCGCCGACCGTGAGCGGATCGACGCCGGCACGCTGCGCGTTACAAAGATCATGAGTGAAGCCGAGGGCAACTGCCGCGACGTCAACTTCGATCCGCTGATCCTGCCGGCGGGCATCGCGCCCTCCGACGATCCGCTCCTGCCCGCGCGCTCGGCCTCCTACTCGACCTCCTTCACGCGCCGCGAGAGCGAGGCGAAGGTGCCGAGCGCCGTGCAGGTCCCGGGAGACAAGTGAGATGACGATGACCCACTTCACCATCCTGTCCCGCGTCCTGCACTGGCTGATGGCGGGCCTGATCCTGGCCATGCTGTTCATCGGCGTGGCGATGGTGTCCTCGCTGTCGGACTATCACCGGCTGGTGTCGATCCATAAGCCGATCGGCGCCCTGCTCCTGGTGCTGGTGGCGCTGCGGCTGATCAACCGCCTGTTCAATCCGCCGCCGCCCTTGCCCGCCGGCATGCCGGCCGTGCTGCGCTTCGCCGCCCACGCCTCGCACTGGCTGCTCTACGCGCTGATGATCGCACTGCCGCTGATCGGCTGGGGCATGCTGTCGGCCGGCGGCTACCCGATCGACCTGGTGGGATCCTTCCACCTGCCACCGATCCTGCCGCACAGCTCGGCGCTCTATGCCGTGCTGCGGCCCGCGCACACGGTGGCGGCCTACCTGCTGTTCGCGACGTTCCTCGTGCATCTCGGGGCCGCCCTCGCGCACGCCTTCATCTTCCGCGACGGCGTGTTCGAGAGCATGACCCACTGAGAATGTCCGGGTGATCTTGCAGAAAGCCGTTCCCCTGCGCGAAAGTTGGAGCCGTTAGACGCCGGGCGTACACTCACTGCAAGCAATGAGTGGAAACGCGGTGCACGCATCGATGAAGGTCCAGACGCGGTTGACGCGCCGGGCGATGATTGCCGGACTCGCGGGAACGGCTGTCGCGGGGCGCGCCGCCCGGGCGGCCGGCTATCCCGCCGATCTCGTGAGATTCATCGTGGGCTTCCCGCCCGGCGGCGGCACCGACGTGCTGGCAAGACTCGTTGCCGACGGCCTTCATGAGGCTTTGGGCGCAACGCTCGTGGTCGACAACAAGGGCGGCGCCAGCGGCACGATCGGCACGGCCATCGGCGCCAAGGCCAAGCCCGACGGCGGCACCCTCATCCTCGGAGCGTCGGGTGCGATCCTGACCGCGCCCAGTCTTTACCCGACGCTGGCCTACGATCCGCGCGCCGACTTCGATCCGGTGGGCACGATCGGCAGCTATCCCAACGTCCTCTTCGTGCCCGGCACGTCGCCCGCCCGTTCGGTCGCCGACCTGCTTGCACTCGGCAAAACACGCAGCCAGGGCCTGTCCTACGGCTCCGCCGGCGTGGGCAGCACGCTTCATCTCTCCGCCGTGCTGCTGCAGCAGCTGACCGGCATCAACGCGGTAAACGTGCCCTACACCAGCGGCAGCATGCTGCAGGCCGACCTTGCCGAAGGCCGCATCGACTTCGCCTTCGCGTCGGCCACTCTCGCCCAGCTGGCGCGCGCCGGAAAGATCCGCGCCATCGCCTTGACCGGCAAGACGCGCTCGCCGGGCTTTCCCGACGTGCCGACCGTGGCCGAACAAGGCTTCGCCGACTACGAGGTCGTGAACTGGTTCTTCCTGCTGTCGCCCAAGGGTCTGCCGGAAAATTTGCTCACCACCTTGAACGCCGCGCTGAACGGCATGCTCGCCACGCCTCGCATGCAGGAGCGCTTGGCGACCGACCTCGACTTCATCACGCAGCCTTCGACGCCCGCAGAAGCGCGCGACCTCATCGCGGCCGAGCAGGATCGCTGGGCCAAAATCATCAAGTCGGCAAAACTGCAACTCGATTAGGAATTCCAATGCCCACCGTCACCCGCATCCATCCCCTCTTCTTCGCCCGCCTGGACGGCGTCGACCTCGCCCATGTCGACGACGCGACCTTTGCGGCGATCGAGGATGCCTTCGCCAGGCACGCCGTCCTTCACTTCCCCGGCCAGCGCCTTACGCAGGAAGAGCACGTCGCCTTCAGCCGCCGCCTCGGACCGCTTGAGGTCGTCACGCTGGGCGCCTCGATCGACGGCGGGCGCTCCACTTTGCCCGAGATCAACCGGGTTTCGAACCTCGGCCTCGACAACAAGATCCGCGCCGCCACCGACCTGCGCCGGCAGTACTCTAAGGGCAACCAGCTCTGGCACACCGACAGCACTTACAAGCACGTGCCGTCCAAATGCTCCCTGCTCTATGCCCACAAGGTGCCGAGCAAGGGCGGCGACACCCAGTTCGCCGACATGCAGACCGCCTACGACGACCTGCCCGACGCGATGAAGCGGCGGATCGACGGACTCACCGTCGAGCACTCCGTCTTCACCTCGCGCGCCAAGATCGGCTTCAGCGACTTCTCAGCCGAGACGCGCGCGGCGCACCCGGCAGTGCAGCAGGTGCTGGTGCGCGTGCATCCGGTGACCGGCCGCCGCTCGCTCTATCTTGCCTCGCACGCCTCGCACGTCATCGGCTGGCCCGAGGACGAGGGCCGCGCGTTGCTCGCCGAACTGATCGAGCACGCGACGCAGCCGAAGTATGTGCACGCGCACCGGTGGTCGCCCGGCGATCTCGTGATGTGGGACAACCGCCACACCATGCACCGCGCCACGCCCTTCGAGAGCATGGACGAGGAGCGCGACCTGCACCGCACCACCGTGCAGGACATCGGCAACACGGTGGAGCTGCTGCAGAAGAAAGTGGCCTAGCCGCGCAGGTCCTTGAGTGCACCGTCCCAGGCCGCGATCGTGTGATCGATGTCGGCCTGGGTGTGGGCGAGGCTGACGTAGTACTTCGACTCGCCCTTCATCAGGCCACGCTCGCGCAGCAGCTTGTTGAACTTTCCGGCCATCGCCTTGTCGGCCTTGAGCGTGTCGCGATAGTCCTTCACCTGCCCTTCGAAGAACAGGATGTCGAACAGCGGCGGCTCGCCGATCACCTGAGCCTTCACGCCGTGCTTCTTCAAGAGGTCGGTGAGCGCGCCCATCAGCGTGCGGCCGGTCTTGAAGACCTGCGCGTAGGTGCCGGGACGCTTCAGCACCTTGAGCGTAGCCAGGCCCGCGACGGCGGCGACCGGATTGCCGGAGAGCGTGCCCACTTGGAACAGGAAATCCTCGTCGGCCATCGCAAGCCGGTCGAAGTGCTTCATGATGTCGGCGTTGCCCGCGACCGCGGCCAGCGCGAAGCCGCCGCCCACGATTTTCCCTAAGGTGCAGATGTCGGGCGTCACGCCGTAATATTCCTGGGCACCGCCATAGGCGAAGCGGAAGCCGGTGACGACCTCGTCGAAGATCAGCGGGATGCCGTGCTCCTGGGTGATCTTCCGCAGGCCCTGCAGGAAGCCCGGCGCCGGCGGGATCAGGCGCTGGAACGGCTCGACGATCACGCCGGCGAGCTCGTCCTTGTGCTCCTTGATCAGGCTCTCGACCATCTCGAGGTCGTTGAAGGCCGCGACCAGCATCTCGTCGGCGACGCTCTTGGGAATGCCGGCCGAGTCGGGCGTCGCGCGCGGGAAATTGCCGGGGTTCTTGGGCGCGAGCGACATCAGCGCGTAGTCGCTCATGCCATGATAGCCGCCCTCGAACTTCAAAATCTTGTCGCGCTTGCGATAGGCGCGCGCGGCCCGCATCGCGTAGAGGTCGGCCTCGGTGCCCGAGCAGACGAAGCGAATCTGGTCGGCGCAGGGCACCGCCGCGCAGATCGCCTCGGCGAGCGCGATGCCGTGGCGGTTGTTGCCGAAGTAGGTCGTGCCGAGTGGCACCTGCTCCTGGATGGCCTTCGTCACCTCGGGATGGGCATGGCCGATGAACATCGGCCCCGAGCCCAACAGGAAGTCGACATATTCGCGGCCCGCTTCGTCCCAGATCCGGCCCGCCCTGCCGTCGCGCAGGATCACCTCGGCCGGCATGTTGCCGAAACTGCCGCCCGGCAGCACGCGCTTGGCCTGCTGGACGAGCCCTTCGACATGATCGGCGACGGGATCAACGACGGTCTGGACGGACATGTAAACTCCTACTCGATGGGAACGAAAATGGAGCGGCGCATCTTGCCTGCGACCGCCTTGGAAAAATGGCCCTTGCCGTGGGTGTCCTCGACCAGGAACACCTCACCCGGCCCGATGACGCGCTTCTCGCCGTCGCTCGCGGTGATCTCGACCGCGCCGTCGAGATTGATGATGTACTGCCGGCGCGGCGCGGGATGCCACGCATAGTCATAGGTGCCGGGAGTCTCGCGGAAGATGATGCCGGTTGCCTTAAAGGTCTCCGACGTCTTGCCGCCCGGGCCCTCGTTCTTCCATTCGACGTCGATGTCACGGAAGTGAGTTTCGCCCTTTTCGTCGACATATAGATTATGGATGCGCATGATTTTTTCTCCCGCTATTGGACGTTTCCGTGAACGAGGCTAGTACAAAAGGATGTTCAAGGAACCCGTCAAAGCCGCTCTTTTCGACATGGATGGTCTGCTGATCGACAGCGAGGCCGTCTACATCAAGGCCATGCAGGCCGCCGCCCGCTCCTTCGAGCTCGAGATGCCGCTCGAATTCTGTCACTCGATGGTCGGCATCCCGAGAGCCGAGTGCAATGTGATGATCCAGGAGCGCTACGGCGAGGGTTTCAATCTCGAGGAGTTCCGCGGCGTCTATTCCGCCAACGTGAGCCGCCTGATGGAAGCCCGCGTGCCGGTCAAGGCAGGTGTCGTCGAGGTACTGGCCTTCCTGGCCGAGCACGGCATCCCGTGCGGCGTCGCCACGTCCGCCCTCCGCGCCACGGCGGAAAGCCACCTCGGCCGCGCCGGGCTGCTTCCCCGTTTTGCCACGCTGGTGGCGCGCGACGACGTCGAACGCGCCAAGCCCTTCCCCGACATCTATCTCGAGGCCGCCCGCCGCCTCGCCGTTCCGCCCCGGAACTGCATCGCTTTCGAGGATTCCAGCCCCGGCCTCACCGCCGCCCATGCCGCCGGGACGATGGCGATCATGGTGCCCGACATCCTGCAGCCCAGCGACGAAGTCCGCGCCAAGTGCCTGCACATCGCGCCGGACATGGTCGCGGTCGAACGCCTGCTGCGCGAGCATCTCCGCTAAGCGAACGGCCGAGCGACGGCGGCTACCCGCCCGAAATTTTTCTTGCTCGCGAGGATCGGGCTCAAATGCCGGCCCGTCAACGTTTCACCCGATTCCTCGCGAGGCCTCGCGAGCGGCTCGCGAGCCGGTGCATTTCGGCAAACGCACGTGCGTTCACGTGCAATAGATCGGGACGATCTCGACGAACATGCCGACGATGCCCCAGCAGACAAGATGAGAAGATGCCCATGGATGACTCCTTGTGGGATCATTCATAAGCGCATCCACGGGAATCCCCAATTACGGTCCTTATATCCGATAAATCGTTGGCGCGCTTGAAACGGCGGCGTTCCGGCCCCGCTCCACATCAGAACTTTTCGACCCACGGCCGGACTTCCATCTCCCAGCTCCAGGCGCTGCGGTGCTGCATCAGGGTGCTCCAGTAGACCTCGGCGATTGCGTCGGGATCGAGCAGGCTGTCGGGCGCGTCGGCCGGCACGGGCCGCGCGGCGCTGCGGATGCCGCCGTCGATCACGAAGTGCGCCACGTGCACGCCCTTGGGCGACAGCTCCCGCGCCATCGATTGTGCCAGGCCACGCAGCGCGAACTTGCCCATGGCGAAAGTGGCCGACAGAGCGAAGCCCTTCACGCCCGCCGTCGCACCCGACAGCAGGATCGCGCCGTGGCCTTTCGGCACCATGCGCCTGGCAGCCTGCTGCGACACCAGGAAGGCGCCGAAGGCGCTGATCTCGATGGCGCGCTTCACGTCGTCCGGGGCCAGGTCGACGACCGAGCCGCGCACGCGGGAGCTGGCGTTATAGACCACGACGTCGGGCGCGCCCGACTTGCCCTCGACGGCGTCAAAGAGCGCGGCAACATCCTTGGCGTCGGCGGCGTTGCACTTGTGGACCTGCGCGCCGGTTTCCTTCGCCAGCGCCGCCAGCTTGTCGGTGGTGCGCGAGGCGATCGCGACCTTGAGCCCGTTCCTGGCGAACAGACGGGCGAGCGAGGCGCTGAGGCCCGGGCCGGTGCCCACGATCAGGGCGGAAGTGTACTTCGGCTTTTCCATCGGGCGGCCTCGTTGTTCGGGTGGGGTCAGAGGTATAGGCTAGACGAACTCTCGGGAAAGGAAATGCCATGGATACAATCGCGCCCGTCGCCCGGATCGACGTGATTTCCGATGCCATCTGCCCGTGGTGCTACATCGGCAAACGCAATCTCGAAGGCGCGCTGAAGATCCTGGCCGGCGAAGGGCTTCACTTCAGCGTGATGTGGCATCCCTTCCAGCTCAATCCCGACATGCCGGCCGAAGGCGTCGAGCGCAAGGCGTACCGCGAGGCCAAGTTCGGCGGACCAGAAAAGGCCCGGCAGATCGACGAGCGCATCACCGCGACCGCCGCGACCGTGGGCCTCGAGTTCCATCTCGACCGGCTGACGCGCACGCCCAACACCGTGAACGCGCACCGCCTGATCCGCATGGCCGGACAGGAAGGCGTGCAGGACGCCGTCGTCGAGGCGCTGTTCAAGGCCTATTTTTGCGAAGGCGCCGACATCGGTGACTCCGAGATCCTGGCCGGCGTCGGCGGCCAGGGCGGGCTCGATCCCGATGCCGTGTTCAAGATGCTGAAGGGCGAGGAGCATCGCCGCGAGGTGCTGGCCGGCGACCAGATGGCGCGCAACACCGGCATCCAGGGCGTGCCGAGCTTCGCACTGCAGGGCCATGTGCTGTTCTCGGGCGCCCAGCCGCCCGAAGAGATGGCCAAGGCCTTCACCCACGCCTGGGGCATTTTGAAAGACAAGGCGGCCTGACCGTCATCCGGAGCGAAGCCGAGGGACCTAATCTTAAGGCAGCAGTGTCAAAAGAGGTCCCTCCACTCCGCTTCGCTCCAGTCGGGATGACGAAATTACTGACTGTCCGCGCTGAGGTCCGGCGAGGAGAGCTTGCCGGTCATCCGCGCGATGTAGCCGCGGTTGGCGGTGTTGAGGCGGATCGTGGTGTCGGTCGTGCCTTCGGCCATGCGGTTACGGCCGTTGATCACTGCGGTCGCGTTGTTGCCCTGCACGGTCAGGTCCGTGAGCGTCACCGTGCCGCCGCCCAACGCCACGCTGCCGCCCGAGACGGTATTCTCGTGGTTGACGAAGCCGTTCAGCACCGCCGAATCGAAGGCCAGCGTGTTGCTGAAGATGCTGCCGACGCCTGTCGCGAACTGGGCGAAGGACTGTGCACCGCTCGCCATGGCCGCGCGCACGGTGCCGCCGACGTTCGTGGCGCCGGCAATGCTCTCGCGCAGCTCGGTGGCCGAGACGCCCCTGCCCGATAGCTTGATGTCGCGGGCGTCGATCTTGCCGTCGACCGCCACCCGGTAGGACGACGACTTGCCGAAGATATTGTCGCCGACGGTGCCGCGCAGCAGTTCGTCGACATGCATGCCGAGCAGGCTGCCGTTCGCCTCGATGGCGAGCGCCTGGCCCGAGGCGTCGACCTTGCCGGTGAAGTCGACGGCGGCTTTGTAGAACTGGCCGGTGAGCTTGTTGATCTTCAGGACGCCGCGATCGAGCGTGGCATCGAGATCGGCATAGTCCACGGTGAGCGCCGCCATCGACATCGCCTTGGCCGAGACGATCAGCGTGGCGTCGAACGAGCGCAGCGCGGTGAGATTGATCGGCTTGGGCGTGGCTTTGCGCGCGGGCCCGGTGTGACGGGTTTCCGCCGGCACCTCGTCGGGCGATTTCGGGGCGGGCGCCGAATCGTCCTCAATGCCGAGCAAGGAATCGATGTCGAGGGTCCTGGGCACGTTGAGCTTCGCGGCGAGCTTCGGGCGCTTGCCCAGGGTGGCGTCGAGCGTGCCGTTCATGTCGGTGCCGCGCACCACCAGGTCGCCGCTGTAGACCGCGCGCTCGGAAGAGCCCTTGAGCGCACCCGCGGCCGTGATCGGGCCGAGCCCGTTCATCGATTGCCCGCTCGCCACCGCGACGAACTTGCTGGCCTCCGGAGTCTGCAGGTTGAAGGTCCTGAAATCGAAGGTCGGCGGCTGGGTGAAGGCGAGCGCACCGGCCACCTGGGCGTCGATGTCGAGCAGGTGAATGGCAACGTCGCGCACCGTGACGGCGTCGCGCGTGCCCGCGGCCGAGCCGCTCGCGGTGGCGGCGCCGATCTTCCCGTTCATGAATTTCGGCAGGCCGGCATAGTCGAGCAGCCGGTCGGTGTCAGGCGCCGCCACGGTGAAAGCCAGGTCGAAGCGCGGCACGCTGCCGAAGTTACCGACCAGCCCCTTGAGGCCTAGCTTGGCCCCCAGGAGATCGGCCACCTTGATGTCGTCGAGCCTCAGCACATTGGACTGCCAGGTGGCGCCGCCGGTAACGCCGCCCAGCGTCTCGCCGCGATAGGCGAGCTTCTTGATGTCGAGCTTCAATCCCATGCTGGGCGCGTCCGCGGAGACCTTGGGCAAGGCGGGCGGTGCGGCAGCGGGAGCGGGAGCGGCCGGCACCGAGGCATCGGCCGTCGGCGTCGTCGCGGATTTCGGCAGATAGGAGTCGAGGTCGAGCTGCTCCATGCCGACATTGAATTTCGCGGCGGCCGGCGCCTTCAGCGTGAAGGTGCCTGCGATCGCGCCCGGCACGCCGTCGAGCCTGAACGTGCCGCCGCCGAGATCGAGCGCGCCTGCCTTGGCGGCGAGCTTGCCCTCGATCGAAAGGCTTTCGAGCCGGCCGCGCGGAATGCCGCCCATGTCGATGTCGAGCCAGCGCAAGGTATCGCGCAGGCGGTCGGTCGAGGCCTTGAAGATGCCCTTGCCGGCATCGAGATCGATCGCCAGGTCGCCTGGCATCGAGGCTTTCAGGCGCGGGATCGTGACCACGCCCTTGTTCATCTGGAAGCTGGCGGACAGGCCGCGGATCGCATCGTCGTTGTAGAGCGCCTCGGCGATGTCGAGGCTCACGTCGGCATCGACCTTCGCCCAAGGCGAGGGGCCGACCACCGCCGTCGTCACCTTGGCGGCCGCCGCCTCGGGCGTCGGCGCGGTGGCCGCGGCCTTCGCCGGATTGGCCGTGCCCGACGCGAGCTCGGCCGGCCTGGAGAAGATCTTGATCCACTTGCCGATGTCGAGGCGCGACAGGGAAACCTGCCCGCCCAGCACCGGCGAGGGCTTCAGCGCGAGCGACAGCGAGCCCTTGGCCGCGTCCTTGCCCATGCTTATTTCAAAATCGCTGACGGCCAGACGTTCGGGCCCGATCTCAATGTCGCCGTCGAAGACGAAGCGGCCCGCGCGGGACATGTCGAAATTGGCCTTGGCGCTTCCAAGGGCGCCCAGCACCGAATTGACGAAGTCGCTCAGCACGCCGGTCGTCACCGTGAGATGACCCTGGAGCTTGCTGTCGAGCGAGAGTATCGCGGCCCCGCCCTTGAAATCGAGTTCGCCGCTCGAGACCTTCAGATTGAGTCGCGCGCTGTGTCCGGCGGGCGTGTTCCCGCCGAACGCCACGTCGAGCTTCAGCGGCACGCCGTTCACGGTGGCGCTTCCGTCGATTTCGAACGGGCCGTCGAACGACCGCACCGTGGCGCCGGCATTGACGTTTTCTGCCGCATAGTGAGTCTTGGTCGTCGGATCGGTGTAGTTGATCGTGCCTCGCACGATCTCCAGCCGGCCCACCGCGAGATGAAAGCCCTCGCTCGGCGCATCGGTCGCCTGGCCCACGTTGCCGCCCGGCTTGAACTCCCAGTTGGGCACGCCGTTGGCGTCGGTCTCAAGGACGATGGTGGGCTGGTACAGCGTGAGGGTGCCGACCGCGATCCTGCCCTGCAGCAGGGCGACCCAGTCCGGGCGGACGGAGACCCAGCGCACGTCGATCATCTGGGCGCCCTTGCCGCCCACGGCATTGGCAAAGCGCACAGTGCCCGCGCCGATGCCGGGCACCGGGAACATGCGCAGCCGCATCGGGCCGTCGATCACCAGCTCGCGGCCGGTGGCCTCGCGCACCGCCTGGATCAGGCCGGGCTTGTAGGCCTCGACATTGACGAGACCGGGCACGCTGGCGAGCGCCGCGACGACGGCTCCCACCGCGGCGATGACGATCAATCCATATCTGATCCAGTGCACGCGCATGGCATCGGCAACTCAGGAAAGCTCGTAGCGGCGCACCAACCGGTAGAGGAATGCAATCGGCAGCAGGCTCACGACGATCAGGAACGAGGCGGCCGCCGTGGCGATCCCGGCGCCGCCGCTCTCCAGCGCCTGGAACATGACCACCGTGAGGGTGCTCCACGGCCCACTATAAAGCACGACCGTGGCGGAAAGTTCCGAGGCGACCGTCACCCAACTCAAAACCATGCCGCTCAGGATGCCGCCCAGCATCAGGGGCACCACGATTCGCAGGAACGTCTGCAACGGCGAGCGGCCGAGGCTGATCGAGGCCTCCTCCAGCGAGGCGTCGATCTGGTGGACGATAGCGCTGGCCGAGCGCACGGCAAACGGCACCTTGCGGACGGTATAGGCCAGAATGAGGATCAGCGGCCCGCCGGTCAGGACCAGGGCGCCCGCGTTGAACGACACGATGAAGCCGATCGCCAGCACGGTGCCCGCCACGGCGAACGGCAGCGTCGCCACCACGTCGAGCAGGCTCGCCACCCCGGAGCGGTAGCGGGTCACGACATAGCCGATCGGCACGCCGATCAGGGTGACGCAGAAGGCGGCCACGGTGGCGAAGACCAGGGTATTGAACAGCGGCCGGAGCGCGCGGCCGAACAGGAAGCCGAAATTGTCGAGGCTGAAGTGCGGATGCAGCACGGGGCCGCGGAACTCGAGGAACGACAGGACGACGATCGAGAAGAACGGCACCAGCGCCAGGATGACGATCGTCCAGCAATAGACGGTGGCCGCCGCCTGCAGGCCCTTGCCGACTTTCAGCAGCGGCGCGGCCTGGCGGGCGTTGGTGGCGAAGCGGCGGGCGCCCAGGAACCGGCGCTGGATCAGCAGCACCGCCGCCGTGGTCAGGATCAGCAGCACGCCCAGCACGCCGGCCGACGAGGGATTGGGCGCCGTCTCGCCGATGAAGAGCTTGAAGGCCTCGACCGCGAAGATCGGCATGTCCTCGGCCAGCACGAAGGGCACGCCGAAATTTTCCAGGGTCTCGATGAAGACCAGCAGGCCGCCCGCCAGGATGGCGGGCATCACGATCGGCAGGGTCACGGTGAAGATCGTGCGCCGGGGCGAGGAGCCGAGGTTTTGCGCGGCCTCCTCCATCGACACGTCGACCGCCTTGAAGGCCGCGATCGTGGGCAGCAGCACATAGGGATAGAGCGTGAGCGTGTAGACCAGGACGATGCCGCCCATGCCGTAGATCGAGCCGAAGGCCACACCCTGCGCCTGCAGCCACTGGGTGACGATGCCGGAGCGGCCGAGCAGCAGCACCAGCGCGTAGGCGCTGACGAACGACGGCAGGATCAGCGGCAGCGAGGCCATGGCAAGGATCGCCGCCTTGCCCGGGATCGGCAGGCGCGCGAGGGCGAAGGCGAACGGCACGGCCAGCACCGTCGTGATCAGGGTGGCGGCGACGCCGATCTCGAGCGTGTTGACGATCGCGGCGCGATAGAACGGCCGGCCCAGCATCTTGGTGTAGTTGGCGAAAGTGAGCGACGCGCCCTCGGAGTCGAGGAAGCTCGCGCTGAAGACCTGGAACAGCGGATAGACCAGGAAGAGGCCGAGGAAGGCGAATCCCAGCACCGCGATGCCGAGCGGCAGGCGTTGCTGGTGCGGAATCGCCCAAGTCACGAGACAACCGTCATTTGACGACCGTGAGCCGCGCCGGATCGTAGGCGAGCGTGACCGCCTGGCCCGAGCGCACCGTCCGCTGCGGCGTGTCGAGGGTCGCCATGCGCACGATCGTGCCGTTGGCCAGCGTCATGTCGAGGCGCGTGATCGGCCCCAGCATCTCGACGGCCACCACGGTGCCCTGCAGGCGCGGCCAGTCGGCCGGCGCGTCCTCGGTGAAGCGCAGCGCCTCGGGCCGCAGCGACACGGTGACTGGTGCTGCGAGTCCGAGCTGGCGGGCCTCCACGAGCGTGGTCGTGCCCATGAACTCCGCGGCGAAGCGCGAGGCGGGCTTGCGATAGATGTCGGTCGGCGCGCCCACCTGCTCGAGCCGGCCCGCGCTCATCAGTGCGATGCGGTCGGAGACCGACATCGCCTCTTCCTGGTCGTGCGTGACGTAGATCGCGGTGATGCCGAGCGACTTCTGCAGCGTGCGGATTTCGGCGCGCATGCTGACCCGCAGGCGGGCGTCGAGGTTGCTGAGCGGCTCGTCGAACAGCAGCACCTGCGGGCGGATCACCAGGGCGCGGGCGATCGCCACCCGCTGCAGCTGGCCGCCCGAGAGCTGGTGCGGCATGCGCTCGCCGTAGCCGCCGAGCTGGACCAGCGAGAGTGCCTCGTCGACACGCGTGGCGATCTCCGCGGCGGGCACCCGGCGGGCCTTGAGCCCGTAAGCGACGTTGCCCGCGACCGACAGGTTGGGGAACACCGCATAGTTCTGGAACACCATGCCGATGTCGCGGCGGTGCGCCGACAACTTGTCGATGCGTGTCGTGCCGAAGCGGATCTCGCCCGCATCGAGCTCGCAGAAGCCCGCGATCATGCGCAGCAGGGTGGTCTTGCCGCAGCCCGAGGGCCCGAGGAGCGTGAAGAACTCGCCCTCCTCGACCACGAGATCGATGTTGTCGACGGCGCGAACCGTCCCGAAGGTCCGGCTTGCCCCTGCAATGACGATGCCGCTCACGTCAGCGGGATTCCTGCAGCACGTCCTTGATCTGCTCCATCGTCTTGGCGCGCTTGTCGGTCCAGCCCTGCTCGTCGTAGTTCAGCAGCTTGACCGTCGACAGCGCAGGCAATCCGCCGGGCAGCTTGGAGAGGTCGAGATCGTTGCGCGTCGGCCGGCGGAACGTGGCCTTCAGGATCATCTCGCGCACGTCCTTGCGGTTGATGTAGTCGACATAGGCCCTGGCGCTGTCGGTGTTGGGGCCGCCCTTGATCACCGCGACGCCCTCCATCGACGCCGTGGTGCCGTCGGCGGGATAGACCACCTTCACCGGCGCGCCGTTCGAGGCCCACAGGGGCCCCGCGTACTCGAGCGAGATGCCGAGCGGGTATTCGCCGTTGCCGACACCCTGGAAGACCAGCGACGAGCGGTTCAGCACCTTCATGTTCTTGAACAGCTCGCCCACCTTCTTCCAGCCGGCATCGCCGCCGCCCCACAGGTCGACCAGCATGGTCACGGTCTGGAAGGCCGAGCCCGAATTGGCGGGATCGGTGAAGGCGATCTTGCCCTTCCACTTGGGATCGAGGAGGTCCGCCCAGCTCTTGGGGCCTTGTCCCTCAGGCACCAGCTTGGTGTTCTGCAGCAGCACCAGCAGATGGAGGTTGTTGCCGATCCACAGGTCGTTGGGGTCGCGATATTCCGCAGGCGTCACGTCCTTGTTCTTGGAGGCATAGGCCTCGAACAGGCTCTTGTTGGTCTCGAGCAGCGAGCGGCTCACGCCCCAGATGATGTCGCCCTGCGGCCGCGCCTTCTCCGACTGCAGGCGGCGCACCAGCACGCCGGATCCCGCCGCGACCGGATCGACCTGGATGCCGGTCTCCTTGGTGAAGGCTCCGAACACGAGATCGTTCAGGGTGCTGTCGTTGGCGGAATAGACGACGAGCTTCTTCTGCGCTTGGGCCGTACCCGCTACGCCCAGCGCGCAAACGAGTGACGCCAGCGTCATCAGCCAGCGCAGTCTCGACATCGTCATACAATTCTCCCGGTTTGCGGTGCGGACCCGATTTGAGCCTGTCGCGCGCCCAGCGGCAATGTAGAATATCTGCCGAACGACGTCGCGACTTTGATCGCGGCGCGCACAGGGAGGAAATCATGCGGTCCACGATCCTGACGGGCGTGCTCGTCGCGTCCTTTGTCTGTTCCACGGGTGCTGCCTTCGCCCAGAAACCCGGCGGCATCCTGAAGATGTACCATCGCGACAATCCGCCGAGCGGCTCTATCCTCGAGGAGGCGACCAACTCGACGGTCATCCCGTTCATGCCGGTGATGAACAACCTGGTGATCTTCGACCAGCACAAGCCGCAGAACAGCCCCGACGACGTCGTGCCCGATCTTGCCAAGTCCTGGAGCTGGAGCGCCGACGGTCGCGACCTGACCTTCAAGCTGCAGGAAGGCGTGAAGTGGCACGACGGCAAGCCGTTCACCGCCAGGGACGTCGTCTGCACCTTCGACATGCTGATGGGCAAGGGCGAGAACAAGCTGCGCAAGAACCCGCGCGCGTCGTGGTACGGCAACGTCGACCACGTCACGGCCGATAGCGACACCCAGGCGACCGTGCACCTGAAACGCCCGCAGCCGTCGATCCTGACCCTGCTCGCCTCGGGCTATTCGCCGATCTACGCCTGCCACGTCACGGCGGCGCAAATGCGCACCCACCCGATCGGCACCGGCCCCTTCAAGTTCGTCGAGTTCAAGCAGAAGGAAGGCATCAAGCTCGCGCGCAATCCCGATTACTGGAAGAAGGGCCGGCCTTATCTCGACGGCATCGAGTTCACGATCGTGCCCAACCGCGGTACGGCGATGCTGAGCTTCGTGTCGGGCCGCTTCGACATCACCTTCCCGTGGGAAGTCACGATCCCGCTCCTGAAGGACATTAAGAGCCAGAAGCCCGACGCCAACTGCGTCGTCACGTCGATGAACAACAGCACCAACCTGATTATCAACCGCGACGCCCCGCCGTTCGACAGCCCCGATCTGCGCAAGGCGCTGGCCCTCGGGATCGACCGCAAGGCCTTCATCGACATCATCAACCAGGGCGAGGCCCAGCAAGGCGGCACCATGCAGCCGGTCAAGGACGGCGTCTGGGGCATGCCCGAGGAAATGTACAACGCCGTGCCGGGCTACGGGCCGGACGTCGCCAAGAACCGCGCCGAGGCGCGCGAACTGATGAAGAAGGCAGGCTACGGCCCCGACAAGCGCCTGAAGCTCAAGATCTCGACGCGCGGCATCTCGCTCTACAAGGATCCCGCGGTGATCCTTGCCGGCCAGCTCAAGGAGATCTGGATCGACGCCGACGTGGACATCATCGAGACCGCTCAATGGTTTCCCAAGGTCGCGCGCAAGGAATACTCGGTCGGCCTCAACACGACCGGCAACGGCGTCGACGATCCCGACCAGAACTACTACGAGAACTTCTCCTGCAAGTCGGAGCGCAACTACACCGGCTACTGCAATCCCGAGATCGAGAAGCTGTTCGACGTCCAGAGCCAGGAGAAGGATATCGAGAAGCGCAAGAAGATCGTCTGGGAGATCGACAAGAAGCTGCTCGAGGACGGCGCACGTCCCATCATCATGTGGAACCGCGCGGCGATCTGCATGCAGCCTTACGTGAAGGGTTATGTTCCCCAGGTGAACAGCGTCTACAACGGCTTCAGATTTGAGGATGTATGGCTCGACAAGTAATCGCGTTTGTCTTCGCGTTCGTAACCCTGCTGGCCGGCGCCGTGCCGGCCGGCGCCCAAACAAACTGGCCCACCAAGCCGATCAAACTCGTGAACGGCTATCCCGCCGGCGGCGGCGCCGACATCCTGGCCCGCATGGTGGCCGAGCGGCTGACCGAGGCGCTCGGACAACAGGTGATCGTCGAGAACCGCACCGGTGCCACCGGCGCGATCGCCGCGCAGTCCGTCGCGGCGGCGGCACCCGATGGCTATACGCTGCTCGAATACACGATGAACATGGGCGCCAGCTCGGTGGTCATGCCGGGCGCCAAGCTGGGCTACGACCCGGACAAGGAGCTGCTGCCGATCGTCAACATCGCGGGCCTCGACAACCTGATCTACGTCAATCCGAAACTGCCGTTCAAGACCGTCGGCGACATCATCGACTACGCCAAGCAGAACCCGGGCAAGCTCACCTATGCCTCGTCGGGCATCGGCGGCTCCTATCACCTGTGGAGCGCGGAATTCACCTACATGGCGGACATCGACATGCTGCACGTGCCGTTCCGCGGCGGCCCGCCGGCGATCGCCGAGATCGTGGCGGGACGGGTCGACATGATGTTCGGCAATCTCGCGGAGATCCTGCCGCACATCCGCTCCGGCGGCGTGCGGCCGATCGCCTTCACCAGCGTGCCTCCCTCGCCGCTCCTGCCCGGCGTGCCGACGGTCGCGGAGTCGCTGCCGGGCTATGTCGCCGACAACTGGTTCGGACTGGGCGCTCCCGCCGGCCTGCCCAAGCCGATCGCCGACCGGCTGAATGCCGAGGTGAACAAGATCCTGAAGGACAAGACCTTCGCCGACAAACTCGTGTCGCTCGGCTTCCAGCCGATCGGTGGCACGGCCGAGGAAATGAGGCAGAAGATCCTGGCCGACCGCGCACGCTGGAAGAAGGTCATCGAGGCGGCCAAGATCACCGCGGAATAGCCCAAAAGTACCAAGATCCTGAGACGGCTCCGATACCGATGGCACAATGCTTTTAGGCCAATCGTCTCAGAATCTCACACACCCCCTTGTTCACGCGCCGGGGCAATTGCAGTGAAACCTCACGGCAGTTTCAGGTCAACTTCCGGCCGCGCTTCAATCTCTGGATCGTCTCATCGAGTGCAGAAAGAAAGCGCGACTTGTCGCGCTGGGCCATGGGCTTGGGCCCGCCGGTGATCTCGCCCATGGCGCGCAGGTTGGACAGCAACTCGCGGTTGGCCATCGCCATGCCGATCGACGCCGTCGTGAACGGCACGCCAGTGTTGCCGATTACTGACGCGCCCGCCTTCAGGCTGCGGTCGGCAAGCGGGATGTCGGCCGTCACCACGATGTCGCTGGGGCCGACCCGCTCGGCGATCCAGTTGTCCGCCGCATCGAGGCTGTCGCTCACGACGACCTGCTCGATGCGCGGGTCGCGCGGCACGTTCATGTAGGAGTTGCTGACGACATAGACCTTGAGACCGTAGCGCTCGGCCACGCGGTAGATCTCCGCCTTCACCGGACAGGCGTCCGCATCGATGTAGATCGAAATCGGATCGGTCAAAAGTCGTAAAGCCTCGCGGGATTGTCGACCAGGATCCTGTTCCGGACCTTCTCGTCGGGCGCCCATTTGCCGAGGATCTCGAGCGTCGGCGCGGTCTTGATCATCGGCGTGTAGATATGCACGTGCGGCCAGTCGCTGCCCCACACCATGCGCTCGGGAGCCGCCGCGATCAGCGCCTGCGGCATCTCCAGGGTGTTGGCGTAGTGCGCCAGATCGTCGGTCGCACGATAGGCGCCCGACAGCTTTACCCAGGTGTTACCGCTCTTCACCATGTCGAGCAGCGCCTTGAACGCCGGATGACGCGTGCCTTCGGCATGCGGGATCTGGGCGATGTGGTCGATGACGACCGGCAACTTCATCTTCGCCAGGCGCGGCGCCGCCGTCATCAGATTTGGCGGATCGATCAGGAACTGCAGGTGCCATCCCATCGGCCCGATCCGTTCGGCCAGGTGGTCCATGGCGTCGAAGCCCACGCCGCCGCCCACCCAGACGTTGATGCGCAGGCCACGCACGCCCACGTCGTGCAGGGCCTTCAGCTCCTTGTCCGAAACGTCGGGGCTGCACACCGCCACGCCGCGCAGACGCTTGGGATGGTGCTTCAGGGCCTCGATCATCAGGCTGTTGTCGGTGCCGTGGACCGAGACCTGGACCAGCACGCCGCGATCGCAACCCAGGCCGTCCAGCATGGCGATGTATTGCTGCTCCGTCGCCTCGGGCGGTGTGAAGCCGCGCGTTGCCACGAACGGATACTTCACGCCGTCCCCCACGACATGGGCATGGGTGTCGCAGGCGCCTGCCGGCATCTTCCACGATGGACGCGACATTTCCGCGTGGGGCCCGGCACAGGCCGGCGCCGATGCGGTCGCCAGCGGGTGGGAGGAAGCGCTCATGCCAGGACCGCCATCTTCTTGCGCTCGATCAGCTTGAAATCGATCGCCGCCCCCAGCCCTGGCCCGTTCGGCACATGCACCATGCCGTCGCGGCCGACGACGATATCCTTTTCGAGGCCGTATTTCTGGGCGGCGTCCGGCAACAAAACCTCGAAGAAGGTCGTGTTCCGGATCGAAGCGATCACATGCAGGTTGGCGAGGTTGTTCAGCGAATTGCCGCCGTGGTGCACCTCGTAGTTCATGCGGAACGCCTCGGCGAGATGCGCGGTTTTCACCAGGGTCGTGATGCCGCCCTTCACCGCCACGTCGCCACGCAGGTAATCGGTCGCCTTCTCCATGATCCACGGCTGGTAGGACTCCAGTCCGGTGATCGGATACTCGGTCGCCATGATCGGGATCGCGAGATGCTGCTTCAGCTTCACGTAGTTGTAGATGTCCTGCTCGTGCAGCGGATCCTCGTACCAGTAGAAGCCCATCTCCTCGACCGCCTTGCCGACGCGCAAGGCGTCGGGAAAATCGTAGGCCCAGGTCGAGTCGAGCATGATGGTGTAATCGCCGACCGCGCGGCGCACGGCCTCGCAGACCTTGATGTCCTTCTTCCACTGCGTCGGCGGATGGATCTTGTAGGCAGCCCAGCCGTATTCCTTGAACTCCAGCGCCTCCTGCGCATAGGCCTCGGGCGAGGACAGCACCGCGGAGCTCGCATAGGCCGGCACCGACGTCCGGAAGGTGCCGAGCAGCCGGTGGATCGGCTGGCCCATTGCCTTGCCGACGAGATCCCACAGCGCCACGTCGGCCGCGCCGATCGCGCGCACGCCGGCATGGCGCTGCTTGCGCCAGAGGTCGGCCACGATCGCCTCGCGCATCATCGGGTCCCGGCCCATAAGGAAGGGCTTCAGGTGCGTGATGAGGGCCTGCCCGTCGGACGTCGCGGGGTTAGAGGCCGAGCCCAGGAAGGCATGGCCCTCGAGGCCCTCGTCGGTGACGATCCTCAGGAGCCCGAGCGAACTCGATCCGGAGAACTTGCTGTGCTGGCCGTATTGCGTCGGCGGGATGTCGTCCCAGGCGAACAGCGTCAGCGTGACGTCGGTGATCTTCATTTCAGTCCTCCCAGACTTTCGAAATCGCCTTTCGCCGAGCGGAGGCAGAGGGAATGTCGCGAAAGTGTCCGCGTCCTGCACGCGCGCGTTTGCTCCCCTCCTCGGGCAGTATAGACTGGCGCCATGAACGACAAAGCAAAAGCCGAACTGGCCCCGACAGGTGTTCTGCGGGCCGGTATCAACCTTTCCAATTTCCTGCTGGTGACGGGCCGTGCCGCCAACGGCAATCCCGAAGGCGTCTCGCCCGACATGGCGCGCGCGATCGCCGAGAAGCTCGGCGTGCCGCTGCAGCTGATCCCGTTCAAGTCTCCGGGCGAGCTCGCCGACCAGGCCACCAACAACGTCTGGGACATCGGCAATATCGGCGCCGAGCCGCAGCGCGCGCAGCAGATCGCCTTCACCGCCGCCTATTGCGAGATCGAGGCGACCTACATGGTCCCCGCCGATTCTCCGATCAAATCGATCGCCGACGTCGACAAGAAGGGCGTGCGCATCGTCGTCGCGGCGCGCGCGGCCTACTGCCTGTGGCTCGAGAACAACATCAAGAACGCGAGCCTGGTCCAGGTGACCGGCGCGGAGGCCACCTTAAAAAAATTCGTCGACGAGAAGTTCGATGTCATGGCGGGGCTGCGCCCCGGCCTGATCAAGGACGTCGAGAAGGTGCCTGGCGCCCGAATCCTCGACGGCCAGTTCTCGGCCGTCCAGCAGGCGGTGGGCACGCCCAAGAAGAATACGGCCGGTGCGCAGTTCCTGTCGGACTTCGTCGAGGAAGCCAAGAAGTCCGGTCTGGTGGCGAGTTTCATCGCCAAACACAAGGTAAAGGGGTTGTCGGTCGCCCCGCCCGCGTAGCCTTCACCGGCTGGGCTTGGTCAGGCTTCGAACACAACTTTACACACTTTTTCCACGGAACCTTCAGGCGACCTTTAACGTTTCTCCCGCGTTGGGGAGAGATTCATGGCTGCCGATACTGCGTCCGTTTCAAACGGTTCCATCGCTGGTGCGTCCAAACCATCCGCCGCCCGGCGCCCAGGCAGCGGTAGCAGCGGCGGAGGCGGTCAGGCTCCCGAACTTTTCGACCTGCTGCACGCCCTGGAGGCGATGCGCGGCGGCGACTTCTCCGTAAGGTTGTCGACAGAGCCCGACGGAACGCTGGGCAAGATCGCCGGCCTGTTCAACGAGATCGTCTCGGCCAACCAGAACATGGCCCAGCAGCTCGAGCGGATCGGCAAGACCGTGGGCGAGCAGGGCCGCACCCGCCAGAGGGTGAAATTCGGCATCTCGACCGCCGCGTGGGGCGAGATGGAAAGCTCGGTCAACGGGCTGATCGACGACCTGGTGTGGCCCACCACCGAAGTGACCCGCGTGATCTCCGCCGTGGCCCAGGGCGACCTGCTGCAGACGGTGCGGCTCGACGTCGACGGACGGCCGCTCAAGGGCGAATTCCTGCGCTCGGCCACGATCGTCAACACCATGATCAAGCAGCTGGCCGTGTTCACCTCCGAGGTGACCCGCGTTGCGCGCGAGGTCGGCACCGAGGGCAAGCTGGGCGGCCAGGCCAAGGTGAGCGAAGTGACCGGCGTGTGGCGCGAGCTGACCGAGAGCGTCAACTCAATGGCCAACAACCTGACGGCCCAGGTCCGCAATATCTCCGACGTCACCATCGCGGTGGCCAACGGCGACTTGTCGCGCAAGATCACCGTCGACGTGCGCGGCGAAATCCTTCAGCTGAAGGAAGCCATCAATACCATGGTGGACCAGCTGCGCTCCTTCGCGTCGGAAGTGACCCGCGTGGCGCGCGAGGTCGGCACCGAGGGCAAGCTGGGCGGCCAGGCGATCGTGCCGGGCGTCGCCGGCACCTGGAAGGACCTCACCGACTCGGTGAACGCCATGTGCGGCAACCTCACCGACCAGGTGCGCAACATCGCCGACGTGACCACCGCCGTGGCCCGTGGCGACCTGTCGAAGAAGATCACCGTCGACGTGCGCGGCGAGATCCTTCAGCTGAAGGAGACCATCAACGTGATGGTCGATCAGCTCAATCGCTTTGCGGGTGAAGTGACGCGCGTGGCGCGCGAGGTCGGCACGGAAGGAAGACTTGGTGGACAGGCGAACGTGCCGGGCGTTGCCGGTACGTGGAAGGATCTGACGGACTCGGTGAACTCGATGGCCGGCAACCTGACGGGCCAGGTGAGAAACATTGC
>FTCZ01001597.1_pt1 | contig 28285 bp, 24 predicted proteins | sample 1658871 | NCBI WGS metagenome assembly FTCZ01 (sample SAMEA3914864, study PRJEB12502) | metagenome | biome: forest; material: soil | place: USA | collected 2012-03-12 | depth 0.3 m | reverse complement strand
CTGACCCCCGAGCGCTCGATCGAGATCCAGGCCGACCTCCTGGGCAGCGACATCGTCATGCAGCTGGACGAGTGCGTCGCCTGGCCGGCCGAGGAGGCGCGGGCGCGCAAGGGCATGGAGCTGTCCGCCCGCTGGGCCCAGCGTTCGAAAGACGCCTTCGGGGCGCGCGACAGCCAGGTGCTGTTCGGCATCCAGCAGGGGTCGACCTTCGAGAATCTGCGCCGCGAGTCCTCCGACCGCCTGCGCGAGATCGGCTTCGACGGCTACGCCATCGGCGGCTTGGCGGTCGGCGAGGGGCACGAGGCGATGTGCGAGGTGCTGGACTATGCGCCGGGCCTGCTGCCCGAAGACCGCCCGCGCTACCTGATGGGCGTCGGCAAGCCGATCGATCTGGTCGAGGCGGTGGCGCGGGGCGTCGACATGTTCGATTGCGTGCTGCCCACCCGCTCGGGCCGGCACGGCCAGGCCTGGACCTGGGATGGGCCGATCAATCTGAAGAACGCGAAATACGCCGAGGACGAGTCGCCGTTGGATCCCGATAGCGACTGCCCGGCCAGCCGCGACTATTCGAAGGCCTATCTGCGGCACCTCTTCAAGGCCGAGGAGATCCTGGGCCAGGTTCTGCTGTCCTGGCACAACATCGCCTTCTTCCAGGCGCTGACGGCGGCCATGCGCGCGGCGATCGCCGAGGGCCGCTTCGAGCAGTTCCGCTGCGACTTTCGCGCCCGGCACCTGGCTCAGTAGGCCAAGCGCCTCTTAGTAAGAAGGCCCCTGGGGCACGGTCGGGACTTCCTCCTTGTAGATGGGGAAGCGCGGGCGGCGCGGACCGTAGGGATCGGGCGGCGGCGGCATGCCCACCTCGATCACCGGCGGCTCGGCCGGCGGCTTGTGCTGCGGCGTGGCCGGCGGATTGCAGCCGCGCGCTTCGCCCAGCCCCTTCAGATAGGCCCGACGCACGGCGCCTGAGGCCAGGGCGCTCTGCACCAGCCGGTCGTGGCGCTCGGCGCCGGTCAGCTTCCGCACCCAGCCCCGCATCGGGATGAGGTCCTGGGCCGTGCTGGCGATGGCGCCCAGCGCCGCGTCGCCAGCCGCCCGGCGGCCGCGATCCATAAGGTCTTCATTGGGCGAGGGCGGATGACGGTCGATGTCTTCGCCCATGGCGACGTCCAGCGGCTGGATCAGGGCGATCAGCGTCTTGCAGTCGGCCTTTTCTGGCCGCTGGTAGGGATCGTCCATCGCTTCCAGCAGCACACGCGGGATCTTGGTGCGCACCACGTTCACGTCGCGCAGCGGCGCGGCCATGGCGCCGGTGATTCCGTCCCGGTTGGCGTCGTTTGTGGAGCGGATCTTCTCGTCCGCTGGCGGAGGAGGCGGCCCGCCCGCCAGCGGCGGCGGTGCGTCTTGCTGCCGCGCTGAGGCCGCGCCGGCCAGCGCCGCCCCGGAAAAGACCGCCAAAAGCAAGGTTCTACGCACGACTCAGCCTCACTCGCCCACAGCTTTACCGTCATCCTACGCAAAAACGGCGAAACCGTGCTTGCGACCGTGAGGACCCCCGACTATGTTCCGCGCCGCTTCCACCGGTCCCCGCCGGAGCGTGAGCGGGCCGGTAGCTCAGTGGTAGAGCATTCGACTTTTAATCGAATGGTCGTGGGTTCGAACCCCACCCGGCCTACCAATTCCTCGGGATAATACCTGGATGGGGTTGAATTAGTTCGGGCCTTGTATCCGGACGAACGCCATTTTGCTTTCTTCTTCAATTAAAACTAAGTCGCAATAGTGCATCGCCCAGCGCCAATTTCTTCCTCTTAGGCGGGAAATGTATTCAGGGGGAATGAGTTCTTCTATGGCGCTGCTGTCTATTTTGGCATCGTCATCTGCAAGTGTATGTTCGATCCTATCTGAAAGAAGCGATGTTCCCATCGAAGTACCTGCAGTAGAAACTAGGCCGCTCAAGACGAATTTCTTCCCGATAGGGGCAATCGTACTTATTCCATAGAGAGCGGCACGAGTTCGGTTTTGCGGGGTTAGATCTCGCTCTAGGGCCTCGATACCTTTCAATTCCCACTCGCCAGACTCTGCGCGCAACCTTGTGATAGCTTCTTCAATATCGCCATTGAAGAAGCTCTTGTGCGTGCCGAGGAGAATGAATGTAGCTGTTTCTCGGTCAAATTTGACAAATAGAAGTTCCTCAGTTCCGCTTTGATCGAGATGTAAATGATGAACTTCGTATGCGTTGATGGCGAAGTCCATCTTTTGCCAATCAATGCCTCTAGCGGTCCGTTCTGATTGGTTCTTAGGCACATATCCGTGTGTTTTTACACGATCGGAAAGAAGAGGAGTTAGATCCGCTCCGGAGGAAATTTGAGCCGCAATCGCTTCGATTTTTGAGCGTTGTGCTAGCGCCTGTTCATCCCAAAAGCCGCTGTAATAATTGATTTTTCTGGGGGAGGGGCGGACAAATCTTTGCGCCCAATGCACCCAACTGAAAAGCACTTCCTGCAGCGGGAGAGATTGAAGTGCGGCGCGAATTTCAGCTGTTGCCGGAAAACAAGGGATTTCCGCTGACAGCTCAATGCGGAGAGCTTCGAGTCGAGAGGGCAAAGCTAAGTTCGTGGTCGACATCCTCAATCAATCTCACGCGTCGTCTGGATAGATCGAGAAGGTAGTGATCTCGGCCGTCCCAGCCAGTTTTTCTCCCACCCCCACCAGCCTTTTCTCGTTTGCCCCATTGTCGGGGTAGAGATTTAAGCGGCTCAGTTTCCACGACGTCGCAGGGACCTCGATCGGTCTTGGCGCGTTCAAACTTTGCCTAGAGCCATGTGGCGAGCCCGGACCCAGGACGACGATCAGACGATGACCGCCGACACCGTCGTGACCCGGCCGTCCGCGCCGCTTCCTAAGCGGCCGTTCTTCCGTCGGCGATCGGCGATTCCAGGCTTTGGCCTGACGATGGGCGTCACGCTGACGCTGCTGTCGTTGATCGTGTTGATCCCGCTATCGGCCGTGGCGCTGAAGGCTTCGCACCAGTCGTTCTCGGCCTTCATGGCCGCCGCGTTCAACGAGCGCAGCCTGGCCGCCTATCGCCTGACGTTCGGCGCAGCCTTCGTGGCGGCGCTGATCAACGGCGTGTTCGGCGTGCTGACGGCCTGGGCGCTGGTCCGCTACACCTTTCCGCTGAAGGCCGTGGTCAACGCGCTGGTCGACCTGCCGTTCGCCCTGCCGACCGCCGTGGCCGGCATCGCCTTGGCCACGCTGTATGCGCCCAAGGGCTGGGTCGGGCAGTTCCTGACGCCGCTGGGCATCAAGGCCGCCTACAACCCGGTCGGCGTGGTCATCGCCCTGACCTTCATTGGCCTGCCGTTCGTGGTCCGCACCATCGAGCCCGTGTTGCGCGACGCGGCCGAGGATGTCGAGGAGGCCGCCGCCAGCCTGGGCGCAGGCCGTTTGCAGACCATCGCCCGTATCGTTCTGCCGGCCCTGGCGCCGGCCTGGCTGACGGGCTTCGCCCTGGCCTTCGCGCGGGGCGTGGGCGAGTACGGCTCGGTGATCTTCATCGCCGGCAACATGCCCTACAAGTCCGAGATCGCGCCGCTGCTGGTCATTATTCAGCTGGAGCAGTTCGAGTACGAGCGGGCGGCGACGATCGCCGTGGTCATGCTGGCGGTGTCGTTCACGATGCTGCTGGTCATCAACGCCATTCAAGCCTGGTCGCGGAGGTTCGACGGATGAGCGCTGCAACGACGCATCATCGCCGCCCCACCGACGATCCAGTCTGGGCCAAGGCCCTGGTGATCGGCGTGATGCTGCTGTTCCTGGCGCTGGTCCTGGTGCTGCCGCTGGTCGCGGTGTTCGTCGAGGCGCTGCGCAAGGGCCTCGACGCCTCGCTGGCGGCGATCGCCAATCCCGACGCCATCGCGGCCGTGAAGCTGACCCTGCTGACGGCCGCCATCGCCGTGCCGTTCAACGCCGCCTTCGGTCTTTGCGCCGCCTGGGCGATCGCCAAGCACGAGTTTCCCGGCAAGGCGTTCCTGATCACCCTGATCGATCTGCCGTTCTCGGTCTCGCCCGTGGTGGCGGGCCTGATCTACGTTCTGGTGTTCGGTCTGCAGGGCTGGTTCGGCGAATGGCTGGTCGACCACGACATCAAGATCATCTTCGCCGTGCCCGGCATCGTGCTGGCCACCGTCTTCGTCACCTTCCCGTTCGTGGCTCGCGAGCTGATCCCGCTGATGCAGGAACAGGGGACCGCCGAGGAAGAGGCGGCCGTCTCGATGGGCGCGGGCGGCTTCACGACCTTCTGGCGGGTGACCGCGCCCAACGTGCGCTGGGGCCTGCTGTACGGCGTGCTGCTGTGCAACGCCCGCGCCATGGGCGAGTTCGGCGCCGTGTCGGTGGTCAGCGGCCACATCCGCGGCCTGACCGACACCATGCCGCTGCACGTCGAGATCCTTTATAACGAGTACGACTTCGTCGGCGCCTTCTCCGTCGCGGCCCTGCTGTGCCTGCTGGCTGTGGTGACCCTGGTGCTGAAGACGGCGCTCGAGATCGCCCAGCCTGGCGCGCGCGGCCGCAGCGGACACTGAACGGACACGTCATGACCATCTCCATCCGCTCCGTCGAGAAGAAGTTCGGTCGCTATCCGGCGCTGAACAAGGTGGACCTCGAGATCGCCGACGGCGAACTGCTGGCGCTGCTGGGGCCTTCGGGCTCGGGCAAGACGACCCTGCTGCGCACCATCGCCGGCTTGGAATTCCCGGATGCCGGCCAAGTGCTGTTCGACGGCCAGGACGTGACCTTCGCCTCGGCCGCCGCGCGCCGCGTGGGCTTCGTTTTCCAGCAATACGCGCTGTTCAAGCACATGACCGTGGCCAAGAACATCGCGTTCGGCCTGGATGTGCGCAAGGGCGCGGACAAGCCGTCCAAGGCCGAGATCGCCAAGCGGGTCGACGACCTCCTGAAGCTGGTCGAGCTGGACGGCCTGGGCAAGCGCTACCCCTCGCAGCTGTCGGGCGGCCAACGCCAGCGTGTGGCCCTGTCGCGCGCCCTGGCGGTGCAGCCCAGCGTGCTGTTGCTGGACGAGCCGTTCGGCGCCCTGGACGCCACGGTCCGCAAGTCGCTGCGCAAGGAGCTGCGCCGCGTGCACGACGCCACGGGTGTCACCACCATCTTCGTCACCCACGACCAGGAAGAAGCCCTGGAGCTGGCCGACCGCGTGGCGATCCTCAACAAGGGCCAGATCGAGCAGATTGGCACGCCCGACCAGGTGCACGACCAGCCCGCCACGCCATTCGTCTGCGGCTTCGTGGGCGAGGCCAACTGTTTCGAGGGCCAGGTCGGGAGCGGGCGCTTCAATGCCGGCGCCCTGCAACTGCCGGCCTCGGGCCTGCGCGATGGCTCGGCGACGGCCTATGTCCGGCCGCACGACTTCGTGCTGGACGACGGCGGTTTCGAGGTGCGGGTCGAGCGCGCCCACGTGCAGGGCGCGCTGACCACGGTCAACGCCACCACCCTGGACGGTCGCCACCTGGAGATCAGCGCCTCGCGCGCCGAGGCCGCCCGTTTTGCAGGCACGGTCAAGATCGCGGCCCGCAAGGCCCACGTTTACGCCGCCTAAGGAACTTCACCCGCTAAGCTGCTCGAAGAAGCGGGCGCGGCTCAACGCAGGCGCGCGTTGCGTTCGGTTGCGCTAAAATCGTCGGGTCGACTCGGCGGGAGTTCTAAGGTCGCATGGTCATGGTCGAGCCCTCGGGCGCGGAGCGTCGCGTACATCCCCGGATGCCCGCGGCGCGCAAGATCTACATCGTCGACGATCCACGCTCGTGGAAGTGCTCGCTGCTGGACGTGGCCGAGAAGGGCGCGCGCTTGTCGACGGCCGGCATCGCGTCGCCGCCGGACAAGTTCATCTTCGTCGACGCGGGCGGCCGCCGTGTGCACCTGGCGCATGTCGTCTGGCGCTCGGGAACCGAGGCGGGCGTGCAGTTCCTGCAGACCGAGCGGATCGGCCCGCGGGCTGGCGGCGCGGCCGGCGCCCTGGACATCGCCCGACGCTTCGCCGCCAACCTGCCGCCTGCGCTGGACGCCTAGATGAATGTCGTGAAGTAGGACCTGTGATATTCGAACGGGCCCATTCCAAAGCTTTCGAGCGTCGCACCTCGACCACGCAGCATAGGCAGCAGGCGTGAGCTCTCGCGCGTTATGACGTCGCCCGTGAGCTGAATGGTGACGCTCTCGACCCGTCCGATGCCGCCGGGGCCTAGACCATTCAGGGTGTCAGGATCGACGAGCTTGGCGGTGGCCGGATCGGACGGGTTGTCGAAGGTCGCGAAGGTTGGGAACTGATCGCGCGATAGATGGATGATTTCGCCTTGGCCAATCTTGCCGAGGAAGGCCATGCCGTCGTTGTTACTGTCGGTCCAGTCGAGCCGGACACCGTAGTGTCCCGCCAGGATATCCTCGGGGCGCCAGCGCTCCAGATAGCCCGAGTTTCCCATGCTATCGAACCTATTCAGCAACGCAAACAGGATTCGGCCAGCCGGTAGTTCTACGGGAACGGCTTCGCCATACAGGCCCCCCATCGCGTTCGTTCCAGGATTGGGAAACGCGTACGCCAAATAAGCTCGGCAAGCTTGGACGCCTTCCCCGACGAACTGCGATTCCCTCAACGTCACCGTGACAACGGTTCTGAAGTTGAAGCTGTACGTTGGGCCGGGTGAGCAGCTTGCCAAATTCGCCGCTGTGAACAGGCCGACGACGAGGTCGCGGCGGGACAGCCCGCTCATTGATCGCTCCATTCTGGGTTGGGGACACTTTGGCCCTCACCCGTTTCGGAAGCGTTGCCGCGCTGGGCAGTCTATTGCTGTTGCTGTTGCTGGTGCAGGTCCTCGCGCAGGGCCGCATCCGGACGGCGGCGGCCGCCGGCGAAGTTCGGGCGGGCCATGCGCATGAACTCGGGCTCGGCCATGGCGGCGCGGGCCCGTCGCACCGAGACCCCGACGGCCAGCTGGCTCTCTGAATCGCCCTTGTAGACCCCGCGCGATGGGGTGACGTCGGCATAGTCGCGGCCGACGGCCACGCCCACGTGCCGCTCACCGGCCATCATGTTGTTGGTGGGATCGAACCCGACCCAGCGCAGGCTGGGCAGGAACACCTCGACCCAGGCATGGGTGGCGTCGGGGTCCGAGCGGTCGCCCGCGTCACGGTCGGTGAACAGATAGCCCGAGACATAGCGGGCCGGCAGGCCCCAGTCACGGCAGATGGCCAGCATGATGTGGGCGAAGTCCTGGCAGACTCCGCGACCGGCGCTCAGCGCCAGGTCGATCGGGCTGTCGGCGTCGGTGACGCCCGGCTGGTACTCGAACGCGCCGTAGATGGTCTCCGACAGGGTGCGGACAGCGGTGAGCGGATCCTTGCGCTTCAGGGCCTCGATGTCGTGCTGGGCGATGAAGCCGCGCAGGGCGTCGGTCGTCTCGACGAAGCCGTGCGGACGCAGGAAGTCGAAGCACTCGCCGCGCACGAACTCGCTGCGCAGGCGGTCCCATTCGCCCATGTCCAGGTGCTCGGGTCGCTCCGGCGACGGTTCGGTCTCGACGGCCGAGCGGGCGATGATGGTCAGCTTGTCGTGCGGCTGGGGGACGTCGAAGTGATAGACGGCGTTGCCGAAACTGTCGGCGTACGAGAACAGCTGCGCGGCCGGCTCGATGTCCAGCTCGAAACTGACCAGGCGCTGGCGGGCGGTCTTCTGGGGCTGCATCCACAGCTCCATCAGGCTTTCCCGGACCGGGCGCTCGTAGTGGTACTGGGTGACGTGGCGGATTTCCAAGAGCACGGGCGTGTACCTTAAGCCGGAAGGCGCATTTCGAGCGGGTAGGCCACGAAGGTCTCGTAGATCGCTTCGTGGATGCGCGCGCATTCGTTGACGACGGTGGTCAGCAGCGGACCGGCGCCGACGGCCTCCAGTTCGTCGACATCGGCATATTCCAGGCGGGCCTTCAGGCGGCCGGCCAGGCGTTCCGGACCGGCGCGCTCGCCGGCCGAGACCCGACGGGCCAGGGCCGACAGGTGCTGCTCGATCTGGGAGGTGGTGAAGCGGATCGAGCGGGGGAAATCCTCGTCGAAGACCAGGAACTCCAGGATATGCCGGGGCTCGATCTCGGCGGTGTAGACCCGCAGATAGGGCTCCAGCGCGCAGGCCATGCGCAGCACGCTGACCAGGGCCACGTGGTCGGCGACCTGGCCATGGGAGGGGCTTTCCGCGAAGCACACTTCCAGCAGGCGGGAGACCAACTGGGCGCGCTCCATGTAGATGCCCAGCATCATGAACCGCCAGCTTTCGCCGTGGCTCATGGTGGTGTCGGCCGCGCCCTTGAACAGATGCAGGTCGGCGATGACATCGTGCAGGAAGGTGTTCGAGCCGTCCGAGAAGTCCTTGCCGGCGTCGCGGTCGGTGACCTTCAGATAGAGCAGGTTCAGCCGCTCCCAGGTCTCGGTGGTGATCTGGTCGCGCACCTGCCGGGCGTTCTCGCGGGCGCGGGCCAGGGACGAGACCACCGAGTTGGGGTCGCTGCGGTCCAGCACCAACGCCTGGGCGGCCTCGAACGAGGCCACGCCGTCGCCGTCGCCCGGCTCGCCCACGGCGGCCATGGCGATCAGGATGGCCTGGACGCCGGACTCGGTCTGGTCCAGGGCGGCGTTCAGCATGACGGACGACAGGCGCGAGAGGTGCTCGGCCCGTTCGATGTATCGGCCCAGCCAGTAGAGGCTGTCGGCGACCCGAGCGAGCATCATGGGCGGGCGCTCCCGTTGCCGTTGCCGTTGGAGTGGCCGTTCTCGTCGGCCAGCACCCAGGTGTCCTTAGAGCCGCCGCCCTGGCTGGAATTGACGACCAGCGAGCCGCGTTTCAGCGCCACCCGGGTCAGGGCGCCGGGCGTGACGATGGTCTTCTCGCCCGACAGGATGAAGGGGCGCAGGTCGACGTGGCGGGGTTCGATCCGGCCGTCGATCAGGCAGGGCGCGGTCGACAGCTGGATCGTGGGCTGGGCGATGTAGTTGTCAGGATCGGCCTTGATCGCCTCGGCGAAGTCGTCGCGCTCCTTCTGGCTGGCGTGCGGGCCGACCAGCATGCCGTAGCCGCCCGAGGCCCCGACCGCCTTGACCACGTACTTGTCCAGATTGCCCAGCACGTGCTGCAGCTGCTTGGGCTCGCGGCAGAGGAAGGTCTCGATATTGGGCAGGATAGGGTCCTGGTTCAGGTAGTAGCGGATGATGTCCGGCACATAGGCGTAGACGGCCTTGTCGTCGGCCACGCCGGTGCCCGGCGCGTTGCAGATCACGACGTTGCCGGCTCGATAGGCGTTGAACAGCCCCGCCGCGCCCAGCGAGCTGTCGCGCCGGAAGGTCAGGGGATCGATGAAGTCGTCGTCGACCCGGCGATAGATCACGTCCACGCGGCGCAGGCCCGTGGTGGTGCGCATGTGGACCATGTTCTCGTGCACGACGAGGTCACGGCCCTCGACCAGCGGCACGCCCATCAGGCGGGCGAGGTACGCGTGCTCGTAGTAGGCGCTGTTGTAGACGCCGGGCGTCAGCACCACGACTTGCGGATCGTTGCGCCAGTCGGCGGCCATGCTCTTCAGGGTCGAGAGCAGGAGGTCGGGATAGCGCTCGACCGGCCGCACGCCGGCGGCGCGGTAGGTGCCCGGGAACGTGCGCTTGGCCGCGTCGCGATTGGCCAGCATGTACGAGACGCCGGACGGGACGCGCAGATTGTCCTCCAGCACCGCGAACTGGCCGTCCTGGCACCGGATCAGGTCGCTGCCGCAGACATTGGCGTAGGCCTTGTGCGGCACATAGAGGTGCTGCATCTCGCGCCGGTACGAGGGCGCGCCCAGCACCAGCTCGCGCGGCACCACGCCGTCCATCAGGATCTGCTGGTCGCCATAGATATCGGCCAGGAACAGGTTCAGCGCCTGCAGCCGCTGGGTCAGGCCCAGCTCGATCCGCTTCCACTCGTCGGCGGGGATGATGCGTGGGAACAGGTCGGTCGGCATCACCCGTTCGGTGGTGTTGTCCGCGCCATAGACCGTGAAGGTGATGCCCTGCAGCAGGAACGAGCGCTCCAGAGTGCGCTGGCGGCCCGCCAGCTCTTCCGCACCTAGGGTCGACATGCGCCCGTGCAGCGGATCGTAGTGCGTTCGAACGTCGCCCTCGGGCGTGAACATCTCATCGTAGGCGATACCCGGCAGGTACGCCGCCTCCGTCATCGGCAGGGTCGGTGCGTCCTCGAGGGTCTGGGTCTTAACCGCCACGCTTTTGTCCGTGCTGTCTGCGCCTTGGGCTCGTTCCCACGGGGATCGAACCGCTCCGACTCTAGAACGTCGTGAAGACTGTGCGCGGCGGGATTCGACGTCCGCCGCGTGAATGCGCACGACTGCTTATCATTTGGGCGCCTTTCGCCCGCTTTGAGAAGCGCCGCTTGCCCGGCATTCGTTGCATTTCCGGTCGTGACACGGCCGCAACCCCAGACTACAGCAGGGACGGGGGCGCTTCGCGCGGGGAACGTGATTTGGTGCTTGGGCGGTACTCCCTGGCCTTGACTGTAGCGACCTGGCTGATGGCGACCACCGCCTTGGCTGAAGAGCCGATGGCCCAGATCCAGGGCGTCGAGGACAAGGCCCTGCGCGAGACCATCCAGCGCGCCCTGACCCAATCCAAGCATCCCGCCCAAAGCCGCGCCGAAGCCCGTCGCCGCGCCCGCCAGGCCGGCGAGGACGCCATCGCCGTGCTGCGCGCCGAGGGCTACTACGCCTACACCGTCGAGCCCGACGTCCTGGACGGCGATCCGCCGCGCGCGGTGGTCAAGATCACGCCCGGGCCGCTGTTCGTCATCGCCGATCCGCGCATCGACTGGTCGGGCAAGGCGCCCGACGAAGGCAGCAGCCAGCGCGCCGCGTTGGCCATGCATCTGGCCAACGGCGGACCGGGCCGCGCCGCCGACGTGGTCGGGGCCGAGGGCCGCGTCGTCGCCCAGATCCAGAAGCTGGGCTATGCCGACGCAACGGCCGAGCCGCGCGAGGTCGTCGTCGACCACGCCGACCATACGGTGCGCCCCGCCTTCAAGATCGCCGCCGGCGAGCTGGTGCACCTGGATGGCATCGAGGTGGTCACCAAGGGCCGGACCAATCCCGCCTGGGTCAATCACCTGGCGCCTTGGCGCTCCGGCGACATCTACGACCCCGAGGACGTGGCCGAGCTGGAGCGCCGCCTGCGCGACACCAGCGTCTACGACTCCATCTCGGTCTCGGTGGCCGGGCAGGACAAGGCCACCGCCGACGGTTTCCGGCCCGTGGTGGTCACCTTGGCCGACCGCAAGTCGCGGACCCTGGAAGCCAGCGCCGGCTACTCGACCAGCGAAGGCTCGGGCGTCGACCTGCGCTGGATCCGCTACAACCGCCTGCACCGCGCCGACACCACGACCTATATCGCCCGCCTGGCCAAGCTGGAGCAGCGGCTGGAGGCGGATATCTCGCTGCCGCATTGGCAAAGGCCTCAGCAGACCCTGAAGCTGACCAGCGCCGTCTTCCGCACCGACACCGACGCCTACAACGAAACCGGCGCCACGGTCGGCGTCGATCTGACCAAACGCCAGCAGACCACGTCCTACCGTACCTTCGGCGTCTCGCTGGATCTGTCCCAGACCAAGGAGCAGGTGAACAGCGCCGGCACGGTGGCCGGGCGCAAGCTGAACCTGGCCACCTTCGCGGGCCTGGCGGCCTACGCCCTGGATTTCTCGGACAACATCCTGGATCCCAAGCGGGGCTGGCGCCTGGAGGCGCGCGCCGAGCCGACCTACGTGGTCGGCGACACCACCTTGCCCTTCCTGAAGCTGACCACCCAGGGCTCGGCCTATATCCCGTTCGGCTCGCAGGCCAGCACGGTGCTGGCCGGCCGGCTGAAGCTGGGCGTCATCGCCGGCGGCGGCATTCCGGACATTCCGGCCGCGCGGCGCTTCTATGCCGGCGGCGGCGGTTCGGTGCGTGGCTACGCCTACCAGGCCATCGGTCCGCGCCTGTCGGACAACACCCCCCAGGGCGGCATCTCGCTGGTCGAGACTTCGCTGGAGCTGCGCCAGAAGGTGACCCAGCGCTGGAGCGGCGTGGTCTTCGTCGACGCCGGCGCGATCGGCACGCACAATACGCCGCAGCAGGAGGATTTCCGGGCCGGCGCGGGCTTTGGCGTGCGCTACGACCTGGGCTTTGGCCCCATCCGCGTCGACGTCGCCGCGCCGCTGGGCCGCCGCTCGGGCGACCCGACCTTCCAGATCTATCTCAGCATCGGGCAGAGCTTTTGAGCGGCGACGAGCATAAGCCCGACCTGACGGAGACGGTCGTCCACGCCGCCGAGGCGGCGGGCGAGACCGCCGTCAAGGCCGCCAAGAAGCTGGGCTGGGGCGGTGTCGCGCTGATCGCGTCGGCGATCCTGGCCGGTATCCTGATCATCATGGCTGGCAGCCTGCGTTATGCGCCCATCACGCCGCAGGGGCGACTGTTCCTGGAGGCTCGCGCCTCGGGTCTGAAGCTGGGCCGCCTGGGCGTGCTGCACATCGAAGGCCTGTCGGGCGACATCTGGAAGGACTTCGGCGTCCGTCGCCTGACCATCTCCGACGAGAAGGGCGTCTGGCTGGAGGCGCACGACCTGCGCGTGGCCTGGCGACCCACCGAACTCTTCGGCCGCCGCTTTCACGCCGAGCAACTGAACGCCCGCGATGTCGACGTGCTGCGCCGACCGACCATGGGCCCCAAAGGCAAGTCCAGCGCCACACCGCTGTCGGTCGAGCTCGACGCCTTCGCGTTCCGCCTGGTCACCCGGCCCGAGTTCAGCGGCCAGGCCGGCGATTTCGACGTCTCAGGCGCCTACGAGATGGCGCGCCTGGGCGGACAGAAGGGCCAATTGGGCGTGGCCTCGCGCCTGCACGCCGGCGACCACCTGAACCTCGACTTCGACCTCGGCCGCAGCGACACCCTGCACCTGAAGGCCGACGCCGAGGAAGCCAATGGCGGCGCTATCGCCGGCGCCTTGGGTCTGCCGGCCAACCGCGCCTTCGACTTGAAGGCCAAGGCCGACGGCAAGATCAACCGCGCTGCCTTCAACGTCGTGGCGCGCTCGGGCAATACAACGCCGCTGCAAGCCGACGGCGCCTGGACGCCCGAGGGCGGCTCGGCGCGCGGCCGGCTGGACCTCACCGCCTCCAGCCTGACCCAGCGGCTGGAGCATATGTTCGGCCCGCAGGCCAACTTCACGATCGACGGTAAGAAGGCCACGACGGACGGCCTCTCGGCTCTGAACCTGCAGGTTCGCGCCGAGAACCTGAACCTGGACGCCCATGGCCTGGCCGACCTGGCCAAGCGCCGCTCGGGGCCGGACGGGGTAGCCTTCACCGCCCGCATCGGCGCGCTGAAGCGCATCGTCTCGATCCCGCAGATGGGCCAGGGCCTGGCCGACGGCGTCTTCAGGCTGGAGGACGGCGGCTTCTCGGTCGAGGGCAATGCCGACGTCGCCGACCTGGAGCTGTTGGGCTATCACCTCAAGCGCGCCAAGGGGCCGGCCAAGGTGCGTTGGGCCAAGGGCGAGTTGGAGATCAAGGCCCAGGCTACGACGACGGGCGGCGGCGGCACGGGCCTTCTGGCGCTGCTGGGATCCAGCCCCAAGGCAAGCTTTGAGGGCGCGCGGGTCAAGGGCGGGCGCTTCCTGATCAAGGCCGCCCGCATCGATGCGCCGAACCTGATCGTCACTGGCAAGGGTGAGCGCGCCGTGCTGGGCGGTCTGACCTTCGACGGCGAGATGAAGGTCGCCAGCATGGGCCCCGTGCGGCCGGGCGCCAAGGGCTCGGTCACGGCCAAGTGGACCGCCTCCAGCTTCGCGGGCCGGCCCTGGAGCTTCACGGTCGACAGCCGCGCGGCGGGCTTCGCCACCGGCTACGCCGAGATCGACCGCCTGCTGGGCGCGACGCCGCGTCTGAACGGCAAGGCCAGCTGGAACGAGGGCGTCCTGACCGTCGCCGACGCTCAGCTGGACGGCGCCAACGCCGGCGTGAAGTCGTCCGGCAAGCTGACGGCTCAGGGCCTGGGTCTGGACTTCAAGCTGGACTGGACCGCCAACGGGCCCTTCGTCGCCGGTCCCGTCGAGATCGCCGGCAAGGCGGCCGGCGACGGCAAGGTCGGCGGGACGCTGGCCGCGCCCAAGGCCGAACTGAACGCCGACATCGACGCGATCGACCTGCCGCAACTGCCGCTGAAGAAGGCGCACTTGACGCTGAACTTCGCGCACGGCCCCAACGCCACCGACGGCGCGGCGGCGCTGCAGGCGACCAGCGATTACGGCCCGGCGCGGGGGCGTACGGCCTTCAGGTTCTCGCAAGGCGGCATCGAGCTGACTGAGCTGGACGTCGACGCCGGCGGGGCCAAGGCCAAGGGCGCGGTCAGCCTGCGGGACGGCATGCCCGCAACCGCTGATCTGGTCGTCGCGGTCGGTCCCGGCGCCTTCCTGCCCCAGGGCCAGGTCAAGGGCTCGGCCAAGCTGGTTGACGCGCCGGGCGGCGGCGGTCCCAGCGCCACGCTCGACCTTACCGCTGAGGAGGTCGCGGTCGGCGGCTGGAAGCTGCGCTCGGCGCGGATCAAGGCCGACGGCCCGCTGGCGCGCCTGCCGCTGTCGATCGACGCGCGCGGCGAGGCGCCGGGCGGCTTCTGGAAGCTGGGTGGTTCGGGCGAGCTGGCCCAGAGCGGCAAGATCTACGACCTGACCCTCAACGCCGGCGGCAAGCTGGGTCGCACCGAGGTCAAGACCCGCGAGGCGGCCAAGATCCGCTTCGGCGACGGTCCGACCCAGGCCCACCTGCGCCTGGCCATCGACAAGGGCCGGGCCGACATCGACGCCGACCTGGGCGGCAGCATCGCCATGCTGAAGGCCGAGCTGGCCGGCGTGACGCTGACCGCCTTCGATCCCGACCTGGATGGCGACATCGACGGCTCGTTCAATCTGCATGGCCAGGGCGACGTGCTGGGCGGCGACTTCACCATGCGCCTATCGAACGCCCGCGAGCGCGGGGCCAAGGCTGAGCAGTCATTGAACGCCAAGGTCCACGGCGACCTGACCGATCGCCAGCTGACCATCGTGGCCGACGGCGACAACCGCCAGGGCTTGAAGGCCGAGGCCAATCTCGTCTTGCCGGTCGAGGCCTCGGCCAAGCCGCTGGTGCTGATGATCGACAAGAAGCGCCCGGTGCAGGGTCGCTTCATGGCCCAGGGCGAGATCAAGCCGCTGTGGAACCTGCTGCTGGGCGCGGATCGCTCGCTGTCGGGCAAGATCGACCTGCAGGGCTCGTTGGGCGGCACCCTGGCCGATCCGCGCCTGGTCGGGCGCGCGGCGCTGGAGAACGGCGGCTTTGACGACGGCCAGACCGGCCTGCGCCTGCGCAACGTCACCCTGCGCGCGGCCCTGGCCGACAACGCCATCGACGTCAGCCAAGCCCAGGGCGAGGACGGGCAGGGCGGTTCGATCTCGGGCGCGGGGCGGATCAGCCTGGCGCGCGACGGCGTCGGCAGCTTCAAGATGGACCTGAAGAGCTTCCGCCTGATCGACAACGACCTGGCTTCGGCCGTCGCCACTGGCCAGGCCAGCGTCAACCGCTCGGCCGACGGCAAGATCAAGCTGACCGGCGCGGTGACGCTTGATCGGGCCGACGTCTCGGCCCAGACTAAAACGCCGGCCGGTGTCGTGGCCATGGACGTCATCGAGCGCAATCGCCCGCAAGACCTGGACCAGGGCCTGCAGCGCCGTCCCACCACCGGCGGCATGATCCTGGATCTGGACCTGAAGGCCCCGCGGCGGGTGTTCGTGCGCGGTCGCGGCCTGGACGTGGAGCTGTCGTTGGACGCCCACGTCGGCGGCACCTCGCTGGCTCCGACGCTCAGCGGCGTCTCGCGCGTTGTGCGCGGCGAGTACGACTTCGCCGGTAAGCGGTTCGAGTTCGACGACGACGGTGTCGTCTATCTCTCGACCCAGCTGGACCACATCCGCCTGGATCTGTCGGCCACCCGCGAGGACACGGCCCTGACCGCCGTGGTCAAGATCCAGGGCACGGCCGCCAAGCCCGAGATCACCCTGACCTCCAAGCCGGAACTGCCCAGCGACGAGGTGCTGAGCCAGGTGCTGTTCGGCGCCTCGGCCGCCCAGTTGACGCCGATCGAGGCCGCCCAGCTGGCCTCGGCCCTGGCGGCGCTGGCCGGCGGCGGCGGCTTCGATGTCATCGGTAACCTGCGCAGCTTCGCCCGCCTGGACCGCCTGGCCTTCGCCGAGAGCGCCACGGGCATGACGGTGGCGGGCGGCAAGTACGTGACCGACGACGTCTATGTGGAAATCATCGGCGGCGGCCGCGAAGGGCCGGCGGCGCAGGTCGAGTGGCGCATCCGCCGGACCCTGTCGCTGGTCTCGCGCGTCGGCAGCCAGAACGACGCCAAGCTTTCCGTTCGCTGGAGAAAAGACTACTAGTTCAGCAAGGCTGTTGCGCGGGCGACCGGTTTCCTCGTTTGAGGTGACAACGATTTGCCCGCGGCCCTTGGTTATCGTGACTGAGGGAGGACAGGCCTGTCATGCGACTCAATTCAGAAGATCGCGCGGTTCTGGACCATATCGCGCGCGACGGCGGCTTGATCGTCGACCGCGCCGTGGACTGGTGCGCGGTGAACTCCGGCAGCCGCCACCTGGCAGGCCTGGAGCGCCAAAGGCAAATTCTACTCGACGCCGCCGCCAGCTTGCCCGCCGCGCCGGTCGAGATCCCGCTGTCGCCCTCGCGCGAGATCGGCGCTGACGGGCGGGAGAGCGAATTCCATCATCCGCCATCGCTGGCCGTGGTCGTGCGGCCCGAGGCGCCGGTGCAGGTCGTGCTGACCGGCCATTACGACACCGTCTATCCCGAGACGAGCCCGTTCCAGGTGGTGCGCACGCGCCCGGACGGCGCGCTGCACGGTCCCGGCATCGCCGACATGAAGGGCGGCATCTCAGTGATGCTGGCGGCGCTGGAAGCGTTCGAACCCCACCCGGCATCGCACAATGTCGGTTACCGCGTGCTTCTGTCGCCCGATGAGGAGATCGGCTCGATCGCCTCGGGGCCGGTGCTGTCCGAGTTCGCGCGGCAGGGCCATGTCGGCCTGACCTATGAGCCGGCCCTGGCCGACGGGGCGCTGGCCTCGGCGCGCAAGGGTTCGGGCAATTTCCACATCGTCGTCCACGGTCGCGCGGCCCATGCCGGCCGTGACTTCGCCGCCGGCCGTAACGCCGTGATCGGCGCGGCGCGGATGGCCGAGAAGCTGCACGCCCTAAACGGCCAGCGCGACGGCGTCACGGTCAATGTCGCCCGCATCGACGGCGGCGCGCCGCTGAACATGGTGCCGGACGTGGCGGTGGTGCGCTTCAACGTCCGTTTCCCGGAGGCGCAGGCCGCCGCCTGGTTCGAGGCCGAGGTCGCGCGCATCGTGGCCGAGGCTGGCGAGGACCTTCACGCCCACCTGCACGGCCTGATCACGCGCCCCGCAAAGCCCTTCAACGCCGCCCAGCAGCGGCTGTTCGGGGCGGTGAAGGATGTCGGTGCGCTGCTGGGCCAGGACATCGCCTGGAAGCCGTCCGGCGGGGTCTGCGAGGGCAACAACCTGTTCGCCTCGGGCCTGCCCAATGTCGACACCCTGGGCGTGCGCGGCGGCGACATCCACAGCGAGGCCGAGCACGCCTGGCCGGAAAGCTTTGTCGAGCGCGCCCAGCTCTCGGCCCTGATCCTGATGAAACTGGCCAGCGGCGAGATCGACGCCCGGGCCATCCGCGCCGAGATGGAGTCACACTGAATGCTGGTCGTCCGTCCCGCCGGTTCCGCCGACTTCAACGCCCTGATGGAGCTGGCTGTGTTGTCCGGGCGCGGCTTCACCAGCCTGCCCGAGGACGAGCCGACACTGCGCGCCCGCCTGGCGCTCTCAGAAGCCAGCTTCCAGGCCGGCGTCGCGCCGCCCGAGGCCTGGTACACCCTGATGCTGGAAGACCTGGAGACCGGCTCGATCGAGGGCGTGGCCGGGGTCAAGGCTGGGGTAGGCCTCAAGCGCCCGTTCTTCTCGTTCCGCGTCGTGACCCTGGCCCAGTCGTCGCCGACCCTGGAGATGCGCTTCGACCACAAGGCGCTGGTGCTGGTGAACGAATGCGCCGGCTGGTCCGAGGTCGGCTCGTTGTTCCTGCGGCCCGAGAAGCGCAAGGGCGGGGCGGGACGCCTGTTGGCCCAGTCGCGCTACATGCTGATCGGCATCGAGCCGCAACGCTTCGCCGAGATGGTGCTGGCCGAGCTGCGCGGCTGGTTCGACGAAGACGGTGGCTGTCCGTTCTGGGAGCACGTGGCCAGCAAGTTCTTCCGCCTGGAGTTCGACCAGGCCGACCTGATGAGCGCCTCGACCGATGGCCAGTTCATCCTGGACCTGTCGCCGCGCCACCCGATCTACACTGAGCTCTTGCCCGAGGCGGCGCGCGACGTGATCGGCCGCGTGCACCGTGACGGCGAGGCCGCGCGGGCCATGCTGGAGCGCGAGGGCTTCCGCTACCAGGGCCTGGTGGACATGTTCGATGCCGGTCCCACCGTGGCCTGTCCGCGCGACGACATCCGCACGGTGCGCGACGCCAAGCGCCTGCGGGTCAAGGCCGGCGAGGACGCGTTCGGCGAAGAGGCCCTGATCTCGACCGGCGAGGTGGCGCGGTTCCGGGCCGTGCGCGCGCCGGTGCTGATCGACGGCGATGCGGCGATCCTGGGCCGCGAGGCGATGGACGCCCTGGGTGTTTCCGAAGGCGAAGTGGTGCGGGTGAAGGCATGAGCGGCGTGTTCATCGACGGCAAGTGGCGCTCTGGGCGCGGCCCGGAACTGGTCTCGATCGATCCGGCGACCGGAGAGGTCGTCTGGCGCGAGGCCGCCGCGAACGCGACGGACGTCGCCGAGGCGGTTGAAGCCGCTCGCCGCGCCTTCCCTGCCTGGGCCGATCGCCCGCGTGACGAGCGCATCGCCATCCTGCGTCGCTACAAGGAGGCTCTGGTCGAGCGCACGCCCGCCTTCGCCGAGGCCCTGAGCCGCGAGACCGGCAAGGCGCTGTGGGAGACCAAGGCCGAGCTGGGCTCGATGACCGGCAAGGTCGATCTCTCCATCCGCGCCTATGATGAGCGGACGGGCGTCACCGAGAACGCCATGCCGTTCGGCCGCGCCGTGCTGCGCCACCGGGCTCATGGCGTGATGGCGGTGCTGGGGCCGTTCAACTTCCCGGGTCACCTGCCCAACGGCCACATCGTGCCGGCGCTGCTGGCGGGCGACACGGTCGTCTTCAAGCCGTCGGAAGAGACGCCCCTGGCCGGCCAGCTGATGGTCGAGGCGCTGGAGGCGGCCGGGGCGCCGGCGGGCGTGGTCAACCTGGTCCAAGGCGGCCGCGAGACCGGCCAGGCGCTGATCAACCAGGAGATCGACGGCCTGCTGTTCACCGGCTCGGCGGCGGCCGGGACCTTTTTCCGTCGTCACTTCGCGGATCGGCCCGACGTGATCCTGGCTCTGGAGTTGGGCGGCAACAATCCGCTGGTCGTCTGGGACGCCGACGACGCCGAGGCTGTTGCGGCCCTGGTCGTGCAGTCGGCCTTCATCACCACCGGCCAGCGCTGCTCGTGCGCGCGGCGGCTGATCTTGCCGAACGACGCCTTCGGCCAGGCGGTGATCGAGGCGACCTCTGCCTTGGCGGAACGCCTGTCGATCGGTCCCTGGAACGGCGAGGGCGAGGCCTTTATGGGGCCACTGATCTCGGCCCGCGCCGCCAACGCCGCGCGTACGGTGGCCGGCGGGATGAGTGGCAAGACCATCCGATCGCTGGGCGCCGTCGAGGGGCTGAGCGAGGCCTTCGTGACCCCAGGCATGATCGACGTCACGGGCGTCGAAACGCCCGACGAGGAGCTCTTTGCGCCGTGGCTGCAGGTGCGTCGCGTGGCCAGTTTCGACGGCGCGCTGAAGGCCGCCAACGCCACGCGCTACGGCCTGTCGGCGGGGCTTATCTCAGCTGAGGCAAAGCGTTGGGATCAGTTCCTGAACCGCATCCGCGCGGGTGTCGTGAACTGGAACCGGCCGACCACAGGCGCGGCCGGCTCGATGCCGTTCGGCGGTCTGGGCGCGTCGGGCAACCACCGGCCTAGCGCCTATTACGCCGCCGACTACTGCGCCTATCCGGTGGCGAGCTTCGAGGCCGAGGCGGTGCTCGATACGTCCAAGGATATCAAGGGGCTGCGCGGATGAGCTTCGCCGTCGAAGCCAATTGCGACGGCCTGGTCGGGCCGACCCACAGCTATGTCGGTCTCTCGCCTGGCAATCTAGCCAGCCAGAAGAACGCCGGCGAAGTCTCGAACCCGCGCGGTGCAGCGCTGGAGGGGCTGCAGAAGATGCGGCGCCTCTACGAGCTGGGCGTGCCGCAATTCGTGCTGCCGCCGCATGAGCGGCCGGCGGTAAGTCTGCTGAAGTCGCTGGGCTTTTCGGGCTCGGATGCGGCGGTGATCGAAGCGGCCTGGAAGGGCGCGCCAGCCCTGGCCGCCGCCGCCTGTTCGGCCTCGCCGATGTGGGCCGCCAACGCCGCCACCGTGACGCCCAGCGCCGACACGGGCGACGGCCGGATGCACTTCACGCCGGCCAACCTGCTGACCAATCTGCACCGCAGCCTGGAGGGGGAACAGACCACGCGATCGCTGCGCCGCCTGTTCCCGGACGAGCGCCGCTTCGCCGTCCATGACCCGCTGCCCGCGCAGCCGCATTTCGCCGACGAGGGCGCGGCCAATCATGTGCGGCTGTGCGCCGACCACGGCGAGCCTGGCGTGAACCTCTTCGTCTGGGGCCGCGAGGCGTGGGAGCGCTGGGACGGCAAGTTCCCGGCCCGCCAGACCCGCGAGGCGTTCGAGGCCATCCAGCGTCGCCATGGCGCAGCGCGGGCGGTGTTTCCTCAGCAGGGCAAGGCGGCGATCGAAGGCGGGGCGTTCCACAACGACGTGGTCTGCGTCGGCACGCGCGAGTGCCTGTTCTTCCACGAGCGCGCCTTCGAGGACCGCGCCGCCATGGAACGCCAGGTCCGCGCCGCCGCTGACGGCCTGTTCGAACCGGCCTTCGTCGAGGTGTCGGAAGCCGATCTGCCGTTGGCCGATCTGGTGGCCAGCTACCTCTTCAATTCGCAGCTGCTGGTCGTGCCGGGCGAGGATCGCCTGGTGCTGCTGGCGCCGGCCGAGACGCGCGACAACCCGCGCGCCTTCGCCGTCGCCGAGGGCCTGGCGAGCTCCAACGGTCCGATCGGTCGCGTCGAGTATGTCGACGTCCGCCAGAGCATGCGCAATGGCGGCGGGCCTGCCTGCCTGAGGCTGCGAGTGGTGCTGACCGACGAGGAGCTGGCGACGATCAATCCTGCTCAACGCTTCACGCCCGGCCTGCACACGATGCTCGCCGACTGGATCACCCGCCGCTATCGCGATCGCCTGGCGCCGGCCGATCTGGCCGATCCGGATCTGCTGACCGAGAGCCGCGAGGCGCTGGACGAGCTCAGCCAGATCCTGGACCTGGGCGGCGACTTCTATCCGTTCCAGCGCGCCTAGCTGCGGAGCCTCGCAAGCGCTTCGGGGAAGCGGCGCGACAGCGGGACCTCCAGCGCGCCCAGTTCGATCGCATAGTCGCCCGAGCCCTCGGGCTTCAGCCCCGTGACGCGCGCAGCATTGACCAGCCACGACTTGTGGCAGCGCACGAAGCCGAGCGGCTCCAGGTCCTTCAGCACGGCCGTCAGCGACGAGCGCATCAGGGGGCGGCGACCATCGATCAGCACGAACTCGGCGTAGTTGCCGGCCGAGCGGACGGCCAGGATCTGGGCGACGGGGACGCGGATAAGCTTCGCGCCGTCCTGGATGTCGAAGGTGGCGGGCTGAGCCGGCGAGGCGGCCTCCACCGGCCGCTGGGCGCTACGCTGCAGGGCCAGCCAGAAAATGGTCACGGCCAAGGCGTACGACATCATGTCCTTGCGAAACTCGTACGGGAACTCGGTGGAGAGCGGGCCGTAACCGTACGCCTCGTGCAGCAGGACCGCGTGTCCCAGCTTACGCAGGGCCAGGAAGCCGGAGACGTGGAGGATCGAATAGAGCAGCACCGTGACGAGGTGCGCGGGGACGGCTTGCCACCAGTGCGGCCGCCGCTTGACCATCCAGAAGGCCATCGCGCCCGGGATGGTGAAGATGAAATAGGTGACGAAGGCGCTGGTGCCCTCCCAGATCGCCGGTCGGATGAGGCCCAGCTTCGGCGCATCGTGCTCGAGCGTCAGCACGTTGACGAAGGCGATCGCGGTGACCAGGGCGACGCCCAGCAGCCACGCGCGGCCTAGCCACAAGCGATCCTCGCCGGTCATCCCGAAAAGACCGCCGTTCGTCCCTGATGGTTTTCCGGTCGTCCCAGCCAGCGGCCGCTGATCCCCGGCCGCTTGGCCCGGCGAGGCGTCACGAGGCACGTCCTTGGCATCGCTTTTCAAGCCGGACGCCCCTTCATGACCACAACCTCACCACCCCTGGAACGCCGCTACGACCTGGACTGGATTCGGGTCGGCGCGTTCTTCCTGCTGATCCTCTATCACACCGGCATGTTCTACGTGCCCTGGGATTGGCACGTGAAGACGCCGCACATCGTGGAGGGTCTGATGCCCTTCATGCTGATGACCAATCCCTGGCGGCTGACCCTGCTGTTCCTGGTCTCGGGCGCGGCGACGCGGTTCATGGCCGACAAGACCAGCGTCGGGAAACTGACCTCGGCGCGGGTCGCGCGCCTTCTGCCGCCACTGCTGTTCGCCATGGTCGTGATCGTGCCGCCGCAGTCCTACTACCAGGTGGTCGAATACCTAGCCGCGCACCCGGGAACGCCGCTGACCGTCGACAACTTCTGGGTTCGCTATGTGACGGGCGCGGGTCACTGGTGCGGAACGGACGGCCACTGCCTGGTCACGCCCACCTGGAACCACATGTGGTTCGTGGCCTACTTGCTGTTCTACACGCTGGTGCTGGCCGTCATGCTGCTGGTCTGGCCGAAGCTGGGCGAGCGCATCCAGGCCGGCGCAGAGCGTGTGCTGAAAGGCTGGGGCCTCATCGTCTGGCCGATCGTGTTCCTGGGCCTGGCGCGCACCCTGCTGATCCGCTTCGGCGAGACCCACGCCCTGGTCGGCGACCACTATGTGCACGCCGTCTCGTTCAGCGCCTTCCTTCTGGGCTTTGGTCTGGCGAAGTCGGACGTCCTGCGCGACCGCCTCACGGCTGTCCGCTGGCCGGCTCTGGCTCTAGCGGTCGCCGCGTGGGCGGGGTGGGCGAGCTACGTCTGGATCTATCGTCATGACACGCCGATCCCGGCGCCCGGCCTGGTCGCCACCATGCGCTTCGTCTTCGCCATCGACACGTGGTGCGCCATCGTCGCGATCCTGGGCTTTGGGGCCAGGCATCTGAACAAGGGCGGCGCGACCCTGCGCTACCTGACGGTCGGGGTGTTCCCGTTCTACCTCGTGCACCAGACGATCATCGTCGTCCTGGCCCATCACTTGGCCAAGCTGGGGCTGCCACAAGGTCTGGAAGGCGCGATCCTGGTGGTCGCCACCTTCGCCGGATGCTTTGCGACCTACGAGGCGGTGCGGCGCATCCCGGGCGTGCGCATCCTGTTCGGCTTGAAAGGTCAGCCCGCGGCGGTGGCGGCCAGCCGTCCTCCGGCCTTCGCATAGGCCTGGGTCCCACGCGTGATGACGGTGTCGCCGGGAACGATCTCGGCGACGCCGATGTCCGTTGCGCCAGCCAGCCGCTCATAGAGGGCGCCGAAGTCGCGCAGCGTCACCTGTTGCAGGGTCTGGATCGAGTCGATCACGAAATAGACCTGCTGGAAGTCGTCGATCCGATAGTTCGTCCGCATCACCCGCTCCAGCTCGAAGCCGATGCGGTTGGGCGAGGGATCGTCCAGGGCGAAGATCGATTCGGTCCGCGACGAGACGATGCCGGCTCCATAGATGCGCAGGCCGGCCGGCGTGTTCATCAGACCGAACTCGACGGTGTACCAGTAGAGGCGGGCGAGGTTCTTCAGGCGTCCCAGGCCCAGCGCCCGCTGTCCGCCTTGGCCATAGGCCTGCATGTAGTCGGCGAAGGTGGGATCGGTCAGCATCGGCACGTGGCCGAAGACATCATGGAAGATGTCCGGCTCCTGCAGGTAGTCCAGCTCGTGCGGCTTGCGGATGAACTGGCCGGCCGGGAAGCGGCGGTTGGCCAAATGGTCGAAGAAGACGTCGTCGGGCACCAGGCCCGGCACGGCGACCACGCTCCAACCGGTCAGGCGCTGGAGCTCCTCGTTGATGCGGTTGAAGTCGGGAATGCCCGTGCGGTGCAGGTCCAGCGCATCGAGACCACGCAGGAATTCGTCACAAGCCCGGCCGTGCAGCATGTCGGCCTGACGCTCGTAGAGGGTGATCCAGACGTCGTGCTCGGCCTGGGAATAGGTTTCCCAGCCCTGATCGATCGTCCAGTCGGGGCGGGCGCCTGGGGGCGGCCCGTTGCTAAAGCCATCTGCGCTCATGCAACGACGCTACGCCCCGAATTTGGCAAAAGCTGTTCGGAATTTGCGCCAAAAACGCGGTTCGACGGAGAAACGTTGTCTCTAGTGCGAGATCCGGGGGCGAAGTCTGTACTGCCCGTGATCGAACGACTCGAAGATCACCGAGGTCTGCGGATGACCGACCGGCTCACCGCTGTCGTCGGGCAGCAGGTTCTGTTCGGACACGTAGGCGACGTAGCTGTTGTCGTCGTTCTCGGCCAGCAGGTGATAGAAGGGCTGGTCCTTGGTCGGCCGGATGTCCTCCGGGATGGACTGCCACCACTCCTCGGTATTGGCGAACACGGGGTCGACGTCGAACACCACGCCCCGGAACGGGAAGATGCGGTGCCTGACGACCTGTCCGATCGCGAATTTGGCGAGTCTCGAGTTCATAGCGTTAAGAATAGCCAGCCTACCTGACTGAAACCTGAACGGTGAGACCTCAGAACCCGGAACACAAGGCGGCGCCTTCCAGCAGGCGAGTCGCATGATAAGGTCGACTCGAAGTGAGGATCCGCAACCGTTCGCGGATCCTGCGAGACAGGTGGTTTGAACCATGTCGGAGGCGCCGCGCGCGCCCGGCGCCCCGAATGGGCGGCGCCGGCGGTCGCCGGACGAGTCGCCGTGCTATGCGGCGCTCGATCTCGGGACCAATAACTGCCGCCTGTTGGTGGCCACGCCCTCGCCGCGCGGATTCCGCGTCGTCGAGGCCTATTCCCGCATCGTGCGCCTGGGCGAGGGCCTGTCGCAGACCGGCCAGCTGTCGGAGGCCGCCATGGAGCGCTCGCTGGCGGCCCTGAAGGTCTGCGCCGAGAAAATCCGTCGGCGCAAAGCCATCCGCGTGAAGGCCGTGGCGACCCAGGCTTGCCGGGGTGCGACCAATGGTCCCGACTTCGTGCGGCGCGTCTATGAAGAGACCGGCCTGAAGCTGCAGATCATCAGCCCGCGCGAGGAGGCTCAACTCTCTGTCGCCGGCTGCATGAGCCTGTTCGATCGCCAGCAGGACGCGGCCCTGGTGGTCGATGTCGGCGGTGGTTCGACGGAGTTGTCGTGGGTCGACCTGAAGGGCGGCGGTCTCGACGCCAAGCCGCGCCAGTTCGCTGCCTGGAAGCTGCCGATCAAGGCCTGGCTGTCGATCCCGGTCGGGGTCGTGACGCTGGCCGAGCGCTTCCCCGAGGGCGAGCGCGCCGAGGAGGGCTGGTTCCGGGCCATGGTCGACGACGTGAAGGCCCGCATCGAGGCCTTCCCGCATGCCGAACCGATGCGTCAGATCTTCGCCGAGGGCAGGGCCCACCTGGTCGGCACCTCGGGCGCGATCACCAGCCTGGCTGGCCTGCACCTGGGCCTGCCGCGCTATGACCGCAATGTCGTCGATGGCCTCTGGATGGACCGCGTCGACTGTGACGCCGCCGCCGATCGTCTGCTGGCCCTGACCTCGACGGAGCGCGCCTTGGAGCCCTGCATCGGCGCCGATCGCGCCGATCTGGTCCTGGCCGGCGCCGCGATCCTGCAGGCCGTGCAGGAGCTGTGGCCATGTTCGCGCGTGCGTGTCGCCGACCGAGGGCTTAGAGAGGGGCTCCTGATGTCCCTGATGTCCGACCAGCAGAAGCGCCCGCGCCGGCGCCGTCGCGGCGGCGGATCGAAGAAACCGGAAGCCGCATGAGCGACGAAGAACCGCCCCGCAAGCGCATGGTCAAGCCGCCGGCCGGGGGCACCGAAGGCGGTCGCGCCAAGCCCGCGCGCCTGAAGACAGCCTATGGCCGCACGCCCAGCCAGCAGGCCTGGCTGGAGCGCCAGATCAACGACCCGTTCTCGGCCAAGGCCCGCGCTCTGGGCTATCGCAGCCGTGCGGCCTTCAAGATCAGCGAGATCGACGAGAAGTTCCACTTCTTCCGCAAGGGCGCGAAGGTCATCGACCTGGGCTGTGCGCCGGGCGGCTGGCTGCAGATCGCCGTCGAGCGCGGCGTGACCGACCTGGCGGGCATCGACCTGCTGCCCGTCGATCCAGTGGCGCCGGCTCACCTGCTGGAAATGGACTTCACCGCCGACGACGCGCCCGGCCAGCTCCTGGATCTCCTGGGCGGCGCGCCGGATTTGGTCATGTCGGACATGGCGCCCAACACTGTCGGCCATCGCGAGACCGATCACCTGCGCATCGTCGGCCTGATCGAGATCGCCGCCGAGTTCGCGATCGATGTGCTCAAGCCCGGCGGCGCCTTCGTCGCCAAGGCCTTCCAGGGCGGCGAGACGGCAGAGGTGATCGCGCGCCTGAAGCGCCACTTCGACAAGGTCCAGCACTTCAAGCCCAAGGCCAGCCGACAAGACAGCTCCGAGGTGTTCCTGGTCGCGACGGGGTTCAAGGGGCGGTAGGTCGGAGCGAGCCTGTCTCGCTCTGGTTTTTGAGAAACTCCGTAGATCGTCTATCGCGCCGCCGCCTTTTCGGCGGCGGCTGCCAGAAGCTCATCGAGCTTTGCGTCCACTAGATCGAGCGCTTCATCAATGGAGAGCGTTCGGCCGGCCTTGATGTCCGCTAAGCCTTCATCCAGCGCGGCATTGAGAGCCGTCAGCCTGGCCTCGCGCTCCTGCACAAGTCGCACGCCTTCCCGCAGTACCTCGCTCTTTGAGCCGTAGCGCCCCTTGGAGATCAGGTCGTTGACGACGGTTTCGAGCTGCTCGCCCAGGTCGACGCTGAAGGCCATGCGATGTCTCCTCGCAAGCAATATCTATTATTGAAATACCTGGCTCAAGTTGGGCGTGTGAAAATTGAAAACTACTCCTTAGATTTAGTATTCTGGAGTCTCGCTTTTTTAGGGCAAAGCTTCAGCTTAGAAATTACCAATCACTGATTGAGTAGATATCTAAAATGCGTCTTTTTGCGTGTAGTGATCTCGATCTATTTAACAATTCGAACTCTTGCGATTCATCTTGAACGGGCGTGAGCATCCGGCGTGCGTGCTGTCACGCGTCGCCATTACGAGGCTTCCCATGTCCAAGACCCTAAGCATCGCCATTGCGCTCGCCTTTGGCCTGACGGCCGCCAGCGGGGCCCTCGCTGAAACCTGCCGAGACGCGAAGGGCCGGTTCGCCAAGTGTCCGGCGCCCGCCGCCGCGCCGGCCAAGACGCCTCAGTGCAAGGACGCCAAGGGCAAGTTCGCCAAGTGCCCCGCCTCGGCGGAGTCGGCCGGGACCCCGGCGGCCGCCACGACGCCTCCGCCCGCGCCCATGAGCAAGGCTCCGGCCGCTCCGGCCGCCGCCAAGCCGGCGCAGTGCAAGGATCCCAAGGGCAAGTTCATCAAGTGCCCGGCGCCGACCGCCGCTGCGGCCCCCGCGCCGGCCAAGCCGGCTCAGTGCAAGGACGCCAAGGGCAAGTTCGTGAAGTGCGGTACGGCGGGCGCCAAGCCGGCCTAAATCTCGCGAGTGGCGCGGCGTCGGCGACCAAGCTCGACGCCGCGATCGCTGGTTCGGCGAAGATTCATCTCCATTTCGCACCCGCAGCGGGTCGACAACCGGCGGCCTCGCGGCTATATCCGCGCCGCAAAATGGAGACTCCGATGGAGATTCGCGAAGGGCTTACCTTCGACGACGTTTTGCTCGAACCCGGCCCGTCCG
>FTCZ01003555.1_pt1 | contig 28329 bp, 25 predicted proteins | sample 1658871 | NCBI WGS metagenome assembly FTCZ01 (sample SAMEA3914864, study PRJEB12502) | metagenome | biome: forest; material: soil | place: USA | collected 2012-03-12 | depth 0.3 m | reverse complement strand
TCCTGGGACTGATGCTGGGCGGCTATGCGGCGGCGGCATGGGGGTGGCGGACGGCTTTCGTCGTTGCCGGCGTGCCTGGACTGATGCTCGCAACGGTCATGCTCCTGACAATGCGAGACCCGCGCACCGCCGCCGGCAGGCAGACCCGGCCAGCATTGGGCGAAAGCCTCGGCACAATCCTGGGGAGCCTGCGCTTTAGGTGGCTGACGTTGGGCCTGCTCTGCTCGAGCCTGACCGTCTACGCCGCCTCGGCATGGTTACCACCCTTTTTCATCCGTGCGCACGGCCTGGGCGTCCGCCAAGTCGGAAGCCTGGCGGCACTGACTGTCGGGCTCGGCGGCGCGGTCGGAACGCTCGGCGCCGGACTGCTTTGTGATCGCTGGAGAGATCGAACGGCCGCCATCGAATCCAAGCTGGCCATATTGTCCTTTGCGCTGGGCTTGCCGATGCTGCTGCTGACGGTGCTCGCTCCGACCCTGCCTCTGGCGCTGGTGGGCTGGTTCCTGTTCAACATGGTCGGATTCGCCTTTCAGGCCCCGACCCTAACACTGATCCAGCGTGCGGTGCCCGATGGCGAACGTGCGATGGCAATCGCGGTAGCGAGCGCAGTCGCGGTGATCCTCGCGCAGGGTGCCGGTCTGCCGCTGGTTGGTTTGACGAGCGACCGCCTGGCGGCAATCGGCCCTGCGGCGATCGGTTACGCATTGGGGATATGGATTGCTGGGGCAGCGCTTGCTGGGATAGCGGCGCATTTGAAAGCTTTTCGCGCCGTCTGACTGATAGCGAAAGGAAGGACTCGACATGGCAAGCTGCCCGTTCGACTTCGCGAAGGCCGATCTGTCCTGTCCTGCAATCCAGGAATTCCCGTATGACTATTATGACTGGCTCCGGCAGTGCGAGCCAGTTCATTGGGATCCCCATCTCGGCGCCTTCGTTGTGACCAGCGACGCCCTGGTCCGGAAGGCAGCGCTCGATTGGGAAACCTTTTCCAACGTCGGCACGCGGGACTTCGGTGCACGATCAGAAGGGGCTGCCGAGGCTGCCGCCATCCGATCGGCCACGCACAAGACACAACCATTGACCGTGGTGCTCGACCCACCGCGTCACACCCAATATCGCCGGATCATGAACCAGGCACTCACCCAGCAACGCATGCGCGACAGCAAGCCCTGGGTGGAGGAACTCGTCAGCGGTTTGCTTGCATCGATGATAGCGAAGGGCGGCGGCGACTTCGTGGAGGAGTTTTGCATACCGCTGCCCTTCGCCGTGATTACGAGACTGCTGGGTTTGCCTGCAACGATGCGCGACAAGATGCGCGAGTGGGCGGACAGCTATACCGAGCAATTCAAGGGCTTGATCTCGCGCGAGCGGGAAATCGCCTGCGCTCTCAGCTATGTCGAATATCACCGGTTCTTCGAAGCGCTGATGGAAGAGCGCCGGGTTATGCGCGATCCCCCTGACGATCTCGTGACCGCAATCGCGCTGTCGCGACTGGACTGTGGCGAGCGCGTCGGTATGGCCGACGCACTTTCGCTGATCGAGCAGTTCGTAACTGCCGGCGCCGAAACGACAATGAACGCGCTCAGCATGGGCGCCCATGCGCTCGCGACCCGATCTGATCTCTTCGCGCGTCTGCGCGACCGACCCGACCGTGTGGAGACCTTCACCGAGGAGACGCTTCGGCTCTTCGCGCCGGCGCAGGGGCTTTTCCGCACGGTCATGCGTGACACCGAGCTTGGCGGCGTCCCAATATCCAAAGGCGCGCGCGTGATGCTGCGCTGGGGAGCCGCCAACACCGACAGCGCAACCTTCGCCGATCCCCGTATCATGGATCTCGACCGCGCTAATGCTCGCCAGCATGTGACTTTCGGCTACGGCATCCACAAATGCCAAGGCTCTCCATTGGCACGGATCGAACTCAACGCCGCCTTCGCCGGCCTGGCGCGCACATGCACATCGATCGCAATCGCGCCGGACACCGGTGGTGTCGAGCAGGTCCACGGCATCATCTTCATGGGGATGAAACGGCTACCCCTTTCCATGCACTGAGCCCGTCCAAGTCAGTCGGCACGCCGCTGTCGTCGTCGCACGGGCGAAGAGCCGGGTTTCGCGGATTGCCGCGGCGCGCCGGCATTGCGGGCGAGCAGCTCGAACAAATCCCCACCAGGTCCTCTGGCGAGGCAGCGCCCTTGCCGTCGGCAACGAGGTGGCCGGCGAGCGCCAGATGGGCCGCATCTAGCTCAACCAACACGGCCACGCCAGTCTTATATGGCACTTGTATCCCGTCAAAGAATTACGCTTCCGTCGCCTTTCGGCGAGTCGGCAACGGCTGCGCCGACTTGACGGCCTGTTCGGACGTCACGCTGCGGCCGCCAAATGGTCCTCAAGTGTAGAGATATCGTCGAGAGACTCGAGCGCGAGCAGCGAGGCCAGCGCTTGATCGACCTGGCGGAGCGACAGCGATCGGGTCGCACAATCCCGAAATTTCCGCTCGAGATCCGAGCGCGACACATCGCCTCCCATACGGCCGGCCGCACGCTGCTCGCGGTGGGAGAGGACGCGACCATCCTTCAGGTGGAGCACGACGGTCTCGTCCGATTGAACGGGATCTGGTTTCCAGCCTCGGAGTTCGGGCGGGTGAACATAGCGGATCTTGTGCTGGAAGGCCTGGACGTCATCCTGGAGGACTCGGCTGTCGGTATATTGCGCGACCCCCGCCGCGCCATCGAGGAGACCGACCGACAGGCTGTACTGCATGCTGAACTTGCCCTCGGCACCCGTCCGCGCATGATGATGGGGGAGCGATGCAGGCACATTGTCCGAGCAAATGCATTCGATATGATCGACATCGTCAGCATCGATGCTGAACGCACGCATCAGGAAGAACAGCGCATCGAGCGCAGCATGCGCCCTTCCGCACGCGGGATAGGCCTTGAATTCCAGTCCTTCGTGCGCCCGAAATGAATGACCCAATCCTTTCAGGAAATCCGCGGGCAATTCCTCCGGGCCGAAGGCATCAAGATAGCCCAACGCCACATCGAAGATCGCAGGGTTCGCGGTGAAGCCCCTCGCCGCTAGCTGGGCAGCCATCACGCCGTTACGCGCGGCATTCCCGGTATGGAAGGGCTTGGTCATGCTGCCGATATTGCTGCGAAGGCCCGCCGTGGAGGATGCCGCGAGCGCCAAGGCTACACGTGACTGCTGTTCGCCCAAACCCATCAGGCGCGCTGCGCTACAGGCGGCGCCGATCGTACCGGTCAGGGGTGTTGGATGCATTGCCGGGACCGCGCCGCGCATTCCGATCGCGCCGCCGAGATGACGAATGACTTCCAAGCCTGCGACATAGGCCTCGATAGCGGCCTTGCCGTCGATATGGGTCGGCGCCCCCAAGGCGTAGACGACCGGCACGAGGATTGAGGTGATGTGGCAATAGGCGCCGCCATGCATGTCGTCATAATCAAGGGCATGAGCCAGGATCGCGTTCACGAAGGCTGCTTGTGCGGACGGCACGCGAAGATCCGTGCCTGTGACAAGCGCTTCGGGCTTTCCGCCTGTGTCACGCGCAAGAGCGATCGCGATCTGACCGGCATCGTCGCGCACGCCGGCCAACATGACGCCGGAGCAGTCGACAAAGGCATCAATAGCTTTTCCTACCGCAGCCGCAGGAAGCTGGTCATATCGGAGATCGCGAACGAACCGCGCGATTGTCCCGGTGTAATCGGTCTGATCGGCCATCGCTGATCCTTCGCGAGCATGTTGATGAATGATGGCCTCGACTGACTAGTCTCCCGCGGGAACCCGCGAGAGAATATCGATGATCGGATCCATCGATGCGAGATCGTCGAGATTGTCGACGAGCACCTGGAGACGCTCTTGGTCTTGGGGCGACAGAATGCCGTCGGTGATCGACTCGAACTTGCGGCTGAGATCGCTGGCCGTTGCCGGATTGGAGGGGTAGCCGCGGGGCGCCGCCTGGTATCGATCGAAGAGTCGACCGTCCTTGAGGTGCACATGGACGTGCGTGAACAGCTCCGAACCGCCCGTCGGCACAGGTTTGGGGACCGGTGTCACACGACGGGAGAAGTCGAGCAGAACCGGATCCCTCCATTTCGTAGGATCTGAATAATCCTCCAGGCGATTACCGCCGGTCACGGCGAGCAAAGCGAGGCCGAATGCCAGACTGAACTGTGCGCTGACAACATCTGTCGGCTCGTAGATCGAAGCGCCGTGGGCCACAGACCAGTCGGCGGTGTCGACCAGAACCGCTTCGACCATATCATGCGTGAAGCCCTGCTCACGCTGAAGCGCGGCGAAGGCGTCGAAGGCGGAGTGGGTCGAACCGGGAGACGGATACAGTTTGAACATCACATCATCGATGTGGAGCTTACCCGTCCAGAAGGGCTCGATATCATAGGGGCTGTCGTTGCTGAACAACCGATAGATGCCGCGCAATCCCTCAAAGATCTGGCGAGGCCCGGTCAGCCCCGATTGCGCCAGCAACGCGGCCTGGACGCCCGAGCGCGACGCCGAGCCGGCGTGGATGCGCTTCACCTCGCCGCCGCTCTGGGAATATTCCAGCGGCCCCGAGGCTTCGCTGGCCGCGATCGACAATGCGTGAGCAATCTGCCCCGCGTCGAGTCCCAGCAACCAACCCGATGCCGCGGCCGCGCCAAACGGGCCGGCGACCTTGGTGCCGTGCCAGCCTATTTCGAGCGTGCGGCGGTGGATCGGCGCGATCGACCAGACCATCGATTGATACCCCGCGACAATGGCGCTCAACAGGTCTCGGCCAGTAGCAGCCCTCGTCTCGGTCATCGCAAGCGCCGCCGGAATAACGCAGGCACCGGGATGCCCGCAATTGATCTGGCAGTCGTCATATTCGAGGCTGTGACCGAACGTCCCATTTGCATAGGCCGCGTAGAAGACCGCCGTCTTGCGGCCGCCGATGACCGTCGCGCCGCTGTCGGTCGCGCCGATCTGCGCGACCAAGTGACGCGCGGGCCGGGAGCGGTCGAGCGTGCTGCCCCTGATCGCAAGGCCGAGGAAATCGAGCACGCAATTTTTGGCCAGAGCGACAGATTTGGCCGGGATATGCTCGAATCGCAGGGCAGCAATCCAGTCAGCCTGACGTCGAGCTATCGATGTATCCGCGTGCCCAGCTATATGGTTCATCCTATCTATCCCTCGCTCGCCCGGCTCATCTGTCCTCCGGGTCGTATTCTGCTTGATGCGGTCGGCCCCGGTTCCCGACGATGAGGGCCTCCCCCCCAGACCTAGCCGCTGCACTGCGTCAGGCCGTGGCCGGCATCGATCGCACCATCCGCGCCCGCCGGAACTGCCAGGAGGCAAGCGCCAGAAACGCGGCGCCTGTCAGGTAAAAGACCAGCATCGTCGCGAGCGCCTCTCCCATCGAGCCGAACCGATCGCTCATGAAGCCTGCCAGAAAAGGCCCAACGCCCGTGCCGACCAAGTTGGTGAAGATCAACGTAACGCCCATCGTGCTCGCGCGCGCTTCAGCAGGCGCGAGGGTGAAGGGCGTCGCATAGCCGTGCGGCAACCAGATCCCTGCCAGGAAGGTGAAGAGAAACAGCCCGATCGTCGCTATCGCCAGCGACCCCGACACTGTCATCAACAGGCCAGCCGGCACCGCGATGACGAGGATGGCAGCGGGGAAAAAGCCGATACGATCAGCCCGCCCTGCGGTGATGCGATCGCACAGCGGTCCGCCGATGACCGATCCGAAAGCGTGCGAGACGCCGGTGGCGAGGCCGACGAGAAAGGCTGCCTCCTTCAGGGTCTGACCATGCTCGCGAACGAACATGGAGATGCTGAAGGCATAATAAGCCGAGATCGTCATGACAGCCATCATGTGCCCGATTATCCCGCACATCAGCGCTGGCGAGCAGAGGATCATCGGCACAACCTTCTGGATCGGCAGGGTCGCATCGGCGTGAGTTGTCTCTTGATCGAACCGGCCGCGGCCCGGGTCACGCAACGTCGCGAAGGCGATCAGCGAAATGAGGATTGTCGGTGCTGCTGCGACAAGGAAGGCTGCGCGCCACCCGAACGCATCTGCGACCCTCGCGCCTACGATATAGGTGCCTCCGGTTCCGATCGCTGCGCTGACAAAATAGACGCCGACCGCTGTTCCGCGTCGATGGGGCGGAAAATAATCCGCGATCAGCGAGAAACAGGCAGGCGTGGTCCCGCCTTCCGCCGCGCCGACACCCATGCGCGCCAGGAACAATTGCGGGATGGTCACAGCGAAGCCGGCGAAGGCGGTCAGACAGCCCCAGATCATCGCCATCGCCGAAAGCAATCGTGCGCGGTTCAGCCTGTCCGCCAGCCATGCGAGCGGCACGGTGGTCGTCGCGAACGCGATGCCATGTGCCATCCCAGTCAGCGCGCCGGCCGTCGCATCGCTGATGTGGAACTCTGCCTTCATCGGCTCGAGGACTACGAACATCACCTGGCGGTCGATGGCATTGACGGCGTGAAAAGCGGTCAGCAGGGCAAGCGCGTACCAAGCATAAGGCGGGATCCTGGCATCGCCGATTGCGCGGGCCGGCGAGCCGTGATCGGAATACGGATTGCCTGGGTGCATCGATTGCAGACTCCATCGGAACGGGCCATGCCGAGCGTCGTGAAGCTTTTGGAGCAACAGCCTCTCGTCACGAAGGGAGCGGGATGGCCGACAGGAGCGGCAAGGGCCGCAACGCTCCGCCCAGCCGGAAATCCGATCCTCTCGAGCAAAGACTAACGCAGGTGAAAGACGCGCGCCAGTATTTTATGGAACTTGAGTACCGTTACGCGATTTATTTCTTCTTTACGATCACGTGTGCCGGTGCGACTTCCGCTTGCTTGGCGCGAGGCCGCGTCTCGCGCTGCGGCGCCTCGCCGAGCGCTGCCTCGAGCAGGCTTTGCGCGCCCCAAAGCTTCACGCGACGCGCCTCACTTGCGTTGAGCAGGCAGACGTCGCGCATGACGATCGACGCCTCGATGCCTAGGAACAGGCTGAGCGCCGAGGTCAGACGCTCATAGGTCTTATCCCCTAGCACCGAAGAGACGCTTGGCCTGTTTGCGCCCGCCCAGGGGCTGTTCCGCACTGCCAACGTGACACCGAGCTTGGCGGCATCCTTAACCCCGAAGGTGCGTGGATCATGCTGCGTTGGGGCGCTGCCAACACGGACGCCGCAACCATCCCCGAGCCACGCATGGTCGACATCGACCGGGTCAATGCCCGCCAACATGTGTCCTTCGGCTACGGCATCCACAAATGTCAGGGATCATCACTCGCACGGATCGAGCTCAATGCCGCCTCCGCCTGCCTCCTTCGTGATTGCACCTCAATCACGGTCGTAGCCGGCGCTGGCGCGGTAGAGCACGACCGCGGCATCATTTTCATGGGAATGAAGCAACTAACCCTGCGGCTCGCCTGAGGCCAGGTCTCAGTTCGCCCGCCCGCTTCGACGTCGCGGTACCGGGGCGACCGCCCGACTGGACTTCGTGTGGGACGCGCCTGCATCACGGGCGAGCAGCTCTAAATGATCGTTCACCACATCCTCAGGCGAAGCAGCGCCCTTGCCATCGGCGACAAGATGACCCGCGAGCGCCAGATGCGCCGCGCCATGAGCCAAAGCCAGCATCTGCGAACTCATCCGCTCCGCATCGCCTGCAGGAAGCCGACCCTGGGACTGGGCTTGCGCGACGGATGCGATCACCAGCGTGCGCCATCGTGTGGCGGCGGCAAGAAGCTCGGCATTGACCTTCTCCCAGGGCGCCGATGCCAGGCGGAACCGCGCGGGGTAGGCAATCGCCCAGCGCAGATAGTCGAGCATGAGCGCACCCGGTTCGGGGACGTCGCCACCCGACCCGATCAACGCTTTCTCGATCAGAAGCTCGAGCTCACGCCCGGCAATCGCGCCAAGCAGATCGTCCTTGTTGGCAAAATGACGGTAGGGCGCATTGTGTGACACCCCGGTCAGCCGGCCGACCTCGCGCAGTGTGACAGCAGCTCGTCCGCCCGCGTCGAGCAATTCGGCGGCGGCCGCGACCATGGATTCGCGCCTATTCGGGTTGGTCGGGTTGTCCGTCACGGTCAAACTATGTCCCAGCGCCTATATCATGTGGATAGCGGCGCGATGACCAGAATGTAAGGGACAAAATTCCACTGACAGACCTAGATGACTGTAACGGGTACAAAGCACCATTGAACCTGGGCGGCGTCTTTCGCCGCCCGCAGCCGGATTAGAATTTAAACTCGACGCGACCGCCGACGGAGCGGGGCGTACCAACGGTGCAGCGCATCAGTGTGTTGCCCTTGCCGTCACGTACACCGAAGATGCTGTCGAGAGTCTGGGCGAATATCGATGCGCAATAGCCCTTGTTGAACAGGTTGTCCGCAAAGACCGACGCGGTCCAGCGCTTGTTCGGCGACGTCAGCGTCAAACGCGCGCTGACGAGGTGATAGCCCTTTTGGATGGTTTGCGGGTTATTGTCTGTGATGAGGCCGATATTGGACGCCGAAATGAAACTCAGGTCGCCGCGAACCGACAGATTGTAACCCGACGAGCCGATGTCGCTGTCATATTGGGCGCCGACATTGCCCTGCCATTTTGGCGAGAAGTTGGCTCGCGCACCCTTCAAATTCTGCGTGCCGGGCGCTACGCCCGGATTGGGCGCGACAGCGACGCCCGGCCGGTTCGCGGCCGAAGGATAGCTCAGAAAGGAGGAGTCGAGATAGGTGACCGCGCCATTCAGCCGGAAGCCCTGGAACGGGCGCAGGATGGTTTCGACCTCGACGCCCTGCTGACGCAGCTTCGCGGCATTGGTCACGGTTAGACTCGTGCCGTCGAAGGCGCGGTCCTGCAGATCGTTGATGTCCATCCGGAAGAGCGTGGCGTTGAGGATCGCCTTGCCTCCAGCGAAGGTCGTTTTCGCTCCGATCTCGGCGTCCTTGACCGTCTCCGGTTTGAACTGACGACGCTGCCCCAGAACGGCGGTACCGCCGCCGGCATTAAACCCGCCCGACTTGAAACCCGTTGTATAATTGGCAAAAAATAGAAGATCACGCGTTGGCTGATAGGATAAATTCACACGATAAGTAAATCGCCCTTCGTTATTGGACAGCACTGTGTATTCTGGCACGCGAAAAAGCGCGCCCGCAGCATTGTTTATGATTTGATTGAACGCAGCGTCTTTCTTGTCTCGCGTATAGCGACCACCGACAAGCAGCGTGAGCGTGTTCGTGAGCTTGTAATCCGCTTGCCCGTAGGCTGCATAGCTGTTCACGATCTGATGATAGCGCAGGACCGTGGTCGGCGTCAGCGGGCCGGCGATGCAAGCCGGATAGAGGGCGGGAGCAGCGACCTTCACGACCAGATTGCAGAAGTCATTTGAATATGTGAGGGCTTCGCCCTGTGAGAGATTCTCGCGAAAGTAATAGAGTCCAGCCACCACGTTGAGACGCCCGTTCAACCACTGATTCTTAGGTGAAATGAACTGAAGTTCATGGCTCTGACTGCGCGAAGCGTAGAAGCCGTCTCGCGTCACGAGATTGAGCGGCGTAAAAATGATGTCGCCGTCGATCTGGTGGGTGCGCCAATCGCGATAAGCGTCGATCAGACGAAGGCTGAGGCCGCCGTCGAACTCGTAGGTCATGTCGCTGGTCACACCGAACTGGTGATCATGCTGGAAACCGGTGACGTAGTTGTTGTTGCGGTTATCGAACGGGTGGTAGAGATCTGGCACGACGCCGCCCAGTCGCGCTGCAAAGTTGGCGGCACCGGCGGGGGTCACGGTATCGGGCTTCACTTCCTGATCCGAAGCACCCAGGCCACGAATGCGAAGATAATCGGCGCGCAGCAGCCAGGTCAGATGCTCGACGGGCCTGAGTTTCAATGTCGCACGGCCGCCGAAGGTTCGCTGCGTGCTGACATGATGGTCGCCGACGGCCGTCGTCGCGAAGCCGGAGGTGCGGGATGCGTCAAGCGCAACACGCAGAGCCGCATCCTGCGTAATCGGCGTGTTGACGACTGCGGTGCCCTCGAAGCTATTGAAAGAGGAACCCTCGAACGCGGCGTAGCCCTCGAACTGGTCGGTGGGCTTGCGTGTGTGGATATTGATCGCGCCCGCGCTGGCATTGCGGCCAAACAGCGTACCCTGAGGCCCGCGCAGCACTTCGACGGTGTCGATGTCGTAGAAGCGACCGATCAGCGAACCTGGCCGCGGGACGTAGACATCGTCCAAAAAGGTCGCAACCGCCGGTTCGACGCCCGTACTGGTGGCCGCACCAATGCCACGAATGCTCAGCCGGATATTGGTCGCCTGCGCGTTGGGTTGCTGCGAGAAACCGGGGACGATCCGCCCCATGTCGGTCAGCTTGTCGATCCCCGACGCCTGGAGTTGGGGACCGCCGACGGCCGCGATCGAAATCGGGACATTCTGGATATTCTCGGCCCGCTTCTGGGCGGTGACGATGATTTCGTCGCGCGCCGGGGCGGGCTCTGCAGGCGCTGTCGCGGCCGATGCTTCGGGCAAAGTCGCGGTTGCCTGCGGGTTCAGCGGCGCCCCGGCGGCACCCAGGGATTGCGCCAGCGCTCCCGCATGTCCGGATACAGCCAATGCAAGACCGATCGCAGCACGGCTGCAGGACGCCTTCAGCATCTTTTCCCTCCATTATTATCGGAATTTAATTCCTGATATGGGACTTGTATGCCACGAAGAGACTTGCGTCGTCAACCTGAGATTGTTGGCGAAAATCGGCCGAATTGCAACGGCTCGCCCACCTGTCTCAGAGACGATGCCGCCAATTCCTATCTTGATATGGAATTGACGTTCCATATTGATTCGCTCAGACGGAGCGCGACTGGTCAATGAGAGGAGACGTTATGGACGGAGCGACCACCGCCGATGAACTGGCTCTTCTGCATCTGATCGCACGCCTCGCGCACGCGATCGATGATCGCGACGAGGCGGCCTACCGAAACTGTTTCGCGCCGGCGCTCGAGCAATGGCGCGAAGGCAAGAATGACGGCTGGGAGGAGATCACTGCGGTCGACTATGCCCGAAACTCCGTGGCCTCGGTCGCAGGTCTCGATTGGACTCATCACCAGGTGATGAGCCCCATCGTCACCGTCGATGGTGACAGGGCCTCTGCCTGCACCGATATCGTAGTCCTCGCCCATGCGCTCGGCGAGACGGTGACGATTGGGGGACGTTATGCCCTCGAGTTCGCCCGCCTTGGTGGCGAGTGGCGAGTGACCCGCCGGCGCCGGATCACGCGCTATGTCCTTGGCGATCCGACAGTCATCGCCCGCGCGCAACAGGCCAGCGGCTAGGACGCGATTTTTCGGTTCAGGCGAGGATCGCGTGCCAGGCCTCGCGCTCATCGTCCGCGAGCTGGTGGTCGACGAGCGCGAGGAAGCCGCCGTCAATAAGAATATCGACGCCGCTTAGGAAACTCGCCTGCGGCCCAGCCGCAAACGTGATCACATCTGCCATGTCGCGAACGCCGGCCTCCCGGGTGAGTGCGGCGCGCGCGCCATGTTGGGCGACCGCCTTGCGGGCCGCACCCATCGTAGAATCCGCAACAACGCCCGGTGATACCGACACGAGCCGATTGTTGCGCGCCCCCCAGGATGCCGCGCGCGCCCGGACCTGCACGAGGACACCACGTTTGGTGACGGCATAAGCGAGCCGGCTAGGAGAAACGTCGGCGGCCGCCGCCTCGGTCCGACGACGCAGATCGGCCGGCGGGTTGATCAGCAGCGCATCAAATTCGGCCGCCCGACGACGATGCCCGGCCAGGGAGGCGACGCACACTGCGACGAAGTCCGTGACCCCGGCGGCTTCGCAGGCGTCGAGTAGGGCGATTGTGCCGGTGAAATTGACGGCGTGGATCAGCTCCGGGTCAGACGGCGGCGCCACACCCGCCAAGTGGATCAGGGAGGCGGGTGTGCCAAGCTCCGACGCAAGCGCGATCAGCGCATCGCATTGCGCGCGCTCGGTGATGTTGCAGGCCATGGTGTAAACCTCACGCCCGCTGGCCCGCACGTCGGATAACCGCTCATCGAGGCGTGGCAAATTGAGGTCGCAGGCGAGAATGATGCCGTCTGGCAGACGCATCATGCTGGCGAGCGCGATGTCGCCGGCCGCGCCCGTGACGATGTGCACGGCGTTCATCGGCTGTCCTTGCCACTTTCCTCGACGCGCAGCAGCCGTGTCGTTCCGATCTGGAGAAAGCGGGCAGAGTCCGCGCGCAGCCGCCGCCCTTCTTCACCTTCGATCATTTTGCGCCGAAAGGTCGCGACATCCTCGTCATTGTCGAACCAAAGCTCGGTCAGCACATCGAAGCCGACCGCGCGGGTATCAAACGGCCGACAGTCGGCGCTGCCCGACAGATAGTTGCGACGATAGGCCTTCACCATCGGCATGAGCTTGAGGACGAGAGGCACATGCTCCTCCTCGTAGATCCGGGTCAGCTCAGTGAGCGGTAGCTCGGGCTTTGCCCGCATCAGGCCGATCAGCTTGATCATCGCGGTGTTCCCTCCTCAGCGATTGAAGCCGAAGACGTCGAGCGACTTCTCACCGGCGCGCAGTCGCTCCATCACGCCAGCCTCGTAGCCCTCTCGCTTGGCAGACTTTTCGAGCACCTCGGCGACCCGCTTGTTTGGGATCACGACGACACCGTCGGCGTCGCCCACCACCAGATCGCCGGCATGCACGACGACATTACCCACCATGACCGGGGCAGCAAGTGAGCCGAGCGCACCGAAATCCTTGCCGGTACCACTGATGCAGACGCGCCGGGCGAAGATTGGAAAGCCAAGCAACTCAAGCAACGTGACGTCTCGCACGCCCCCGTCGATCACCAGACCGGCGAGGCCGCCCGCGATTGCGGCCGTCGACATGACCTCGCCCCAATAGCCCGCTTCATAGAAATGGCTGACGTGGGCAATCAGGACATCGCCGGGCTCGGCCACCGACATGGCGCGATGCAACCAGAGATTGTCGTTGGGCGGCCCCGACAGGGTAAAGGCCCGACCGGCGATCCGGAAATTGGGCGCGACCGGCTTGATCTCGGAGGGGAGCGCCCCAATCCGTCCGGCCGCCTCATGCAGCGTGGCCGCACCGAAGCGCGCGGCGCGCGCCACATCGGCCGCATCGAGCGTCGGCACCGGACCGACCGCGATCGATTGGTCCTTGAAGGGCTGTAAGACGGTCATGATGCCTCGCGCGTCTGCAGCTGGTGATAGCGGTGCTGGCGGCGCGCTTCGTCAAGCCGCATGCCGTCGCGGATCGACTTGCGGATCGCTTCTTCCGCATCGTGAATTTGTTCGGCTACATCGAGAATGCGGTCCTCATGCTCGGCGGGAAGCACGAGCACACCGTCGGCGTCGCCGCGCACGAGATCACCGGGCGCCACGCGGACATTGCCGATCGAGACCGGCTCGCCGACCTTCTCGACCTGCACGCGGTCCTTGCCCGTGCGCATCCAGTGCCCACGCGAATAGACCGGGTAGCCAAGCTCACGGCAGAGCGCGACATCTCGACAGACGCCATCGATCAGTGTCCCGGCGAGCTTCCGCCGGTGCGCCAGCTCGGTCATGATGTCGCCCCATACGGTCCCGTCCTCGCGGCCGCCATTGTCGAGCACGACCACGCCGCCGTCCGGAACGTCATCAATGAAGTCGCCGACAGTTCCGGCAGGCACTCCGGCGGGTCCGTAGAGAACCGTGAAGGCGCGGCCCGCCATGCGAAAATCGGGCGAGCGCGGTTGAATGCCGGCGCATTGGCCATGAATACCCAAGCGATCGAGAGCGTCGCTCAGCGTGGCGCAGTCCAGCCTTGCGGCCCGTTCGACATTCTTGTCCATCTTATCGTTCCAGCATGGTTTCGTAATTGGCGCCCATCACCTCGGTGATCGGCTTCCCAGAAAGCAGCGCGCGCGCCATCACCGCTTCTCTGGCGGCAATCGATTCGGCCGCATCGAGCACGATCTCGGCATCGGACGCGCGAATGAAAACGACGCCGCTCCCATCTGCCGCGACATAGTCGCCGGCCGATACGGTAACGTCACCGACCTGGATGGGCTCGTCCGTCGAGGCTTCCGCGACACGGCCGCGAGCGGTGAACGCCGTCGTAGCACGAGCGAAGACAGGAAAGTCCATCTGCCGCGCTTCATCGACATCGCGGACCGGACCATCCGCGATCACACCGGAGACGCCGCGAACCTTGGCGCCGAGCGACAGGATGCCGCCCCACGAACCACAATCGATACCGGTGCGCTGCTCGACGACGATGATCTCGCCCGGTTCGGCCCGCTCGATAGCGGTGGTGCCAAGATGGCGCGGCTTGGTCGCGGGTGGAACGTCGGAGGCCCTGACCAGCTTCACGGTGCGCACGCGTCCAGCGATCCTTCGTTCCGCTGACAATGGCCTGAGCCCGGTGACGGTCCCCGCAAGTCCCAGCTTGTCGAGCGCATCACTCAGCGCGCAACAATCGATGCGTGCGAGGCGCTGGACGATATCCTCGCCCGCGCTCACTTCAACACCGCCATGATTTCGAGCTGGACGAGCATGCCGCCGCGCAGCGCGCTGACCACGGTGTGGCGCGCGGGCCGGCTGTCCTTGTCGGGGAAATAGGTCAACCACTCAATGTTGATTGCGCCGCGATAGCTCTCTTCGGCGACGAGGACGCGCACATGCGCCACATCGCCTGGATCGCCGCCGGCGAGCCGTAGCAGTGTCGCCATGTTGGCGAACGCGCACCTTACCTGATCCGCGAGCGCTTCCGGCAGCTTTCCCGTATTGGAATCCATGCCCATGATGCCGGAGGAGACGAGCAGGTTGCCCACCCGCGTGCCCATCGGGATCGGGACGGTGTGTGAAATTCCTTCGATGTCGAAGGACTGGCGATGCGGTATAGTCATGCGCTCCTCCCTCAACGCCACTCGGCGAATGCCATGCCAACGCCGGTGCCCGCGGTAGAACGATAGCCGGGATAGTAGCCGATCAGTTCCATCTTCAGTCCTTCCAGCGCACCGCCGGCCGTGATCCAGTTCAGGATCTCGGACGAGCCGGACTGAAGCTTCTCCTTCGGGATGGCGCCCAGACGCGCACCGTCGCCCGCTGCGAGTCCGTCAAGCACCTCGCGATCCAGATCGGCATCGATCACGAAATGGCTGAGCCCGCCCGAGGCGACGATCGCGACACGCAGATCCTCGGGCCAGCTCTCGATCGCCTGCCGCAATGCTTGGCCGAAGCGATAGCATCGCTTGGCGCTCGGCTGATTGGGCGGAATATAGGTGTTGATGAATACCGGAACGATCGGGATCGGCTTGTTGCCCCGCATCAGTCGGCGACGCACGAAGGTGAAAGCATGGCCGAGTGAACGCTCCTCGTGCTGGCGCGTGAACTGGGCAACATCGAATTCGGCATCCATCATCCTCTCGACAAGGTGGCGTCCGAATTCGGGAAGACAGGGATAGGCTTCGGGCTGCTCGCCGTGAAAGGACCAGAACACGGCCTTGCGTGATGGCACGCTTAGATCTGAGTGGACATGCTCCGGCCGGTCCCAGCTTGCCTCGCCCCAGAAAATCGAAAAGGTGGGCAGGCAGTCATCGAGGAAAAGCTCGTCCTGGTCGTCACCGATCAGTACCACAACATCGGGTGACGCTTCTTCCAGCCGATCGCCGAGCCTCTTGAGCGCCGCCTGGACCGCGTCATGCTTTTCCTGCCAAACCGACGGCTGGAGCTGTTCCGCCATCCAGGCGGGCGCCGAAGCGGTCAGCACGTCGAAGGGGGTCCGTCCGCGGTCTATCTCTGCCTGGTCGGACCACCAGTTTGGCGTTTGGCTGACCTGCGGGCTGTGGGAAGTACCGAGGCCCAATATGATTTTCGCCATCTGTTTACCGTCTTTCGAACTAGGATTTCTCAGGAAGCGGTCCAGCCGCCGTCAACCGGAAGCACGACACCCGTGACAAAGCTCGCGGCCTCGGACGCGAGGAAGAGCACCGGGCCCACGATCTCGCGGGGATCGGCCGAACGATGCAGAGGAATGCGATGGTCCAGAATCGCCTGCCAGCGCGGCGTGGCCGTCGCCGCCATACCCGCCGCAAAGGGGCCCGGCGCGACGGCATTGACCCGAATTCCGCGCCCTGCCAGTTCAACGGCCAGGGAGCGGGTGATCTGCACCACCGCCCCCTTGGAGGCGGCATAGGCGACCCGCTCGCCCATGCCGACAAGTCCCGCAGTCGAAGCGACATTGACAATCGAACCACCGTGCTCGGCCAGCGCATCGGCCGCTGCTGCGCATGCGAGGTAAGTGGCGAGCGCGTTGACGTCGTTCAGATGACGGAACTGGCCCGCACCGGTTTTCGCGACTGGACCGCGTGCGATGCCACCGGCAGCGTTGACGAGCAGGTCGAGCCCTCCGAGCTGATCGACAGCCTCCGCGACCACCGCTTCCGCGCCACCCTCTTGCGCAATATCGCCGGTGACGGCGATGATGCGTCCCTGCCCCAACGCCTCAAGTTCCAGCACCGTATCTGCAAGGGCCGCATAGTCGCGCCCTCCGATGGCGACGTCGGCCCCCGCTTCTGCCAATCCACGTGCGATCTCGCGGCCAAGGCCGCGCGAACCGCCTGTCACCAGCGTCCTCTTGCCGGCCAGCGAGAAGAGCGGATGGCCGGTCATATCGTCTCTTTCAGCGCGCGTCGGAGGATCTTTCCCGACAACGTCTTGGGCAGCGTCGGCACGAAGCGGAAATCGCGCGGCACCTTGTAGGAAGAGAGTCGCTCGCGACAGAACGAGATCAGCGTTGCCGTATCGGCCGTCGCACCTTCGCGCAGAACGACGTGAGCTTGCGGTCGCTCGCCGCGATATGAATCCGGCACGCCTACAACGGCCGCCTCGACAATATCAGGATGCGCAACCAGCACGTCCTCGACCTCGCGTGGCCAGATCTTGAAGCCCGAAGCGACAATCATGTCCTTGGCGCGGTCGACGATATAGAACCAACCATCGGCGTCGCGCCGGCAGATATCGCCCGTGCGCAGCCAACCGTCGACGAGGTTTTCGGCTGTCGCCTCAGGCTTGTGCCAATATCCCCTCACGACCTGCGGCCCACGCGTGAACAATTCGCCGAGGTCCGGGTCCTGCCCGTCGAGCCGGCAGTCCGTCCCCGGAACCGGAACACCGACGGACAAGGCACCCGTGGCCGGATCGACCGGAGCCCGCTGCCCCATCGGCACAATATGCGAGGGCGACGTCGTCTCGGTCATGCCATAGGCATTGTGGATGTAGACGCCCGTCGCCTTCTCCCAGCGCTCCACGATCGCGGGAGCTACGGGCGCTCCGCCGCTGAAGAGCTTGACGAAGGAGCCGAGCTTGGCCGGATCGAAATCCGGATGCTCCATCAACGCGACATAAGCGGTGATCGCCGCGACTGCGGTGGTGCAGCGATGATGCGCGATCAGATCGAGCATTGTTGCCGTGTCGAAGCGGTGCGCGACGACCATCGGTGCACGCGCCGCAAAGCTCGTCGCAATATGCGCGATCAGACCGGTGACATGCGAAAACGGCGCTGCGGCCAGGATGACGTCATCTGGCCCCAGCCGCAGCCAGTGGCGGTAGACCTCCGCGGTAAATGCCGCATTGGCGTGGCTATTCATCGCACCCTTGGCCTTGCCGGTGGTGCCCGACGTGTATGTGATCAGTGCCACAGCCTCGGCATCGGGAAACGTGACCGCCACGGGCTGGTCGAACAAGCTGGTGTCTAGAGGAAATCGCTCCCAGCGTGGCCGAAGCACAGGATCGCGCACGGCATTTGAGAGCGTCGGCGGTGCTTCGCCGTCCTTCAGAAAGTCGTGCGCGCAAGTGAGGAAGACAGGACTGCCGTTGAGGCTCGCTGGCAAAATCGAGGCCATGTCGGCACCGACGACGAGCGCGGCCGCGCCAGAATCGACAAGATAATAGTCGAGCTCGTGCGATGTCAGCATGGGATTGAGCGGTACCACCGCTGCTCCGAGCCGCCAGGCGGCCACCAACGTGATCACCGTCGCGGGCGTATTCTGGTTGAGGACGCCAATGCGATCGCCCCACCCGACCCCGCGTGCAGCGAGCATCGCGCCCAGCCGACGTGCCAGCGCATCAATCTCCGCGTAGCTCATCGCTGAGCGGAAGTACCACAGTGCCGTGGCCATCGGGTCTGCCGCCAGCGCAGTCTCGAACAGCATCAGTGGAGAGACGGGAACTTCAGCAAGTTCGGCCGGCACGTCCGGTGCGTAGAGTTTCAGCCAGGGCCTCCGCTCATCCATGGCCGTCTCTGCCAAGAGGTTCGCCCCGGCCATCATGCCGTCTCGTAAAGTTCGCGGAAGCGCTGGTCGATCGCCTCGAGCGTTGCGGTCGCTAGCGGACTGGCCTCAACCGCGGCAATCGCCTCCTCAAGATGCGAGCGCTCGGACACGCCGACCAGCACACTGTCGAACAATTCCGAGTTGAAGCCGAAGCGCAACGCAAAGCGCGCCATCGAATCCCCGTCAGGAGCAAGCGAACGGAAGGCTCCGCCGCGCGCACGATCGGCGTCGACCTCCGCCTGGGACAGCGACGAATATTGCTTGGCGAGCGGGTGCAAGGCGGAATCGTCACTGAGAGCACCGGCAGCCAGCACCCGGATTCCGACGACGCCAATATCCATATCGGCGGCCACCTGGGCGAGCTGCTCATAATCCTGTGCACGCCACGCGGCGGGCGTAGGAATTACCGCACTCGGGTTGATCAGATTGTAATAGGCCTGGATCACATCAAAGCGACCGCTGCGCAGCACGCTCAACACGGAATCGGTATGACCGAGTGCAGTGAAACCGATTGCCCGAACGAGACCCTGTTTCTGGAGCCCCTCCAGCACCTCTGCGATGCCCCCCTCGCCCAGCACATCCTCGACGGTGAGCACGCGCCCAGCTAAATCGCGCCGGCGGCCGACCCGGCTGTGCAGATAGAGGATGTCGAGCTGCTCGCGCCCCAGCCGCTCCAGGCTGCGCCGGACCGACCTTTGCGCAGCGCCCGCGAGGTCGCCGGCATCCTCGGGCGCGAAATCGATCTTGGTGCTGACCACTGGCATCTTGCCGAGAGACTGAAGCACTTGGCCTAGATTGGTTTCGGATTGGCCGCCGCCATAGAGTGGTGACGTATCGAAAAAGTCGACGCCCTTCGCGATCGATTCCGCCACGACGGCAGTCCGCTCGGTGGCGTCACCACGGATCATCAGGCCCGCCGTTCCGCCGCACCCGAAGGACAGATGCGGAACCTCGATGCCGGTTCGTCCCAGCGCGCGCCGCCGCATCACTCCGCTCCCCCAAAGGGCTCGACAAGATCGGCGATGACGGTGTGCGCGCCACGGACAGCCCCCTCGGGCGTCATGAGTGATCGCATCAGCGCCTCGCCCTCCCCGATATCATGGACGTTGCCGATCAACGCGCTGAGCCGGTCGCGTGCGGTCGCGACGATATAGGCTGCGATCGCCAGCGCGCGCTCGGAAGCACCTCGCCCGCCCTTGATCATGAGTCCCTTGCGCCGGACCGTCTCGGGCTCCAGCCCGGAAGGATCGCGGGACGTGGAGGCGGCGATGACGCGCCCCAACGGACCGGCCATCTCGGCCGCGGTCGCGAGATAATGCGACGGCGCTTCCGTCACGACCACCACCACGTCGAACGGCGCGATCGAGGCATCGACCTTTGGTTCGCCCGCATAAGCGATGCCCAGCGTCCTGGCGGCTGCGATGGCGTCGGTTCCGGTCTCAGCGCCATAGAAAGCGACGTACGATGCGCCATAATGCTGCGCGGTAACGATGGTCGCAACGCCCATCCGGCTGGTGCCGAGCACGGCGACACGCTCGCCCTCCCTCAGATCGGCGCCGAGGTGGAGCCACTCGACGCCCGAGCCAACCGGGAAGACGAAGGTGGCAAGTTCGACCGGAAGCGTCTCGTCGATCGGCACGAGCACGGACCGGCGATCGAGCGTCAGTGCGCGCGCATAGCCACCCCAGTTCACTGACGAGCCGTCGTCCACGATATGACCGTAGCGCGGCTGTCGGCAGAAGCGGGCGTTGCCGCACCTGCACCAGTCGCACTCACCGCACGGACGGTTGTCATCGACCGCAACTCGGCGACCGATCATGTTGCGCAGCATGTCTGGCGCATCAGACCCCACTTCCGCGACACGACCAACGATTTCGTGGCCGAGCGCCAGCGGTGGCTTCATCACCGGGCCGTGACCGTAAAGGGTCTCGACGTCGCCGATGCACACTGCGCTGCCCTCGACGGCGAGCAGTCCGCCGTCGGCGTCATAGGCGGCCGGTGCCTTGTTCTGCACCTCGACCCGCCCCTCACCGATATGGACGAGAACACGCATCAGGCGACGGGCTCGGGCGCTTCTTGACCGGCATCGCCGTACATAGTGGCCCACCAATCTTTGCCATGCTCCATAGTGGCAGCAGCGCCGTAGGCGCTCCGCACGTCATACGGATATGCGGAAGGGTCGACCGGTTTGCCGTCGCGGATCGCGCGCGCCAGCGCCAGCAGCTTGCGCCGCATCGCGACGATCGCCTTGTCGGACATTCCGAGATGCTCGACGGTACGGTCCTGGATCGGCCCCATCGACTCCTGAACGCAAATGTCCTGCATCGTGGTGCCTTCGATGCCGGTATAGCTGGCGCCCGTCTTCATTGCGTGGCGATCCTGCAGCCAACGGTTGGAGACATTCCCCGGGCGGCGGAAATCCGGTAGAAGATCGATGTCGCGGCGCAGGCCGAGGAAGGTTTCGTGAGCCAACACCTCCGTCGCGTCCAGCGGCTCCTCGGTGTTGAACCAAATGAGATACATCGCGGTGTTGAAGCTATCGAGCGGGACCGACGCCTGCATGTAGACCGGTGGGATCAGGCTGTAGAAGGGCATCACATAGGCCGTGGCGCGGACATATTTGAGGCGCTCCGGATCGGCGACGGCCTTGCGCGTCGCGCCATAGACGAAGCCGAATTCGGTATCATGCACCTCGATCGTCGGTGCGGTGTCAACCGACGGGCGCGACCGCTTGCCGTCCTCATGAACCTCATCCTGCCGGTAATTGCCGGACGCGGTGGTGGCATCGGAGTGAAGGAAGTCCGAGTGCGCACTGTCGATCGAGCCCTCGAGCGACTGGACGAAGTTGACGTTGTAGATCGTCTTGCGCGCTACGAAATGCCCGTCGGGCAGGTCCATCCAGGCAAAATGGGGCGGTGCCGGTGGTTCGCCCTTCCCCATCCAAGCCCAGAGCAGGCCGCCAGCTTCATGCGTTGGATAGGAGGGCGTCCGCACCCGGCCGCACATCTTGCTGTTGGCAGGCTCTCCCGGCATTTCGACGACCTGTCCCGAAGCCGCCATCTTCCAGCCGTGGTAGATGCAGCGCAGCCCGTCGCCCTCGTCGCGGCCCAGTATCAGAGAGGCGCCGCGATGCGGGCAATTCTCCGCCAGCAGCGCGACCTTGCCATCGCCCGCGCGCCAGGCGATCAGTTTTTCGCCAAGGAGCGACACGCGGACGGGGCCGTCGCCAGCAGGCGGAATCTCCTCCAGCAGACAGGCTGGTATCCAGAAATTGCGAAGCACGGTGCCCATGGGCGTCCCTGCCTCGACGCGGCACAGCATCTCGTTGTCGGCTGCCGAAAGCATGGATCAGTCTCCGTTAGTCGCAGGGAAAGCGCGCGGGTAAACTTTGCGGGCATTTTCGAAGAAGATCTTGCGACGATCTTCCTCGCTCAGCCATTCGATGGACTCGACGACAGGTTTAAGATCGTCATAGTCGTGTCCGGATGCTGAACAGGGAAAGGTGCCGGTGCCCGGACGCTCGGTACCAAAAAGACAATTGTCGGTGCCGATCACGCGAAACTGGAATTCCAGCGCCTCGCGGGAATAGTTGCAGGTGTCGAAATAGAGACGGCGCAGTTTGTCATCGAAGCTCAGAGGCTCGCCACGGCGTTCGCTCCAAACGCGGAAGCGCCCCATCTGATAGGGGATAGCACCGCCGCCGTGGGCCACGACGATCCTAAGATCGGGGAAATCCTCGAAGACCCGGCTCTCCATCAAGGAGGCGATCGCGATACTCTCTTCATTGATGAACTTGAGAGTGTAGGACTCGCGAGGATGGCAGCAACTTGCCGAGTGGATCAGCGCCGGGACATTGAGATCGACCATCGTGCTGTAGAGTGGATACCAGAAGGGATCGCCCAGCCCGGGTGGGGGTGCCTCTTCACCTTCGGTCGGGTCGGGGTTGACCTGGCAGCCGACGAAACCCAGTTCCTCGACGCAGCGGGTCAACTCCTCGACGCAATTGGCGGGACTGTCGGTGCGATACTGGGGCAGGCCGGCGATACCCCGGAAGCGGTCCGGAAACATCCGAACCTGAGCGGCGATCGCGTCGTTGACGATGCGGGTCCAGGTTGCACCGACCTTCGCCGGACGGATCGAGTGCATCGCCATATAGGGACGCGGCGAGAGGAACTGGACGTCGGTGCCGACCGCGTCCATCATCCGGATCAGACCTTCGCTCGCCTTGCGCAAAAGGGCCTCGTCCGCGCCCTTGAAAGGCGATGCCGGATTGGCCCGGCTCGCGACCAGCTCCGCCATGTATTTGTAGAGATCGTCGGTCATGACGATGTGGGCATGGCTGTCGACGATCATCGAAATCCTCACGCTTGGGCTCTATCAGTGTCTCACGACGTCGTGAGCCTTCGATACCTAAACGGTACTCATGTCCCATAACAGAGAATGAGAGCCATGGTCAAGCAGCTCTGAAAGGGAGGAGGCCATGGAGCAGCATGCTGGTCCGGACGGGAAACCCCTTTTGTCCGAGGCGCCGTGTGGCCGTCGTGACGACGCGATCTCTCAGCGTATCGTGGATTTCGCGTGTGCGGACATGCGCGGATCAGTCAGGGCGCGGCCACGAAGTGACATCTGCAATCCCACCGCCCCGGCCGCACATCACCGCACCGGTCGGTTCAAGACTCGCGGCTGCGGACAGCCTGGGTCGGACGGGTGGATGCGCAATATACAACCGCTGCACCGAACGCGGCGACACGCCATCATCCCGCGATGGTCGGCGTCAGACCGGCGTCCGGAGATTGAGATAGATATTCTTCTCACGAGTGGTCTCGATAATCTCGTCGAGACTGTCCTCCTTGCCGAGCCCCGACGCCTTGAAGCCTCCGAAGGGAGCCCCCATCCAGTGCATCGCACCCGTCCCGTTGACGGACAGCGTGCCCGATTCGATACGCCGAGCGAGATACAATGCGCGATCAAGGTCGCGCGTGCAGATATTGGCGGTAAGACCATAGTCGGTGCCGTTGGCGGCCGCGACCACCTCGTCGATCTCGGACCAGCGTATCACTGACTGGACGGGGCCGAAGATTTCCTCGCGCGCAATCGCCATGTCCGGCCTGACGCCATCGAGCACCGTGGGCCGCATGTACCAGCCCTTGGCGAGTGACGGATCCTTGGGTCGCCGCCCGCCTGCGACGACGCGGGCACCGGCCTCTTGCGCGCCCACGACATGGCTTTCGGCGCGCGTGCGTGCGCGCTCGTCAATCAGCGCGCCCATTTCGCTGCTTTCATCGAGCGGATGGCCGACCTTGACGGCATCGACCAAACCGGCAAGGCGCTCGACTACCTCTTCATGCACGCTCTCATGCACGAACAATCGCGAATAGGAGCCGCAGGACTGGCCCTGCGTACCGTAATTCATGCCCGCAACCGCAACTGGCAGGGCCTGGCCGAGATCGGCATCCGCACAGATGATCATCGGATTCTTGCCGCCCAATTCCATGCTGGTGGCGGCAAAGCGCTCAGCGGCGGCCTGCATGATCCGCCGGCCAGTCGGCACTGAGCCGGTAAAGGCGATTCGGGCTACTTTGGGGTGACGGATCAATGCATCGCCCGCGACCGCTCCCTGCCCGGTGATTATGTTGACGACACCTCGAGGGAAGATCTCCCCGACGCGACGCGCGAGCCACAGGCCTGAAAGCGGTGTCTGGTCGGGCAGCTTCACCACCACCGTGTTTCCGGTCAGCAGCGGGGCGGCCAGCTTGCAGGCGAAATACAGGGGATGATTGAAAGGGATGATCCGCGCTGTGACGCCATACGGCTCGCGCAGGGTCAGATCGATGCCGCCGCCGGCGGTCGAGGGCGTATGGCCGCCCCAGCTGAAAGCCAGCCCCGCCAGCCACTCGATGTAGAGAACGGCGCCCGCCACATCGCGGCGCATGACCTGAACAGGTGAGCCGCCGTCGAGCGAGTCGATAATGGCCAGCGTCTCGGCATTGTCGCGGACGAGTTTGGCGAGGTTGAGGAGCGCCTGGCGCCGCACCATCAGATCGGTAAAGCGCCACGCCGGGAAGGCTTCCGCCGCCGCTTCGACGGCGCGCGCCACATCATCACGGGTTGCTGCCGGAACGATCGCGATCGGTTCGCCGTCACCTGGCGATTCGATTGACATGGTCTCACCGGACGAGCCGTCGACCAACTCCCCCGCGATCAACATCGGCTGGCCGCCCGCCAACGAGGCTCTGAGTTCGTCAACATCAACCATCGCTCTCTCCCAGTTCTTACCGGCCCAGTTCTTACTGGCTGTTCCTGCTTGCTGGCCTGACTACGCCCGTGCAGCGCGAAGCCACGTTGCGGTCCCTACGGCTTGCCGCTCAACTTAGTCGTTGGCCGCCGCGCTCCATCAAGCCGCCGATTGACAGCGGCTTACTGCGGTTATCTGATACTCATATCTTGTTATGGAACATAAATCTATAATGGTACAATTGATCCATGAAATGGCGCACAGGATCGGATGCGGAGATAATCTGCCCCTCTCCTGCATATGAGAATGGATGCGCGCCGCGCGGCGCAATGCCCTTCCTTAAATGCGTCGGTGCCGCGATCTCCGGCGTGGCAGCAATATGTCTGGGATTCAGCCCCGCCCCACTATGACCGACTATCGCAATGACACGCTGCGCGCTGGAGCGACCGGAGATCTGCGGGGATAGCCGCTCCGCCAGGCGACGACGTCTAGCCTCCGCCGCTATCTGGGTCGCGCGCGCGACGGCGGCCATCGACGCCTATGCGAGCGGCATGCTCCTCCCCGGCATTGTTCGGGAGCTTCACGCGTCGTCGTGATCGATCCCGCCCTGATCGTGATCGACGAACTATCAGCTGTTCGCGACATGTACGCCCTTGCGCACGCGCGACATGTCTCGCGCCACAAGCGCTCAACCGGAAATTCGCAAAATGACCCGCTGGCCGTCTAACGCGGGGCGCCGGGTTCGTTGGGCCGACATTTTCGCCCTCACCGAACCACGACGCCAGCGCGGGTCACACACCCAGGATCGACTTGGGCTCGAGAAACGCCTCCAGCCCGAACACACCATATTCGCGGCCGATACCGGACTGTTTGAAGCCGCCGAACGGCGCCTTGGGTTCGTGTGCGAGAGTATTGACAAGCACTCGTCCCGCGTCGATGCGGCCCGCAATACGCCGGGCCCGGGCCTCGTCCCCGGACAGAACATAGGCCTGAAGGCCGTAGATGGTGTCGTTGGCGATACGGATCGCTTCCTCCTCATCCTCATAGGGGATAATGGAAAGGACCGGGCCAAAAATCTCCTCACGCGCGATGGTCATGTCGTTGCGCACGTCGCTGAACAGCGTCGGCTTCACGAACCAACCGGTCGTTCCATCGGGCCGGCCTTCGCCACCCGCCAGCAGGCGAGCCCCTTCCTCGATGCCGATGCGAATGTAGCGCTGCACGCGGTCCCATTGCTTCTGGTTCACCATCGGCCCGATCGTGCTGGTCGGATCGTTCGGATCGCCCGCCCGCTCCTGCTCGACCGCCGCCACGGCCAGAGCCTCGACCTCCGCCAGCCGATGCCGGGGGGCCAGCAGCCGTGTCCCTGCAACGCAGGCTTGGCCGCTGTTCATGAAAGCCGCGCCTATCGCGAGCGGAATAGACGTCGCAAATGGCGCATCGTCGAGAAGGACCGTCGGCGATTTGCCGCCGAGTTCCAGCGTGATGCGCTTGAGCGTCCGGGCACCGACCTCGAGGATCGTCTTGCCGACCGCCGTCGATCCGGTGAAAGATATCTTGGCGATGTCGGTATGATGACTGATGGCGTTGCCGACGACCTCGCCACGGCCGGTGACGATGTTGAACACCCCCGCCGGAACGCCCGCCTCGTGCAACGCCTCGGCTACGACCTGTGTTTGAAGCGCACTCATCTCGCTGGGCTTGATGACGGCAGTGCACCCGGCTGCGATTGCCATGGCGAGTTTGCCACAGATGAAGCCCGCATTGCTGTTCCATGGTGTGATGAGGCCCGCGACGCCGAGCGGCTCCATCACCACTTCGGCCGTGCCCATCCGGCGTTGAAACGCATATTCGCCGAGCAGATCGGCCGCTTCGCGCAGGGCATTGGCGGGATGGTCCGCCATGAAAATCGCGCGGGACGATGGCGCCCCATATTCCTCGACGATCGCGGCGAGCAGCGCGTCGCGCTTGGCAGCGACCGCGTCCGCCATCCGCCGCAACAGGGCCGCCCGCTCCGCCGCGCTGGTACGCGAGAAAGTCGGAAAAGCCGCTTTGGCTGCTGCGATCGCGGCGAATGCATCCTGCTCGTCGGCGAGGCGCACGCGGCCGATCACGGCCTCGGTTGCCGGGTTGTGGAGATCGAACAGTTCCGTGCCATGTGGGGTGACGAACTGGCCGTCAATATAGATGGTGTCGATCAACCGCATGGTCATTCTCCGCCTTTCGATGAGGCCACGCACATAGGCCTGCGCGATTGGATCGATAAGCCATATCATTGCGCATGAACTGGTGAGAGACTGTGAACAATGGCGATTGGCAACTTTGCCCAGTGGCGAGCGGTGCAGGCGGTCGCCCGGCATCGCAGCTTCCGTGCAGCGGCAACCGAGCTTGGCATGTCACGTTCGGCGCTGAGCCACGCGATCGCCGCGGTCGAGGCGGATCTCGGCCTGCGCCTGTTTCATCGAACCACGCGCAGCGTAGCGCTCACCGAAGCTGGCAAGCAGTTCCTGACCGATATTCGCGATCCTCTCTCAGCACTGTTGCGTGCGATCGACGATGCCGGCAGCCGGCACGCCAAGCCCGCCGGCACGCTCAGGATCAATGCGTCCTCCGGCGCTGCGCGTCAGATCATGCAACCGATCATCCTCGCTTATGCTCGACAGTTTCCGGACGTAACCATCGATCTTGTGACAGACGGCAAGTTGACCGACATCGTCGCGGCAGGCTTCGATGCCGGCATTCGACTCGCGGAGAGCGTCCCGAAAGACATGATCGCGTTGCGACTGGGCCCTGACCAGCGGTGCGCGGTCGTCGGATCCCCTCAGTATTTCCAGGATCGCCCCCTGCCTCTTGTACCCATGGATCTTGCTCAGCATCGCTGCATCCGCATCCGGCTGCCCGGGGGTGCGCTGTATCGATGGGAGTTCGAGCGCCATGGGGAGACGACGGCGAGCGATGGACCCGGGCCTCTAATCCTCGATGAGCCCCTACTGATGCTCGATGCGGCCCGTGCGGGGCTGGGCCTCGCCTATCTGAGCGAGTGGAACGTGGCGGAAGATCTTGCGACAGGAAGACTGGTGCGCGTTTTGGAGGAATGGACGCCGTTCTTCCCGGGCTTGTGCCTCTATTATTCCGGGCGGCGGCACGTACCGTCTGCGCTGCGCGCGCTGATCAACCTTGTTCGTGACGACACTTCTCGCCAAGCGTGACGTGCGTCAGTCGTTCCGGGCGTTACGCTCAATCGACTATGTGCATCAGGTCTTGAAGCGGTCGGTCAGACCGCACGAGCGATCCGTCTGGGTGAAATGAGCCTTGCTATTGCTGACGGTGTCGAGAGCATGACACGTGCTCCCTACGTGATCGGAAAGACGGACAGCCCCTTCGGCCGGAGCCAGATTCTTGAGGACACTACCATGGGATGGCGGTTCGCCAATCCCAAGCTCGACCGGGAATACGGCACCGAAACCATGCCGTGCACCGCGGAGAACGTCGCCGAAGACTATAGGATCAGCCGCGCCGATCAGGATGCATTCGCGCTGCGCAGCCAGCATCGTGCGGCCGCAGCACAGGCCAGTGGCTTTTTTGCGGAGAAGATCGTTCCCCTCGTCGTGCCCGGCAAAGGCAAAAGGGGGGACGATCGAAGGATCGATTGACCAGCATCCCCGCGCCAACGCCGCGATCGAGGATTTGCAGAAACTGAAGCCGCTATTTGGACCAGAGGGCACGATCACGGCCG
>FTCZ01000770.1_pt1 | contig 28398 bp, 19 predicted proteins | sample 1658871 | NCBI WGS metagenome assembly FTCZ01 (sample SAMEA3914864, study PRJEB12502) | metagenome | biome: forest; material: soil | place: USA | collected 2012-03-12 | depth 0.3 m | reverse complement strand
GACACCGGGAGCATTTTCCGTGGCTACTGCCTCCGTCCAGACCATCAACGATTATGTCGTTCGCGACATCTCGCTCGCCGGCTTCGGCCGCAAGGAGATCGAGATCGCCGAGACCGAGATGCCGGGCCTGATGGCGCTCCGCGAGGAATATGGCGCGTCGCAGCCGCTCAAGGGCGCGCGCATCACCGGCTCGCTGCACATGACGATCCAGACCGCTGTGCTGATCGAGACGCTGACCGCACTCGGCGCGGAAGTCCGCTGGGCCTCCTGCAACATCTTCTCGACCCAGGACCATGCCGCCGCCGCGATCGCCGCGTCGGGCGTGCCGGTCTTCGCGGTGAAGGGCGAGAGCCTGGCCGAGTATTGGGACTATGTCGGTCGCATCTTCGATTGGGGTGACGAGCCCTGCAACATGATCCTCGACGACGGCGGCGACGCCACCATGTTCGTGCTGTGGGGCGCGAAGGTCGAGGCCGGAGCCACTCTGCCCGCGCCCGAGAATGAGGAAGAGGTCGAGTTCCAGCGCGCGCTGAAGGCGTTCATCGCCGCCAAGCCGGGCTACCTCACCCGCACTGCCGCCGCGATCAAGGGGGTGTCGGAAGAAACCACCACAGGCGTCCACCGCCTCTACGAGATCGCCAAGAAGGGCGAGCTGCCTTTCCCGGCGATCAATGTCAACGACTCGGTGACCAAGTCGAAGTTCGACAATCTCTACGGTTGCAAAGAGTCGCTGGTCGACGCCATCCGCCGTGGCACGGACGTCATGCTCGCCGGCAAGGTAGCCTGCGTCGCGGGCTTCGGCGACGTGGGCAAGGGCTCGGCCGCTTCGCTCCGCAACGGCGGCGCGCGCGTGCTGGTGACCGAGGTCGATCCAATCTGCGCGCTGCAGGCCGCGATGGAAGGCTATGAGGTCGTGACGATGGAGGAGGCCGCCACCCGCGCCGACATCTTCGTCACCGCTACCGGCAACGCCGACGTGATCACGCTCGACCACATGCGCGCGATGAAGAACATGGCGATCGTCTGCAACATCGGCCACTTCGACAGCGAGATCCAGATCGGCGCGCTGTCAAACATGAAGTGGACCGAGATCAAGCCGCAGGTCGATGAGGTCGAGTTCCCCGATGGCAAGAAGATCATCGTGCTGTCGAAGGGCCGCCTGGTGAACCTCGGCAATGCCACCGGCCACCCGAGTTTCGTGATGTCGTCGAGCTTCACCAATCAGACGATCGCGCAGATCGAGCTGTTCACCCGCGGCGAGCACTACGGCAAGCAGGTCTATGTGCTCCCGAAGCATCTCGACGAGAAGGTGGCGCGTCTCCACCTCGACAAGCTGGGGGTGAAGCTCTCGAAACTGACCGAGAAGCAGGCATCCTATATCGGTGTTTCGACCGAGGGTCCGTTCAAGCCGGACCACTACCGCTACTAATGCGATCGGGAGGGGGCGTCCGCGCCTCCTCTCGCCTCCGGCGGCAGCCGGCTGGATGCGCTCCGTCCGATCCCCGGGCGGGGCGCATCTGCCTTTCCGGTCAAGTGTCTGCTCACGAACCATCCTGGCTTCCGCTTCGCGTCCATCCCGCCTAGACAGGGGGTTATGAGGGCTGAGGGGGCGATGCCGGGTAGAGGCGAGTGGGGCGTAGTGGCGTGATCGAACTCGATCCTCTCCACGCGACGCTGGTGGGGGTGATCCTCGCCATCTGGCTTGCTGCGGCCATGGTCGCCGTCACCTATGGCTGGCGGCGGACCCACTCTGCGAAGGCTGCGGTCGCCGAGCTGGCCCGGCTGCGCAAGATGCTGGCGGGAGCGCCGGCGCTTCCCATGCTGATCGCCGCTGACGGGCGCCTGCGCGCGCATGAGCGGGTGGGCGACTGGTTCGGCCTCGATCGCGCGCCCCGCTCGCTTGCCGATCTTTGCTCGCGGCTCGATCCGATTGATGCCGAGGCCCTGTCGCGCGACGTGCTGGTCGCCCAGCGCGGCGGTGCAGGCTTCGCGCGGGCGGTGCGACCGAGCGGGGCGGGGCGCGTGCTGATGGTGCGCGGCCGTCCTGCGGCGCAGGTGCTGGGCGAGGGCGCGGCTTTGCTCTGGCTGTTTGACGCGACCGAAAGCGAGGACGAGATTTCCCGCCTCGATTCCGAGCGCGAGCGGCTGGCCGAGGCTCTCGATGCGCTCGCCGGCCTGATCGAGGCGGCGCCCATTCCAATGTGGCATCGCGGGCCGGATCTGCGGCTGAGCCTGGTCAATTCGGCTTATGTCCGCGCGGTTGACGGCATGGACGCCCGCAGCGTGATTGAGCGCGGACTCGAGCTGATCGAGGGGCAGGGGCCGGGCAGCCCGATCGCCGCCGCTGCTGCTGCGCGTGACGAGGGCGAGATGGCGGTCCGCACAGTGCCCGCCACCATCGGCGGCGAGCGGCGCACGTTGCGCGTCGTCGACGTGCCGCTGGGGCCGAGCGGCATTGCCGGCTATGCGGTCGACGTCGAGGAGATCGAGCAGGCCAAGGCCGACCTTGTCCGCTTCGAGGATGCCCAGCGTGACATGCTCGATCGGCTCTCCGCGGGCGTCGCGCAATTTGCGGCCGACCGGCATCTCACCTTTTCCAACTCGGCCTTCAAGCGGCTGTTCGCTATGCTCCCCGAGTGGCTGGCAGACCGGCCCGAATTCGATCGCGTGCTGGAGCGGATGCGCGAGGCCGACCGCCTGCCCGAGAGCCGCGATTTCCCCGGCTGGAAGGCCGAGCGACGGCGCTGGTTCCTGTCCGAGACCGCGCAGGAGGAGGCGTGGCAGCTCCCCTCGGGCACCCATCTGCGCGTCGTCGGGCAGCCGCTACCCGATGGCGGCATGCTGATGATCTTCGAAGATCGCACCGAGCAGGTCCGGCTCCGGTCCGAGGCCGACACGCTGCTGCGCGTGCGCACCGCTACCTTCAACAACCTCAACGAGGCGGTGGGCGTGTTCGCCGCCGACGGCCGCCTCCATCTCTGGAACAACCGCTTCCGCGAGGTGTGGGAGCTCGAGGAGGAGGAGCTAGCACGCCATCCGCGCGTGGATGCGCTGGTGACCATGATCGCGCCGCGCCTGGCCAATCCGGCGCGCGCCGGCATGATCCGCGAGCTCGTCCGCCTGGCCACTACCGAACGGCAAAGCCGTGCCGGGCGCATCGCCTTCGCCGACGAACGCCACTTCCAGTTTGCCGCCGTGCCGTTGCCCGACGGCAATGCGCTGTTTACTCTGCTCGACATCACCGATAGCCGCCGTGCCGAGCAGGCGCTGCGCGACCGCGCCGCTGCGCTGGAGGAAGGCGACCGCGTGAAGTCCGCCTTCGTCGCGACGATGAGTTACGAACTGCGGACGCCGCTCACCTCGATCGGTGGCTTCGCCGAGATGCTGGCGGCCGGTTTCGGTGGGCCGATGGGCGACCGGGCGAAGGACTATGTGAACTCGATCCTCGCCGCCTCGGCGCGGTTGGGGCAGCTCGTCGACGAGGTGCTGGACCTGACGCGCAGTGCAGCCGGTCATCTAGAGCTGGAGCATGTGCCGATCGACCTTGGACAGATCTGCCGCGAGGTCGCCGACGAGCTCGCCGGGCAGGCGGAGGCGCGCAAGCTCAAGCTGATCTCCGCGCTCGAACCCTCCATCGGGATCGTGACCGGCGACGTCCGCCGCCTGCGGCAAGCGGTCGAACATGTGTTGCGCAACGCCGTCCACTACACCCCCGAGGGTGGTCGTATCTTCTTCCACGCCAGCGGTGACGACGAACAGGCCACGGTGATCGTCTCCGACAACGGGGCCGGCATCGACGCCGAGGAGCGCGAGCGGATCTTCGATCCCTTCCACCGCGCGACCGTGAAGGGGAACCGGCGCGAGGGCTCGATCGGGCTCGGCTTGCCGCTCACCCGGCACTATGTCGAGGCCCATGGCGGCAGCGTCTGGCTGGAATCGGAGCCCGGCCATGGCACCACCGTCTCGATCCGCTTGCCAAGGGCCTCGTCATGACCGCGACCGGAACCATCGCCCTGCCGAACGCCTCCGCGACCGAGGCGCTGGGCCGCGCGCTGGCGCCGCTGCTGCGCGAGGGTGACGTTGTCGCGCTGTTCGGTGATCTGGGGGTGGGCAAGACCAGCCTCGCACGCGGTGTCCTCTCCGCGCTGGGTCTCGCCGAGGAGGCGCCGAGCCCGACCTTCGCGATCGTCCAGCCCTATGCCCCGCCCGAAGTGGCGCTTCCGGTCGCCCATGTCGATCTCTATCGGATCGAGGACCCGGAAGACGCCGAGGAGCTGGGGCTCGACGAGCTGTTGGAGCAGGGCGCTCTACTCATCGAATGGCCGGAACGGCTGGGCGCGGCGCTGTGGCCGGAGGCGCTCTGTCTGGCGATCGAACCCGACGGGAGCGGGGGGCGCCGCTTGACTTGGACCGCGCCGGCGCCATGGGAGGCGCGATGGCCGCCCCGATGATTCCACCCGCCCACGCCCCCGCCTTCCTCGCCGCGCATGGCTGGGAAGGGGCGGCGATCCTGCCGCTGGCCGGCGATGCCTCCTTCCGGCGTTACTTCCGTGTCGTCCACGAGGGCCGGACCGCCGTCCTGATGGACGCACCGCCGACGCACGAGGATCTCGGCCCCTTCCTGACGATCGCCGAACATCTGGGAGCGCTCGGCCTGTCTTCCCCGCAAAGCTACGCGGTGGATCGTGAGGGCGGGCTGTTGCTGCTCGAGGATTTCGGTGACCGGCTGGTCGGGCCGCTGCTCCGCGCCGGTGCCGAGGCCGAGGTGCCGATCTACCGCGACGCCGTTACGCTACTCGCGCGGCTGGCGGAACAGCCAGTGCCCGTGAACCTGGCACCCTACGACATGACCGTGATGTGCCGCGAGGTGGGGCTGTTCCCCGAATGGTATGCGCCGGCGCTCGGTTTCGAGATCGACCTCGATGGCTGGGCGAAGGCATGGGATGCCGTGCTGCCGCGCGTCGCTGCGCCCGAGTGCCCAGTGCTGGTGCTCCGCGATTATCATGTCGACAACATCATCCTGCTGGAGCGCACCGGCCTGAAGCGGCTCGGCCTGCTCGACTTCCAGGACGCGCTGGCCGGCCATCCCGCCTATGATCTCGTCTCGCTGCTCCAGGACGCGCGGCGCGATGTCTCGCCGGCACTCGAGGCCGAGATGCTGGACGCCTATGCCGGGGACGCCGGCATCGACAATGTCGAGGCCTTCCGCGCCGACTACGAAATCCTCGGCGCCCAGCGGAACACCAAGATTCTCGGCATCTTCACGCGCCTCTGGAAGCGTGACGGCAAGCGCACCTATCTGCCCATGCAGCCGCGCGTGTGGGGCTATCTGGAGCGAAACCTTGCCCATCCGGCGCTCGCGCCCGTGGCGGACTGGTTCGCTGCAAATGTGCCCGCCGAGATGCGCGGCGCAGCCTGGACGGAGATGACGGCGTGACCAAGTTTGCCAAGCCCCTTTCGCTGCGCCCCGACCCGAACTCCGCGCAGGCGCTGCCGGAGACGGCGATGCTGCTCGCTGCGGGTCTTGGCAAGCGCATGCGGCCGCTGACGGCGACCCGTCCCAAGCCGCTGGTCGAGGTGGGCGGGCGCTCGCTGCTCGACCATGCGCTCGACCGGATACGCGCGGGCGGGGTGCGGCGCGCGGTGGTGAACGTCCACTATCTCGCCGACGCGCTGGAGGCGCATCTGCGCCGCCATGCCGACGGCCTGGACATTGCGGTCTCCGACGAGCGCGCTCGGCTGCTCGAGACCGGCGGGGGCGTGGTCCACGCGCTGCCACTGCTCGGCGAGCGGCCGTTCTATGTCATCAACACGGACAATCTCTGGGTGGACGGTCCGGCCGACACGTTGCGACTGCTCGCCAGTCGCTGGGACGACGCGGATATGGATGCGCTGCTGCTCGTCGTGCCGCTGGCGCGAGCGACGGCGCATGAGGGGCTGGGCGATTTTCATATGGATTCCGCCGGCCACCTCGCGCGACGCGCGCCGCGCCGGGTGGCGCCCTTCGTCTATACCGGCGTGCAACTCGTCTCCCCACGTCTTTTCCACAACGCGCCGACGGGTCCCTTCTCGATGAACCTGCTGTGGGATCGCGCGATCGCGGCCGGCCGGGCCTTCGGCGTGGTGCATCAGGGGCTGTGGTGCGATGTCGGAACCCCAGCCGCGATCGCTATCGCCGAGGACTTACTCCGGCATGGCTGAGCGGCTGGCGCCGGCACTGTTCACGGTGCCGGCGCACCGGCCCTTCGCCGACGCGCTCGCAGCCGGCCTGATCGCGCGCACTGCGGGCGATCGGCTGGCACTGGCACGCGGTCTCGTGCTCGTTCCCAACAACCGTGCCGCGCGCGCTATCAGCGACGCCTTCGTCCGCCGCGCCGAGCACGGCCTGCTGCTTCCTCGCCTCGTCGCGATCGGCGATCTGGAGCTGGGCGACGGGCCGGACCAGGCGCTCGATCCCGCCGATGCCGATCCGGTGCCGCCGGCGGTCGATCCGATGGTGCGGCGGATGGTGCTGGCGCGGCTCGTCTCGGAGGAGCGTATCCGGCTCGGCGAGCCAGTGGATGCGGCCGAGGCGGTGAGGCTTGCCCAGGCGCTCGGCCGCACGCTCGACCAGATGATGGTCGAGGAGGTGCCGGTCCGCTCGCTGGCTGAGCTGGAAGTCGCCGCCGAGCTTTCCGAACATTGGCAGCGGGCGCTGGGCGTGTTGGCGGCGGTGCTGTCGCGCTGGCCGGGCGAGCTCGCAGCGATGGGGCGGATCGATCAGGCGGATCGCCGCAATCGTCTGCTCGACCGCGCCGCTGCCATCTGGAGTGAACGCCCGCCGCAGGGTTTCGTGGTCGCCGCCGGGATCACCGACACCGCGCCGGCCGTGGCACGGCTCCTACGCACCGTGGCACGACTACCCGACGGCATGGTGCTGCTGCCGGGCCTCGATCTGGCCATGCCTGACGAGGAGTGGGAGGCGCTCGGCCCCGATGCGGACGGCCGGGTGATCGAAACGCACCCGCAATTTCACTTGAAGCGCCTGCTCGATCGCATGGGCTGCGCACGCGGCGAGACCGAGCGCTGGAGCTGGAGCGGAGGGGCCGAGGCGCCGACGGTGTCTGCCGTGCGCGGCCGTGCAGTCGCGAACGCTATGAAGTCCGCCCGCTACACCGGCAAATGGCAGGAGCTGCCACCGGCCGAGCGTCGCCTGTCTGGTGTCCGCGCGCTCGAATGCGCGACGCCAGCCGAGGAGGCGCAGGCGATCGCCATCGCGCTCCGTCAGGCGATCGAGACGCCGGGTCGCACGGCGGCGCTTGTGACGCCGGATCGCGTTCTTGCGCGGCGCGTCTCCGCCCATCTCGCGCGCTGGGGGATTCGGGCCGACGATTCCGCCGGCCGGCCGCTCTCGGCGATGCCCTCGGGCACCCTGCTCACCTCCATCGCTGAGGCAGCGGCGAGCGGCTTCGCGCCGGTCGAGTTGCTGACGTTGCTCAAGCATCCGCTGGTCGGTGCCGACCGGGAGCGGCCGGCTTGGCTGGCAGCGGTACGCGCGCTCGATCTGGCGCTGCGCGGTCCGCGGCCGGCGCCGGGGCTAGCGGGCGTGTCGACGCTGTTCCGCGAGCCTGAGTACAAGCTCGACGACGCATGGTGGAGGGTGGTGCTGGGCATCCTTCAGCCGCTGGAGGCCGCCTTCTCTGGCCGCGTCGCTCTGCCGGTGGCGCTCGCCGCGATCCGCGACGCCGCCTCGGCACTGACGCAGGAGGAAGGGTGGGCTGGCCCCGCCGGTCGCGCAGCGGCGGAATTGTTTGAGGCGCTGGAGGCTTCCGCTCCGCTGGGTCCGACTGAGCTCGCGCCTGCCGCCGTGGCGCCGATGCTTACGCGGCTGATGGACGAGGTCGCGGTGCGTCCGCCGCAGGGTGGGCACCCGCGCGTGTCGATCTGGGGCCTGATTGAGCAGCGCCTCCAGCATGCAGATTTCGCTGTCGCCGCCGGCCTGAACGAGGGCGTTTGGCCATCGCTGCCCAGCCCCGATCCCTGGCTCAGCCCGCGCGTGCGGCGTGCGCTGGGGCTGCCGGGGCTGGAATGGCGGATCGGTATCGCCTCGCATGACTTTTCGGGCGTGCTGGGTTCGCCTGACGTGCTGGTGACGCGGGCGCGGCGGGATGCGCGGTCGCCGGCGGTCGCCTCGCGTTTCTGGCTGAGGTTGGAGGCGATGACTGGTGGTATCGCCCGCGCCCCGCATTTCCGGCGCTGGTCGGCGGCGATCGATCGAGCCGACGTGTTCGCTCCGGCCGATCGGCCGCGTCCCGCGCCGCCTGCCGACCAACGCCCGCGCAAGCTTGCCGTGACGCGACTCGATCGGTTGAAGGCCGACCCTTACGCCTTCTACGCGCAGCAGATGCTGAAGCTTGCGAGCCTCGATCCGGTCGATGCCGAGCCGAGCCCGGCCTGGCGAGGCAGCGCCGTCCACGAAGTGTTGGAGGCATGGGCCAAGGAGGATGGCTGCGATCCTTCCAAGCTCGCCGCTCGCGCCGAGGCAATGCTGGAGGGTATCACCGCGCATCCGGTGCTGCGCGCGCTCTGGGCGCCGCGGCTGAGAGAGTCGATAGCGTGGATCGCCGACGAGATGCTGGCCGCGCTCGCTGCGGGCCGCAAGCCGATCGTGGCCGAGGTGTTCGGCGAGCGCGAGATCGGTGGTATCCGGCTCTACGGCAAGGTCGACCGGATCGACCGGCTGCCCGACGGCAGCCTCGCCATAGTCGACTACAAGACTGGCCAGCCGCCGGGCACGAAGCAGGTGGCGGCGGGCTATGCGATGCAGTTGGGGCTGCTCGGCCTGATTGCGGAGCAGGGCGGCTTCAAGGAGGTCTCCGGCAAGGCCGGTGCCTTCGAATATTGGTCGCTGGCGCAGAAGGACGGGCAGCTCGGTTATGTCGCGCCGGCCACCGGCAAGCGCTCCGGCCTCGATCCGGCCGAGTTTACCGCGCTCGCCTATCGCAACTTCGCTGATGCCGCTGCCAAGTGGCTGACTGGCGAGGAGGCCTTCGTCGCCAAGCTCCATCCCGAGTTGGCCCCATATGCGGACTATGATCAGCTGATGCGTCTCGACGAATGGTATGGCCGGCTGGGGGACGGGGCATGAGCCGCCGCCCGTCGTTGCTGAAGCCGCTGGAAGGGGCGCAGGCGGAGGCCTCCGATCCCGAGCGCCTCGTCTGGCTGTCCGCATCCGCCGGCACCGGCAAGACCCACGTTCTGACGGCTCGCGTGATTCGCCTGCTGCTGGCGGGGAACGACCCGGCGGCGATCCTCTGCCTTACGTTTACCAAGGCGGGCGCCGCGGAGATGGCGGATCGCATCCATGCACGCCTCGCGAGCTGGGTCCGGATGAAGCCCCATCATCTCGGCCATGAGCTGTTCGCGCTCGGCGAGAGGCATGATGCGGACGCGATCGCCAACGCGCGCACGCTGTTCGCCCGCGTACTCGACGCGACGGGCGGGGGGCTGCGCATCCAGACTATCCATGCCTTTTGCCAGACCTTGCTGGCAGGCTTCCCGGCTGAGGCGGGGCTGGTACCGGGCTTTCGTCCGTTGGAGGAGCGCGAGGAGCAGGCGCTGGGCTATACCACGCTTGCCGACATGTTGGTGGAAGCCGAGCGCGGCGGCGACCTGCCGCTCGTTCGCGACGTACAGGTGCTCAGCCGGCGGTTGGGCGAAGCGGGGGCGGAGGGCTTCCTGCGCCAATGTGCCCGCGCGCCCGATGCGATGGAGGCGCTGGGCGTCGGCATCGAGGCGAAGCTTCGCCGCGCAATGGGTGTGCCCGATGGCGATGTCGAACGGACGCTAGCCGAGGCCTGCACCAACGACGCGTTCGATCGCCGCACGCTGGAGCGGGTCGCCGCCGCCAATGCCAGCTGGGCGACTGCACGCGGGCTCGATCGTACCGATGTCATCGCCCGCTGGCTGGCGGCCTCGCCGGCCGATCGAGCGACGGCGCTCCAGGCGCTGCATGAGGTTTGGGCGACCAAGGCCGGGGAACCGCGCTCCTTCGCCAAGGGGCAGGCGCCGCAGGACGCGGGCTATGCTGAGGACGCGATGCGTCTGCACGTGGCTTGCGGAGAGCTTCTGGCGCTGCGCGTCAAGGCGGCTTTCGCGGCCACGCTGGCGGCTGGGCTGCGCGCGGGGCAAGCCTATGCGCGTGCCTATACGCGGGCGAAGCGCGCGGCCGGGGCGGTCGACTTCGACGATCTCATCCGCACCACCGTCCGTCTGCTTCAGACCGAGGGCATGGGCGAGTGGGTGCGCTACAAGCTCGACCAGCGCACCGACCACATCCTCGTCGATGAGGCGCAGGACACCAACGCGGACCAATGGTCGATCGTCGCGGCGCTGGCGGGCGAGTTCTTCGCCGGCGAGGGCGCCCGCGCGGGGATCGTGCGGACCATCTTCACGGTCGGCGACTTCAAACAGGCGATCTTCGGCTTCCAAGGCACCGATCCGTTGGCCTTCGAGGCGGCCGCGCGCGCCTTCTCGCGTCGGGCGGAGGGGGCGGATCGCAGCATCCAGCGGCTGTCGCTCGACAAGTCTTTCCGCTCCACGCCGCCGGTGCTGAAGGTTGTGGACCGGCTGATCGCGCATCTCGGGCCGGGCGCGCTGGGGCTCGCCGAAGACGTGCCCGCTCATGATGCGGCCAAGAAGGGACCGGGCCGCGTGATGCTCTGGCCGCCGGTTTCCGCCGAGCAGGCGGAGGACGTCGCTAGCGGCGAGGAAGGCTGGCTCGACGACGCCACCCGCCGGTTCGCCGATCGGCTGGCGAAGCAGGTGAAGTCGTGGATCGACGCCGCCCCCTGGATTGCCACGCGCGGCCGTCCGCTGCGCCCCGAGGACGTCATGATCCTGGTGCGCAAGCGCGGCGACCTCGCCTCGCTGCTCGTGGCGCGGCTGCATGCGCATGGCGTGCCGGTGGCGGGCGTCGACCGACTGCGCCTCGACGCGCCGCTGGCGGTGCGCGATCTGCTCGCCGCGGCGCGGTTCGCGCTCCAGCCCGGCGATGACCTGACTCTCGCCTCGCTGCTTGTCTCGCCGCTGTTCGGATGGAACCAGCAGCAGCTCTACGACATCGCTTTTGGACGCGAGGGTCCGCTCTGGGCGGCGCTGCCGGAAGGGGAGACGCGCGACGCGCTGGGCGCGGTCCTGGCCGCCGCCGATCTCGTCACGCCCTATCGCTTCTTCGAGGAGATGCTGTCCGGGCCGCTTGATGGGCGGCGCAAATTGCTCCACCGGCTGGGCGAGGAGGCGCGCGATCCGATCGAGGAATTGCTCAACGCCGCGCTGCTGTTCGAGGAGAATGGCACGCCCTCGCTCCAGTTCTTCCTCGACTGGTTCGATCGCGGTGAAGTGCAGATCAAGCGCGATCCGTCAGCGCCGCTCGATGCGGTCAGGGTGATGACTGCGCATGGCTCGAAGGGATTGCAGGCGCCGCTGGTGGTGCTGGCGGACGCGACTGGCGATCCGGATCGCTCGCCCGGTGGCGGCATCGGCTGGGCGGCGGAGGAAGGGACCGGCCCCGTGCCGATCATCCGGCCGCGCAGTCACGAACGCTTCGCTCCCTTCGACGTCTTGATCGAGGAGGCAGAGCGCCGCGAGCTTGAGGAGCATTGGCGGCTGCTTTACGTCGCCGCGACGCGCGCCGAGGAGTGGCTGGCGGTCGGCGGTGCGCTAGGCTCGATCGCCAAGGGCGTGGTACCCCCGCGGAGCTGGTACGCCGCACTGGCGGCCGCTCTCGACGAGCTGGAGACGCAGACGGTCGAGGATCCGCTATGGGGCGAGGCACGCATTCATGCGGGCGGCGAGGGGGAGCCGGGCACCGCGCGCGAGGAGCGAGCACCGACCGTGGAATCGCCACCTCCTGCATGGCTCCGCGCGCCGGCGCCGAAGGAGGCCCGCCCGCCGCGGCCGCTAGCTCCCTCCGCGATCGGTACCGACACCATCGCCAACCCACCGCCGAGCCCCGCGATGCGCGAAGCCGCAGAGCGCGGTCGGCTGTTGCACGCACTGTTCGAGCGACTGCCCGCGCTGGCACCCGAGCGGCGCGAGTCCGCTGCGGCTCACTGGCTGGAGCATTCCGCGGGCGTGATCGACGCCGCGTCGCGCATCGCGCTGGTCGCGGACGCCTGCGCAATCATCGCCGATCCGCGTTTTGCCGCGATCTTTTCGCCCGACGCGCTGGCCGAGGCGCCCATCGCCGCGGTTGTGGAGGGGTATGTCGTCGCCGGCACGGTCGACCGTCTGCTGGTCGCCGAACACAAGGTCACGATCGTCGATTTCAAGACGGGGCGGCGCGTGCCATCCGGTCTCGCCACGGTGCCGCGCCATCATCTCGAGCAGATGGGCGCCTATGCAGCGGCGCTGGCGGCGATCTTCCCAGGCCGCACGATCGAGGCGGCGCTGCTCTATACCGCGGGGCCGAAGCTGGTGCCGTTGCCACCCGAGACGCTTTATGCCCACAAGCCGCGCTTGGAGCCGAGGGAGCAAAGTTTGGCCACTGCCGGTTGAGGCCGAGGGCCGAGGCGCCTACATCCGGCAGCAAAGCGAACAGGAGTTATGTTTCATGGCTACCAAGACGATTACCGATCAGAGCTTTGCGACGGACGTTCTCGCCGCCGACGGCCCCGTGCTGGTCGATTTCTGGGCCGAGTGGTGCGGTCCGTGCAAGATGATCGGGCCGGCGCTCGAGGAACTGTCTGACGAGCTGGGTGAAAAGGTGACGATCGCCAAGCTCAACATCGACGACAATCCGGAAGCTCCGGGTCGTTACGGCGTGCGTGGCATCCCGACGATGATCCTGTTCAAGGGCGGCGCACCGGCCGCGACTCAGGTCGGCGCCGCGCCGAAGAGCCGCCTCAAGGCGTTTATCGAAGAGTCTCTCTGACCCTTTGACAGGGCGGCCCGGCGCTGGTCGGGCTGCTCAGCCGAACAGGAGCGTAGCGGCCTCGTCCCACAGCGTGGGCGAGGCTGCGGCGAGCAGGCCCGGGCGATCATCCGCCAGCCGATAGGGCGCGCCGTCGACCCGCGAGACCCGGCCGCCTGCTTCCTCCACAAACAATGCGCCCGGCGCATGGTCCCACGGCATAGCCCGCCAGAACAGCGCGAGGTCGTTGGTGCCGAGCACGAGCCGCGGATATTGCTCGCCCGCGCAGTGCGGAACATCGACGAGGGCGATATGCCCCTCGGCCCGCCCGAGCACAGCTTCCCGCACGTCCGCCGGCAGATAGCGCGTCCCGAGCGCACCGAGCGGTTGCGGGGCGCCGGTCGCCCGGGCTTCGATCCGCTGGCCGCCGATGAAGGCGCCGAAGCCCTTCGCGGCATGGCACATTCGCCCCGTTACCGGATCGAGGATCCAGCCGGCCTGCACCACGCCGACGTCGGCCAGCGCCACCATGATCGCGAAGGGGCTGCGTCCCGCGGCATAATTGCCCGTGCCGTCGATCGGATCGACGATCCAGGCGGTGCCTTCCGTCACGCGGGCCACGATGGCCGGGTCGGCGGCGGCGGCTTCCTCGCCAACGGCATGGCTGCCGGGCAGCAGCGCAAGCAGGCCTTCGGTCAGTCGCGCTTCGGACTCTCGGTCGACCACTGTGACATAGTCGTCCGGCGCCTTCTCCTCGATCTCGCTGGCGTCCAGGTGGCGGAAGCGCGGCATCAGCAACTCGCGACCGACCCGGCGCATCAGCTCCTCGACGGCCGTGTGCAGCTTGTGGGTCATTTGCATTGTGCTCCCGGTGCGAGGCCGCGGGTGTTGGGACGGAAGTGGTCGTGCCGGGGCAGGTCGTCCCCGGCGAGCGCCCAGCCGATGCGATCCGCGTAGAAGATGTGGAAGCCGGGCTGGACGGCCTCCGGATCGTCGAGCGTAGCGGCGGTGATGTCGATCTCGTCGGGCTGGAAGTCGACATGGATGGTGAGCAGGCTGCCGCAGCGCGTGCAGAAGCGGCGCTCGCCGAACGGACTGAGGCGAACGCTGCCGATCGCGTCGGCGCCCTCGTCGATCACGAAGGCTTCGATCCGGCTGGTCGCGAACACGAGCGCCGGGGCACCCGAGCTCTTCTGACACAGCCGGCAGTGGCACCAGCCGATATCATAGGCGCCGTCTACTAGACGGTAGCGCACCGCCCCGCATGCGCATCCTCCGGCCAGCTGCCTGCTCATGCTCTCAGCTTCGATAGTCGGCGTTGATGGAGATATAGCCGTGGGTGAGGTCGCAGGTCCAAACCGTCGCACGGCCGTGGCCGAGCCCGATATCCACCCCGATCCGCACATCCTGGCCCTTGAGGTGGGCGGCGACAGGCGCCTCGTCATAGCCTTCAACCGCGAGGCCGGCTTCGGCCACCTGCGTGTTGCCGAAGCGGATCGCGAGCCTGTCGCGCTCGGCCGGTTCGCCCGCCTTGCCGACTGCCATCACCACGCGGCCCCAATTGGCGTCCTGGCCAGCGATAGCCGTCTTCACAAGCGGCGAGTTGGCGATCGAGAGCGCGATCGTCCGCGCGCTCTCGTCCGAAACGGCGCCGGCGACCTCAATCTCGATAAACTTGGAAGCGCCCTCACCATCGCGCACGACGAGTTGAGCGAGCTGGAGGCAGACGTCGGAGAGGGCTGCCGCGAAAGCATCGGCGCCGGCATCCTCGAACGAGGCGAGGGGAGCGTTGCCGGCATTGCCGGTCGCGAAGGCCAGCACCGTGTCGGAGGTCGAGGTATCCCCGTCGACCGTGATGCAGGAAAAGCTGCGGCCGTTGGCTTCGGACAGGAGTTGCTGGAGAAAGACCGGTTCGACGGCCGCGTCGGTGAACAGGAAGCCGAGCATCGTCGCCATGTCGGGCGCGATCATGCCCGAGCCCTTGATGACGCCAGCGATGGTGATCGTGCGGCCGTCTACGATCGCGGTCGCCATCGCGCCCTTGGGGAAGGTGTCGGTGGTCGAGATGGCAGCGGCGACCTGCTTCCAGCCAGCCGCCGGAGCCGCCAGCGCGAGGTCGACGCCTGCCTCGGCGGTGGGGATGGGGAGTGGCACACCGATCACGCCCGTCGAGGCCACGAACACGTCAGAGGGCTGGCAGCCTTTGGCAGCCGCCACCTTGGCCGCAATCGCCTCGACCGCGGCGCGGCCCTTGGCGCCAGTGAAGGCGTTGGAGTTACCTGCGTTCACGACCAGCGCGCGCGCCTTGCCGAGTGGCAGCGCAGCGCGGCACCACTCCACCTCGGGCGAGGGGCATTTCGACTGGGTGGTGACCCCTGCCACGGCCGTGTCCTCGCCGAACAGCGCCAGCGTCATGTCGTCGCGCTCCCACGTCTTGTAGCCGGCCCGCACCGTCGCGAGGTGCACGCCGGCGATCGACGGCATCGAGGGGAAGGGCGTGGCAAGGGGGGAGACGGCGTCGGACATGGGTAGGCCTCTGGCGTTTCAGCGCGATGGTCGGCTAGGCTCGGTGAAGGGGGACGAGGGGGTTGTCCATGCTTTTGTTGATGGTGGTTGCGGCCGCCCTGGTTGCCCGTGCCTCGGTGCCGGTTCTTTCGCCGGGGTCGGAACTCTATCCGACCGGCGTGCCCGAGGTGTCGGCTCCCGTTCTCATATCACTCGAGATGGATTTTGATGCCGAGGGTCGGGCAACACGCTGCCATGTCGTCAGCCGCCCTTCAGTCAGGAAGCTGGATTCTGCAGCCTGTTTGCTTGCTCAAAGTCACATGCGCTTGGCTCCGCGCTCATCATCGGCCGAGCTTCGCATTCCGGTTCAAGTAAGATGGGCGCCCAAGCAGAACGGCTTGGAATTTGACGGCGCAGTGCCGGTGTCCCCGGAAAGCTGGCTCACAACAGATGATTATCCGGAACGAGCGCTTCGTTTGGGCCGCGGCGGAACGGTAGGCATCCGGTTCGATGTCTCTCCCGTCGGACAATAGAGAATTGCGTGGTCGTCCAGTCTTCTGGGTATGACGAGCTCGATGCTGAAACCTGCAGGATGCTGCCACGGCGCATGGACTTGCTGCCGGCGCTCGACGCCACAGGTCGTCCGCGGACAGCTCACGCCAAGACGAGCATAACTTGGCAGTTGCCCAAGGTTGATGCAGGAGGCGTCCAGGTCCGGATAAGCGATACGCCAGATGGCTTGGTGTGTGTCGTCGACGACCAGGGGCGCGCTAGGGAATTGATCGACAGCGCGTGTAGCGATCTCGCAGATGGACTGCGCGGGGCCGGCGCTAAGATTCGTGGTGATGCATTTCGACGGCCCCACTCCGTTCAAGCCCCTCAATTGACACCCCACCCCCCGCTCCCTAGATCAACCGACTACTCGCGCGGGGGGTCGCGGGGCGTTCAGACGTGCCCGCATCCGCCGTCCCAATTCGATTAGGAACGCTCATGCTCGGCGGCATCGCCAAGGCCATCTTCGGTTCGTCCAACGACCGCTATGTGAAGTCGCTGCGCTCGATAGTGGCGAAGATCGCGGACTATGAGCCCGCTGTCGCTGCGCTCGACGATACGGCGCTCGCCAATCAAACGGTGCTGTTCCGCCAGCGGCTCGACCAGGGCGAGACGCTCGATGACCTGCTACCCGAGGCTTTCGCCACGGTGCGCGAGGCGGCCAGGCGCGTGCTCGGCCAACGCCACTACGACGTGCAGATGGTAGGTGGCATTGTGCTCCATCGCGGCGAAATCGCCGAGATGCGCACCGGCGAGGGCAAGACGCTCGTTGCGACACTCGCCACCTATCTCAATGCGCTTTCTGGCAAGGGCGTCCACGTCGTCACCGTCAATGACTATCTCGCCCGCCGCGACGCAGAGTGGATGGGGCAGATCTATCGATTCCTCGGCCTTACCACCGGCGTGATCGTGCCCAATATTCCCGATCACGAGCGCCGCGAGGCCTACGCCGCCGACATTACCTACGGCACGAACAACGAGTTTGGCTTCGACTATCTGCGCGACAACATGAAGTATGAGCGCACGCAGATGGTGCAGCGTCCCTTCAACTTCGCGATTGTCGACGAGGTCGATTCGATCCTGATCGACGAGGCGCGCACCCCATTGATCATTTCGGGCCCAACCGACGACAAGTCTGATCTCTACTTGGGCGTCGACGCGGTGGTGAAGAAGCTCGCGCCTGAAGATTACGAGATCGACGAGAAGCAGCGCTCTGTCGTGCTCACCGAGGACGGTACCGAGAAGATCGAGCGCCTGCTCGAGGCCGCCGGCCTGCTCGAGGGCGACAATCTCTACGACTACGAGAACACCCAGGTGGTCCACCACCTGAACCAGGCTCTCAAGGCCAACACCGTCTTCAAGCGCGACACCGATTACATCGTCAAGGACGACAAGGTCATCATCATCGACGAGTTCACTGGCCGCATGATGGATGGCCGGCGCTGGTCGGACGGCCTGCACCAGGCGGTGGAGGCCAAGGAATGCGTCAAGATCGAGCCCGAGAACCAGACGCTCGCCTCGATCACCTTCCAGAATTATTTCCGCATGTACCCGAAACTCTCCGGCATGACCGGCACGGCGGCGACGGAAGCGGCCGAGTTCTTCGACATTTACAAGATGAACGTGGTCTCGATTCCCACCAACGTGCCCGTGCAGCGCGTCGACGAGGATGACCAGTTCTTCAAGAACATCCACGACAAGTTCGGCGCCATCGCCAAGGCGATCCGGAGCAAGCAGGAAAATGGCCGCCAGCCGATCCTTGTCGGCACCGTGTCGATCGAGAAGAGCGAACTGCTCTCCGAATTTCTCGCCAAAGAAGGCGTGGCCCACAAGGTGCTGAACGCCCGCCACCACGAGAGCGAGGCGCACATCGTCGCGCAGGCGGGCCGGCTCGGCGCCGTCACCATCGCCACCAACATGGCGGGTCGCGGCACCGACATTCAGCTCGGCGGCAACCTCGAGTTCCGCATGCTCGACGAATTCCCCGATCTTGCCGCCGGCACGCCCGAATATGAGGCGCAGGCGGCCAAGATCCGCGCCGAGATCGTCGTCGAAAAGGAGCGAGTGCTCGCCAATGGCGGTCTGTTCGTGCTCGGCACCGAACGCCACGAGAGCCGGCGCATCGACAATCAGCTGCGCGGCCGTTCGGGCCGTCAGGGCGATCCGGGGCTCAGCCGGTTTTACCTGTCGCTCGACGACGATCTGCTGCGCATCTTCGGCTCCCAGACCTTGTTCGCGCGCATGATGAACAAGAATCTGGAGGATGGCGAAGCGATCATCTCGCCGTGGATCACCAAGGCGATCGAGACCGCACAGCGCAAAGTCGAGGCGCGCAACTACGACATCCGCAAGCAGGTCGTCGAATATGATGACGTGATGAATGACCAGCGCAAGATCATCTACGAACAGCGCGCGGACATCATGGATTCGGCGACTGTCGATGACGTCACCGACGAGATGCGCGGGGAGACCGTCTCGGCGCTGGTCGGCGACGCCTGCCCGGTCGGTTCCTATCCCGAGCAGTGGGACGGCGAGGGGCTTCAGGCGCGCGTGCAGGAGGTGTTCGGCCTGGACCTGCCGATCGTCGACTGGGTGGCCGAAGAAGGCATCGAACCCGAAACCCTCGCCGAGCGCATCAAGGAGCAGGCGGACGCGCAGGTGCAGGCCAAGATCGAGGAGATCTCGGTCGACAGCTGGCGCGGCGTTGAGAAGAGCGTGCTGCTCCAGACGCTCGACGAGCATTGGAAGGACCACCTTTCGCGCCTCGATTCGCTGCGCCAGGTGATCCACCTGCGGGCGTACGCGCAGAAGACGCCGATCAATGAGTACAAGGCTGAGGCCTTCGCGATGTTCGAGCGCATGCTCGACGCAATCCGCGAGGACGTGACGCGCATCCTCGCAAACGTCACCTTCCAGGCGCCGCCGCCGCTCCCTGAGCTGCCGGAGTTCCTGGCGACACACCTTGATCCTCTGACCGCGCTAGACGACACGCGGGATATCGATGGCGGCGATCTCGGCCTCATCACCACGCGCCTCGCGCCGCTCCAGATCCCGCAGCCGGCCATGCCGACCGAACTCGGTAGCGATCCGGCGTCGTGGGAAGGGCAGATCAGCCGCAACGCGCCCTGTCCCTGCGGCTCGGGCAAGAAGTACAAGCACTGCCACGGCGCGCTCTGAGGCACAGTGGCCATACCTTCCGGCTAATATTGGGATCGCGAAACGCCCCGCCTGAACGTTCAGGCGGGGAGTCTTGCTTCATATTGTGACATCGTCTGGCAGCCCCCAGAACTGCGACATACGTCGCCTACAGCCTTTGGGGCGGCGGCAGGTCGGGTCAGCTCGAAATGTGCTGCTGGCTGCGACGGATGAGGAAACGTTCGTCGATCGGCGTGTCGAAGGCGATGCCGAAGCGGTTTTCTTCCACCCAGGCGACGCGGCCGTTGACGCGCAGGTCCTCGTGGACCAGCACAACATGCTCGTCGCGGCCCGGGGGCGTTGCGGAATCAAGCTTTGCGCCCGAATGCGAGATGTTCAGCAGGTGGACCTCGATGATCCCCGCGCTGCACTCCATCTGCGCTGTAAGCAGCAGTCGGGACCGCTTGTTGTCCCGCTTGTCCTCCGGCAGCTCGAACGCCGATGCGGCCATGCCCGCCTCCGATAAACACTGAGCGGCCAGGCTATGGCATTCGATCTCCTAAGGACGGGTTAAGGACAGATCAGGCGAGCCGGGACAGGTCGAGCGCGTCCAGCAACGCCTCGCGGGCCTTCACCGCCGCCGGCCAAGTGCCGAGCGCTTCGATATCCTCCGGCGCCACGCTTTCCGGCCAGTTCGTCTCAATGACGGCGGCGAGCCGGTTGAGCTTGGCATCGTCGACCAAGAAACGCGGATCGACCGTCGCCGGATCGCAGACGACGCGCAGTCTCAGGCAGGCGGGGCCGCCGCCGTTCGCCATCGACTCGCGCACGTCGACCGGCACGAGCCGGCGGATCGGCCCGTTGCCGGCGACTAGTGCCTCCAGCCATTGCCAGACGCGGCCGACGGTCTGCGCTTCGGTCGGCAGGATCAGCGCCATGCCGCCGTCGGGCAGCGTGACGAGCTGGGCGTTGAACAGGTAGCTGGCGATCGCGTCCGCCAGGCTCACCGCGTCGGCCGGCACCTCGACGATTTCGACCGAGGGCAGGCGCTCGCGCAATTCCGCGAAAAATCGCTGTTTGTCGGCGAAGGCGTGCTGATGGGCGAACAACACGCGCTCATTGGCGACCGCGACGACGTCGTTGTGGAAGGCGCCCGCTGCAATCGCTTCGTCGGACTGGCGGACGAACAGCGCGTTGCCGAGTCCGTGGCGGCGCGCGATCGCGGCGCTCGCTTGGACGTGCTGGCGGGCGGGAAAGGGGCCGCCACCCTCGCCATAGACGAACACCTCGACACCCGCCGCGGCATGCGTGTCGCACAGGCGCATGTGATTGGCGGCGCCCTCATCCCCGAAGGGGGCGGGGACGGGGCCATGGACGGCGAAGGCGTCCTCATTGCCGAAGGCGAGGCGGAGCTGCTCCAGCGTTCCCGGCCATTCGTGGCTGCGATGGGGCATCGTCACCAGATTGGCGACGGTCAGGTGGCAGCGGCCGTCGGCCGTGTCGGGTGCGGGGGAGACAGTGGCGGCGTTGGCCGCCCACATCGCCGAGGCCGAGGTCGCGGCCGGCCAGAGTGCGCCTGCCTGATCCGCATCGGTGCCGAGCGTTTCCAGCCACGCCCCGTCCGGCCGACGGTGGGGAAGGAGAATGCCCTGAGTGAGCCCCAGCGCGACGTTGGCACGCATCTTGGCGATGCCCTGCAACGCCGCGGCACGGGGACGCGAGACCTGGCCCGCATTCTTCTTCGAGGCAAGGTTGCCGAGGCTGAGGCCAGCATAATTATGAGTGGGGCCGACGATCCCGTCGAAGTTGATCTCGACCATGCGAGTAGTCTCAGCGGACGGCATAGGCCACCTCGTCGCCTTCGGTCACGCCAAGCAGCCGGGCGCTCTCGGCTTCGATCGCGACGCCGTCGTCGCGTTCCTCGACCGTGGTGTGGACGGCCATGAAATCGTGCAGCCGCCCCCTGGACATCAGCGCGCGCGAGCCGCCGCAGGCGTCCGTTGCGACGACTTTCTGGTCCTTCGCTTCCCGGATCGTACGGATCTGGTCGGTCGCTGCCGCCATGCTGGGGCCTCCGTCGAAAATGTCGATATAGCCTTCGTGCGCGAAGCCCTCGCCCTCCAGCATCCGCATGGCGGCGCGGCCGGTCGGGTGCGGCATGCCCATCACTGCACGCGCGCTCTCCGGCAACATGGCGGTGTAGATCGGGTGCTTCGGCATCAGATCGGCGATGAACTGGTTGCCGTGGATGGCATTGAACTGGTCTGCCTCCTGGAAGCTCATGCCGAAGAACTTGCCGGCGAGGCCGTCCCAGAAGGGCGATCCGCCTGCCTCGTCGATAACGCCGCGCAGCTCGGCGATCACCCGGTCGGCGAAGCGGCGACGGTGCTGGCGGATGAACAGATAGCGCGACCGGGCGAGCAGAAGACCGAGCCCGCCAGCACGCTCGTGCGGGTGGAGGAACAGGCCACCGACCTCGGAACAGCCCTCAAGATCGGAGGTGAGTGTTAGCATCTCGGCGCGGAAGGTACGGCCGAGCTCCTGGCTCGACTGGCTCAGCACACCGGTGCGGTAACTGTAGAAAGGCCAGCGCTGGCCGATCTTGGAAAAGATCTGGGCGGTGCCGCGCACATGGCCGGTTTCGACATTTTCCAACATCAGCACATAGAGATCGTCGCCGGTTGTTTCCCCAGCCTTGTCGAAGCTCGCGGCGGAACGAGCCAGTTTGGCGGCCAGCGCGTCGCGGTCAGGCGGCAGGTTGGTGAAGCCGCCGCCCGTCATCTTGGCGAGCTCGTAGAGCGAATCGAGATCGGCGACGCGGGACGCCCGAACACGGAAGCTCATGCGTGGCCCCGCTCAGCAAGTTCCAGCAGGACCAGGGTGGACAGGCGGGCCCTCTCGGCCAGGCTCTCAACGATCAGAAATTCCTCCCCGGAATGAATGGCGCCTCCGCGGACGCCCATAGTGTCGACGACGGGCACGCCCGCCGCCGCGATGTTGTTGCCGTCGCACACGCCACCCGTCGGCGCCCAGGCGATAGATTGGCCAAGCGCCTCGCCGCAATCGCGGACGAGCGCGAACAGGCGCTCCGCCGCCGGATCGAGCGGCTTTGGCGGCCGGGCGAAGCTGCCATGCAGGTGGATATGAACGTCATGCTCGGTCGCGACCGTCGCGATCGCAGCGTCGATATGACTCTTGGCACGTAATTCGTCCGCCGGCGTTGCCGGGCGCAGGTTGACGCGCAGCACAGCATGGTCGGGCACGACGTTGTTGGGCCCGCCGCCATCGATCTTGGCGGGATTGACGGTGAGGTGCGGCCCGGCGGCCCTCGCGAGGCGCAGCGCGAGGTCGGCGGCGGCGAGAATGGCGTTGCGTCCGTCCTCGGGGTTACGGCCGGCGTGCGCGCTGCGGCCGGTAATGATGATCGAGAAGTTGCCGCTGCCCGGCCGCGCACCGGCGAGCAGCCCGTCGGGCCGGGCCGCGGGCTCGTAGGTGAGCGCCGCTACCTTGCCCTGGGCGGCACGCGCGATCAGCGCGGCGGAGCCGTGCGAGCCGGTCTCCTCGTCGGAATTGATGATCACCTCATAACCGACGCGATCCCTGAGCGGGCTGGCCTCGAGCGCCGTCAGCGCGGCGAGCATGATCGCGATGCCGCCCTTCATGTCGGCGACGCCGGGGCCGTTGATGCGCCCGTCGTCGAGCGTAACGATGTTCTGGAAGGGATGATCGGCGGCGAATACGGTGTCCATGTGGCCTGTGAACAGCAGTCGGACGGGCGCTTCTGGGCGCACCGCGAGGTGCAGGTTGCGGCCGCATTCGATGACGTTGATGCGCCCGTCGGGCAGGATCGACTCCACCGGATCTGCTGCGAGCAGGTTCAGTTCGCCGGGCAGCTTCGCGAAGGCATCGGCGAGTTCGCCCGCGACGCTGGCGAGTCCGGCGAGATTGCCGGTGCCGCTGTTGATTGCAGCCCATCTGAGCGTCTGGTCCAGCATCGGCTGGCCGGCGGCCAGATCGAGGATGGCTTGATGATCGGCGCGGTTCAGAAGCATGGGCGGGGCTTAGAACGAAGCGCGGTCGGGGGCAAATCGGCGCCGTGCCTCTTGCCGTGTCAGAAGCTGTAGACGAGCGACGCGGTGGTGATGGTGTCGAAGCTCTTGGCCGCGCTTGGCGTGTCCTTTTCGTAAGTCAGGTTGTACGAGAGCCGCGCCTTCAACGGCCCGAACAGCTTGGTATCGAGCGCGGTCGTGGAGGTGATGTTGGAGTTGTCCGATTCGAAGAACACGGCCGACACTTCGGTGATCTGCACATTGGCGCTCGGCTTCCAGAGGAAGTTGATCGAGCCGCGCCCGGCAAGCCGCATTTGGCTGGTCTCGCCGATGTAGCGCGTCTGGCGGAGCGCCGGCCCGGCATCGACGTCCAGATGCAGCCTCTGGCCAGGCAACACCGTGTAGCCGAGACCGAGGCCTTCGGTGAATCGGTAGCTGAAGCCCAGGATTTCGTCCCGGTCGAACTGACCCAGGCCAAAGGCATAGAGGCGGTCATCGATCTTGTACTGTGGCTGGTAGGCGGCAGTGTCCTTGTCGGTGGAAAGCGTGCCGGCGCTCTTCGCATAGTCTGCCCGCGCGCTGAGCGCGTGACGCCAGCGCAGGCCTTCCCTGTTGAGCTTGAAGCCACCGTAGAGTGACAGCGCGTCGCTGTTGCCCTTGGTATAGGAGCCGCCGAGATCGATCTCGCCCTTCCAGTTGTCGAGGAAGGAGGCAACGGCCAGCGCATCGGCCCTGGACCGAGCTTCGGCGGCGTTCCGCTCCGCCACCTTGGCGGCGTTCTCCGCGGCCAGCGCGTCGATCTGCGCGCCGCCATTGGGATAGGTCTCGCGCGCCAGCTTCTCGACCGCGGCGAAGCTCTCGGGTGAGCCCTTGCTCATCGCCTGCTCAAGCAGCGCGCGGGCCTCGGGTGGCAGCGCGACCGCGTTGGGATTGGGCGGCGGCGGGATTAGCAGTGTCAGCAGAGGCGGGGCCTCGACCGGCGGCGCTTCGTCGGGTGGCGGCGCGAGCCAGAGGATCGGTGGCTCGCCCTCGGGCTGGGCTGGCGGTGGAGGAGTGGGAGGCGCCGACGGCGTGGGCCGATGCGCGAACCGGTGCACTGGCCGATGCACCGGTCGATGTACCGGCTGCGCGGCGCCCGCCATCGTGCTGATCAGGCACGATGAAGTGAGAAAAACGCCATACAACCGAAACATACGCAACAGGGCTCCGGGGCTAGGGGATCAGGTGCGCGAACGCCCGTAGCACATTCTGATAGAGCTCACGTTTGAAGGGCACGATCATATCGGGCAATTCGCTCGGTTCGGCCCATTTCCAGGCGCGGAATTCGGGGTGTTCGGTCTCGAGCTTGACGTCCGCGTCGGTGCCCTCGAAGCGCATCAGGAACCAGGTCTGACGCTGACCCCGATAGCGCCCCTTCCACAGCTTGCCGATCAGGTCGGGGGGCAGATCATAGTCGAGATCCTTGTCGGAGCGGGCGAGGATGGTGACGAGCCGGGCGGGAATGCCGGTCTCCTCCTCCAGTTCGCGAAGCGCGGCGGCTTTCGGATCCTCGCCGGGATCGAGCCCGCCCTGCGGCATCTGCCAGGCCTCCAGCGTTGAATCGAGCCGCTGGCCTACGAACACCTTGCCCTGATCGTTGATGAGCATGATCCCCGCGGCGGGGCGGTAGGGGAGATCCTGGGTCACTGGGCTTGGTCCGTTTCGACGAGGAGAGAGCGGAGTGCCACGAGGCTCGCGGCGAGATCGGCATTGGACGAGGGGATGGCGCGGCGCAGGTTCAGGAAGCCGTGGATGTTGCCGTGTGCCTCCCGGAAGCTGACGGGGACGCCCGCTTCGGCAAGGCCGGCGGCATAGGCGCGCCCTTGGTCGCGGATGGGGTCGAGGCTGGCAGTCGTCACCACGGCCGGCGGCAGGCCGGCCAGGGGGGCCACCATCGGCGATCCGCGCCAGTCGGTCACCTCCGGTAGATAGCTGTCGTTGAACCATCTTATCGCTTCTTCGGTGAGGAAGAAGCCATCGCGGAACTCGTGATACGAAGGGTAATGCGTCACGAAATCGGCGGCTGGATAGAGCGGCCATTGCGCGATGACCGGTACGGCCGCCGGCTCGTTACGGAGCGCGATAGCAGTGACGATGGTCAGCGTACCGCCCGCGCTGTCGCCGGCGAGCACGAGCCCCGTCGGAGAAAGGCCGAGCGCGGAGGGCGCTCCTGCAACCCAGCGCGCCGCCGCCTCGCAATCCTCGGGCGCCGCCGGCCAAGGATGTTCGGGGGCGAGGCGATAGTCGACCGAGACAACGGGCATGTCGAGCACGCGCGCGATTTCGGCGCATGGTGCCTCATAGCCGTCGAGATCCCCCAGCACCCAGCCGCCGCCGTGAAAGAAGACCATCACCGGGCCGGGGGTCCGCTGTTCGCGCGGATCAAACAGGCGCAGCGTGATCTCGCCGCCGTGCGGGGCCGGCATCGTCAGATCACGCAGCACGGCGATTGGTGGGGTGTCGAGATCCGCCACGCCCCGCATCGCGCGCACCATTTCGCGCGCCGAGACAGGATCGACTTCATGCACCTTTGGACCGGGCACCGAGTTCAGATAGGCCAGGAATGCGGCGACATCGGGTCGGACGAAATGATCGGTCACGGGCGTCTCCTTGCGCGTCCTTTCCCTTAGGACGGGGCGTTCAGCCAAGTCGAGAGCGCGAACGGATTGCGCTAAGAAAGAGAGATGCTCCAGCTCGTTCATCACCCCGGCTATGTCGCGCCCGGCGCGCCCGGTACCGGAATGCTCTTCGACAAATATAGTCTCGTCATGATCGCGCTCGACGAGGCGGGCAGCGCCTATGAGGTGCACCGCCCCGATCCGATGCCGAAGCCCTGGCTCGCGGCCGTGCACGACCCGGACTATGTCGACGAGGTGCTGGCCTGCGCGGTACCGGTGGAGAAGGAACGGCGGATCGGCTTTCCGGTCACGCCGCGTGTCGCCCGCCGCGCCCAGCTTTCGCCGGGCGGGACATGGCTCGCTGCACGGCTGGCGCTGCGCCATGGCTATGCGGCCAACGGGGCGGGAGGCAGCCATCACGCGATGCACGACACTGGCGCCGGCTATTGCGTCTTCAACGACCTTGCTGTCGCAGCCCATCGCCTCGTCGAGGAGCGGGAAGTAGCGCGGATCCTGATCGTCGATCTCGACGTCCATCAGGGCGACGGCACCGCCGCGTTGACCGCGGGCCGCGACGACATCGTCACTTTCTCGATCCACGGCGAGAAGAACTTCCCGGCGCGCAAGGCGCGGTCCGATCTCGACGTCGCGCTGCCCGATGGCACGGGGGACGAGGTCTATCTGGAGGCGCTCGACCGTCACCTGCCGTCCCTGCTCGATGAAGTGCAGCCGGACCTCATCCTCTACCAGGCGGGCGTCGATCCGCACGGGGACGATCGCCTCGGCCGGCTCGCTCTATCGGATGCCGGCCTGGAGGCGCGCGACCGCTTCGTGATGCGACAGGCAAGGCAGCGGGGAGTGCCGCTCGCGAGCGTGCTCGGCGGGGGCTACGGCTACGATCGCATGGCCGTGGCGCGTCGCCACGCCGCCTCAATCCTTGTTCTGGCGGACGAACACGCCAAGCTTGGTTGACGGCCCTCGTCATTTTTTCTTCATTGAGCCGGCCGCGACACAGGCTTAGGACGTTTTTTGTATCGCCGCGCGCAGACGCTAAGTTTGCGCGCGTATCGTCCTACGTTCTAAGGTTTTTCGGATCATGGCCACAGCCGCGCGCGAACTCACCCCCCGCGAGGCCTCCGCGCACCCCGCGCCCGAGTCCATCGTCGTCCGCTTTGCCGGGGATTCCGGCGACGGCATGCAGCTTACCGGCGGACAGTTCACGCTCTCCACCGCGCTGGCTGGCAACGACCTTTCCACCTTCCCGGATTTTCCGGCGGAAATCCGCGCGCCGCAGGGCACGACCTTCGGTGTCTCGGCCTTCCAGATCAACTTCGGCTCGACCGCGATCGAGACGGCCGGCGACCAGCCCGACGTTCTCGTCGCGATGAACCCGGCCGCGCTCAAGGTGAACGTCGAGGCGCTGAAGGCTGGCGGCCTGATCATTGCCGACGAGGGCGAGTTCACCGCGCGCAACCTCGCCAAGGCGGGCTATTCCGACGGCGTCAACCCGTTGACTGATGGCAGCCTCAGCCGCTGGCAGCTGATGTCGTTCAACATCTCGCAGCTCACCATGGATGCCGTGAAGCCCTTCGGCCTCGGCAACAAGGAGGCGCTGCGCTGCAAGAACATGTGGACGCTGGGCCTCGCGCTCTGGATGTTCGATCGCTCGCGCGAGCCGATCGTCCAGTGGCTCAAGGCCAAGTTCGCTAAGGCGCCGGATCTCGCCGAGGCCAACATCGCCGCGCTCAACGCTGGCCACGCCTTCGGCGAGACGGCGGAGATCGGCGGTGACGTGGTGGGTGGGCTCAAGCAGCAGCATGTCGCGCCGGCGCCGGCCGAGCCCGGACTGTATCGCACCATCACGGGCGCCGAAGCGATCTCGCTCGGCCTCGTCGCCGGATCGAAGCTCGCCAATGTCGACATGTTCTTCGGCGGCTATCCAATCACGCCGGCATCGGCGATCCTGCACCATCTGTCGCGCCTCAAGGAATATGGCGTCACAACCTTCCAGGCGGAGGATGAGATTGCCGCCATCGCGTCGGCGATCGGCGCGTCCTATGCGGGCAAGCTGGGCGTCACCTCTTCGTCGGGTCCGGGCATCGCGCTCAAGGGCGAGGCGATGGGCCTCGCGATCATGACCGAGCTGCCGCTGGTGATCGTCAACTCGCAGCGCGGCGGTCCGTCGACGGGCCTGCCGACCAAGACCGAGCAGTCCGATCTTTATCAGGCCGTCTATGGCCGCAACGGCGACGCGCCGATGCCGGTGATCGCGGCGGCCTCGCCGGCCGACGCCTTCGACTGCGCGATCGAGGCAACCCGCCTCGCCGTCGAGTTCATGACGCCGGTGATGCTGCTGACAGACGGCTATATCGCCAACGCGGCTGAGCCGTGGAAAGTACCGGACATGAAGGGCTACGAAGCCTTCCCGGTGAAGTTCCGGGAGGAAGCGCCGGCCGAGGGCGAGACCTTCCTGCCTTATGCCCGCGACGCGAAGGGCGCTCGCCCCTGGGTGAAGCCCGGCACGCCCGGTCTGCTCCACCGCATCGGCGGGATCGAGAAGAATGTGGGCACCGGCAATATCGACTATGCGCCCGCCAATCACCAGGCG